>ERZ1292630.2227-Hain-H41-02um-R3-2227-length-18152-cov-7_pt1 | contig 18152 bp, 20 predicted proteins | sample MGYA00564408_ERZ1292630 | MGnify/ENA primary metagenome ERZ1292630 (study PRJEB36523, sample SAMEA6512641) | groundwater metagenome | collected 2019-01-08 | study: AquaDiva: Metagenomics assemblies of 32 groundwater samples
CGGCATGAGCGGCGTCGGGCGGCGTCTTGCGGAACACCAGCACGACCGACGATACGAGGGCGTCACCGAACTGAACATCGTCGGGGTCAAAGCAGTGAGCGCGGACAACGGGACAGAAGAGCAGCCTTAACCGGCCGCTGCCCACCCTTTCCTATCTCGATCATTTCGGTGATGTCAACGAAATGATCCTCGACGCGGTGTCCGCTATTGAAACAGGCCATTTTGGCCTTTTCAATAACCCCCTCAAAATTGCGATAATCACCGTAACCCAATATTTCAGAAAAGTCGCGGCTTGACCAAAATTCCATACCCGCATCGTTCGTGCGCTTGATCTGCTCGAATGGCGACGCATGGGCACCGGCTGCCTGCACCATTTTCTTCGCCATTATTTCTTCCCTCCGTTTTTCCCGACACTCACGTCCACGATCGTCATCGTGTCATTGCTTCGTTGTGTTCTCCCACAAACTGTCTGGTCAATTTCGATGTGTTTTCGGGGGGCATTGGATACGCCATCGTGAGGTCAACAAAAAATCGCCCTCCAACGGCGGCCGTATAAGACCACAAATGCGGGGTCAAGCATGGTCAGGTTACGCTCAAGGCATTGTTTGCTCAACCAGCCTTGTCCAATGGAGTTTGAGTCTGAGCAGGCAACTGGGATCGATCATGATGCGGAGCACCTGCGTCGTGCAGTCGCCCGATGGCGCCGCTGTCCAGGCCCAACACCTGGTGCAGCACTTGGTCGGTGTCCGCGCCCAGGAGCGGTGCAAACCGGGTCGGGGCGTGCGCGCTGCCGCCGGCACGCACCGGAGAGCTGGCCGCCATGTGGCGACCGCTGCCCGGCGTGCCGATCTGCTCGAAGATCGGGTTGGCCAGGCTGGCGCGCTCATCTGCCCCAGCAACTCGCGCACGCTGCGGTACTGCCCCCAGCAGACGCGGTGCGCGTCGAGCGTCTGCGCCACCCACGCGGTGGCCGAGTCTGAGTCGTCTCATGCCGGCGTACCGTGGGTCGGTGACTCCGCTGAAAAATCACTCCACGATCAAAGTCCCGCGTGTGTCGCCCAGAACTTCGCGGGATCCACGATTGGGTAGCGTTCAGCCATCGCCAGCAAATCTTTGTCGCCGGTGATGAGGTAGTCAACGCCCGATGTCTTCCGCGCCGCCAGCAAAGTGCCCAGCACAGGCTGGTCATCGACATCACGCAATTCCGGTTCTACGCCTGGCAGCGGCTCAATGACTTCGGCTTGTATGGAAAGAGCATCGACCAAATCGTCAATCTCCGCCAAGGTCAAACCATGACGATGTGCCAACCGAGGCAGCACGCGTCGCAACTCGTCCAGGATGTAAGCGGAAAGCAGCACCTCTACCGAACCGTGGCGCCACGCCGCCATGATCTTGCCCGGCACGCTTGCCGGATAAGCAATGCCGGAGAGCAGCACATTGGTATCGAGCACCACCCGCAGAGTGGCCACGACGGATCAACGTTTCTTGGCCGATGAGCGAGCCCGCCCCCGTTCAAGCTTGATGGCGGCGTCGATTTCAGCAATCCCTTTCGCCTCCGGCACCTTCGCAAAGCCGGCCTCTATGCGTTGGCATAGTGCGTCGAAGCGGTCCTGCATGCGGCGAATGCGCTCAAACAGCCGGGCATCAACCAGCGCGGCCACTGGCTTGCCGTCTTTGTTGATTACCACGCTATCGTGCCGATACTGCACCTGGCTGAGCATTTCGCCCAGGTTCTGCCTAAAGTTGACCGCGCTGATTTCAGTGATCATGGCATTCTCATTAGTATGACCATACTGATCATTATGACTTAAGGCTAATTGGCAGTCAACATTCTTCCGTATGACTGACGGGAGTAAATTACTCATCCGGTTCTATGTAGCACGTAACGTGTCCGGTTTTTGGGCAGCCTTGTCCAATGGGGTTTGAGTCTGAGCGGAGGGCGTGATTCCAACGGGGTTTGAGTCTGAGCAGGCAACTGGGATCGATCATGATGCGGAGCACCCGCGGCATCGCGCGCCTCGACGCGCTCGGACTCGCGCGAGAAGTTCAGCCGAGATTTTCCATTAGCCCCGTTTTCCAATGGGAGCCGATAGAGCAAATGTCGGGCTTCACCGGGCCTGCCGCTGCGGCACAAACTTGATTTCGATATTGCACCCTACGGCCTCGGCATATTTCTTCAGCGAGGTGAGCGACGGCGCATGCTTGCCGGCCGATTCGAGGCGCGAAACCGTGCTTTTCGTCGTGCCCATGCGGGAAGCCACCGCTTCCTGCGTAAGACCGGCCCGGGCACGCGCGGCGAGCATTTCGTTTGCAACGGCGTACTCAATCGCCAGAGCCTGATATGCGGCCTGAAAGCCCCGGCGCTTGCGCGCTTTCTTGAGAAAAGCGTCGTGGTCGTGGGGAACGGGTTGATACTTGATTTCAGCCATGGAGCACCTCCTTCATGCGTTTGCGAGCCCGCTTCAGTTCTCGATCCGGCGTCTGCTGTGATTTCTTGACAAAGGCGTGCAGGACCACCGCACGCCGGCCCATGAGAAAGCAATAAAACGCTCGCCCAATGCCTGACTTGCCTCTTGGCCTGAGTTCGAGCAGACCTTCTCCAAATGCCCGCGAATGCGGCAGCCTCAGATTTGGGCCGTGCTCCATGAGAAGCTCGGCAATGTGCGCGTAGTCCGCAAGGATGTCCGCCGGCCAGGACTCGATCTCAGCGCGCACCTTCGGATGAAAGTATTCGATGGAATAGAGCATGCCGGGATGTTCTCATATTTGCGAATATCGGTCAATCTCTCCGTGAGGCCCAAGGTCTTGGCGAACGGCTGGATGTGGCGCTCGAAGCGCTGCGCGAGGCCTGGCGCGGCAAGCGTTGCACGTCCAAGGAACTCTGGAAATACGCCGAAATCTGAGTGGAGGTTGCAGGATGCAAAAACTCAGTTCAGCCAGGTTGTCGAGGCGGCTTTGCAGGGTGAGCCGCAACACGTTACCCGGAGGGGCAGGGCGGCGGTGGTTGTTCTGTCCGAGGCAAACTATCGCGCGCTTCGAGAAGGCGCTCGTGCCGGTGCTCCGGGATTCGTCGCGCATCTGCTCGCCATACCCAAGGGCGGTGAGTCGCATGCCGAACCCAGCCGTATCGCTCTTCGCGATGTCGAGGTTTGATGTTTCTTCTCGACACCGTAATCGTCTCCGAGCTGCGAAAGAAGAGGCCGGATGCCGGGGTGGTTCGCTGGATCTCGAAGCAGCAGGACGATCTGCTATATCTCAGCGTTGTCACACTTGGCGAAATTGAGCGGGGTATAGAAAAGCGCCGCAAGGTTGATACCGAGTTCGCCGACGAACTGGCAGCGTGGCTTGAGAGTCTGATGCGTCTTTACGCGGATCGGATTCTCCCGGTTACACCAAGCGTGGCACGCCGCTGGGGCCGCCTGTCCGCGCAACTTGGGCACGACGGGTGCCGACTTGCTGATCGCCGCGTCGGCGCTCACTCATGGGCTAACGGTCGTTACCCGCAACGCAGGTCACTTCGAACCAACCGGAGTCAGCCTGATCAATCCATTCTCTCGATAGGCCCGTGGTCGATGTGGCGCTCGAAGCCGCGCGAGTAACGGGAAACGTTATGGGGCCAAGCAGGTGGAAGCTTACGCGGTGGAAGAGGACGGCTGGCTCGTCATCACCGTAATCGTCAAGTTCTTCTGAGGGAGTCGCGCATGAAGCTCAGCTACGACCGGAAAGCCAATATCGCCTATCTCCGTTTCCGTGAGAAGCGCGGTACCGTTACGACCCTCAAGATCAGCGACGAGATGAATATCGACATCGCGCCTGACGAGACGGTCTATGGGATCGAGCTGCTTAACGCCAGCGAACAGTTGGCGGAAGATCATGGCAGCTTGATTATCGAGGTGGCAGGACGCAAACAGGAAATTGCGCTGGCCGCCTGATGCCGGCCTGCGGGAGATATTCTCAGGTAACGTTGCGCTCTGCGACGGGCCGGCGCGCCCTGTGTGGTGCCCTCCGTCATGGAGGAATTGAGGCGCGGCGTAACCGAGCCGGGTGGAACCTGGGAGGCGCATGGCGTCCCTTCCGCGCCGGAGGCAAGCTATCGACTCCGAAGAGTAATCCGAAACTGCAGGCGGCGTTACACGCGAAAGCGAAGGCAGAAGCCGGCTATCGCTGCTTTATCCCTTTTAGCTGCATCAACTCGCGTGCCAGATCGATCCCGGCTTTATCGAGGTCCATATTCGGATTCGCCTGACAATAGTTGTCCAGCCACAGGAAAATGGAGTCGCTGTCGGCGCCTTTGAGGAAATTCCTGCCCGACTCGTCGGCGCGGCCGGAGAGATAACCCAGAAACCAGCTCCTGGTGATGAGCACGGGAATTTTGTTCATCTCCTTCGTGCTTTTCGCAATGCGCTTTTCTTCAATCCATTTACTGCATGAACGCACGCCCTTTATTTCCACTGCGGATGCGAAAAGATTGAACGAGAGCAAACAGCCGGCCAGAAACGCGATGGTCCGGCTCACTTCGGCGTTCCCTTGTTCCCGGTCAACTCGGCCGCCAGCGCATTGCCGCCGCTGCTCAGGTCCCTGAGCGGATTCTTGCGGCAGTAGTTGTCCATCCACTTGTATATCGACGAATTCTCGGTTCCGGCGAGGTAGTCCTTGCCGCTGCCGGTCGCCATGCCCGAGAGATAGCCCAGCAGCCAGGATGCATTGCCCAGTGCAAGCGTGTCCGAGTTTTCGCGATGCACTATCCATTCGCCGCATGATGGCGCCTGTCTTGCTTCGACTCCTGCGTCCGAAGGCGACGAGACTGCGATAGTGCTCGATGCCAGCAGTAAGCATCCAACAAGAAGCGGGTTCGGATTCATCCTGGTATTTCCTCGAGGGAACATTTTTATCATACTCCTGCGCAAGCATGCGGCATCGATGGCGCCGCGGCTTGGCTGGAAAAGCAGATGCAGGTGATTCACTCTCGCTCTGTAACGCGCTCGATCTTGATATCGAAAGCGGCACCGAATGTTGGCAAGCCCTGGCGTGCTGCATGAGGCACGCGCGCTGCCGCCGACACGCACCGGCGAACGGGCCGGCGCATGCCGACCGCGGGATATCAGCTATTGGCGTGCTCTATGGCCAGCTTCACCGCATCGTCCACGTCCTCGAGGAACACGAACTCCAGCTTCTGCCTGGCCTCGGCCGGGACTTCCTCGAGGTCCTTGCGGTTGCGCGCGGGGAGCATCACCCGGCTGATGCCGGCGCGCATTGCGGCGAGGACTTTTTCCTTGATGCCGCCCACCGGCAGCACCAGCCCGCGCAGGCTGATTTCACCCGTCATCGCGGTGTCGGTGCGGACTTTGCTGTCCGTAAACAGCGACGCGAGCGCGATGAACATCGCCACGCCGGCGCTGGGCCCATCCTTGGGAATCGCGCCGGCCGGAACGTGCACGTGGACGTCGGTGCGCTCGAACACCGAGGCATCGATGCCCAGGCTTGCGGCGCGCGATTTTACGAGGGTGAGTGCGGCCTGCGCGCTCTCCTTCATCACATCGCCCAACTGGCCGGTCAGGATCAGCTTGCCGCCGCCGGCATGCTTGCTCGCCTCGATAAACAGGATGTCTCCGCCCACCGGAGTCCAGGCGAGCCCGGTCGCCACGCCGGGCATCGCGGTGCGCAACGCGACTTCGTTCTCGAACTTGGCCGGGCCAAGGATTTCGGTGAGATCGGCCTCTTCAATCAGCGCCTTGCTCATCTCGCCCTCCGCGATCTTCACCGCTACGCGGCGGCACACGGAGCCGATCTGGCGCTCGAGCGAGCGCACGCCGGCCTCGCGCGTGTAATCGCGGATGATGGCGGAAAGAGCCGCGTCGGAAATCTCGAGCTGCCCCGGCGCGAGCCCGTTCTCCGCGAATTGGCGCCTCACCAGGTAACGGCGCGCAATCTCGAGTTTTTCCTCCTGCGTGTACCCCGGAAGCTGCACGATTTCCATCCGGTCGCGCAGCGGCCCGGGAACCGTATCGAGCACATTGGCCGTGGTGATGAACAGCACGCGCGACAGATCGAATGGCACGGCGAGGTAGTTGTCGCGGAAGGTGGCATTCTGCTCGGGATCGAGCACTTCGAGCAGCGCTGACGAGGGGTCGCCGTGCATGCCGGCGCCGACCTTGTCGATCTCATCGAGCATCATCACGCAGCCGCGTGTCCCGGCTTTCTTGAGCGTCTGGATGATGTTGCCCGGAAGGGCGCCGATATAGGTGCGGCGGTGGCCGCGAATCTCCGCCTCGTCGTGCACCCCGCCCAGCGATACGCGCACGAACTTGCGTCCTAGCGCCTTGGCGATGCTTTGGCCGAGCGAGGTCTTGCCCACGCCGGGCGGGCCGACAAAGCACAGGATAGGCCCGTGGCCATCCGGGTTGAGCTTGCGCACCGCCAGGAATTCGAGAATGCGCTTTTTCACCATTTGCAGGCCGAAATGGTCCTCGCCAAGAATTCGTCTTGCCTCGGCGATGTCGATCGCGGTCGCCTCGGGCGCCTTCCACGGCAACTCGATCAGCCAGTCGAGGTAAGTGCGGATCATCGAGTATTCGGCCGATGCGTCCGACATCCGCTCCAGGCGCTTCAGTTCCTTGGTCGCCTGCTTGTGCACTTCTTCCGGCATTTGCGCATCGGTGATGGCCTGCCTGAGCTCGGCGAGCTCCGCGGCATTGCCGTCCTCGCCTTCACCCAGCTCCTTCTGGATCGACTTCAGTTGTTCGCGCAGCAGATACTCGCGCTGGCGCTCGTCCATGCTGGCCTTGGTGCGCTCGTCGATCTGGCGCGATAGCCGCAGCACCTCCAGGCGCTGGGCCAGCAGCTCCAGCACGCCGTCCAGCCGTTTTTGCAGATCCACGGTTTCGAGCAGCTTTTGCTTCTCCGGCGCCTTTATGTCCATGAGGCCGGCAACCATGTCGGCCAGCGCCGCGGCCGAAGCTATGCCCTGCACCGCGCCCACCAGTTCCTGCGACGCCTGAGGCGTGAGTTGCAGCACCTCGAGCGCGCGCTCCTTCAGTTGCATGAAGCGTGCCTCGATTTCCGTGCCGGTCCCGTCGGGCTCTTCGATGCGACCCACCCGGGCGACGAGGAAGGGATACCCCTCGAGCATCTCGATCACCCGAAACCGCTGCTGCCCCTGACAGATAATGTGATGCGCGCCGTCGGGCGTGGTGATATAGCGAAGGATGTTGGCGAGCGTCCCCACCTGGAACAGATCCTCCGGCCCGGGGCGATCGATATCCGGATTGCGCTGCAGCAGTACGCCGATCGCCCGCTCGGTCTTGATCGCCTGTTGCGCGCCGGCGACCGAACTGTCGCGGCCAATGGTAACCGGCAGGATCATGCCCGGGAACAACACCATATTGCGTACCGGTACGATGATGAGCGCATCATCGGGTATGGCGAGTGCGCTACCCGCGGCATCGAGCGCTGCGGTCGCGGCGGCGGTTTCGCTTTCGGTCTGGGGATTGGCTTTTTCAAGTTGCATAGTGTTCTCGCTCACGTTAGGCGGCGCAGTCCGAGCACCAGGCAGCCGTGTTCCAGCCGCTGATCGATCAGCTCGAACCCGCCGGCGGGCAGGGCCACCCGGCGTTCGAAATGTCCGTAGGGAATTTCAAGTCGATGGATGGCGGCGCGCCGGGAATTAGCGGGTAAGGAGCGTTCGCCGCGCACGATGATCAAGCTCGGCGCAAACACGACTTCGACTTGCTCTGGCGTGACGCCCGGCAATGCGACCACCAGCCTCAGTTCGCGGCCATTCTCGTACAGATCGACTGGCGGCTCCCAACACGGCGCACCGTGAAGCACGCCAATCTGGAAGAACTGATGTTGAAGCCGTTCGGCGTTCTGCAGCAGTTCCAGTGCCTCCGCCCACATCCACGATGTCGGATCGTGCGATCGCATAGTCAATATCCCCTGATCTGTTTGGGATAGTGTGGACCGCGCCGTCGCCGCCCCCTTGATCCCGATCACGATCTATATGCGGGCGGTTCGTCCTCAAAACAAGCTTTGCACCGGCAAGGCTAGGGCACCAAGGAGACGGGACCGGACTCAGGCAAAAAAAACCCCGGGACTCAGGCCCGGGGTTTAGGTTGCCCCGAAGTCGCCCTCGGGGCCGCTGACAGTAAAGGAGGAGGAGAAACTGTCAGCGTTTTCTTGAAGAAAGCTTACGCAGCTTTCTTTTTGCCGGTTTCTTTCACCACGTGGGCGGTGGCGGCGGTAACATTGGCTTCGGCCATGTCGGTCGCTTGTTTCACCACTTTGGTGAAGCTGTCGTAGGCGGAGTTGGCGGCAGCCATGGCGGACTTGACCGCGGCGACGGCAACGTCCGAACCGGCGGGCGCGTTCTTGGTCAGCTTGTCCAGCAGCGAAACCACGGTCTTGTTCATTTCGGCAGCCTGGGTTTCGGCCAGCTTGTTGACTTCGGCCTGGGTCTGGGTCGCTACTTCGTACACATTGCGCGAATAGGCGATCGCTTTTTCCAGGCTCGGTTGGGCGGCGGCGGCGGTCAGGTTGACGAACTCTTGCGCATCCTTGACCGACAGCAGTGCCTTGGCCTGGTTGACGCTATCTTCAAAAGCCGCTTTGGTGGTATTGAAGTTCAGCGCCGACAAACGCTCGAACGCGGCGAATTGGGCGGTGGCAACGGTAAACAGCGCATCCACGCTGGCTTTATTGGCGGCGGCGAATTGCTCGGGGGTGGCGTACATTTTAATCTCCAAAAAAAGGTTATCGAACAGTTCCAGCGATCTTGGGTGCAAACCCTCTTTACCAGAGAAATATTGCACTGCAACAATTTGAATTCTACACCCAACTGATTGCATGTCAAGCATTTTTTTAAATCGGTTGATATTTGTTTGGTGTGTTGCACAAAATTATTTCAAATCAAGGTATTAGCCTGCTTTGGCTTGCATGGCACTCGAAGCTTATTCCGTAAAAGTTATATATTTCATATAGTTGACGTGTAACTCGGAGGCCCGTTGCCGGGCAGGTTAGCGTGGACTTACTTTTTTAGTGCTTGGACGCGTGGAATCCGGCTCCACGCGCCGGCTTGATATACTGCGCGGTTTTGTGATCGCCCTCATGCCTACTCCCCCCTTTGCATTACCGCAACACCGCACGGGCCATGCCGGCCGCTGAGAACAGCGCCGCGCGGCTATGGCTAAACGCCATGCCCGGGCTCTTCGTGCTCTTGTGGAGCACGGGTTTTGTCAGCGCCAAATACGGCCTGCCCTACGCCGAGCCTTTGACTTTTCTTCTGTTGCGCTTTGTCCTGGTGGTGGCGCTGATGCTGCCGCTCGCGCTGGCGATGCGCGCGGTCTGGCCGCGCACGACGGCGCAGCTCGCGCATGTCGCGGTAGCCGGGGTGCTGATGCAGGGTGGCTACCTCGGCGGCGTATTCTGCTCCATTCATCTGGGCATGTCGGCAGGGGTGAGCGCGCTGATAGTCGGCATTCAGCCCATTCTGACGGCGTTCGCCAGCGCGCCCTTGTTCGGCGAAAGGCTGCGGGCGCGGCAATGGTCGGGCCTGCTGCTCGGCTTTGGCGGGGTGCTGCTGGTGGTGCTCGGCCGCTCGGCGCTGTCGGGGATCACGCCGGCGACGCTGGCCTTGTCCGTGCTGGCGCTGCTATCCATTACCGCCGGCACGCTGTACCAGAAGCGTTACTGCGGCGCGGTCGATCTGCGCGCCGGTTCGGTGATTCAGTTTAGCGCTGCCGGCCTGGTGCTGCTGCCCCTCGCGCTGGCGTTCGAATCCATGCAGGTGCGCTGGACCGGCGAATTCATCTACACCCTGGCCTGGCTGGTGCTGGTGCTGTCGATCGGCGCGATTTCCCTGCTGTATGTGCTCATCCGCAAGGGCGCCGCGACCAAGGTGGCGAGCTTTTTCTATCTCGTACCGCCGACTACGGCGCTGATGGCCTATGCCATGTTCGGCGAGACGCTCAGCGTGGTTGCGATGGCGGGTATGGCGCTGGCGGCGATCGGCGTGGCGTTGGTGGTCTACCGGCGCCAGTAGAAGCCGCCGTAGGGGCGGAAGGGATAGCCGAAGTTCCAGCCGGGACGGCCCGGCCACCACGGGTCGTAGTAAAAGAGATTGCGCCGCAGTTCCTGCTCGCGCCTGAGTTCTTCGGCGTGGCGCTGCTCGCGCCGATTGATCTCCTCGGCGATGCGGTCGCGCAACGCCTGCTCGCGCGCCGACTGGATGTAGTCCAGCACTTCCGCGCTCACGCCCTGACTGTGGAGTTCGATCGCCTGCGATGCGCTGAGATCGTAGCGCGAACCGGTTTCCCTGATCCTGGCGATGATGTCCTTCGCCGTCGCGCCCTCCTTCGACATGCGTATGAGTTCCGCCGGCGGCAGTTTGGGATCGGGCTTGGGCATCATGCGTGCAAGTTCTTCGGGAGACAGCCGCGCGATGGTGACGCTTGCGTCCGGCGGCGCCGACGTAGTGGCGCAACCCAGTAGCGACAGAGCCAAGGCCGAAATCAACATGGGGCGCAACATAAACATTCTTAGAGTATACGCTCGCCGAATTTTGCGAGCGCGGCTTCCGACAGCGTCAATCCCAGGCCCGGTGTTTCCTTCAGCGTCAGGCGGCCGTTCGCGATCCGCGGCGGGTCTTCGAACAGCTCGGCCTGCAACGGGTCGCGTTCCGGGTCGGTGAAGGACTCGACGACGCAACCGGCGGGGCTGGAGGCCACGATATGCGCATGGATGAAGCAGTCATGGTGCGGCGCGACCTGAACATTATTCAGTTCGCACAGCGCCGCCAGCTTCCGCCCCTCGGTGAAACCGCCCATCATGGTGCAGTCGAACTGCAGGATCTCGATCGCCTGTTCTTCCAGCAAGGCGCGACAGCCGTAACTCGTCAATTCGCTTTCACCGGCGGATAAGGGAATCCGCGTTCGCCGGGCCAGGAGCTTGAGCTCGCGCCGGTCGTCGGCCCAGCGCACCGGCTCCTCCAGCCAGCGCGGCCGCAAAGGCTCGAGCAGCCGCGCCCCCTCGATTGCCGTGGCGAGATCCCAGCCGCGATTGACGTCGACCATGAGGTCCTTGTCATTGCCAATGACCTCGCGCACCAGAGCCAATCGCTCCATATCTTCGCCGAGCGGAACGCCCCCGGCCTTCGCCTTGAAGGCGGTGTGCCCCTGCGCCTTCAGCATCTGCATCTCGTCGCGCAACTCGGTCAGGTCCTTGCCGTCGCGGTAATAGGCGCAGGTGACGTAGCAGGGCACCTCGCTGCGGTAACCGCCGAACAGCCGGTACAAAGGCAGTCCGGCCACTTTCCCCATGATGTCCCAGGCCGCAATGTCGACGGCGGCGGAGATCCGCACCAGCGCTTCGCGCGACCAGCCTTTTTCGTGAGCCAGGCGCTGCCAGGTCAGCGCGAACAGCTTTTGATACAGCTGTTCCGGCGCCAGCGGATCGGCGCCGATGATCAGTTCGCCCAGACCGCTGCGAAAGGCGTGAATGGCGGCCTCGATCGGCGTGTAGCTGGTGGCAAGGCCGATGCCCTCCACGCCTTCGTCGGTCTGCAGGCGCACCAGGATCTCGTTCGCCTTGGGAACGATGAAATGGCTCACCCAGTGCGGGCGAGCGGTATCCGGGGCGCGCAGTATGTAAACCTGGAGCTTGGTGATCTTCATTTAGCGTCGCTTTCTAGTCTTATGCGCTATCTGCTGATCGGCATGCTTAAAGGATGCGCCTCACTCAACGGTCAGCTTCGCCTGCTTGACGATTTTCGCAAACTCCGCCGTCTCTTTCGCGATCTGAGCGGCCATGAACACAAGTTTCGTGAATCTCGATAGCGATTTCATTTTCATGTTCCCGTGGTTGCGCGGCCTCCCGGGGGGTGAGGTCCGCGGATTCCAGCGCACGCAGATGAAGCGCTTGAGCCGTCGCCGTGATCCGACGCCCGGCTATTCTAGCCGAGATCCGGCGTCCTTACGCCGCGTAAAAACGAAAGCTGCTCCCCACTTGCTTGGCGCTGTACATGGCGGCATCGGCTGCCTTGACCAGCGCGTCCGCGTCCCGGCCGTCCGTCGGATAGAGCGCGATGCCGATGCTGGTCCCGATTGCGATGCACTGCCCCTGACTGCCGAGTTGGAACGGCGCGGCAACAGCGGCAATGATTTTCCTGGCGACGGTTTCCGCCTCCTCGCGCCTGGCGATGTCGGGCAGGATCACGCTGAATTCATCGCCGCCGACGCGGGCGACCGTGTCGGATTCGCGTACCTGGCGCCGGATTCTTTCGGCGGCACTTTTCAACAGCTCGTCGCCGGCGGTGTGTCCCAGGGTGTCGTTCACCGGTTTGAACTTGTCCAGGTCGAGGTACAGCAGCGCGAACTGGCGCGAGTCGCGTTTGGCAAGACTTACCGCCTGATTCAGCCGGTCGTCGAACAGCCGGCGGTTCGGCAGGCCGGTGAGGCTGTCGTGATGGGCAACACGCTGGATGCGCTCCTCCGCCAGCTTGTGTTCGGTAATGTCGGTCGTCACCGCAAAACAGCCCAAGGCTTGCCCACGCTCTCCGATATGCGGCAGAACCTTGATCTCGAGGTAGCGGGACTCGCCGTTTGGAAGCTTGTGCGTCCTTTGGTAAGTGACCGGATGCCCCCGCAGCACTTGCACAAAATGGCCTTCGATCTCCCGGTACACTTCCTCCCCGGCCACCTCTCGCAGGTGCTTGCCGAGAGGGTTCTCGACGGTAAAACCGAAAAACTCGGCGAACGTCTTGTTGGCGAAGCGGCAACGCAGGTTCTCGTCATAAGAGGCGGTCATGGCCGGAACGTTGTCGGCGAACAGGCGCAGCTCCTCCGCGCTATCGCGCAAGGCCTGCTCCGCCCGCTTGCGCGCGGTGATGTCGGTGCCGACGCCGCGGTAGCCCCTGAACGCGCCGGACGCATCGAACACCGGATCCCCGCTGATCGAGATATACCGCTCGGAGCCGTCGACGCCGCGGCGCGAGAGTTCGAAATTGCGGAACGGCCGGTGCGCGTCGAGCACCGCCCGGTGCGCCTGCCAGCCCGCCTCGTCCGGCGAAAGATAAGGTATTTCCCAGCGGCGCTGGCCGATTTGCGCGCCCCGCTGGAACACCGACACGGTGCTCAACTTCCTGTTGGCCGAAGCGCGCTGCGTGAGCCGGTGCTCGACGTCGCTCTCCCAGTAGAAGTCGGAGGACATCTCGGTCAGGCTGCGAAAACGCATCTCGCTCTCGTACAAGGCCTGCTCGGCCCGCTTGCGTTCGGTGATGTCGTGCGCGATGGCGACCCATTGGGGCTTCCCGTCCAGCATCGCCTGGCTGAGCGCGAGCTCGATCGGAAAGCGGCTGCCGTCCTTGCGCCGGCCGACCGTTTCGAGCGTGCCGAGATACGGTTGTGCGCCCGGCAGACCGGCCTTAGCCATATCGACCTCGGGCAGCAGGTCGCCTGCGCTGCGTCCAACGATTTCGGCGGTGCCGTAGTCGAACATACGTCCTGCCGCCGGGTTCAAGGACTGCAGTATTCCCTGCAAGTCGAAGGTGATAATCCCCTCGACCGCGTTGTCCACGATCGCCCGCAGGCGTTCCCGTTCCTGGCCAAGCACGCCCAGCGTGCGCGTGAGCGCGCGCAAGGGCAGCAGGCTCAGGCTGAGGTAAACCGCCAACGCGAGCACCAGCCCGAACAGGGCCGCTAGCGCGGTATTTTGTAATTGCGGAACCAGCGAACGGCTGGTCACAAAGAGGCCAACCACCGTACCCGAATCAAGCAGCGGCGCCGAGCGCGTCAGGACCGGGGGGGAGACGCTCTCCATGCTTTGGGTAAGCACGGCGCCACGCTCATCCAGGATGTAATGCTTCTCCGGTAAGCCGCCGGCGACGTGATGGGTGGCAACGATGGCGTCCAGTCTGGGGGTCTCAAAGCGCCACAGATCGGGGTCGGCATTGATTCTCTGGGTCACAAGCTCGGCATGGGCCTCGGCATCGTTGGAAGTCGCTTCCGCCTCGAAGCTATAGACGACCAGCCAGTAACCCAGCGGCAGGGAAACCGCCACGATGATTGCAATGGTTGCGGCGATCAAGCGGATGGTTCTGGCCAGACCGATGTTGGCGATAGGCATCGGATGACTTATTCCTGAAGCGCCAAATTGCCGCTCCTGGCGAGCACCGCCCTGATCGCGCCGGTACTGCCCAGACTGGGGGTGACGATCAGTTGCGCATCAGGCCTGGATTTATTGAATTCCCGCGCCATCCACTTCATCGCGCCCAGACCCGTACCGGTGCCGCCGATCTTGATCGAATCCGCGTGCGCGCCGATCGCGGCCATGGCGAAGGTCGCGCCGATCCCGGCAAGGCAAACGGCGTGGAATGGTTTGAGAAAACACTGCGGGAGGCGCGCGCTCAAACCGCGAGCGGCGGCGCGTGCCGCGCTTGCCCGGGCGATTCCGATTCGCGCGCGTCTTTTATATTCGTCGCACTTCCCGGCAACTGCGCTGAAAGTTCGCATCGCTCTTTCCGAAGGCTGCAGGGTGAAAAAAAGCCCAAAAGCCGATCGGGCCATTATGCGCCGGCGGGGGAGGCGAGTAGGTCTATTTGACAATATTTTACCTTCGTCACCGCCGGCACGAAACGGTTCGCCCTGCGCGTAGCCGGAGAACCGGGGACGCGAGGGCGCCAGAACCCGGTTCCACCTGAGCGCGAACCGGCCGTTCAGCCCGAAATTATGCGCAGCACGCGAGCCGCATGGGCGCGAATGAAACCGGAGATGTTGACCGGCAGGGCAAAGTGGTTTATAAAGCAAACAGTCGTTTGTTTTTCTTATGTTCTGGATGATATGGCTCAAACCTTACGCCTGCCACGCAGCGACAACCGCCTGCCGCGGATCCTGGACGAGGCGGCACGGCTGTTTCGCGAGAAAGGCTATGCCGCCACCTCGATGCGCGACATCGCGACGGCCGTGCACATGTTGCCCGGGTCGCTGTATTACCACTTCGCCGCCAAGGAAGACCTGCTGGTCGCGGTGTACGAGGAGGGCGTGCGGCTGATCACCGAAAAGGTGCGGGCCGCCATCGCGCGCCGCGAGGAGCCCTGGCAAAGGCTGGAGGCGGCGGCGGTGGCGCATTTGGAGGCCTTGCTCAAGACCGGCGACTATGCGCTGGTCGTGATCCGCGTGCTGCCGCAGGATGTGCCCAAGGCGGCGGCGCGCCTGGTGAAACTGCGCGATGGCTACGACAGGCTGTTCGCAGAACTGGTGGCGGCTCTGCCGCTGCCGCCGGAGACCGACCGCCGGAGCTTCCGCCTGCTGCTCCTGGGCGCGCTCAACTGGACCCAGCATTGGTTCCGCGAGGGCGGCAGGAGTTCCCCGCGCAGCATTGCGCGCAATTTTCTCAGGCTGCTGCGCGAAGCACAGAAGACGCAGTGAATAAACTTCACCACAAAGGACATAAAGGACACGAAGGAAAGCCCGGAACCAAAAATCGTTCGTGTCTTTGTGGTTTGCTTTTGACCTTGTGACATTGATGGAGGTCGTTACGCATGAATCCGCACCCGCCGAAAGTGCTCGTCACCAAAATCGGCTTGGACGGCCACGATCGCGGTAGCCGCGTGGTCGCTTCCTACCTGCGCGATGCCGGCATGGAGGTGGTGTACACGCCGCCCTGGCAGGACATCCCGGTGGTGGTCAAGCTGGCGATGGAGGAGGATGTCGATGTGATCGGCGTCTCCTCGCTTGCCACCGACCACCTGATCGTGCCCAAGCTGATGCAGGCGCTGGGCGCGGCCGGGCTAAAGGATATCGCGGTCATCGTCGGCGGCATCGTGCCCGACGCGGACGAGGCGATGCTGCGCGAGGCCGGGGTGGCGAGAGTATTCCACCCGGGCAGCGCGCTCGAGGAAATCGCGGCGGAGATCGGCCGCCTCACCCGCGCGCGGCGCGCGGTGAATGTTTGACGAGGAGACTCAAGATGAACAAGCCACTTGAAGCAAGCAAACTTTCCGCGCAGGAAACCGGACCCGAGCAATGGCAGCGCGAATACGCCGCGAGCGCGGGCAGCGACAAGCCCGCGCGCAACCGTTCCGGCATCGAAGTCAGGCCCTTGTACACGCCGCAGGACCGGCAGGGTGACTACGCCGCCGATCTTGGCTATCCGGGCCAGCCGCCCTACACCCGCGGCATCTATGCCAGCATGCATCGCGGCCGCACCTGGACCCAGCGCCAGCTGATCGGCCTCGGCACGCCCCTCGACTACAACGCGCGCCTGCTGGATTTGCTCGCGCAAGGCGCCACGGCGGTGTCACTCATCCCCTGCAACTCGGTGTTCCGCGGCTATGACATGGACGAGGTCCACGCGGAATTGCTCGGCACCTGCGGCGTGGTGGCGAACACGGCGGAACACATGGATCAGTGCCTCGCCGGCGTGGATCTCGCACGCACCTCCTGCGCCATGAACGATCCTTCGCCGTTTACCCTGCTCGCATTCCTGCTCGCGACCGCGAAAAGGCGCGGCACCGACTGGCGCGCCATCAGCGGCACTTCCAACCAAAGCGACTACCTGAGCCACTTCGTCGCCAACCACATGTTCTTCCGCATCGCGCTCCCGGGCGCGCGGCGCATCCTCACCGACCACATCGAATTCTGCAACCGCCACGTGCCCAACTGGAACCCGATGTCGGTGGTGGGGCAGCACATGCAGCAGGCCGGCGCCACGCCGGCCGAGGCCATGGCCTTCACCCTGTCCTCGGCGATCCAGTACGCCAAGGACTGCAGGGCGCGCGGCATGGAGCCGGATGCCTTCCTGCCGCGGTTCACTTTTTTCTTCGACATATCGGTAAGCCTGTTCGAGGAGATCGCCAAGTTCCGCGCCGGCCGGCGCATCTGGGCGCGCATCACGCGCGAGCGCTTCGGCGCACGCGATCCGCGCTCCTGGCGCTTCAAGTTCCACGGGCAAACCTCGGGCGTCGATCTCACGCGGCAGCAGCCGCTCAACAACATTGCGCGCGTCACCGTGCAGGCCATGGCCGGCATCTTCGGCGGGCTGCAGTCGCTGCATACCGACGCTTACGACGAGGCGCTGTCCTGTCCGACCGAGTTCGGCGCGCGCATCGCCGTCAGCACGCAGAACATCCTGCGCGAGGAGGCGCACCTCACCGACGTGATCGATCCACTGGGCGGCAGTTACTACATCGAGTCGCTCACCGACGAGATGGAGCGGAAAATCCTCGGCATCATGGCGCAGGTGGAGGCCGCCGGCGGCATGTATCAGGCGGTGGAGCAGGGCCTCCCGCAGAAAATGATAGGCGCATCGGCGCGCGGCTTCCAGGAGAAAATAGAGTCGGGCGAGCAGACGGTGGTCGGGGTCAACGCCTACCAGGTGGAAGAAGGCAAGAGCGAGCGCCAGGCGCTGCCCACGCCCGATCCGGCTAGAATGCAGGCGCATATCGCCGCGTTCAAGGCGTACAAGGAGCAGCGCTCGCAGGCCGCGGTGCAAACCGCGCAGGACCGCCTGGCCGCTGCCGCCGGCGATCCGAAGCAGAATATTTTCGAGCGCGTGGTCGAGGCCGCCGAAGCCGGTTGCACCCATGGCGAGATCTGCGCCACCCTGCGGCGCGAACTCGGTTTCGGCCAGCCGCTGGTCATGGTCTGAAGGGGGAGGACATGGCAATCGAAACGGCGACCGAGACCTACCGCGGCGTGGTTTATCCGTGGCAGATGGATCACATGGATCACATGAACGTGCAGTTCTATACCGCGCGCTTCGACGAGGCCACCTGGCACCTGTTTGCCGCCCTCGGGATGACTACGAGCTATTTCAAAGCAAATCGACGCGGTATGGCGGCCCTCGAGCAACGCACCCTGTACAAACGAGAACTGCATGCGGGCGCGTTGATTCGCATCACCTCCGAGTTGCTCGAGATGAAACCGAAGACCATCCGTTTCCTGCATCGCATGTACGACACCGAAAGCGGCGAGGAAGTCGCCACTACCGAGCTCGTTGGAGCCCACATCGACACCGACGCGCGCAAGGCGGTGCCGTTTCCGGACGACATCGTCAAGCGGCAGGGCGGCTTCATCGATGCGCGCGCAACATCTGCATGAAGGCTGAGTCCGGGGCAAACGCGCTCGCCGCGATTCTCGCCGGCGAGCGCCGCGCGCGGGCGC
>ERZ1292630.2228-Hain-H41-02um-R3-2228-length-18151-cov-15_pt1 | contig 18151 bp, 12 predicted proteins | sample MGYA00564408_ERZ1292630 | MGnify/ENA primary metagenome ERZ1292630 (study PRJEB36523, sample SAMEA6512641) | groundwater metagenome | collected 2019-01-08 | study: AquaDiva: Metagenomics assemblies of 32 groundwater samples
CCGGCACATCAGATCGGCGCGCATCTGACAGATGTAGGGCTCCGTGAAGCCCGCGGCCTTATACTGAACGCAAAATTCACGACTCCAGCGGTGATTGATGAAGAATAGGTCGTCGTGTGCCATCCAACTCTTGAACTTGAATCGTTCTTTCAGATATCGCAGCTCACCGATGACGTTTTCCTGGCTGCGCATCTTGACCCGATTGCCGAACACGGCCCGTTCGGCCGGCTGACAGAAGTTGCATTTGAACGGACAGCCTCTCCCGGCATTGGTCGTCACAAACGGTGTCGGCATACCAGGCACCATTGGCGTGGCCAATTCGCCGCTCATATCGAAGAGATCGCGGTCTACCCAGGGGATCTCGTCCAACACCGGGCCCTCGCCGACGATGAGCCGGTCCGCTTGCTTCCCCGCCGCGAGAGCGCCAAGCAATTTGACGAAGCTGATCTCACCCTCTTGCGTAATGATGTGGTCGATAAGCCGGTTCGCAGTCACTTGCTGTGTCTTGATGGTGGCATGGACACCGCCGAGCACGACGACGGCGTCTTCCCGCTCTTCCTTGAGAATCCTGATCGCGCGGACGACATCGGGATAATGGAGACTCCATGAGGTGAAAGCCCAGATTTTCGTGGTTCGCCGCCGGATCTCTTCGCGAAAATGGGTCCAGTCTCTTAGCCTACGGAGATCGATCAGATCGACCGTATGGCCGGCTGCCTTGGCCGCTGCGCTGAGCGACGCCAGGCCATGGTCGATGAAATTGGCATCGATGGTCGGTTTCTTTCCGAAACTATCGAACCCAGGCAGTGCGATCCCAGGGAAAATCATCGTCACATGCATGTCATGGCTCCCGGTTGTCGGCGCAATGATGCCAGAAGGGCCGGCAGCTGGCCGCTTGTGTCATACCACTTGAGAGTCGCGGCGAGCCCGCGAGACAGGGACCAGCGCGCGTAGAGGCCGATCTCTGCGCGAAGCCTGCTGTTGTCATAGGAGCGGTGGCACTGTTCCTCAGTGCCCATCAACACATACGCAAAGTCCGGCGCGATCGAACGCGATCGGACGGATGGCGCTACGGGCGTCCGCATCAGCTGAACACGGTCTGTCAATTGCGTCAGGCTGGCAAGTGTGGCCAGATAACCCTCAATCGTGACCGTCTCCTCCCCTGTCATGTTGTAGGTGCCGACGAGCCGACGGTCGACAGCTCGCCAAATACCTTCGACGAGATCGTCGATGAAGAGCGGCTGAAACAGACGATGCCGGAGTTTCGTCCAGATCGTCAGGATCGGCGTAGCCCCCAGCAAGGCCAACAGGGAAGGATGGAGAAACCAGGCGCTTCCCGGTCCATAGATGTTCCCGATGCGAAGCACCAGAGCCCGATGGCCCGGCAACGATCCCCACTTGCTCACTAGCTCTTCTGCCTGAACTTTCGACTGTCCATAGTCCGAAACCGGACGGCACGGCATCTCTTCCCTGAGAGGAATTTCGTGATCCGATCCGAGCCCCTGCGCCTCGATGCTGCTCGCATACACGACGTAGGGAATTGCTAATGCATCCGCCAGGGCCAAGGCGCGGCTGGTGCCGCCGACATTCGCTGCCCGGAGCGTGGGACTGCTGACGGATACGTCTGCGGCAAAGTGGAACAATGCATCGGCTGGATCGAGACTGTCCGGTCGCGGGATGCGCTGTTCATCGGTAAGATCGCAGGCCACGACCTTGCATCCCTGTTGGGCAAGCGCCGCGGCCCGTGGCGCCGACGGATTCCGCGTTAATATCGTGACTCGCGTTTTCCCCTTGATGAGGCGGTCACTGAGCTGTGAGCCGATGAAACCGGCGCCGCCAGTAATGATAACGTGGCGCAGAGGCTTTATTGGGTTTTGAAGCATCGATCAGTCCTCTTCTGAATTCACAACGATACGATTCAAGCTATCGACGAACCTCTGCAAGGCTTAGACCACTTCTTGAGGGCTTGAACGGGAAAGAGAAATGTGCGACGCACAGAGGTTTGTTGGGGAACGCGCACCTGAGAGAGAGATGAAACCAGGTAAGAATTGCCTAGCAGGATGCTGAAAAGTCCACCAGGACAATAAGATCGTTATTTGGTTTGTTTGGTTGAGCGAAACTAACCAGATGAACCAAATCAACCGTGGCTAAGACTCCGTCATGGTTCTGACGCCGGCGTCAACAATCCCCAATCGGTATGCCGCTGCATCACAGAATATTCAATGGCCTTCTGAACGCTCCCTCCCCACCCTCGGTATTCGATGACCTCTTTCCCGTTATAACGGAACTCCACTCCGAGTGAGAGAACGCCGTCACGTTCTGCAACGTTCTTGATCGCGGCGGCGAGATGCGAGACGTGCCCAACCCCGATCAGTTCGAATTCTAAATAGACCGTGGCGCCCAACATTACGTCTGTGCTCGGACGCTGGAGAATGATGCGGCATCCTGACAGGCTGAGATCCTGCAATAAACCGCCGATGGGAACAGCCCCGTCCCGCAGGGCAAGTGTCGCGTCTCCCGATACGCCTTTCATCAGAAGTAACGGCTCATTGCTGGCGACACGCGTATCCTTGCGGAGATGGATTTCTTCAGTTCTGCGGGGAAATTTGAGATAGAGCAGTGGCAGCGGAGCCATCTGTGTCATACAGACTTCGCTTGGGTATGCGACGAGCTTCCCGGCCACCATCGAACGGACAAGACAGGGAGTCCCCGTTTCGCACGGAACTGCTTGCCCGAAATGGAACGGCCATTCGCAAATCAGCCAGGTCCGCTCTTTCCAGCCCAGCAATGTAGATCCACAATTCACTTTGTCTTGACCGGTTCCAACGACCAGCTGAAGCGGTAACCCGACCTTGAGAATCGACGAATGTGCATGGGGATGCTCTGTGTCCACTACGCAGCTTCCTTATCGAGATAGGTTCGAGGATCGATCCCCAAGACGGCCGGATCGAGGATCGACAGGATCGTCTGCTCCGGTCTGCGACGCTGCGTCGCAAGGTCGAGATCGAGAGGAGTGGCGCGCCGGCATCCCGCTTCATCCGTGACCAACACGACCAGGGGCCTGATTGGAGCCTGGTGATTGAATTGCTTGACGATCGCCGTCTCCCCCGTACTGAGCGAGACGCATGATCCGACGGGATAGACTCCCACGACCTGGACGAACTGCTGGACCAACCTCCCGTCCACATGGCCCTGAGCCCCCAATTGATAGAGAAACTGAAGGGTATCGTGAGGTGTTTTCCCTTTGTGGTAACAACGGTCGCTCGTCACGGCATCGTAGATATCCACGATCGCGGCAATGAGGCCGAATTGACTGAGATCTATTTTGGACCGGTGATGGGGATAGCCAGTCCCGTCAACACGCTCATGGTGCTCCAATGCAGGCTTCAGAAACATATCGGTGAGGCCGGTGGTGCTTGACAATATCTCTGCGCCGCGCATGACATGTTGCTTCATGATCTCGAACTCATGGGCCTCATAGCGGCCCGGCTTGTTCAGGATCTCGATCGGAATCAGCGTTTTCCCGATGTCGTGCAACAGCATCCCGGTTCCCAACTGAAGCAACGGCTCCCGCTCATAGCCAAGATGTTTGCCGACCGACAGAGCCAGGGCAGAGGTGTTGACGGAGTGAAAGAATGTGTATTCGTCGAAGCTTTTGAGGCGTGTCAGACTGGTAAGCGCGTCATGGTTGCGAAGAATGCTGTCGGCCATGCTCCCGACCACTTCACTGACCGCCTCCATGTTCAGCGCACGGCCCATCCGGACGTCTTCCATGGCATGTTGAACAACCGATTTTGCGGCTGCGTAGGTTTGTTTTGCAGCCGGCAGCTCTTCGGCAAAGGGAATGGCCGGCGGTGCGGGCTCCGGGGTTGGCGCTATCGGCAGAGAGGTTTCAGCCTTTGCCGGCGTAAACGAGCCTGCGTCCAGGCAGGCGTCGTCAGTCTCGACATCGAGCTGTCTGACACCGCTAGCCTGCAGTTGCGCGATTTGCTCTGAAGAGGTAATCGTGAATCGATTACGCAAAAACGGCGTAGCCAGCCAGGAACGATCGATTTTCTCGATCTTCATGCCGATTTTCAGCTGATCGATGGAAATTCGCTTGCGCATCGTAACTACTCAGGTAGATAGGCTGAAGGTGTTCAGGCTGAAGTATTCGAAGCTCCGGCCTTCGGCCTAAAAGCCTTCAGCCTGTGCCCGGAGCCTTCAGCCTGAACCCCTGACTCGTGCATCGGACAGCAACCTGTCCTGATGGACTCTATCGGTGTAGAAGGGGGAATCTTGAGGGGACGTTCGTGGCCGGCGTACCGGAACAGATACAACGGGTTAGGCAAGAATTTTCTTCGTTTATGTTATGTCAAGTTCAGCTCGATTTATCCCGATAGAAGGGGACAGGTGAAGCGGGTGAAGAAGTTCTGAGTTCTGAGTCAACGGCTTCGCCGAGTTTTGAGTTATGAGTTTTGAGTGCTGAGTTGGTTCCGGATAACTCAAAACTCAGCACTCAGAACTTCACGGTAGCTCAGAACTTTGAGAGCCTAGGCGTTATAGATGAAACAGATAAAGACCATCACGATCGATCAACTCACACCGGGGATGTTCATCGTTGGAATGGACCAGCCTTGGTATCGGACCCCCTTCCTCCTCCATAAACACCTCATCCGCCATACAGAAGACATCAAACTCCTCCGACAGCATGGGATCAGAGAAGTGAAGATCGACCCGGGCAGGGGCCTCGATGTGGAGCCGAATCCGTCAGGAAACGCGCCTCCGACGTCGAGCGCACAGGAAACAGCCGCCTCCCCTCAGCCAAGCCTCGCAGAAAAGCCTGCCTCGTTAGAAAAGCCTCCTCAGCCTGCCGCCGACACAGAAACGATAGCAGCACAGCCGCAACCGCCTGTCAGGCAGGAAGATACGCCGAGGTCATCGAAGGCGCGGGAACAGGCAGCGGCCGCCCAAGAGACCTATAGAGAAGCAGCCTGTTCAATGGAACGTATGTTTGAAGAGTTAGAAGCGGGAATCGTCCCTCGGCCTGATACCCTGCGAACAGTCGTCGGGAATGTGCTCTCGCGTGTGCTGGACGATGGCGCCTCCATGCTCAGTCTTCTCTCTCTCCAAAAGATGAAACGGTTCGATCGCACGTTGGCCTCCCATGCGCTCGATGTCTGTACCCTCTCGCTCATCGTGGCGCAGGATTTTGGGGTTGCGGAGGGAGACCTGGAAGCGCTTGGCGCCGGCGCCTTGCTGCACGACATCGGCTATGTCCGGTTGCCGCGGAATCTGTACCGGAGAAGCCACGACCTTACGGAACAAGAGCGCACGCTGATGCAGCAGCATTCTGCGCTGGGACTGGCGATCTTACAGGATGCGCAAGAGGACCGGGACGCCGTCGTCCGGATAGTTGCGGAACATCATGAGCGCCTCGATGGGAATGGATTCCCGCACAAACTTACGGGAGACTCCCTCTCGATCCTGGCGCAGCTGGTCGGCCTGGTAGACACCTATGACGGCATGGTGAGTCGCCATGGAGGCCGTCCCGCAATGCTGCCGCACGATGCCATCCGACAGCTGTTTCACCTTGGGGATACGGGACAGTATGCCAAGGATTTGATCCGGGCCATGATCGGCAGCCTTGGCGTCTATCCGATCGGCAGTCTGGTCCTGTTGAACACGGCAGAACAGGCGGTGGTCGTGGGGGTCAGTCACCGGCAGCGGCTCAAACAGGTCGTCAAAGTGATCACCGGGCCGCGTGGAGAATCCTATCCCACACCGATTCGCGTCGATCTCGGCGCCCAGGCAGCAGGGGATTCAGAACGGACCATCAAGAAAGCGCTGGATCCCCTTCATGAACGAGTGAATGTGGCCATGTTTCTTGACGGCATTCACGAAGAGGCGGCCTGATGAAACCTAGCGCAAAGATTCGCACCAAGACATTTCGCCCTTCAGGATTACCGGCGCCCATTAGCGTCACACACCCAGCTCTGTTGGATACGCTCCCGATCGGAGTCGTGCGGCTCGATAGCCGGCTGCGCGTTCTGTCTGTCAACGTTGAAGCCGCCCGCCTTCTGGGACAGCCGGAAGATTTCTGCTTGTCGAAACTTCTGCATGAGATATTGCCACAACAATCCGGGGCATCCAGCAAGAATATCGTCACGCGCATTCAGGGATCCCTTCCCGACCGTCGGCCCATACAAGCAGTCTACACAATGCTCATAGACCCGGCATATGAAGCCCATCCGGTTGAATGGAGCTATGTTCCTCTGGATGCCGGAGAAGATTTCGGCGGGGTGCTGACGCTACGCGACCTGACTCGCGAGAAAGAGCTGCAGCAGGATTACGGTCGCCTGGCGCGCGTGGCAGAAGAAAGTCCATCGCCCATTATCGAGTTGGACTCCGATGCGAGACTCGTCTATGCGAATCCCGCGATGACGCAATTGCTGCAGAAGTTTGGCTACGACACCAGTGGGTTTCCCGCCGTGGCTCCTCGTGATCTCTCACGGCTTGTTCAACGCTGCCTCGAATCAGGACAGGAGATACGGGTGGAAGAAGTCTGCTTACCGCAGGCCAGCTTCGCCTGGATTTTCAGCCCGGTCCCGTCTCATCGATTCGTTCGTGGGTATGCGGTCGATATGACCGGCATAAAGGCAGTCCAAGAGGAGCTGCGTCAGTCGGTGACTCAACTTCAGAACAGTAATCGTCAATTGGACCAGGCGCTTCAGGCAGCGCAGGAGGCCGCGCGCGTAAAGACGTCGTTCCTGGCAACCGTGAGCCACGAGTTGCGGACGCCGATGAACGGAGTCATCGGGATGACGGAGCTCTTGATGGATACGGAGCCATCGGAGGAACAACAATCCTATATCAATCCCATTCGGCAATGCGGCGAGGCCCTCCTCAACTTGATCAACGATATTCTTGAGTACGGCAAGATCGAAGCGGGCAAACTGGAACTGGAATGTATCGACTTCAACCTTCGCACGACGGTGGAAGATATCTTGGGCCAATTCGCGGTACGGGCGCAGAACAAAGGGTTGGAAATCACCGGCCTGGTGCATGCATCCGTACCGACCGGCCTGCGAGGCGATCCGGGACAGCTCCGTCAGATTCTCACGAACTTCGTCGGCAATGCGATCAAGTTTACCGAACAGGGTGACGTAACGGTTCAAGCCTTCCTTGAGCAGGATCTGGCCGATGCGGTGGTCGTCCGATTCGAAGTCACCGACAGCGGAATCGGCATCCCCCCTGACGTGCAAGCTCGACTATTCCAACCCTTTACCCAGGCGGACAGCTCCACCTCACGCAAGTACGGGGGAACTGGCCTCGGGCTCGCGATTTCAAAACAGCTCGCCGAACAAATGGGCGGCCACGTCGGCATCACCAGTCAACCGGGACGCGGCAGTACCTTCTGGTGTACCGCCCGTTTTCTCAAACAGACGACGTCCCCCTTGGCCATCATGCCCTCTGCTGAGTTGGCCGGACGCCGCGTCCTGATCGTAGACGATAATGAATCGAACAGGATGATTCTCCATCACCTGGTCACGGGATGGGGCATGACCGACGATCAGGCCCAGGATGCAACCTCAGCCATGGCACTGGTCGAGCAGCAGGCAAGGGACGGCGTATCGTACGATGTGGCCATCGTCGATATGTTGATGCCGGGAAAGGATGGATTAGAGTTCGCCAAGGAGATGAAGGTTCATCCTATCGGGTCTCGCGTCCGTCTTGTTATCCTCACCTCGCTCATTCAAAGAGGGCATGCGGAATTGGCGCGCCAGGCCGGGTTCGTCGCCTATCTCACCAAACCGGCCCGCCACGATCAGCTCTCGCACTGTTTGAGAACCGTGCTGGGTTTGCCGGAGCTTGCGGGTGAAACGACGCTGCCGACAGAGACGGCGCCTGCCCCGCCGCTCATTACGCGGCACACCCTCGCAGAGACAAGGTCCTCCGCGCGTATCCTGGTAGCTGAAGACAATCTCATCAATCAAAAACTGGCCGTGCGCATGTTAGAAAAACTCGGCTATCAATCGGATGTCGTGGGAAACGGTCAAGAAGCGCTGGCAGCATTGGAGAAGGTCTCCTACGCCATGGTTCTGATGGATTGCCAGATGCCGCTCCTCGATGGACTCGAAGCCACGCGCCTCATTCGCGAAAATGAACGCCGTCAATGGTCAATGGTCAATGGTCAATCGAGCGGAAAGGGCGCTGTTGAATCTTTTCTACCATTGACGAATGACCAGTTACCAATGACCTCTTCCCACATTCCCATCGTCGCCCTCACAGCCAATGCCATGAGCGGGGATCGAGACCTCTGTCTCGCGGCTGGCATGGACGATTATTTAACGAAGCCCGTCCGGAAGGAAAACCTCAAGGGAGCCCTCGATCGGTGGATTCCTCTGGCCATTCAACCGCAGGCCGCACAGGCCGTCGAGGCAGAACAGCGCACGGGTGAAACAGAGACTGAGACTCTCCCTGCCGTCTTCGATGCAGCCGCGATGTTACGAAACATCGGAGGCGATACCGGACTCTTGGAGCAGCTGATTGCGCTATTTGTTCAACGCTATCAAACCATGCTGGAGGCAATCAAAGCCGCCATGGCAAACAAAGATCAAGAAGCTGTCGAACAGGCCGCCCACGCGCTGAAAGGGACTGCCGGCAATCTCTGCGCACCAGAGGTGGTGATGTACGCTGGACAATTGGAGGCGATGGGAAGACTCGGTACGCTGGTTGAAGGCCCGATGATCTACACGCAGCTTGAAAAAGCCGTACTCCGCCTCCTTCAACATCTGGAACAACGGAAGCTGAGACACTTAGGCTGAAGGGATCCAGGCTGAAGGCTGAAGGTCTGAGGCCGAAGATCCGAACACTTCAGCCTGAACCCCTTCAGCCTACCGCCCCAGCCTTGATCCCTTCAGCCTGCCCCCCTGAGCCCACCGCAGCCTGCGCGACCCAGCGCGCGAGTACCTCGGCTAAGACGTTGGATTGCACAGGCTTGCTGATGTAGTCATCCATGCCGGACGCGAGACACCGAGCACGATCTTCCGGTTGCGCGTTAGCCGTCATAGCAATGATGGGCAGTCGGTGAGGGGTGAGGGGTGAGGGGTAAGGGGTAGAAGAACTCGTTTCACCCTTCACGTCTAACGCGTCACAAGTCTTTCGGATCTCGTCATCCGCTTCACGCTTCACGTTCGACGCTTCACGTTCTCTCATTCCCTCACCTTGCGCCTCACCCCTCACGCCTAACGCCTCACGCCGCCGGATTTCTGCCGTTGCGGCGAATCCATCCATCTCCGGCATCTGGCAATCCATGAGCACTGCGGCATAGTCGATCCGCGAGAGCGCCTCGAGAGCCTCCAGGCCATTGCACGCCACATCCACCCGATACCCCAGTTTTTCCAACATCCGGGTCGCCACCTTCTGGTTGATGACGTTATCATCGGCGAGCAGGATCTTGAGGATGCCCTGCATTTTGCGCTCGGCCAAACTGTGGCGCGTGATCAACGAAGCCGGCGGGGCCGGTGCGGACAGGTTCGCCACGGCGAGGAGGCAGTCATACAATTGCGCCTCCTGCACCGGCTTGATGAGGTACGCGGCATAGCCGGCCGTCTGCGCCGCCTGGGCATCGCCCCGCTGGCCCTGGGACGTCAGGAGAATGAGCCTGGTTGTCGCCAGCGCCGGATCGGTCTTGATCGCCCGGGCCAGTTCCAAACCGTCCATTCCGGGGATCTGCATGTCAATGATGGCCACGTCGCATGTGGCGCCCTCCGTCGCCGCCGCGCGCATGCAGGCCAGCGCTTCAGAGCCATCAAGGGCCAGCCGGCACCGGATGCCCCATTTCGTCGCATACGATTCAAGAATACGGCGGTTGGTGGCATGGCCATCCACGATGCAGAGGCTGCGCCCGCGCAAATCTTGCGAAATCCGGTCGCCCACCAACGGTTTGCCGGACGACTGGGTGGCAAAAGGCACCGAGAACCAGAACCTACTCCCCTCCCCCATCTGGCTCTCCACCCCGATCTGGCCCCCCATAAGCTCCGTGAGCTGTTTACAGATGGCGAGCCCCAGCCCGGTGCCACCGTACTTGCGCGTGGTCGAACTGTCGGCCTGGCTGAAGGCTTGAAACAGCCGCCCCTGCGCCTCTGAGGACAGGCCAATGCCTGTGTCTTGAACCTCAAACCGCACCGTGACCCTGTCATCGGCGCCCTGTCCTAGCAACACCGAGAGCACGACTTCGCCCTGCGCCGTAAACTTCAGGGCATTCGACAGGAGGTTCAATAGAATCTGGCGCAGCCGTCCGGGATCGCCCCGGAGGGCGGAGGGGACGTTCGCATGGACCAAACAGGCCATATGCACCCCCTTGTCGGCGGCAGGCTTAGCCAGCAGATCCAGCGTTTCGTCGACCGCAGTGCGCAGGTCAAAGTCCATGATTTCCAAGGACAGCTTGCCGGCTTCAATTTTCGAAAAGTCGAGGATGTCGTTGATGACCATCAGCAGGTGGTCCCCGCTGATACGAACGATCTCGGCATAGTCCCGCTGCTCGGGCGTGAGATCGGTGTCGAGCAGGTGGCCGGTCATGCCGATGATGCCGTTCATGGGGGTCCGAATCTCGTGGCTCATGGTCGCCAGAAAGGCCGACTTGGCTTGCGTGGCGGTGTTCGCCTGATCCAATGCGATGGCGAGAGACTGATTGCTCTGTTCCAGTTCTTTCGCATTGACGCTGAGACGTTGCTCCGCGTCCTTTCGTTCCGTGATGTCACGGCAGAAGGCGAAGTTGTACTCCTGCCCCTCGAATGCGACATAGTTGGCCACGATTTCTACCTGATAAATTTCTCCCGACTTCGTTCGATGTCTGGTCTCGAAGCGAAGACGCGTCTGTGCCTTAAGCTCGTCCCAATGTTGGGTCCATCTGCTCAACTGGTAATCAGGGTCCAAGTCCGGGATGCTCATCGCGAGGAGTTCCTCGCGGGCATACCCGAGTCGCTCGCAGACGGCCTCATTCACATACAGAATCCTGGCATTGCGATCGATCCAGAAGACCATGTCCGCCCCGCGATCAACCGCATACTGGGTCAATCGCAACGTCTGCTCCGCCCGTTTGCGTTCGGTAATGTCGAGCACCGCCCCGGTGGCATATAACAACTGCCCCGCCTCGTCCCTCATAAAACGCCCCCGGTCATAGACCCAACAGCTCGTTCCATCCTGGCGGATCAGACGGTGCTCGACTTCATACAGATTGGTTACGAATGAGGTCTGCCAAGCAGCCTCCATCGCAGGCCGATCGTCCCGGTGTATGAATGTAAACCAGTCCTCCACCGGTTGCGTGCTGGTTTCTGGGGGAAGACCGAGAAGCCGATTCAGTCCCGCATCGCGCGTGTCCAGTCCGGTGCGGAAATCCACTCGCCAGGTTCCGGCACCGCTGGCCTCGATCGCTCCCTGCAACCGTTCCTCGCTCTCCCGTAAAACTTCCTCCGCCCGCTTGCGCTCGGTGATGTCGCGCACGAACGCACAGTGGTATTCTTTCCCTTCGTGGGCCAGAAAATTGACACTCACCTCGATGGGGATCAGCCGGCCATCCTTGGCCCGATGGGCCGTCTCCAACACCATAGTCCCGCGCCGTTGGGTGTGGGCCCAAAACCCGGGCCATCTCTCCACCGGAAAATCGGGATTCAGGTCGTGGACGGTCATGGCGCACAACTCGTCTTTTGAATAGCCCAGCATCAGGCTGGCCGCCTCGTTCACATCCAAGATATTGGCCTGCGGATCGATCCAGTAAACGGCGTCGGCGGCCCGGTCCATCGAGAACTTCGCAAGCCGCAACGCCTGCTCCGTCCGCTTCCGCTCGGTGATGTCGCGAGTGATCGCCAACTGCTCAATACGGTGATCGATCGGATTCTGCAAGGGCACCGCGTGGGTCTCCATCCACCGTCGCGTGCCCTTCAGCCCGACGATCTGAAACTCAAGCTGTTGCGAGGCGCCCCGGATCACCGCCTCGTGCATACGGCGGTACCGTTCCAGGAATTCAGGGGCGACGAGATCGTACACCGACTGACCAACCACGGACCCGAAGGAATCGGCTTCGATGAAACAGAGCCCAGCCTTGTTCATCTGTAAGAGGGTGCCGTCCTCGGCCACGCGCTTGACGCATTCCGGTTCCGCATCGAGAATCGAGTGAAGGAGTAACTCCTGCTGCTTGCGCACGGTGATGTCCACCATGATGCCCCGCAATTTCAGAACCTCTCCATCCAAACCCAACTCTACGGTGACGAGATCCCTCACCCAGACTATGTGGCCGTCCGCGGCTATCATGCGATATTCAAACTCGTGTGGGCGCTTTTCCCTTGTGGCGCTGAGGCAGAAATCCACGGCCCAGGCTTGGTCGTCTGGATGGATGTGCTCCTTCCAGAAGGTCGGATCTGCGACCCATTGCTCGCTGGGATAACCGAGCAGCCGTTGCGCGTGTTGGCTGACAAAACTAAACTGGAAAGTCTTCGCATCGGCTTCCCATACAATGCCCTCGACGGTGTCAACGAGCTTGGCATAGTTTTCCTGCGATTGCCTCAAGGCGTTTTCCGCCTGCTTCTGCTCGGTGATGTCTTCCGAAATGCCTAACAGGTAGCGGGGATGCCCCTGCGCATCCACGATGGGGATTTTCTTCGTATGAAGAGTCCGCTGTCCCAGCATTTTCGTCTCAATAGGTTCTTCCTGAATGTTAATCAGAACGCCGCCAGCAAGCACCTCTCGATCCTTGGCTATGAAGCAATCCGCTTGCGCTTTCGGGAAGAAGTCATAATCGTTCTTGCCAAGCAACTCATCGCGGGAAAATCCAAGGAGCTCTTCCCCGGCGCGATTGAAGCGGACAAATCGTAAATCTTGTGCATCCTTGACGAAAATCATGTGTGGAATGTTTTCGAGAATCGACTGCGTGAATTGTTCGCTCTGTCGCAGCGACTCATCCGCTTGCTTCTGGCTTGTCATGATTCGATCGAGCGTCATCGTTCGCCGGCGAAGTTCAAGCTGACTGACGACCTGCTTCCCCAAAATACGGAGGGCGCCAACCTGGTCAGGAGTCAGTTGCTTGGGCCGCCGATCGATCACACAGAGGGTGCCCAGGGCATGGCCTGTCGGAGTGATGAGCGGCATGCCTGCATAGAAACGTATCTGTGGGGCCTCCGTAACCAGCGGATTGTCAGCGAACCGCGGGTCCTGGGTGGCATCCGGCACGATTAACATGTCGGATTGGTGGATGGCGTGCGCGCAAAAGGCGATGTCACGGGATGTCTCCGGCACGTCGATTCCCACCTTGGCCTTGAACCATTGCCGAGTGGGATCGATGAGGCTCACCAACGCGATGGGCGTGCCGCAGACCTGTGCCGCTAGATGGGTGAGACCATCGAAGACTTCTTCGGGCGGAGTATCGAGAATCTCATACTGATACAACGCATCGAGGCGCGCAGATTCGTCAGGCGGTAGAGGGGCTATTTCCATACGGGCCTCGGTGATAGTTCTCTGTCCGATCAGGCACTAGCCTGTATATTCGTTTCGGCTCCGCACAAGCATTTCTTGAGTGCTGCGCATAAGTAGGATTGCGAGGTAGGCTGAAGGGTACAGGCTGGGACTGTAGGCTGAAGGGGTGCAGGCTGACGGCTGAAGTGTCTGGATCTTAGACCTCCGACCTTTAGCCTTCAGCCTGCATCCCTTCAGCCTTCTGCTAGGCCGAAACCGCCTCAGCAGCCGTAAGGGTCTGACTACGTTCGGTGGGACTTGGAGCGGAAAACACAGGATAACGGGTGGGATAGTCCTCGGTGAGCACGAGTTGCTTGCAGAGTCTCGTGCGATGGTTCAAGAGGAGGGGCCCACGAAGATTGGCGGTCATGGCAGATGGATCATCCGATGGAACGGTGAGGATGACCGCAAGGCTTAACTCGTCGGTCTCATTCCCCCCCACTTCAACACGCGCTTCCGGTGAAATCGTGACCTGGTAATTTTGGTTGAACAACGCGGGATCGATGACGACAAACGCAAGGGACGCCTCTTCCACACAGTGCAGCCATTTGAATGGAGCATCGGTGTCATGATCGAGTATCACATAGCTGGTCCATTCTGGAAACCCGAGCAGCCCTGACGGAAAAGTCAGGAGTGACTCACGAGGGACATCGAACGGCCCAAAGCGAGTGGATGCGACATTCATAACAACGGCTCCTTTGGGTTAGGCCAGCTTCTTTCGCAATAGTCGTTGAAAGTCATCGAACGGGACCACTGGCGTGCATGCCGCAAGCTGGTTCTCTTCTTGAATCCTGACGCAGATCTCATCGCGATGTACTTCGACCGTTCGTGGCGCTTCTACGCCCAAACGAACCTGTCCATTCTTAATCCCCAGCACCACGATCCGAATGTCCGGACCGATGGCCACACCTTCACCGCGTCTCCGAGTCAACACTAGCATCCGTACAGTCCAATCTCTACCGAGTTAATCCTATCCGTGAAGCGTCGCGCGTAACGCATAGCTCGTTTAAGAGTTTCGGGTTTCGAGTTTCTAGTATCGAGTATTCGGATGCTGATCTTGACAACTCGAAACCCGAAACTCGAAACCAGCAACTCCCCCAAGCGTCCGTCAACGGAGAAACCTCAGCAGCGAGAGATCAAACAACCGTGAAAACGTTTGGCTGGTCGCCTCATAGGCTGTTTCCTGAAGCTTCAGTTCAGTCAGAGCCGTCGCCAGGTCGGTGTCGGTTTGATCCGAGAGCGCTCGATGAATGGCTTCGGAGACAATCAACGACGTCCCGTAAGCAGTGTCGAGACGATTGGCAATGGCTCCGATCTGCCCTTGCGCAAGACTGAACTGGCCGATCGCCTCGTCGAGATTTCCGATACCCACTTCAATCCCGGCCCCGCTGTTCGTCTCCAAAGCGGTCAATAGGTTCGCAAGATCGTCAAAGATATTCGTGGTGGCCCCCGCGAACACTTGATCGCCCGGAAGCACGATCTGGGTGGTTTGGTTCGGGCCGACCCCAATGGACTGGCTCTCGCTATTCCCCTGATAGGAGACGGTATCGCCTGCGCCTAACACAAATGGAGGCGCATCGGTCTTGGTTCCGGCAAACACCGGCTGTCCGTTGATTTCGGTATTGGCGAGTTGGATCAATTGCCGATGCAGTTGACGAACCTCCTGCGCGATCGTCACCCGGCCTTGCGCTGATGTTGTATCGCTCCTCCCTTGCACCGCCAGTTCTCGAACACGGCTAATCAGATTTTGAGCCTCACCCAAGGTCTGGTCGGCCACTGTGACACGCGCGGTCCCGAACTGAATATTTCTAATCCATTGGTCGTTGTCGGCAAGCGCGGATTTCTCGAGGATGACCTGACCGAAAATACTGGGATCATCGGAAGGTTTGTCGATGCGTTGCTGGGTCGCGATTTGTTCGTGTACGCGGACAATGTTTTCCTTGATGCGCTCCAGACTCCCTGCCGTAGAGCCAAACAACTGTTGATCAGAGACTCGCATAGTCAGGCTCCTCTTTCCGGTTTGTTTAGTTCATTTGGTTTGTCTTGTTTATTTGGTTGACCGGACTGACCAGAGAAACCAAACCAACTAAACAAACCAGACAAACTAAATAAACTAAATCAACCAGGTTATCGTTTGATCGATAATATGGTTTGAAACATCTCGTCCGCTACGACAATCATGCGCGAGGCCGCCTCAAAGCTCCGTTGATACTGGAGGAGATTGGCGAGCTCTTCGTCCATCGATACGCCGGAAATGGATGCGCGTTGAGACGTCAATTGGGCATGAAGTATCTCTTGTGCCCTGAGATTGCCATCGACGCCTTGCGCAATCGAACCAAAATTCCCGGCGATGGTGCTGTAATACTCTTGAAACGTCGCATTTCCGAACGAGGCGAAGTTCGTGCTCCTGAGACCGGTCAAGGCCAGGGCATTCGCATTATTGCCGGGAACTCCTATCGCGGTTGATGAAGCAGCAATCTGCCGGACATTGGCTAATGAGACGGCCATCGTACTGGCCGTCGTCCCGGTCGGCGCAAAGAAGTCCTGATTGGTGGAGCCATCAAGGCCGAAACCCAGTCGATGCTGTTGATTGACCTGGGTGACAACTTCCGAGGCCAATGTGTCGAGGGAGGCCCGCAAGGAAGGAATGGTTTGATCGCGAACGTCGAGAAGCCCTTTCAGCCGCCCGCTTTGAATCACCGACCCCAGACTCGTCGTCGCCCCTGCCCCCGCGTCATAGCGCACATCGAACATTCCATTGTTGCCGGGATCCTGAACTGCGACCAATTGGTAGGTCCGCTCCTTGTCCGCTAAAACATGTCCACGGCCGGCAAACAGGGTCAATTGACCCGTGGCGTCTTCGATCGATGACACCTCGATCAACTCGCCCAGATCGGCGAGCGCGACTCCCCGTTGATCGCGCAGGTCATTGGCCTGTTGCCCCGAGGACTCAGCGCGGGCAATATCGGTGTTCAAATCCGCGATCCGGGATGTCAGACGGTTCACATCCGTGATGGTTTGCCCGACTTGACGGTCGAGAAACTCCTGCGCAGCAGTCAAATCCGCAGCAGCCTGATTGAATCGGCCCGCGAGCGCCGTGGCCTTGGAGAGAAACACGGTCCTGGCAGATAAGTCGTTCGGGTTGGTCGCCACATCCTGAAGCGCGCCGAAAAATTCATTGAGCCCCGCCCCGATGCCTAAATTATTGGCATCCCCAAACAGCGGCTCCAGCTTGGCCAACGCATTGCTCGAAGCGGTAAACTCTCCCAGCCGTTCACGCGAAGCGAAGAGTTGCTGCTCGACGAAGGAATCGAATGAACGTCGAATCGTCTCCGCATGCACGCCCGTGCCGATCTGGCCAGGCGATCCGTTCTCCGGCCTGTTCTCGGCCAGGGTGACCTCTTGCCGGGAAAACCCAGGCGTATTGACATTCGCAATGTTGTGTCCCGCGACAGTGATAGCCTGCTGCGCGGTGAATAAGGCGGATTTGCCGATCTCCACCAGTCTGTTAATTGACATTTATCCCTCTATCTTCGTGAAACGTAAAACGTGAAAGGTAAAAAGTTTCGGATGAAGAAACTTCGCCAATCCTACGTTTTACTTTTCACCTCTCACCTTTCACCATTTTCAGCATCCTGCTAACCCTTCTGTCGAAACATCATGGCGCCCATCCCACTTTCATGAGGCTCTCCGGATCCGGAATAGAGTCCCAGAGGAGCCGTGGCCTGGCGCATGACGTTCAACCCTTTTTTAATGAAGGCCTGTAGGCTATTCAGGATGCCGGCATTGATCGATATCTCGTGACGAAGCGCGCGAATCTTCCCGGCCATCCCCCTATACAACGTTTCCAGCCTCTGGGCATCGGCCGTTTCAAGCCGTTCGAGAATGGTGCTCAGGGATATGGCCGATGGAGCGAGGTTCCAACGATCAGCCAACCGCACGACCCATGCCGTTCGCTCCGTTTCGAGCAGGAGAAGCTCATCCAGCAACGAAGCTCGTTGACGATTAACCTCGGCCATATCTGTCAATGTGAGTGTGCGAAGGGCCTGCCGTTCCCGCTGAATATTGTCCGCCAGCGCATCGCACTGGGCTTCTTCACGGCGTAGGATGTGATCCAGTTGCTGGAGGGCGGTTACGAGATCCTGCATAGTTTTCAATACCCGTGAAGTGTAAAGCGTGAAGCGTATCTCGTTATTCGCGCGAGACTCGCGAGGCTTGCGTGAAAAGCGCGACGGGTGAGACGGTCTGAAGGCTGAAGTGTTCGGATCTCCGATCTCTGGCCTTCGGCCTTCAGCCTATACCCCTTCAGCCTTCAGATCGCGCCTTCCCAACCTATTAGAGAACCGCGTCGGTGAGCGTCTGACGGATGAGTGCGTCGGCAACCTGTCTCCCGGACACCGTATAGGTGCCGGCTTCTACCGATCGGCTAATCCGTTCAATCCGTTCTTCTCGTGCGGCATCGGGCTGATCGGCCAACGTCTTGATCCGCTGCATCTCCTTAGCCCGATCTGAGATCTGCACCCGATCCTGGCGTCCGTCCTGCTGTGCTTTCGGCTTCCCACCGACCGCATCGGTTCCCTGGATACCGAGTAGGATCTTAGCAAGATGATCTGGCTTACCATGACCGGAGATCTGCATGACGATGGCTCCTCTCTATTCCTTC
>ERZ1292630.2230-Hain-H41-02um-R3-2230-length-18140-cov-8_pt1 | contig 18140 bp, 2 predicted proteins | sample MGYA00564408_ERZ1292630 | MGnify/ENA primary metagenome ERZ1292630 (study PRJEB36523, sample SAMEA6512641) | groundwater metagenome | collected 2019-01-08 | study: AquaDiva: Metagenomics assemblies of 32 groundwater samples
CGATTATTGGCGCATCGCCGCTTGTGATTGTGTACTTCGTGGATCTTTTCGCGTGCGACACGGTATTCTCCTGCATGAGTCGCAACTTGATCAAGGACGCCGCGGTACGTGGAAGGACTGCGGTGCGCGGCGCCCACGTTCTCACTGCACATGACGTGCTGGCACTGGACGGAAACGCTCGTTCCGCGACGACGACCGTGTACTACTCCGGCCGCCGGGAAACGAGCTCCCACGGTGGGTGGCCCATTCCGGTCGTCAAACACAGAACCACGACGACGGTACCCGTGGACCTCTGGGAGGATCGCAGCGCGCCTTTGCCTCCCTTCCCCGCTCACGTGACGTTATTGATGCTGCGCTCGAACTTTCAGTACACGTTCGCGACTGAGACCGCACGTGACGTCGGCTGCGACGAAAAAATGGCCGTAAGCGACTCAGTCTTTCTGCCAGGCTTGGTGAACGAGGCCGTTGCATCGATTAATCCCAACGCGGCCGTCCCTTTCCTTTTTCATTCCAACGTGTACATGTGCTTGGCCGTGTTCGGCCTCGCCTTCCCGTTTCGTTTGTGGTTCTACCGCATCACAACGCCAGTCGATGTCGTGATCTGGAAGCGTCTGCACACGCCTACCTCCCGTCTAGGGTCTCCCCCAATCGCTGTGTGTGTGTGTGTGTGTGATCAATCGTGTGTCAGCAACTCTCTTCACTTCCTTCCTTCCTTCCCCTGGCGTCTTTGGTGTTTTGCTTCCCGGTGCACGGAGATGTGTCTCCGCCTTCTTTTGGTGTTTTTTTTTTTGCTGCGCTGAACTTTCGTTGAAAAATTAAGGGGGAAGGAAGGACAGAATGGAAACGAATACGTGGAGAAAGGTATCACCGAAAATGAACTATTCAATGTGAACAAGGGTTTGAAACGAAGAGAGTTGTGGCATGTGAAGGATTCGTCGTGAGTCTTTGTTACTTTCCCTCGAACTTCACAATCACAATCAGCCGCAACTCTTTTTCAGCGTGCCGGGGAGGGCGAAAGCGGATGTTGATGGAGCCGACCCGGCCATTGTCGACATCGGACAAGGAGCCCGTCTCCTCAAAGCGACGCCGGAGTGGAAGTGGTGTCCGAAGCGCCACCCGCTCCACATCGCCACTCGTCTTCAGCTTCGCCGCCGCCGGGTGGCTTCAAATCTTTCACTTCGGCGTTGCTAAGGCAATTCAGGACTGTAAGTTCGATGAACGCTGTCAAAACGCTCGAGTTCACTTCTGCGGCTCGTCCGCAGGCGCCCTGGCATCGACGGCGTTGGTGCTGCAGACTGACTTCGACGAGCTTCGCGACTACGCGCTGTCGTGCGTGACAGACTGCCGGTCGAAGCCACTCTTGATCGGCGCGTGCAGCATTCGCGAGTACGTGCGCGTGGGCATTCAGCGGTTTGCGACGATGTCCTTCAGTGCAAAGGTGAGCGCGCTTCACAAACAGCGCGACGAAGCGGAACGACTCGCAGCCGCGGCTGCCAACTCGTCGTCGTCCACCTCTTCCGACGCAGGGCTCGCCGATGATTTGATGATGGAACCGCCGGCGGTGGGCGCAGAAAGGATGGCAGGGCCCCCATCCAAGGACCATGCCCCGACCCTGAGGAGTGAAGAGACCGGACATGACAGTCTGCCGCTTGCCGCCGGCCCGGGATGCCGTCACGCACCTCCCATGCCACGCGCCCTTTCATCGTTTCGTGTCCCTCACGCCCTCACACGCGACGGTCGCCCGGCGCATCCGCACCTCAAGCCGCACGGCGCGTCGATTCATCCCACCTGCAGCGTGAGGCGAGCGCTGAACACCCGACTGCAGGTGTTCGTCAGTGTGCTTCCCTGGTGCCGCGCCAAGGTGATGCATGAGTTTAACTCCGAGGAAGAACTCGAAGAGGCACTACTCGCCTCTTGCTGTCTCACGCCGCTGGCCGGCTGGCCCTTTCAGCTGAAACGCACAGGCGAATGGGTTTGTGACGGGGGACTGACGGCATTCCAGCCTCGAAAGGGTGACGGCCCCCACATCATCACGGTCAGCCCGTTCTACTTCACGACCGCCGACATCAAGCCCGATACGTTCGTACCTGTCTGGTATGGCGTGTATCCGCCTAACGAATCGACTTATCGGGAGCTGTACGAGCTTGGTTACGTTCAAGCCGTGAAGTGCTTCGTCATCCGCGGCCTCCTCGATGCCGACGTGGCTAAAGAATTGCTCGACCGACGGGTGGGGGGCCCAAGGCCATACCGCTGCTTCGAAGCGGCGCGTTCAAATCGTCCCGTCTCGTCCACCACCGCGGGCAGAACTCGCTCCTCCTTCTTGTCGGTCGTCCTCGATGTGACGGTTCACGCGCCGATCGCTTATGCGCGAGATGCGATCTTGACGCTGCTGTTCCTCGGTGTGTTCCGCCCGATCGTGATCCTGCTCGTGTACGTTGAAATGCTGCTCACTACGGCATGGTCACTCCTGGTCGCTGGCTACGCGACAGCGAAGGGAACGTGCCGAAAAGCTACCCGCGCATGGCTCACGGCCGCATGGGCACTGTTTCGATGGTTGTTGGTGGACAACGACGACGAATACGTTGACAGCGCAAGCCACCACCCGCAGCGCGCCGCACGCTCCGATGATGATGATACGGCGTCGATTAGCGACGACGGAGGCGTTTCAGGGGGTCGTTCCGATGACGACGACGCCACCGCCATGCCGCTAAACTCGTCGTCTTCCCCGTCCACAAGCACGCCTCACCACCGCCACAATTCGCGATCACAAACACCTGGGCTCCGAGCTCGATGGCGAGACGTCTACGAAGGCGCCCGCAACCTGATGTCGGCGCGAGTGCCGTTGCATCTGTGGCTTGGGGGCACAATTCCGGTGAATCTTCCGCGGCTGGAGAAGTTTTCACGGGTGTACCGCGTCGTCCGCCCGCTGTTTTACCATACCGCGACCCCGGAACATCACCCAAGCGCAGAGTAGACCAGTAACACTTGCAGAGTAAGGAGTCCGAATCGGTGATCCCCCCTTTTCACTGCCCCGTGGGCAATGATCCATGTGCGGGCGTCATTGTGCAAGCTCCCCCACATCGCACATATTCCGGGCAGCAGTGCTCGTTAGACTTTCGAGCCATCCCAATCTCCCGGCACGCCCCCCCTTCCCTCTTGATCTCCGCTCCACAACACAACACGCACCTCGCGTCGCGCCACAACCATCACCAATGCGCCGAACGGAAGGTGCCAGCGGTGGAGGCGGCCTTGACGAGGTTGTAGACAAGCGTGTCACGTGGCTCGAGCAAAAGGCCACCGCCGCGCTTCGCTTGAAGCAAGCCGACGCGAAGCGACTCTTTGACAACGACGATCACCGGGCCTTGCTCCTTGAGTTCCTCGATCAAGCCGACCGTCGGTCCGTATTCATCGTCGGTAATGCCAATGGCTACGCCGTGATGAGCAGCGAAAAGGACGCCGTCGGGCACAAGCCGTTGGAGTACAAACGGAAAGTGTTCTTTTTTCTGAAGCTGCGCAAGGAACGCATCGTCGACGATAAAGCCCTTGCATCGGGCGGCTGCGTCACCTTCGGCGATTTGACGCCGGATGTGTTGCAAGCGCTGCAGTTCATCGTGAAAGGCGTCGTGATGCCGCTTGTGAGCAGCGCCGCCGTGCTGAACGCGGCGAACGTGCCCCCTGTCAGCCGGCGCACCCTGGTGGACTACACGCATGATTTCTACAGCGAGACGATTAAAACCGTCGGCCGACATCACCACCTTACCATGCTACCTCGACCGAACCTTGCCCTTCCGCGAAGCATCCACGCGTCGGACATTGAAAACGGGACCATCGACCGCCCCTTGATTCACGGTCTGGAGAAGACGCTCGTGAACTGGGCGGAGCTCATCCGCGACGCCGTGGACGCCTCTCCAGAGTCCCTGCCGCAGCTGCTGCAACGGCATCCAGGCCCCATGGACGAAGTCTCCTTTTGGGAACAGAAAACGGTCAACTTGAAGCAGCTAGAGGCCCAGCTTTGCACGCCCTACGCAGGAAAAATGCTGGTGATTCTGAAGCTTTGCGGGTCCACGTACTACGAACCCTTCAACGCCCTCATCTTCGAGGTGCACGAGGCACTCGCCGAAAGCACCGATGTCCACCGATTCTTGAAGCCGCTCGTCGAAGTGTTCGAGCTGATGAACGTGGCTTCCGCGAACCACCAGAGCGTGAAATCCTTGGCGGAATCCAACACCTTCCGTCGCCTCTTCTGCCTTCTTTACGCGGTCTGGTGCCACTGCCCCAAGTTTTCAACCGTGGGCCGCATGGTGCATCTCATCTCGTTGTGCGTGAACGACATCATTGACGTTGCCCGCGAGAGCATCACCGTGCAGGACGTTTTCGCGTCGGACACCGAGGAAATTTACAAGACGCTGACGACGACCCTCGTGCACCTCGGCGAATTCAAAAACGCCTTCTTCTTCTACAAGGCTGTGAGCGTCAAAGAGCATCAACGACCGTGGAGGTTCCAAAATACGGCCCTCTTCAAGCGACTCGACATGTTTCTCGAACGCATTCACGATCTCTTGGATCTGGTCGAAACCGCGACGCTGTTCGGTCGATTGGCAAACTTACGCGTCGGCGGTGTCGCCGGCGTGGAACAGTGCGCCGAAATCGACCAGTTGCAGGCGCATTTTATGCTTCACTTCAACGAACTGCAAGCCGCCACATACGACATGCTCGACATTGACGATCCACGCTTCGAGCGAGACTACAACAAGTTTCAACAGCGCGTCACCGAGGCGGAGCGCCACCTCGCCGCGGTGCTGTCACGGTCTCTCAACGACAACTTGGTCAGCCTGCCGAATTCGTTCAAAGTGGTGGATTCGTTCGACGGTTTCACCGACCGCGTTGTCGCGCAGCATGAATGGAGCGCGCACCAGCCGCACGTCCTCGCGGTCTGGCGACATGATCTGCTCACCGTGCAGGAAGAGTTCGTGAGCCAGAAGGATCATCCGCCAGAGCTGCCCAACACGCCGCCAACTTCAGGCGCTCTGGTTTGGGCCAATTCCCTCCTGCAGCGCGTTCAAGTCGCTCATCCTCGAATGCTGGAGCTCGGAAAGCACGTTCTGAAGACTGACTCCGCGGAGGAAACCTTCCGGCTATTCGAAGCCTTGAGGAACAATCTTCGGAGCTTTATGCAATCGACCTACGAGGCGTGGGCGAGTAACGTCGGCGGATTGTCCATGGAGCGCTTGCGTTCCTTCTTACTTCTTCGGGCGCCGCCGCCTCCTGCTGCGGGTACCTCGACCGCTCTGGCGACCACGTCGTCTCGAGGGGCATCGCCGAACGCAGGAGACTCTTTCCGCGCTTCAACCAGCGGCGGGTTGCTCGCGCCTTCTGGCTCCGTCGTGTTGCAGACGCTCACGATGAACACACCGCCAAACTTCAAGGTTTGCCAAAGCGCGCTAAGTTTTTTCCAGCATGCCACACCCGAACTCGGCGCGGCCTACCTGAACGCACAGCGCCTCTTTGTGGCGAGCACCGGCGGGGCCTTCGGCGACTCCAGTGCGAGCGTCAAGCTCATCTACGCCGTCAACTTCGACCCCCTCGTGGTCCGCACCCTGAAAGAAGTCAACTACGTCGAGCTTCTCGCGCAAGAGCACGAAGACCAGTTTACCATCCCACCGCAGGTCGTCGCGATCACCAAGCAACGAGAGACGCTCCGCAATTTCGTCCTTCAGCTGCAGCACGTGTGCGACAGTGTGAACACCATGGAGGCGACACTCCTGCCCTGTGAAAAGGCTCTCATTGAGCACGAGTGGACGCAGCTGGAAGGCACGCTGTCACGGGGTTTGTCGGAGCTGCAGTGGTCACGCCCGGACGCGGTGGAGGCCTACATCCAGTCGACGATCGCGGAGGTGGAGGCCCTCCACGTGGTGGTGACCGCGATGCAGTCCAACCTTGTCAAAATATGGGAGAGCTTCGCGGAGTTCATCAGTGACGACAAGTTCCTCCCTCTAGGGGCGGGGGCGAAGGGCACCGACGCGTTCCGTGTGATGACCGAAGGTGACTTCCGCAAAAAGCTGCGCGAGCATTGCGCCAGTCGGGAAGCAAAGATGAAGGCCATCGTCAACCGCGTCCACCAACTCATGGACGACACGTTCCAGGTCGTCAACAGCCTCAAGGCGCAGCTCACCTTGCCGCAGCTCAATTCCGAGGCCACGATTTGGCAACAGTACATCACGTTCGCATCGAAGCACGTCGAGCGCGCCTTGGCGCAGAGCACCGCGTCGTCGCTGAAGCACGTGAGGGATCAACTCGATGAACGCTGGCTGGCCAGCAACAACGGCGTGCCGCTGCTCGACGTGAAGCTCATCCTGTGGACCCCGCCTTCGACGGAGGGGAAAAGGCAGCCGGCTGCCAGCCAGCCCGCCCCGGCCGCTGCAGCCTTGTCGCCCATGTCGCCTCGCAAGCCTGGTCAAAAGGCGATTGATCAGCCCGTCGCGTCTCGATTTGAGCTTCAAGAGACTCATATCACGTTCGATCCCGTGGTTCCGAGCAAGCATTACCAGTTCGACGTGGCAGTCCACGCGGGCAATGCGTCGCCGCCTCCGGCTCCAACCCCGTTGCTGACGCTCGAGTTCATGCTAGATGAGCTCGTCTCGAGCATCCTCAATCTTCTCCGCCTCGCCGAGCCGCCCGGGAGTCGAGCAGGCACGTCCTCGCAGTGCAGCATTTCCGCGGATGTGCACTATGACGCGCAGCTGCTGCACGACCCTGTGGTTCAGGGTCTGCTGCGAGACCTCAGCGGGCAGGTCGATGAGACGACGCACCGCGCCCGGGACGTCATGGCGCAGTACCTCAAGTACCAATTTCTGTACGAGGCCCCTCCACAGGCGAGGTTCCGCAGGTTTTTGACGGCCCGGTCGAGCTCGGTGAAGGAGGTCGTCGTGCCCGACGACGAAGAGGCTGGTGAAGACGGTGGTGCCCCTGCCGTGGTTGCCGTGGCAGCGGTGTCCGATGGCGCCGTGACTCCGGTCGACTACTTCGGCGTTCCGATGGCCGACCTGGAACGAGAAATCACCAAGTGTGAGGAACTTGAAGACGAACTAGAGTCGCTCGTTCCGACTTGCACCGTCGGATTCCTGAAACTTGATTCCAAGCCGCTGAAGCACAGCCTCCTAGACCTCTGCGTGCGTTATCGCGACGCCCTGATACGCTTCCTAACGGGCCGCGTCATGGCGGACTTGAACGACTTGTACGCGTTCATGTCATCCGCAGAGAAGGGACTAGGCCGCGACGTTCTGGACGGCGACATCGCCTCGCTCAAGGCGGTCCTCCGCTGCATCCGCGACTGCCGACAGCGACATGTTCGCGTGTCGAACATGATAGAGCCGATGGCCCACGTGTCCATCATGCTGAAGCAGCATGCCCCGCGATCTGTGAGCCTCGAGATGGTAGAAAAGATCGAGGAGTTGCGGAAGCCTGCGCTGGAGGCGTGGACCATCGTGTACCGCCGGTCACTCAACGTGCGAGAGCAAAATAGCAGTGCGCAGGATCGCGAGGCGGAGCGCATGAAGGATGAGGCGACCTTGTTCGAGGAAAGCCTCGCGGAGGTCGGCGCCGAGCTGCACAACCACCAGCTCTACAGCTACGCGTTGGCGCCCGACAGCTCCTACGATCAAATTGATGCCTGGGCTCTCCGCTTCAATCTGCTCGACAAGAGCGCGCGCGATATTTGGGAGCTGCAAGAACTGTTCGAACTCACCGCAACGGACTTCCGCGATCTGCGCGACTGCCGCGCAGAGCTTGTCACGCTGAAGCAGGTTTGGGACCTCGTGAACCATGTCAACCATCTTTTCCGCAACTGGATGTCTAGCTCCTTCTTCACGGCCGACGTGGACTCGTTCCTGGACGAAATCAAGAAGTTCCAGCAGCAGCAACTCCGCACGCTGCCAATGAAGGCTCGCGACTGGCCCGTGTTCAAGGGTCTGGAGCGCGAGGCGGCTAACATGGCCAAAGCGTTGCCGCTCTGCGCCGAGCTGCGGTCTCCGGCGATGCGGCCCCGGCACTGGCAGAGCCTTCTCGCCACCACCAAGCGCTCGCTTCCAGGACGGCGCGCGTCGAAGCAGCCAGCCAGAGAGGTTAGCACTCCCCGCGACAGTGGTGAAGCCGTGTCGACGGCTACGCTTCAGCGCACAGGATCGGTGACCGCGGCGCCCTTGGATCCCAGCAGCGACCCGAGCTTTACACTGGAGAGCCTCATCAACCTTGGTCTTCATGACCACGCCGAAGAGGTCTACAACGTGGTCGAAAAGGCGCAACGCGAGCTCACGATCGAACGGTCTCTGACAAAGATCATTGACACCTGGGATAAATTGCTTCTGACTTACGAGATGAACGCCAAATATGACATCCCCCTGCTCGCACCAGTGGACGCCATTATCGAACAGCTCGAGGCGGACAACAACACCTTGCAAGGCATGCTCGCGAACCGGTTCGTGGAGTACTTCTTGGACTCCGTGCAACTGTGGCAGCGTAATCTTGGCGTGGTCGACACGTGCCTCAACAAGTGGCTTGAGATACAGCGCAAGTGGGTGAACTTGTACCCGATTTTCGTGCTGTCGGCTGATATTCGCGAGCAGCTGCCAGAGGATGCGCGAAATTTTGCCGTGGTCGACGAAATGTTCCGCAACTTGATGCGGGTCGCGTTTCACTACCGGGGAATCATTGAAGTTTTGTGCACGTCCGTGCTCCTGGATGGCCTGCAAAAGACGGGTGAGCTCGAGTCCTACCTACAACAGATGGAGGATATTTTGATCTCCTGTGAGAAGTCGCTGACCGAATACCTCGAAACCAAGCGGAAAATCTTCCCGCGGTTCTTTTTCGTGTCGTCGGCAGACCTCGTGGACATCTTATCGAAGGGGTCAGACCCTCGGGCCGTCATGATCCACATGAGTAAGATCGTCGACAGCGTCGAGTATTTTGCGTTAGACAATAACCCGCTGCTCGGCAACTCGTCACCACTGACGCCGGCTTCGGCGTCACCGGGGCACGAGAGTTCGCTGGCCAATGTTGCCGCTCCGGCTCCACCCTCCGTCCACCCGAAACAAGTGTGGGAGATGGTCAGCATTCAAGGTGAACACGTGCGGCTGGCCAAGGACTACATCTGCGACGGTCCGGTCGAGAGCTGGCTGGCCGGCTGCATCGACGTCATGCAGGTCACGATGAAGCAGCACATCTCCGAGGCAAATGTTGGGTACACCGACAAGGCGCGTACCGAGTGGATCTACATGTATCCCTGCCAGGCCGTCATCGTTGCCAGTCGCACTTGGTTCACGACGGAGTGCGAATCCGCTTTCCGGCAACTGGAAGAGGGCACCGAGACCGCCATGAAGGACTTCCTCAAAGCGCAGAAGCAACAGCTCGACACCCTCATTCGCGAGGTGCTTCTCGACCGCGACTCCAACCAACGCAAGATGCTCGTGCACTTGATCACGATTGACGTGCACAGTCGCGATATCATCCAACAGCTGGTGGACGAGAAAACCGACGCCGTGGACGCCTTCAGTTGGCAGTCGCAGCTTCGCTATCGCTTCGACGAGGCGAGGGGGTCCACGGTGGCCATCTGTGACGCGGACTTTGTCAATGGCTACGAGTACATCGGCCTCTGCGGTTGCCTCGTCATCACGAAGCTCACCGATCGCTGTTACATCACGCTATCGCAGGCGCTCAACCTCAAGCGAGGCGGCGCGCCCGCGGGGCCGGCAGGAACGGGCAAAACGGAGACCACGAAGGATCTCGCGCGTAACCTGGGCATTGCATGCTACGTGTTCAACTGTTCCGATCAGATGAACTACATCACATTAGGGCAAATCTTCAAGGGGCTAGCGATGAGCGGCTCCTGGGGATGCTTCGACGAATTCAACCGCATCTCCATCGAAGTGCTCTCGGTGGTCGCGACGCAAGTCGGCCGCATTCTCAACGCGCTCAAGGCCAACAAGAAGCGCTTCAACTTCATGGACGAGGACATCGGCATCATCCACTCGGTGGGCATCTTCATCACCATGAACCCCGGCTACGCGGGCCGCACAGAGCTGCCAGAAAATATCAAGTCGCTGTTCCGTCCGTGCGCCATGTGCGTCCCGGATTTGAAAAACATTTGCGAAATCATGCTCGCAGCCGAGGGCTTTGGTGACGCCAAGGACCTTGCGCTCAAATTCGTGACGCTCTACAAGCTGAACAAAGAGCTGCTCAGTCCGCAAGATCACTACGACTGGGGTCTTCGTGCCGTCAAGTCGGTGCTGTACATCGCCGGCGCGCTCAAGCGCTCGGATCCCGACGTTCCGGAACGCAAAGTTCTCATGCGAGCCCTTCGAGATACCAACTTGGCAAAGTTGAGCAAAGACGACGTGTACGTGTTCATGGGGCTGATCCGGGCATTGTTCCCAAATGTCGAGGTCAAGAAGCGTGACAAGCCGGAACTCTCCGATGCGCTCAAAGCTGCCTGCAAGGAGCTAGGCAACTTCCCCGGCGACCAAGAAATTTTCATCCTGAAGGGCCTGCAATACGAAGAAATTTTGCATGTGCGACACTCTGTTTTCATTCTCGGTCCCGCCGGCTGCGGCAAGACGCAGGTCTGGAAATGTTTGCAGCTCGGCTTGCACAAACTCGGGGACAAGTGTGCGACGCAAGTGATCAATCCCAAGGCCATCACGTCGAACGAGCTGTATGGGTACATTCACCCCCAGAGCAAAGAGTGGCGCGACGGCATTCTCAGCAACATCTTCCGTCAGTTCGCGATCGATTCGCGCAACGGGAAGAAGAACTCCAAGTGGATCGTGCTCGACGGGATCATCGACGCCGAGTGGATTGAGTCGATGAACACGGTCATGGACGACAACAAGATGCTCACGCTCGTCTCGAACGAACGCATTCCGCTCACCGAAAGCATGCGCATGATCTTCGAGGTCAGTCACCTCCGGAACGCATCTCCGGCAACGGTCTCACGCGGTGGAGTCGTGTTCATCAACGAGAGCGATCTAGGTTGGGGACCCTTCAAGGACAAGTGGCTCGCAACCCGTGCCGATGAACGTGAATCCACCCACATTGAAGGCTGTTTCGACAAGTACATGGGGCCCACGTTCGAATTCTGGAAGCGCACGTGCAAAACGATTGTCCCGTGCATGGACATCAACATCGTGCAGACCATTTGCTACCTTTTGGAAGGCTTGCTCGAGCACATTGGGAAAGACAAGCCCGCGGAAGTGTACGAAAAGTACTTCGTCTTCGCGCTGGTCTGGGGCTTCGGGGGACCCCTCTCTTCCGACGGCCGGGTCGACTTCCGCACGTTGTTCAGCAACTGGTGGCGAAAGGAGAATCCTGCCGTGAAGATGGGCGAAGTGGGCACGGTGTTCGACTACTACATCGACGCCAGCGACCGCTATGAGCTGAAGCCATGGAGCACGCTGGTGGAACCCTTCCAGTATGACCCCGACGTTCCCGTTGCCTCGATGACGGTGCCCACCGCCGAGACAACCCGCATGACAAGGCTGATGAATCTGCTCGTGGACAATGCGAAGCCCGTGCTGCTGGTTGGCACTGCGGGTACAGGCAAGTCGAGTCTCATGCTGACGAAGCTCCGTGGGCTTGACAACGCTCACACGATTTTCCGCGTCATCGCGTTCAACGCGCGAACATCCAGCAACGCGTTGCAAACCGTGATGGAACAGTCCCTCGAAAAGCGCACAGGTCGACAATTCGGTCCGCCGAACCGCAAGAAGCTCGTCTTCTTCATGGACGACCTCAACATGCCAAACCCGGACAAGTATGGCACGCAGGACGCCATCGCGCTCATGCAGCAACACATTAACTACGGCTGCTGGTACGATCGGATCAAGATCCAGCTCAAGGAGATCGTCGATGTACGCTATGTCGCGGCGATGAATCCCAAGTCCGGCACCTTCCACGTGCTCGATCGGCTTCAACGGCATTTCGCAGTGTTCGCCACATCGATGCCAGAGCGTGCCGACTTGTACCGCATCTACGGTCAAATTTTCGGTGCCCACTTGGCCAAGTTCCCCGCCGAAGTGAAGCAGCTCGCCGACACGATCACCTACGCTACCATCGATCTCCACACGCAGATCACCAAGGTGTTCCTGCCGACGGCCGTGCTATTCCACTACCAGTGGAACATGCGCGAATTGGGTAACATCTTCCAGGGCCTCACCAAGTCGCTGCCCCAGATTCACAATCAGCCGGCAACGTTCGCGCGCATGTGGTACAACGAGTGTGTCCGCACCTTCCGAGATCGCATGCCTCGTGACACTGACCTCGTCAAGTTTGATGAAATCATCCTCGCCCAGCAACGTGCCTCGTTCCCCGAATTGCCACCCGCCGAATGGGAGGTTACCAAGGACACCATTTGGGCGCCGTTCACGACCACAAAGGAGGGTCTCGAAGGCGTTTACGATGAAATTCAGACGTCGGAGGCATTTTCGTACCTTGGGAAGAAGCTCGTCGATTACAATAGCCAGTACGCCCGCATGGACCTCGTGCTGTTCCAGGACGCCGTGGAGCACGTTTGTCGCGTGTGCCGTATCACCAGCAACCCTCGTGGTAACGCACTTCTCGTCGGCGTCGGCGGTAGCGGCAAGCAGTCGCTCGCTCGTCTTGCGTCGTACATCAATCAGCTCGAAATTTTCCAAATTCAGGTGACGGGTACCTACGGATTGCCCGAATTCCGTGTGGATATGCAAGAGCTCTACAAAAAATGCGGCCTGAAAAACGCTGTCTACTCCTTCATTCTGACCGATCTTCAAATGGTGTCGGAGGACATGCTGGTCTACGTCAACGACATGCTGAACAGCGGCAACGTGCCCGAGTTGTTTATCGGCGACGAGCGCGATGGCATCGTCAGCGCCATAACCAACGAGGTCAAGGCCAGCGGCAACCCTGACTACGGGGTCGCGGATGTATGCTTCGAGTACTTCATCGAAAAGGTCCGTTCCAACTTGCACATCGTCTTGTGTTTCTCGCCCCTTTCGCGCACGTTCGCCACGTGGTGCCGGCAGTTCCCTGCGCTGTCGAACACGACCGTCATTGATTGGTTCCAACCGTGGCCGCGCACCGCGCTTCAGAGCGTCGCCAAGCGATTCTTGAACGATATCGGCCTCGGCTCCGTCGAGCGCGTGACCAATGTCGCGGAGTTCATGGCCGAGTGCCACATCGGCGTGACTGAAACGTGCGAAGAATACTACCGATCGACGAAGCGTCGCGCCTACACGACGCCAAAATCTTTCTTGGAGTTGATCAACCTCTACAAAGAGCTTCTGGCGCGAAAACGCGGAGAAAACGACGACAAGAACAACCGGCTGGTCGTCGGCTGCGACAAAATCCGCGAGGCCAGTGTGCAGGTCGCTCAATTGCAAACGGTGCTTCAGCGCGAGTCCTTGGAAGTAGAAGAAGCGCGCCAAAAGACGGCACGTCTGTTGGAAACCGTTGGCCGAGAGAAGGCCATCGTGTCCGATCAGTCCGCCATCGCGGAGGTCGAGGAGGCCAAGACCGTCAAGATCGCTCAGGAGGCCGAGGCCATTCAATCCGACTGCCAGCGAGATCTTGCGGCTGCCCGGCCTCTCGTGGAGGAGGCCCTCGCCGCGCTGAAAACGCTGGACAAGAACAGCTTGACCGAGCTCAAGTCCATGTCGCGCCCCCCGGAGGACGTCGTCATGGTCTGTGCTGCGGTCAAGGTGCTCACGAGCGACCCCCGCCGCATCCCCACGTTGAAGCAGCGCGACTGGGCGGCATGCAAGCAGATGATGGCCAACGTCACGCAGTGGATGAAGGACCTGGAGGGGTTCGACCAGGACAACATTCCCCAGCCGGCCGTCGACGCGGTCCAGCTCTACGTGACCAATCCGAGTTTCGACCCCGCGAGCGTCGTCACGAAGTCGTTCGCGGCCAGCGGCCTCTGCAAATGGGTCATCGCGATGAATAAATACCACAGCGTTCGGCTGCAGGTGCGCCCCAAGGAGGAGCGCCTCGCGGAGGCCAACGAGCGGCTCGAAAAGAGCCGCGCGGCACTGCGCAAGATTCAGGACAAGGTCAGTGACCTTAAACTCAAGCTCGATGGACTGATGCGTCAATACGACGATGCGGTCAACACATCCAATTTGATCGAGGCCAAAGCAAAGAAGACCAAGGACAAGATGGGACTTGCGGAGCGCCTGGTTGGCGGTCTCAGCGATGAAAAGATCCGCTGGGCGAAGACTATCGAGGAGCTGAAGCGGCAGCGTGAGATGCTGATCGGTGACGTTCTCCTGGCATCAGCCTTCGTCAGTTACGTGGGACCCTTTAGCCGAGATTTGCGCGACAAGATCGTCAAGGAAAAGTGGACCGTTGACATTTTGCGGCGCGAAGTGCCCATGACGCCGAACCTGGACGTCATCCTCGGCATTCTGACCAACGAGGCCAACATCGCCGGTTGGAACAACGAGGGCTTGCCGAACGACGCGGTCAGCGTGCAAAACGGCTCGATCATGACGAACTGCTCTCGTTGGCCGCTCATGATCGACCCACAGTTGCAGGGCGCAAAGTGGATCCGCACCCGCGAGGAGAGCAACCACTTGGTGGTCGTTCAACCCGGGAGCTTTAAGTGGATCCACAAGATTACGCAGTGCGTCGAGGAGGGGTGGCCGTGCATGATAGAAACCATCGGAGAGTCGTTGGACCCGGTGCTGGGCAACGTGCTGGGGCGTGTGACCTTCCGGCGTGGGCCGAAAACCATGATCCGCATCGGAGGCAACGAAGTCGAGTACCACAAAAAATTCCGCCTATTCTTGCAGACGCGCATGTCCAATCCGCACTACAAGCCCGAAATCAACGCCCAAACGACGCTCATCAATTTCATGGTCACCGAGCTTGGCCTCGAAGATCAACTGCTTGCGGTGGTGGTGAACCAAGAGCGGCCCGACCTCGAAGAGCGCCGAGTGACCCTCATCCGTCACATGAACACCATGACCATCGAGCTGCAGCAGTGCGAAGATGGCCTGCTGTTCGAGCTGTCGAACGCCACCGGTGACATTCTCGAGAACGTCGCGCTCGTGGAGAATCTTGAAAACACGAAGCGCAAGGCGATCGAAATCAACAAGAGTATGACACTGGCCATTGACACGCAAACGTCCATCGCCACGAGCCGCCAGTCTTACCGGCTCGTCGCCACGCGCGGGGCGCTCCTGTTCTTCCAGCTCGACCTCCTGTGTCGCATCGATCACATGTACCAGTATTCGCTGGAGGCGTACATGGTAGTCTTCAACAAAGCGCTGGACAAGGCCGCCAAGCCCGCCGACCCACGAAACGTTGCCGAACGCGTGCGCCACGTCGTTGGCTCCGTCACCGAAAACGTGTACGCATACGTCGCCCGGGGCTTGTTTGAGCGGCACAAGCTCATCTTCTCCTCGATGCTGTGCTTTGCCATCCTATCGAGGCAGAATGAAATTGAACGGCGGCAGTTGGACTTCTTACTTCGAGGGACGCGTAAGGTCATTGAGCCAAAGGACCGACCAGAATCGGTTCGTGAGTGGTGTCCGGAGGCGAATTGGGCTGCTGTAATGGCCCTTGCGGACGTGGATGGCACCACGCCGCCGATGCAAACCTTGCCTGGAGAGATCGCTGAGAACAACCGCTGGCGCTTGTGGTCTGAGGCGGAAAAGCCTGAGGACGAGAAGATGCCAGGGGAGTGGAAGTCGCTCAATCCGTTTCAGCGGCTGCTCATTCTCCGGTGCCTCCGACCCGATCGGCTCACGGCCGCGCTCGAAAAGTTCGTGGCGCAGTCCATCGGTCGCTTCTTTGTCACCGATCAAGCCATCGACATCGGGGCGAGCTTCCTGGACGCCGGCGTCACCACGCCCTTGTTCTTCATCTTGTCACCCGGTGTGGATCCCGTTTCCAATGTGGAGGCTCTCGGCAAACGGCTCGGCTACACCGAGGATGCCAAAAAGCTGTTCATTGTGTCCCTCGGACAAGGACAGGAAGTGGTGGCGGAGCGAGATCTTGGCTACTGCTTCGAGCACGGCGGATGGGTGATGCTGAACAACGTCCACCTCGTGGAAAAGTGGCTCCGCAAGCTGGAGAAGATGATCGAAGGGTACAGCGACGTGTACACAAAAATGGCTCGCATCGCTCGCAGGAAGGCTGAGAAGCGCGCGGCGAAGCGGCTTGCCTGGATCAACGCGCGCAACGCCGAGCGGGGCGAAAAGGAAGCGAGCGGCGAGGGTGCCGCCGCCACCGACGGGCACGGGGCGTCACCCGACCGGCAAGGCGACGAAGGCGGCCACGGCCACGTCGACGGCGCCGCGTCTCCGAGCGACAACGGCGCGGACAACGGAGGAGCTCCGGCCGCGGATGCGAGCCCCCCAGCCAGCCCTGACACCGACCTCGGGGAGCAAGGTGACGGTGACGCGGGGGTAGCGGCAGGCGCCGCCGCGGAGCAGGACGATCCGGACATGCCGCAGTTCGCCGACAGTTCCGACGACGAAGAAGACGCGGCCAGCGGTGGAGAGGAAGGGTCGTCCAAGCAGAAGGGCTCCATGCACTTCCGCATTTTCTTGAGCGCCGAACCGAGCGACAAAATTCCGATTGGCATTTTGCAACGTAGCATCAAGCTGACAAGCGAGCCGCCGACCGGAATCGCGCAGAACCTCAAACGTGCCCTGTCGAACTTCCAAGACGAACCTTGGGAGCGCGTCTCCAAGCCGGTCGAGTTCCGCGCCGTGCTCTTCGCCATGTGCTTCTTCCACGCCGTCGTTGTTGAGCGTAAGAAGTTCGGTCCTCAAGGGTGGAACCGCGGCTACCCTTTCAATGTCGGAGACCTCACGACATGCGTAGACGTCCTGGCAAAGTACATCGACGATCGTGCTCGGATTCCTTGGGAGGATCTTCGGTACGTCTTTGGCGAGATCATGTACGGAGGTCACATCACGGACGACTGGGATCGCGTATTGTGTTCCGCCTACCTGCAGCAGTGGGTCATTCCCGAAGTCGCCGACGGCATGGACCTATGTCCGGGCTTCTCGGTGCCCCCACCGTGCACGTATCAAGAATATCTTTCCTACGTGGACCAAGCCTGTCCTCCAGAGTCACCGATCCTGTACGGGTTGCATCCCAACGCCGAGATCAACTTCCGCACGACGCAAGCAGACGTGTTGTTCCGAACGATCAACGAACTTCAGCCCAAACAAGCCGCCGGAGGTGCCGTCGAAACACCGCAGGACGTGGTCCGTGGCAAGCTGGACTTCCTCATCGCGGGCTTCCCGGATCCCATCAACTTGCAAGACATTTCTGACCGACTAGACGAGGATCGCACCCCACCCCAGCACGTATTTTACCAAGAAGCCGAACGAGCAAATCTGCTCATCCTGTCGTGCCGCCGGGCACTCACCGAATTGGACCTAGGACTGCAAGGTGCGCTCAGTATGACGCCCGCGATGCAAAATTTGTTCGACGACATTTTCATGGACAAGGTTCCCGAGGTGTTCGCGAAAGTGTCGTTCGCCTCTCTGCGCGCCCTGAGCTCGTGGTTTGACAACTTCTTGCAGCGGTTCCAACAAGTGCAAGACTGGACGGGCGAACTGGCCACCCCGAAGGTCACCATGCTGTCCTACTTCTTCAACCCCATGTCATTCCTGACCGCGATTATGCAACACACGTCGATGCTCAACTCTTACGATCTGGATCAAATGGCGCTCATTTGTGAGGTCACGAAGAAGGTTCCGGAACAAATCGACGTGGCCGCGCGTGACGCCGCTCACGTGTACGGCGTGTTTTTGGAAGGTGCCCGGTGGGACGTCGGCCAGACCTGCATCGATGACGCCAAAGTCAAGGAACTTTACCCTCGCATGCCCGTGATGACCATCAAAGCCATTCCGCTGGCGAAAGCCGACCGTCGGGATCAGTACGAGTGCCCCATGTACAAAACGCAGGCCAGAGGGCCGGGTTTCGTCGTGTCGCTCTTTTTGAAGTCGAAGCAACCCGCGCGGAAGTGGATCGTTGCCGGCGTCGGCATGTTGCTCGACGTCGTCGAGTAGAACGGTGGGCAGCGACTCACTCTCACGACTGGGGGGGGGGGGGGGGGGGGGGGGGGGGGGGGGGGGGGGGGGGGGGGGGGG
>ERZ1292630.2239-Hain-H41-02um-R3-2239-length-18100-cov-6_pt1 | contig 18100 bp, 10 predicted proteins | sample MGYA00564408_ERZ1292630 | MGnify/ENA primary metagenome ERZ1292630 (study PRJEB36523, sample SAMEA6512641) | groundwater metagenome | collected 2019-01-08 | study: AquaDiva: Metagenomics assemblies of 32 groundwater samples
TCCCGCGGATGAGGAATGCGGGGTAAGTCGAGATGCGAATCGACGTCCGTGTCCCCGTGGCCGGGGAAGTGCTTGGCGCAGGCTAAAGCGCCGCCGGCCTGAAGGCCGAGCATATAGGCCGAGCCTTTCGCCGCGACCGCCTCCGGGTCCTCGCCGAAGGAACGCTCGTTGATGACGGGGTTGTTCGGGTTGCTATTGACGTCGACGACGGGAGCCAGGTTCATATGCACGCCGACCAAGCGCAGCTCGCGGCCGATCTCCGTGCCGAGGCGTCGTATCAGGCCGTCATCGCTGAGCGCTCCCAAGGTCATGTTGCGCGGGAATCGGAGGGAGCCGCCCAGGCGCATGCCGAGCCCCCACTCCGCGTCGAGCGCGACGAGAAGCGGCCCGGCGCTTAACGCCTGCATCTCGTTGGCCAGGCCGAGGTGGGTTTTCACATCGGCCCCGTAAAAGATCACGCCGCCCGGCTTATAGACGCGGATCGCCTCTCGCGTCGCCTCCATTTCGCCCTTGCTCCAGCCGGCATAAACGGAAAGCATGAGCAGCTGCCCGACTTTGTCCTCGAGCGTCATGCCGGCCAGCGTGCGCGCCGCCCACGGGTGGGAGCCCGCGGACGCTCGGCTTGCAAGCGCCAGAAGTGCAAGCGCCAGAAAGAACCTCACCGCCGACGCCTGGCGCGAAATCCTGCCGCTAGAACTTCGCATAGCCCGGAACTCTCGGGCACAGCGTCACGTCGCGGATGTTCTCCATGCCGGTGACATACATCAGCAAGCGCTCAAAACCCAGGCCGAAGCCCGCGTGTGGCACCGTGCCGTAACGGCGCAAGTCGGCGTACCAGGAGTGGGCGTTCTTATCGATGCCGCATTCCGCCATGCGCGACTCCAGACGCTCCAGACGGTGCTCGCGCTGTGAGCCGCCGATGAGTTCCCCCACCCGGGGGATCAGCAAATCCATGCAGGCCACGGTTTTCTCATCCTCGTTGCAGTACATATAGAAGGGCTTGAAGCTGCGCGGATAGTTGATCACGAAAATCGGGCGCTTGGCGTACTCCTCGCTCAGGTAGCGCTCATGCTCGGTTTGAAGGTCTTTTCCCCATGCGATCGGGTGATCCCACGCGCGACCCGACTTCTCCAAGACCTCGACGGCCTTGGTGTAGTCAATGACGCCGAACTCGGCTTTGGCCACGGCTTCCAGCTTGGCGCATAATCCCTTCTCCACGCGCTCGTTGAAGAACGCCAGATCGCGCGCGCAGCGCTTGAACGCGCTGTCGATGAGATGTTTGACGAAGGCCTGGGCCAGGTCCATATCGTCTTTTAAATCGGCGAAGGCGACCTCGGGCTCGATCATCCAAAACTCGGAGGCGTGGCGGGGAGTCGTCGACAGCTCGGCGCGAAACGTCGGGCCGAACGTGTAAACCTTGCTCAACGACATCGCCAGGATTTCCGCCTCGAGCTGGCCGGACACCGTCAGACCGCACTTCTCGGCGAAGAAATCTTTCGACCAATTGACCCCGCCCTGCGGGGTGCGCGGGGGCTTGTCGATATCGAGGGTGGTCACCTGGAACAACGCCCCCGCCCCCTCGCAATCGGACGTCGTCAAAATCGGCGAGTGGCACATCGCGAACCCGCGCGAATGGAAGAACTCGTGCACCGCGAACGACATCTCCGAGCGAACCCGAAACACGGCGCCGAAAGTGTTGGTGCGCGGGCGCATGTGGGCCACGCTGCGCAAAAACTCGAAGGACGTGCCGGCCTTTTGAACCGGCGAGGAGGGATCGCATTCGCCTAGAATCTCTATGGACGAAGGAGCAATCTCGATGGCTTGGCCCTTGCCCTCGGAGGCAATCAAGCGGCCCGCGACGCGCAGGCTGGCTCCCGTGATCTGCTTGAGAACGGAGCCGCGGTCGGCGAAGTCCGTCGGCACGAGGACCTGGATGGAATCGAACGTCGAGCCGTCGTTGAGATGGATGAAGGCCGCGCTTTTCGATTCGCGAACCGACTTGATCCACCCCGCGACAACCACTTCGTCGCCGGGCTTTCCCGCCTCCAAGACCTCTTTGATCTCCGATCGTTTCATAAGGACTGATTATGTCACATTCGCCGGGCCCGGCGTCTCACGCGACAATCCAGCGGCACAGCCAAACCGACGCCAGCACGGCGGCCGCGTCGGCCAACAGGCAGACCAGGAGCGTATGGCGCCCGTTCTTGACCTGCACCGAACCGAAGTAAACCGCGATCACGTAAAACGTCGTTTCAGAACTCCCGTAAATCGAACTCGCCATCACCCCGGCCAAGGAGTCAGGGCCGTGCGTCTTCATGATCTCGGTCGCCACGCCTAAGGAACCGCCCCCGGTCAAGGAGCGCAGCAGGGCCATCGGCAACACCTCGGCGGGCATGCCGATCAAAGCCGTCACGGGCGAGAGCGCCCTGACCATCAAATCAACGGCGCCGGAAGCGCGCAGCATGCCCACCCCAACGAGCATCGCGATGAGAAATGGAATGATTTTCAACGCGATATCGAAGCCTTCCTTTCCGCCCTCGACGACGACGTCGTAAATCTTGACGCCCCGCTTCAAGCCGACCAGCGTGATGACGCCGATAAGCAGGACCAGGCTCCAATCGGAGAACATCGTCCTGACCGCCCCGCCCCAGCCCACCGCGGCGACTTTTTCATGGAGGGCGAAGCCGAGCGCGCAAATCATCGCCGCCGCGACGGCGACGACCCACGGCCGGTCGACTGTCGCGGGCTCGACTGGCGCCGCGGACGCCGAGGGGCCGGACTCGAAACGGGCCGGCGCGACCGCGCTCGTTTTGAAGCGGAACAGCTCCAGCCTCTGCAGCATGAGCGCGGCGAGCACGGCGACCGCCGTTCCGACGATCGAGGCGACAAGCGTGGGGAGGATGATCGAGCCCGCCGAGGAGGCGTTCAGAGACGCTCGCAGGGCGATCATGGTCGTGGGAAATACGCAAACGCCCGCCGTGTTGATCGCCAAAAAAAGCGCCACCGCGTCTGAGGCCTCTCCGCGGTGGGGGTTCAAAGCGTCGAGTTCGGCCATCGCCTTGATTCCAAAAGGCGTCGCCGCGTTCGAAAGCCCCAGGATGTTGGCGCTGGTGTTGAGGATCATCATGCTCATCGCCGGATGCTCCTCGGGAACTCCGGGAAACAGCCGCCTCATCACGGGCTTGATCAGGCGCGCCAGCACGGCGAGCAGGCCGGCCTCCTCGAGGACTTTCATGAGGCCGATCCAAAGAGACATCATGCCGACCAGGCCGAGGGCGAGCTTGACGGCGGTCTCGGCGTTGTCGACCGAGGCTTTGCTCACCTCGCTCAACTTTCCAGTGAAGGCTCCGCACAACACAGCCGCCATGACCATGAAGGCCCATATCCCGTTCATCATGGGCCCGATGTTAACACAACCCGCTGGGTCCCGGCAAACACGCCAAGAACGTCCGCCCTGGAATCAGCCGGATCGTTGCGGCGTCACTATTTGAGATCGTCAGGAGCCCCATGGACCCGCTCTCCGGCGCGACGGCGACTTTGAGCACCCCGCAAGATCGAAGAGACTTCCTCGCGGGCCTATGGAGGCTCGCCGACCCCAAGGTGACGCTGGCCTCGATGTCGGCGATTTTTCTTGGGGCCTGCGCGGCGGCACGATCGGGACCTCTGTCCTGGAAGCGCCTGGCCTGGATCGTCGCCGGCATCTTTTTTATCGAGGTGGCCAAAAACGCCTCGGGAGACATCGTCGACTTCGACTCGGGAACCGATCACGGCATCTTGCCGGAAGACCGAACGCCTTTTTCCGGCGGCAAGCGCGTCATGGTCGATGGACTTCTCAGCCGCCAAGAGACGACCGTCATCGCCGGCGTCTTCTACGCGCTGGGGGCGGCCTGCGGACTGTGGATCGTCCTGCGATACGAGCCCTGGGTTTTCCCCCTCGGGCTGGCGGGAATGGCCCTCGCTTACTTCTACCACGCTCCTCCTCTGAGCTTGTCCTACCAAGGGTTCGGGGAGTTGGCGGTCGGCCTGGCCTATGGCCCCCTCATCGGTTCGGGCGCTTACGCCGTCTTGCGCGGCGTCCCCTCTTGGCCGGTGGTCCTGCTGTTCGCCCCGCTCGGGCTTCTCATCGCCGCGTTTCTTTGGATCAATGAGTTCCCCGATTGCGACGCGGACCGGGCGGCCGGAAAAAAAACTTGGGTGGTTAGGCTGGGGAAACGCCGCGCCGCCCGAGTCTTTGGCGGGCTCATCGCGGCGGCGGGCCTGACCTCGCTGGCCTTGCCCCTCACCGGCTGGGGGGCATCCGTCCTCCTTGGTCTGCCGGGGGTCGCGGCCGGGGCCTGGGCCGCGATGAGGCTGCCCGGCTCTTATGATGAAACCAAGAATCTCATACCGCTCCAAGCTTTGACCTTGCTCGCGTTTCTTCTCCTCTCCTTTGGCAGCGGAATCGGGCTGCTCCTGAGCGCGCCCGTCGTCCCATAACGATTTCAGCGCGGCGAACTCGCTTCGCGGCTGCGCGCGCAAGGGTATTGCAATTTATCCATAAACGGACAACACTTCTCCAAAAGGGAGCATACCCAAAATGAAATCCCTCTTAGGGAGAGCGTCGCGACGTTCAGCGCTCTGGGCAGCGTTGCTGTTTCTATTGCCGGCTCCGGCATTTTCCGCCTTGAGCGACGGTTTGATCGGCCATTGGTCGTTCGACGAAGCCTCCGGGGCCAGCGCCTATGACTCTTCAGGCAATTTCAGCACGGGGGTGGTCACCGGAGCCGCCTGGACGACGGGACGCATCGGAGGCGCGATCGAATTCGCCGGCGTGGGCGACGATAAAGTCATCATCGCGCACAAGGCCCTGTTCAACACTCCCTCGGCGATGTCGGTGTCGATCTGGGTGTACAACCGCGCTCCGAACTGCAACTGCGACATAGCCACCGACTACAACATCGTTTCCAAAAAGGGATCGACCTATCAGAACCCCAACAGCTGGAATTTGTACTGGGGAGCCAAAAACATCAACATGAAGCCGTACTTCGCTTTTCGCGCGCGGCGCAGCGACAACACGGGCGACAGCCACGTCTTACGCCTCAACCAGAACAAGAACGTGTGGATTCATCTCGTCGCCGTTTTCAACGCCGGCTTCCTGTCGCTTTACGAAAACGGCGTTCTCGTCGGCGGCCCGAACTACATTGGCTCAACGACCATGTTTCTCAACACCCAGCCGATCCAGATCGGCAGCTCGGTCTTGACCTATCCGTGGAACGGCCTGATGGACGATTTCCGTCTCTATAACCGCGTTCTGACGGCCACCGAGGTCGGGGAACTCTATGCCTTGGGAAATGCTCCGGCCACCGGGAGCAGCCTTTCCCCCCAAGTCGGGGCGATCAGCGTCTCGAGCATCGCGGTGAGCTGGAGCACCGTCTCCGCCTTCGGCTACATGCTCGAAGCCTCTACGGATGCCGGCTTTAGAGGCGTGACCCTCTCCTCCGCCTCGGCCTCCGCGGCGACGCCGGGGCTGGTCCTAGTCACTCTCACTCCCAATACGACGTATTTCCTGCGCGTCGCCGTCGCCTCGGACGCCTTCAGCGCCGCCTCCCTGGCCGCGGCCTGGGTCTCCAGCGACACCGCTGGAAACGCGACGATCTCCCTCTCAAATAACCCCGGTCATTTGCAGTTCGCTCGTCCCGGAGGCTCCGCCGGAAGCGTCCGGGTTCTGCGCGACATCCCGAACATCAACGGATCCTTCGAGACGAAAATCGACGGCGTCAACCTCGGGGGAGCCGGATCCCAAGGCTACGGCTTGATCCTTCTGCAAACCGACGGGAATTACATGACCTTTCAGTACCGGCAGGACGGCAGCGGCCACGCAGCCGGGGGGTTCAGGACCAATGGCGCCAGCACGACCGAGGTCATCCCCCGCGCGGCGGTGACGATGGGGACGACGAATGGCCTGCGGATCACTCGAAGCAGCGCGACCTTCACTTTGGAACATCGTCAAGACGCGGGGGCCTGGACCGTCGTGGGATCCTTCACGGACTCTTCCTTTTTGCCCGCCAAGGCCGGACTTTGGCTGGAAAGCAGCGCCGCCGCGCCCGCGACCACGGCCAATTTCGACGACTTCGTCGGCCCCTACGCCCTGGCCAATTCCACGGCCACGGCGACTTTGGCCGCGACTCCGGGAGCCGTCAGCTTTGGAAACGTCGCCCCCAGCCAGTTCCAGGCTCGATGGAACATCGCCGGAAACCCCGCGGGAACGCGCTATGAAGTCCGCATCGCGACGGCCATCGATTTCACGACCGTCCTCGCGACCGCGGCGACCGTTTCCTCCCACACCGTGTTCGCCTCGCTGACGTCAAACACCACGTATTTCGTGCGGGTACGGGCCGTGAATTTCGCCGGCGTGCCGACGGAAGACGCCGAAGGCGTCGTGGTGACCGGCACGGGGCTCATCATCGTCTCGGCCGACAGACTGCCGAATGTCTGGTCGAACGCGGCGAACACGGTCCTATTCGCCCAAGGCGGCGGAGCCACGCGCTTCTTCTATCGGATCAGCGCCAATGCCGGAGACTCGGCGCAAATCACCGACACGGAATTCGACGGAAGCGCCCAAACCGCCGCCCTGGCGGAGGGCTACAACTACATCCATGTTCTGGGCACCGACGGCGCGCTGACGACCATAGGCCGCTCCGTCTTCGGGCCGATCACGATCGACCGCTCCTCCCCGACGATCGTCTCCCTGACGGCTCAGCGCGGGGCGACGAACACTACCCCGATCCCCGATGGCGGCTCGACATTTTTGAGCACTCCCAGGCTGTTCTGGGCGGCGAGCTCGATCAGTCCTCTCGTCGGTTACAGCTACTCCATCTCCCAAAGCCCCTCCGAAATTCCGGCCGATTCCGTCAACACCACCGTGAACTTTACCGATATCGGCCTGGGACAGCCATCGGTTTACTATGTCAAAGTCCGCGCCCTCAACCAAGCCGGCACGTTCGGCGACCCCGTCGGCATGAGCTTCACGTTCGGCGCGGTTCCCGACTCCAATGCGGTCACGATCCGAAAAAACTACTTCAGCCCGCTGCGCGGCGAGTGCGCCCGCCTGGACATCCAGGTTTCGGCGGCGGGCAAAGTCAAAGCGGTCGTCTACACGCTCCTGGGGCAAAGGGTCTCGACGCTCGTCGACGCGGACGCGGCGGCGGGAAGCTACACCTATCCCTGGTGCGGTAAAAACGACGCGGGTCAAACCGTTTCCGTTGGAGGCTACCTGCTGCGCGTCGAGGCTCCGGGCCATAAAAAGACCTTGATGCTGGCGGTGGGCAAGTGAGCCCATGAGGAGGGTCACTATCGCGGTCGCTTTGTGCGTGATGGCGCACGCCGGCCGCCCGGCGTCCGCTTCGAGCGGCCGCGCCGGGGGGCTTTTGCTTCAGCAGCCCTTCGGGCCGAGGGCCTTCGCCCTGGGCTCGGCCTATTCCGCCTTGGGCGACGACGCCTTCGCGATGGCGTACAATCCCGCCTCCCTGGCCCGCCTGAGGGAAAGCCAGGTCGCGCTGCAGATGATCCAAGGATTGGAAACCGTCAAATTGGGATACGGCGCTTTCGCCACGCCGCTGAGCCCATCGCAGGCTTTCGGCGCGGCGGTCGGCTATCTCGATGCCGGCCGCTTCGACATTTACGACGATTCGTCTCGGCTCATCGGCTCCTCGAGTCTTCAGCGCGACATGGCGCTCGAACTCGGCTACGCGTCGGGGTTTCCAGTTCCCTTGGGACGCTTGAACGCGGGCGCATCGATCAAGCTGCTGCGCAGCCGCGTGGCCGACGAAATGAACGCGACGGCCTACGCGGGCTCCATCGGGCTCAATGTCGAGCGCCCCGCGCTCGGCGGCGCGGCCTCGCTGGCTCTGGTCGCGGCCAATGTCGGTCCCCCGATCCGGTACTCGGGAGGAGCGGCGTCGGAAGGATCGGACCCGCTCCCCTTGACCGCCAAGGTGGGCCTGGGACTCTCTCGCGCGGCGTTCGACGGCGACCGCGTCGCGCTCGCGGTCGAATACGCCCGGGTGTTTTACGACGACGAATCGTTTACGGCGTGCGGCTTGGAATACGCCTATAAGGACACGGTGATGCTGCGCGTGGGACAGCGTTTTGGAGAATCCCTTGGCGGCCCTCGCCTGGGAATAGGCGTGCGCGTCAAAGGCGCGGCGATCGACTACGCCCTGGGCCTTATGCAAAGCGTCAACCACGTCCATCAACTCTCGGTCAATTACCGCTTCTTCCTGTCGGCAATCCGCTACCGCCGGGAGTCCGAAGGGCTCCACGCCTACCTGCGGCGGGTCAATGACATGATCCTGGAGGAGCGTTATTTCGACGCGGCCGCGGAAGTGTCGCGGCTCAGGGCCTTGGACCCTCGCGGGCAAGAGATTCTCGCGCTCAATGAAAAAATCACCCGGGCCGTATCGGCCATCCTGGAAGGAAAGCTCGGCTCCCAATCTCCCCATCGCCGCGACGCCTACGCCCTAGCTTTCGAGGCGTATGAGCAAAAGCAATGGACTCATGCCGTCGATCGCCTGGTCGAAGCGTCGGTCGTTGAGCCCGCGAACGAGGAAATCGTCAAATATCTCCAAAAAGCCCGCGCGAAGGCTGAACAAGAACGCGCGCAAACCGATCTGCGCCAAAAAGCGCGCATCGGGACGCTCTTTGAATTCGCCAACACGGCCTACGATGAGGGCGACATGGAACGTTCGCTCAAAATTATCGAGGAAATTCTCAGGCTCGGACCCTATCAACCCGCTGAAAGCTTAAGACAGCGCATCGCTCGATCTTTGAAAGACAACGCGAAATCCCTTGCGGCGCCATCGTCCCGGCCGCCGGCGTCGCGCGCGCAAGCGGCCGCCCCGGCGCCTTCCGCCGAGGACATCCATCGCGCCGAAGAGCTGTATTACGAGGGATTGAGGCAGTACGCGGAAAACAATCCGGAGTCGGCCATGAAGTCGTTGCGCGAAGGTCTGCGGCTCGATCCCCGCAATGACTCCCTGCGCCAGTCGCTGGAGAGCATTGAAAAGAGCCTGGACGTCCCTCGCCGGGATGGAGGACGCCCGTGACGCTCAAGGTCCGTTTTTCCGTCGCGTTTGCGGCCTACACGCTCCTGGTCCTGATTTTATTCGGATCGGCCTACTTCGTGTTCGAGCGGCGGGCCGCGCGGGCGGAGCAAACGGCCGAACAGCTTCGCGCCCTCGAAAAAATCGTCTCCGTGTGCCAAGCCATGCACCTGGGTTCGAGCGCGGTCGTCGTCCTGAACTACATCAATGTCCTGCGCCAGGACCCCGCCGTGCTCGCCGCGGGCTGCCTGGATATGTCCAACCGCGTTCAGGCCTCTTCCGATCCTCAACTTCTGGGAAAAATCATGCCCGACGTCCCGGTCGCTCGGGAGGGAGCAGCGGCCACGACCCGCCCCGAGGGCAAGCTGGTCGCCGACTGGTTCGCCCCCGTGATCGTGCGCGAGCGCCGCGGAACGGCCTATCTCTCCTACGACAAGAGCATTATCGACGGAAAAATCCGGGACAAGCTCCTGACGACTCTGCGCCAGCTGATTCTCGTCGGCGCGTGCGCGTTTCTCGGCGCGCTGATCATCGGCGTGGCCTTGGCCTGGAGCCTGTCTCGGCCGATGCTGCAACTCGTTGAAGCCGCCAGACATTGGGGCGAAGGCGACTGGGATTTCGAGACTCCCGCGGCACGGCGAAGCGACGAAGTGGGCTTTCTGGCCGGAGAGCTGCAGCTCATGGGCCGCAAGCTCAAGCAACTCGACGCGCTCAAAAACGACTTCATTTCCAGCGTCTCCCACGACCTGCGCAGCCCCCTGGCGGCCATCGGGATGTACGCGGAGTACATGCTCCATGGCCACCCCAAAAAGGGCGAGCTGCCGCCCGAGTTTCGAGACATGCTCGGGGTCATTCTCTACAGCGCGACGCGGCTCAACGTCTTCATCACCAATATCCTCGACACCGCTAAAATGAGGGCGGGGCGCATGGAGTACAGCCTGGCGCCAGTCGACGTCGCCGCCGTCGCCGCCAATGTCGCCTCTCTGTACGCGCTGGCGGCCGCCAAACAAGGTCAACGCTTCGTCAACGCGGTGCCCGCGGCCCTGCCCCGCGTCAAGGCCGATCCCGTGCGTTTCGAGCACGTCCTCTCCAACCTGGTTTCCAACTCCCTGAAGTTCACCCGGCCCGGAGGCGACATCCGCCTCTCGGCTCGCCCCGCGGACGGCGCCGTCGAGATCTGCGTGGCGGACACGGGCTGCGGCATCTCCCCCGAAGACCTTCCGAAATTATTCGAACGTTTCCGCCAATTCGATGCGGGAGCCCGAGCCGCCCCGTCGGCGAAGGGAACGGGCCTGGGGCTCTCCATCGTCAAGCATTCGGTCGAGGCCATGGGGGGCGCCATTCGTGTGGAATCGGAGCCGGGTCGGGGCACGAAATTTTTCATCACGCTGCCGTCGGTCGGAGGGACACGGTGACCAATGGGAAAATATTGATCGTCGACGATGACTTCGCTTTTGCTCAATTCGCCCAAATAATCCTAGAATCCCTCGGCTACTCGGTCGCGGTCTCCCTGGAAGGAGGCGCGGCGCAAGCCGCCGCGATTCGGGAGAAACCCGACTTGGTCCTGATGGATATGAGGCTCAACGACATGACCGGCACCCAGGCGATCGCCCTTCTCAAAGCGAACCCCGAAACCAAACATATTCCCATCGTCCTCTGTTCCATGACTCACAGCGCGCAGGAGATCAAAGACGCCCGAATCCACGGCGCCGTCGACTTCCTGCCCAAGCCCCTGAAAAGCGAGCAGCTCAGCCGGGTGATTCGCAAGGCCTTGGGAGAAGCCTCCGCGTGAAGGGCGCGATCCTGATCGTCGACGATGACCGGATGATGTCGGATCTTATCGGGTCCATCCTCAAAGACGAAGGATACAAGACATTCTCGGTCGCCGGCGCCGACGCGGCCCTGGCGTGGCTTAAGAGCAAGCAGGCGGATTTGATGATCCTAGACGTGGCCATGCCCGGCATCAACGGCTTCCAATTCCTAAGCATCATCCGCAAGGATGCTCAGTTGGCCCGCCTGCCCGTCATCATGGTCACGTCCAAGGGCGAGGAGTCCAACAAAGTCCGGGGACTGGAAGGCGGAGCCGACGACTACCTTGTCAAGCCGTTCTCCCACAAGGAGCTCGCCGCTCGGGTGGCGGCGTTGTTGCGCCGAACCTCCGCCGGCCCATCACCCGAGCAGGCCGCGCTCGAGGCCGAGGGCATCCGCCTCGACTTGAGCCAACACGAAGCGTGGGCTCGGGGCCGCCGCATCCATCTGACGGCGACCGAATTCTCGATATTGGCCGAACTCATCCGCCGCCGCGGCGTGCTCCTGACCCATGCGAATATGGGCGAGATCATGGGCGAGGGCGGCCGGGACATCACCTCCGAAACCCTCTATGTCCACATCAACACCCTGCGCAAGAAGCTCGGCGACGACGGCCGTTGGATCGAAACCGTCCGCGGCCTGGGTTATAAATTCTCCCCTTCCTCCCTTTAGGTCCGCTTAAGGTTGGGTCCAGGCGGTCTTAAGGTTCGTCTCTCATACTGAAGGCATGAAACACTTCACGGCGTCCTTTCTGGTGTTGAGCGCGCTTCTCGCGGTCAGCGCGGCTCCCGTCTCGGCCGCCACCTATTACATCTCCCCCACCGGCACGGACACGGCCGCGGGCGGGACTTCCGCCGCCCCATGGAGGACCTTCCCTTTTGCCATTCCCCGATTAAATCCGGGCGACACGCTGCGTCTAAAAAATGGGACGTACGTCGGACATGTCTACATTGATTGCAACAATGGAGCCAAAAACGGCACGGCCTCGCAGCGCATCACTTTCATGGCGGACAACGAGCGGCAGGCTGTCATCAAGGGCGATGGAGGCAAGTATCAACCCTTTACCATGGTGAGCTGCAGCTACTGGAACATCATAGGCCTGCATGTGGAAAACGGGGATTTCCCCAGTTCGCCCAGCAGCAACGGCGGCACCGTGATGACGTTTAGAGGCCCTAATGCAGCCAGCCCCGGATGCTCCCATCTCGTGGTGCGAAGAAACCTGGCCCGCCGCCCGGATCGATACAAAAACTCGGCGGTGATATCTTTTATTTACAACAACACCCACAACCTGGTGGAGGAAAATGAGATTTATGAGTGGCATCGCCACGGGTATATCTTCTACGGCAACAGCAACAATAACGTGGGCCGGCGCAATTACGGCAACAGGAGAAATTATCCTTGCGTTTCCGGCTCGGCCTGGTGCAGTTGGGCGGGCTTTATGGTTTACGGCAGCAACGACAACATCTACGAGAACAACATCGGCGAAAACGGCGCCACTTTCAATTTGGAGCCCATTCACGCGGGACCTGCCAGGAATAGGTACATCGGCAACATGTCCTACAAAAGCGGATATCGCACGGCTCCCCACGCCGCCTTGTCCGCCGCGGATGAGCCGATGAACACGACGTTCGCCAATGACGTGGCGATTTTTCCCGTGACGACGGGATTTTATTCGCGAAGCTCTCATGACACGGTGATCAATAATTCCAGCATCTTCGCCGCTCCCACCACCCTCGCCGGTTATTTGGCCGATCTTGGCACCGCACCCACCAATGGCACATATTCGTTGTACGTGACCAACAGCCTGGTGATGAACCTCACGCAGAACTATGGAATGTCGGTCGCCACGTCGAGAGGGGGCACCTGGGATTGGAAGTTCGCCTACAACGCCACCTACAACAACAGGACCAACTATTCCTCCAACATAACGCCGACCAACGCCTTTCTCGGCAATCCCGGCATGGGAAGCTGCTATCTCTGGGTCCCTGCCACCTCCCCTCTTAAACGCGCCGGCAAGGACTTAAATGGCGACGGCGTTCGGGAAGATATCGGCGCCAATATCCTCTATCGTTACCAAGACGGCGTCCTGACGAATCAGCCGTTGTGGGTCACGGATCCGGCCACGGGCCGGTATCCGTTCTGCGGCGCCGTCGTGCCGGGCGTCAACGATATCGCGGGCACTTCCTGCCAAGACGTGCACACGCGAATGAATGTCAATATGAACGGCTGTTCGTTCCCGGCGGGCTATCCCAGCACGACTCCCCCGCCGGCCTTCAACTTCTCCCTGTCCAACGGCGGCAACAAAACCGTGGCCCGTGGCGCCTCGGTCGCCAACACACTGAACGCCTCCTTGGTCTCGGGCACGGCCCAAGCCGTGTCTTTCTCGGTGGCGGGCCTGCCCTCGGGGGTCACAGCCTCCTTCTCCCCCGGCTCGTGCGCGCCCGACTGCGCCGCGACGATGACCTTGAACGCCTCGACCTCGGCGGCCTTGGGCACGGCCCCCCTCACCGTCACCGCCGCGGGCGGCGGGATCGCGAGGACCTCCGCTTTCACCATGACGGTCGCCCCCGCGCCCGCGGCCACGGACATCAACGGCGACGGGATCACCAACGTCACCGACGTGCAGCTGGCCGTCAATCAGGCCTCGGGGGTCAGCGCCTGTTCCACGGGCGACATCAACAAGGACGGCGCCTGCAACGTCGCCGACGTGCAATTAGTGATCAACAAGGCCCTGGGGCTTTAGATTCTCTTAAGGTTGGATCCAGGCGATCTTTAGGTTCGTCTCTCATACTGAAGGCATGAAACAATCCACCATGGGATGGTTGGTGTTGAGCCTCATCCTTGCCGCTCGCGCGGAGGCGGCGACCTATTACATCTCCCCCAGCGGCGCGGATGCGCCCGCCGGAGGGACCGCGACGGCGCCTTGGAGGACTTTCGCCTACGCGCTCGATTCCTCACGAGCCTCTTGCGGGGACACGCTCAACTTGTTGGACGGAGTCTATGGCGACGGGACCGGCACCGGCAAGATTTCGCTGTCCGGCCGCGTCTGCACGGCCAGCGCCAAACTGGTGATCCGATGCCTCAATTCCAGCAAATGCCGCATCAACGACAATGGGACGGGGGATGCGATCTATCTCAACAGCGGGACCGCTCACATCACCTTTGAAGGAATCATTGCGAACTCGGCGAACGCGAATCAAAGCGGCGGCCGTCCCTTCCACGCGAACAACACGAGTTCTATCATTATCCGCGACAGCCTGTTTTACCATCCCAATCAGCAGGGCAACGGGGTGGCGGCTCTCCCTTCGGTCGTGGGTTTCATCGACTCACTTGACGGGTTGGTAGAGGACACCGAGTGCTACGACTATTCTCACCACTGCGTCAATTTCTTCGCCAGCCAGAGGATGACCGCGCGGCGAGTCTACGGCCATACGCGCGGCGGTCAAGGCGGAGCCGGGGTGGCGATGTACCCCTGTCGAGAGTGCATCGTGGAGAACGTCATTGTCGAGGGACATGGGTGGATTACTGAAATGAACGCCACCAATAACACTTTTACGCACGGCCCGATCCTGTTGACCGATTCCAAAGTCCTCGGCTCGGTCTGCTCCGGCTGCAACTTCGGCAACGGCATTTACATGACTAGCCGCAACGTCCCCGATGCCAATCATTCTCCTCAGAATATCGCGATCCGGGACGTGGCATTCGTCAACTACACTTCTCCAAGCGCGGCCATCCGCGATTCCGACGGCATCAACGTCACAATCGACCATGTAACGGTAGAGGGAGCCGGCGACGTCGGGGTCGGGATCGGCCTGGATGATGCCGCCAACGGAGTCAGCGGTCCGCAAATGTCGGCGACGATCAGGAATACGATCGTCACCAACCGTTCCATCGGCTTCTATATTGAGCCGAACGTCGGCATCACCAATTTTAGCGGGAGCAACAATCGATCGTTCAGCAACACGACTCCGTTTAATCCCTCCCTGCCTTCAAATTGGGGGGCAAGTTCGAACACATCCGATCCTCAGCTCGGAGCCTGCAAGGTGTGGATTCCCAGCGGCTCTCCCATGAAAGGGGCCGGAACGGGCGGCAGCGACATCGGCGCGAACATCCTTTACCGCTACCAAAATGGCGTGCTGACCAATCAGCCTCTGTGGGACCCGACCACCGGAAAGTTCCCCTGCGGCGTGATCGTGCCCGGCGTCAATGATGTGGCCGGCTCCTCCTGCAGGGACGTTCATACCCGGTTGAACGTCAACACCAACGGTTGCCCCTTCCCCGCGGGCTACGGCGGCTCAACTCCTCCCCCGGCCTTCAGCTTCTCGCTGTCCAACGGCGGGGCCAAGTCCGTAACCCGAGGTGCCGCTATCACCAACACCGTCACGGCCACGTTGGTGTCGGGAACGGCCCAGTCCACGGCCTTCTCCGTTGCCGGTTTGCCCTCCGGCGTGACGGCCTCCTTCTCAGCGACTTCCTGCAGCCCGACTTGTTCGACCACGTTGACCTTAAACGCCTCCGCTTTGGCGACCATCGGCGTCTCGACGCTGACGGTGACCGCCGTCGGCGGCGGAATTTCCAGGACAACGAGCTTTGGCTTGACCGTCAACGCGCCGCCGGCTGCAGGCTCCGGTCCCATCGCCCATTGGCGCCTTGACGAGAACACCGGGACGACGGCCACCGACGCCGCCGGCGGCGACAACAACGGGACTTTGACCAATGGTCCGCTTTGGACGGCCGGACGCATCGGCTCGGCGTTGTCATTTGACGGGATCAACGACAGCGTCAGCGTCCCCGATTCCCCCGCGCTGGATCTGACCGGAGCCTTGACGCTCTCGGCGTGGGTCAACCCCGCGATCGCGACGACTTCCTACAAGAGCATCATGATCAAGAACTACACCTATTTCATGTATGCCAGCGCGCCGGGCTGCGGCAACGGAGGGATTCTGGCGGGATTAAGCGGAACACCCGCCAGAGTCGTCTGCGACACGACTCCACTGGCCGTCAACACTTGGACGCATTTGGCGGTTACTTATGACGGCGCCGCCGTCAGGCTCTATCGCAACGGCGTGCTGAAATCCTCGGCAGCTGTCACGGGCGGGCCGACGGTCACCGCCGGAACGCTGCAATTGGGCGCCAGCCAGTACGGCGAACACTTCAAGGGGAAGCTAGATGAGGCCAGGGTTTATAACCGGGCCTTAAGCGCCGCGGAGGTTTTAGCCCTGGTCAACGCCGCCCCTACCGGGATCGTCACCGACCTCAACGGCGACGGGGTGACCAACGTAACCGACGTGCAGATGGCCATCAATCAGGCCTCCGGCGCGGCGGCATGCTCCTCCGGGGACGTCAATAAAGACGGGGCCTGCAATGTCGCCGACGTTCAGTTGGTGATCAACAGGGCGTTGGGGCTTTAGGCGGGCTTTGGCGCGTATGAAACACTCCTCTATTAGTCGTCTTCTCCTGTCACCCTCGCTCGCGGTATTCATGGGGTATTCAGCCGCGTACGCTGACGCCCCTCCCGATACGACGTTGGAAGCACGGCGAGCAACGATTCTGCGCTCAATTGCCTCTAAGTTCGTTGCCGGTCGAGATTATTCAACCGGCGGAGGAAGAACAGACTGTCAGAACATGCAAGCGGACGTGGAGGGACTCCTCGCGAGAATCGAGCTTAAGACGCGCGGCATCGATGCGACTATCGACGCCAGTGCTTTTCCAGCTGCCGCGGCGCACATCGCCGACGCAATTGCATCGACTCTTTCGAATCGGTGTTCCTTTGGCACATCACAGTCGCCAGCCGGCAACCATGCCTACGCGACGCTCGGATATATTCTGCACCGCCATGGAGCGACCTGGCTTGCGTCCTACCGAACGAGATTTCAGAACGCAGGCCTGGTCAGTGGCGACTCCGTTCACCAGTACCTTATCAACTCAAACATTGATCTGGCCATCGGTCACATGATCTGGGGAGAGGTGCTGTCAAACCCCACGCTGTACAGCAAAGGGGAACAAGAAACACGCATCATCGCAGAAGAGACCTTCGCTCACGGGGGACGCGAGCTTCACTCGCCCCTGTACACCCCACAGCACTTCACGCCGCTGGTTTATGGCACGGCTTTGCGCAGCGCCGCAGGCAGCGCCCTTTCCCGTATTCTCCTTGAGTACGAGCTTCTCATCGAGGCGCACCACGACCTCCCGGGTGGCGGGCTTGTTCCTCCACAGTCTCGTGATTACTCCGGCGGTGCGGCGGACCCGGAAACCAACCTCAAACCGACCATTTGGGCTTTGACTGGGGACCCGGGAATTATTCCGGACGCCTCTTACAGCGCTTGGCTCGCAGGAGCGCTCCACTACACGCTCCCACCAGCAATTAGAGACATCTTTCTTGACAAGAATCAGGGCTATGAATTCTGGTCCTGGTCCGTCGCAAATCAGGGGTCCACCCCCAATTTCGTGTACAAATTCGGCGGCCTCGCGAGCGGCCACAATCGGGTCAACCCTCAACATATGTATGCCCTCCCAGGAGGTCAAGGAGGGCTTGGTCTGCAGTATGGGTGGGGCGGCCAAACGCAGAATTCCTCTTTTGGAGCCTACATTCGTTCAGGGAACTCGTTTGCCATTCTCTATCAATGCCAGCCGCTGGTCATCGGCGACACCTACGACGACGGGCGCCCATTTGCAGGCCTTGGGGTCGATAGCGACCCTGATGACTGGAAGGGCGAGACCTACGATTTCAAGAGAATGATGGTGGGGCGAACTGCCGTCAGCATCTGGAACACCAGCGGACAGCCTGGACTGATCAGAACCATCCAAGACACTCGAGCTCACATTCCGGACTACCAAGCCCTTGGTGGGCAAGTCGTGCGGCGCGGATTATGGCGGGTCGCTCGACTTGGTCAAACATACATCGGCTATTACCCTTTGACGGGGGCCACTCCTGTTGAGACGGCCCGACCCGGCTTCATTCACCTCAGGCTTCCTGGGCCGTCTGGGTTTGTGGTGGAAATGGCGACCACGGCTGAGTTTCCGTCGCTCGATGCGTACGCCGATGACTTGGCCAGTCGAAATGTGAGCTTCACCGTCTCGCCTCTGGCTGTGGAGGTGAGCGTCTTCGAACCTGGGCGCGCTGGCCGACGTCGAATCCGTCTTGAGTACGCCAATGAAAAACGGTTTCTTGGCGGTGTGGAGCAGGTGCTCGGCCGGCCGATGCCCTCCCG
>ERZ1292630.2240-Hain-H41-02um-R3-2240-length-18094-cov-20_pt1 | contig 18094 bp, 14 predicted proteins | sample MGYA00564408_ERZ1292630 | MGnify/ENA primary metagenome ERZ1292630 (study PRJEB36523, sample SAMEA6512641) | groundwater metagenome | collected 2019-01-08 | study: AquaDiva: Metagenomics assemblies of 32 groundwater samples
ATTCCCATAATTCCAGCCAATGTGCATGCAAGTAATTTCATTTTATTCATCTTTACCGGTTCCCTAAAAATATTATAAAAGTAACTGTGTATCGTTATTGAATCGTATTGGTAACTTTAATCATTTATCGCCGTTGCTAATACTGAAAAATAGTATCTTTCTTCCTACAATAAAAAACAATGTGACAGAATGTCGCACCTGTATTACTTTTATACAAATTCCTGGAACAATGCTCTAGATTTAAGTTGAACTCTTATTTGTTGAAGAGAAGTATCACTAGAAAGTTTGAGAAGCGCTGCTTAGCGAAAGAATTTAAGGTAGAAACTATTTAAAAAACCAAGATAAGCAGGTTAAATTGAATACCCCTTTTTTAATTACACTTGAACAAGACTGAATTTTGGAATGATGATACAGTGAGAGGATAAATGTTGTTAAGTATTATTAGAATAGCCACATTGCTAAATTCTTTTTAAAAATAATCTTTATTCTTTAGAAAATATAGAATCAGCCCCGGACATGCGCTTCTTCACTACACACAATTTTTTGATATTGCTATTTTTATTAATACCAATTGCAGCTTTAGCGCACGGTATTTCTGAGGAAGATAAACTGCGGATGTTGAGCGGTGGATACCTCCAATACATAGAGCTTGGTGCCACCCACATGTTAACCGGGTATGATCATTTATTATTTCTATTTGGCGTAGTATTTTTTCTAACCAGTTTCAAGGATATAGCCAAGTTTGTAACAGCTTTTACAGTTGGACACTGTATTACTCTGATTTTCGCAACCTTCTACCAGATTACTTGGAATTACTTTTTGATTGATGCGATTATTGCGCTTAGCGTGATCTATAAGGGCTTTGACAATAACGGCGGCTTCCAGAAGTATCTGGATATGAAATCCCCCAACCTGCTGGGTGCGGTTTTTCTATTTGGTTTACTACACGGTTTTGGCCTCTCAACCCGTCTTCAGCAGTTGCCACTCGGCGACGATAATACTGGCATTCTACTACGAATATTAAGTTTTAATCTGGGTGTAGAAATAGGGCAGATCGTTGCTTTGGTGGTCATGGTGGCTTTGCTTTCTCTATGGAGACATAAACCATCTTTTAAACGATTCAGCTTTGCATCTAACCAATCTCTTATTTATGCCGGAGTACTCTTGCTGTTTATGCAATTGCACGGTTATCAACATGATTCTGATCCTGATAGTTTTCGCTTTCCCAGCCAAGAGCACAAACATGCTCATGAAGATCTAGAGGTTGAGCAAAGCACCACCGACACTGGACGAGATAGTCTTTAACTAAATCACCACAAAGGGGTAATGTAATGAAAAACTTATTATGCATAACGATATTGGCCACTACTTTGATTTTTTCAAGTGGAACTATAGCGGGTGAAGACAGTAGTTGCCACTTTCACGGCAATAAAATTGCTACAGAAGAAATCATCACTAATTGCGCGGTTGAGCGTAAAGAACTATTGATTACACAAGGTAAAATTGACCCATCTTGGAAAACGATCGAACCTGAAAAAGCCGAGTTGGTAGAAGGGAAGAAAGGCAAAGAATGGTTAATTACATTTACCAATCCTGCTGTCACTGACAAGATGAAAGAAAAGCTTTATATGTTTTTCACAGCACCTGGTAATTTTATCGCTGCCAATTTTACAGGCAAATGACATTATGAGTGAGTAAGGCGTAGGTTCCTGATACGCAGTTCGTGAACTTCATGTTAAGGCTTTTTATAGTTGCACCCCAATCCGAGGCAGAAAAAGCATGAAAGTCAAATAGCAACCGATAGTAGTTATAGCAGATAAGCCAAGACTAAGCCAAAAACCTAGGCCATGCTTAAGAAATATGGGCAACAGTACGAAAAATAAGAGCGATGGCAACACGAACCAAAAAACTTTCTTTGAAAGATCTGCAATTTGTAAAACTGTAAAACCCTCAACGTGGAGCCAAATAAAAGCCAATAATGATGTCAGCGGCAGAGATGCCACAAGTGCAGCAAGTCCTGTGTTTCGCTTTGCGATCTCTGTAATAGCTACTATTACAATGGCGGAGATAAAAACTTTGAGCGCGTAATAAAGCATAAAGTCTAATTTTTAATCAAAATTTAATGTTGTATGGTTAAGTATTTAATATTAAAGGCTTATCTTAGCCTACTCACATGCGCTGTTCTGTAACATCTCTGCCGCATGCTTGCGGGTCGCCTCAGTGATTTTGATGCCCCCTAGCATCCGCGCGATTTCCTCTACTCTATCTTGTTGATTAAGGATGGTAATTTTACTCAGAACCTGCCTGCTTTCGGCATGATCGGCTGATTTAAACACTTGCCATTGCTGATCTCCGGTCGCGGCCACCTGCGGCAAATGTGTAATACATAATACTTGCCGCTCCTTTCCCAGTTTCCGTAATAACTTGCCGACAATCTCAGCAACTTGTCCGCCGATCCCGACATCAACTTCGTCAAAAATGAGTGTGGGCACCGTTCCAACTTTACTGGTAATGACTTGTATGGCCAGACTGATACGCGACAGTTCACCGCCCGAGGCTACTTTGGCTAAAGGTCTCAATGGTATTCCCTCATGCGCGGCAACTTGGAATTCAATCTGCTCCAGGCCATTGGCATTGCCTTGCTCCAAAGGAGTAAGCGCAATCGAAAATTTCCCTCCAGGCATGGCGATAGTCTGCATGGAAGCGCTCACCTGCTGTGATAACGTTTCACTGGCTTTCTGACGTGCGGCACTTAATGCTTTGGCTTGTTTAAAATAATGAGCCTGTGCGGCAGCTTCCAGTGTTTTCAAATGACTGATATCTGAATCGGAGCCTAATGCTTCAAGCTGATGATTAATAGTCTCCAATAATTGGGGTAATTCTTCCGGCGTTACGCGAAATTTTCTGGCTGTTGCGTGGATCGCTGACAGCCGCTGTTCAATGGTTTGCAATACTTGCGGATCCAGATCAAGCTGCTGGCGATAGTGTTTAAGCTCGTAAATGCCTTCCTGCAACTGGATTCGGGCTGCATCCAGCAGATCTATAATGGTTCTAAGCTGGTCGTCATATTCGAGTAAATTTTGCAACTGGCTATGCACTGAATTGATTTGCGTCAGCACCGCCGTTTCATTCTCGGACAGCGTTTCAATGCCCGATTCGGCCGCTTCCAGCAATGATGCCACATGGGATAACCGGCTGTGGTCTACCTGCAGCGTCTGCCATTCTTCCAGTAAAAAATTTAACGCTGATAATTCACGTAATTGCCATTCAAGCTGTTCACGTTTTTCCAGTGATTCCGCCGCGCGTTGCTCCGTGGCCATTCTTTGCTGATAACGGTCTTGCCAATCGTGGTAGGCCAGCTTGACCGCATGGGCCAGATCACCACAACCGGAAAAAGCATCCAGCAACTCACGTTGAGCATCTTTTTGCAACAACGATTGATGGGCATGCTGACTATGAATCGATACCAGATACTCGCCGGCAATACGCAGTTGTTGCAGAGTAACCGTATGCCCGTTGATATAACTGCGCGAACGGCCACCGGCGTCAATAATGCGCCGCATCAAACAAATACCGGCATCACCTTGCAAATCATTTGCATCAAGCCAACGGATCAAGTCTGGCAAGTTGCCGATTTCAAAGGCCACATTGATCTCAGCACGCTCACACCCAAGGCGTATCTGACTGGCATCGCCACGCTCCCCCAAGGCCAATGTCAACGCATCAATCAAAATGGATTTACCCGCTCCGGTTTCTCCGGTCAGTACCGTAAAACCGGGCATAAAATCCAGCTCCATCTGATCAACAATGACAAAATCCCTGAGGCTTAAATGTTTTAGCATGATTGAATCTGTTGCTGATACATATCAGGGAAACTCGCTCCAGCCCAGTTTTTCTCTGAGCATACGGTAATAACTATGATTTTTTGAGTGCAACAACCGGACTGTTTTGGGAAAGCGCCGCACAATAATATTGTCCGTCTGCTCCAGATCAAAACAGGAATGACTGTCGCAGTTAATGCGCACATTGGCAGAACTGTGCATATGGATTTCAACACTGGCATCGGGGCCGATGACAATGGGTCGGTTACTCAGCGTATGCGGACAAACGGGTACCAAAGCAATCAGATCCAGGCTGGGGTGCAAGATGGGACCACCCGATGACAGTGCATAAGCCGTTGATCCTGTGGGTGTTGTCACAATCAAGCCATCAGAGCGTAGCGTATTCACATACTCGTTATTGACTCTCACCTCAAACTCAATCATGCCGCTGCTCATCCCGCGATACAGCACGACGTCGTTAAACGCCAGCGCACCGAAACTGCTGGTACCATCACGAATGACTTCAGCATGCAACAACATGCGGCGTTCGGTGGTATATTGCCCTGCCAGCATCTCATCCAGCGTTTCAAACATGGTATCAACGGACAAGTCGGTGAGAAAACCAAGCCGCCCCTGGTTGATGCCGATCAAAGGCACATCATACGAAACCAGCATGCGTGCGATGTTTAACATTGTGCCATCGCCACCCATGACAATGGCAAGATCAGCCTGCTCACCTATCTCTTCCAATGAAACGGCGGGAAATTTGTCACAACAAACCTGGGATGCCGTGAGATGATCCAGCAAAACCTTATAATTATGCCCGGTGAGATATTCGGCAAGATTTAGCAGCGGAACCGCAATTTCCGGATTCTTATGCTTACCGATCAGTGCGATAGTTGTGAATGAAGAATTCATTACCTAAAATTTAGCTATTATGTTGATTCAGCATTAAATATAAACGCTAAAATTACCGTTAAGAACGGTGCCCAGTCAACGAATAATCTGTGCAGATTGTAAAACGGCCACACGGCCTATATTTAACAAACTTAAAAACAAACTTCCTAAAAATACTTAAACCGGCAGTGAACTCCAAATGAATATCGGAATATCGATATGCTGATGCTTGGAAAGTTTAGCATAGATGGGGCAGAATCACTGCTTACAACTCAACTATGTAATCTGCTGATTGGTGTAGAATCACGCTATGTTAAATGAACGTGCTCAAATACTATTAAGAACACTGGTAGAACGATATATCCACGAAGGCCAGCCCGTTGGTTCCCGCGCCCTCTCAAAATTCTCCGGATTAGACCTCAGTCCTGCAACCATCCGTAATGTCATGGCCGATCTTGAAGAAATGGGACTGGTGACCAGTCCGCATACTTCAGCCGGAAGAATTCCGACGCCCCAAGGCTATCGCCTTTTTATCGACACACTCCTGGTGGTTAAAACACTGGATAAGATGGAACTGAATCATCTGGAAAACCAGTTGCACCCTGACAATCCTTCACGTTTAATCAATGTCGCGTCACAACTGCTTTCAGAACTGACTCACTTCGCGGGCGTAGTCATCACTCCCAAAAGAAAAGGCGCCGTATTCCGTTACATCGAATTCATGGCATTATCCGAGAAACGTATCCTGCTGATTATCGTAACACCTGAGGGCGATGTACAAAACCGCATCATCTTTACCCATACAGCCTACAGCCAATCCGACCTGATTGAAGCCGGCAATTTTATCAATCAGCACTATGCCGGCTGCACACTGGATGAAATTCGCGGCCGCCTGGATAACGAATTGAAACAACTGCGCGGTGAAATGATCAGTTTGATGAGTGCCGCCATTGAGGCCGGTGGCGACGCCATCAATGAAAGTAGCGAAGCTGTAGTTCTGGCCGGTGAGCGCAATCTGCTGCAGGTTCACGATCTGTCGGATAATCTGATCAGCCTGAAAAAATTATTTGAATTGTTTGAACGTAAAACGAAGCTATTACAATTGCTCGAATTAAGCCGTCAAGCCCATGGCGTAAAGATCTTTATTGGTGGCGAATCGGATGTCGCATCGCTGGAAGAATTCAGTGTCGTGACGGCGCCTTATGAAATAGAAGGAGAAATCGTCGGCACCGTCGGCGTCATCGGCCCCAGGCGCATGGCTTATGAGCGTATTATCCCGATTGTCGATATCACAGCAAAACTGCTCTCCAGCGGCTTATCACAGCATTAGTGCGAGTTAAATTTTTATACCTATGGCTTCTAAATCCATCTATCAGCACGGCTCCCCCAATAGAACCGGTGTGTTATTAATTAATCTGGGAACGCCTGATGCTCCGACTGCCCAGGCATTGCGTCCTTATCTCAAGGAATTCCTGAGCAATCCCCGCGTGATTGAAATACCCAAATTGGTTTGGTGGCCTATTCTGCATGGCTTCATACTCCCTTTCCGGCCCCAAAAATCGGCTGAGAAATACGCGCAAATCTGGATGCCGGAAGGCTCCCCCCTTAAAGTTCATACCGAGCGGCAAACAAAATTATTGCAGCAAGAACTACAAACCCGCTTGAAAAATCCGCCGCTGGTTGAATATGCCATGAACATAGGCAAACCATCGGTTGCCACTGTGCTGGCAAAAATGCAGCAACAGGGTTGCGAACGCATTCTCGTCATCCCCCTCTTCCCCCAATACGCCGCCAGCAGTACGGCAGCCGCCATGGATAATGTTTTTGCGGTGTTAAAACAAATGCGCAATCAACCGGCTATCCGCACGGTGAAACAATATCACGACCATCCGGCTTATATTGCCGCACTGGCACAGAATGTACGCGACTACTGGAATACGCATGGCCAGCCCGGCAAACTGATCATCAGTTTTCACGGCACGCCGCGAGCAAGCCTGGACAAGGGAGATCCCTATCATTGCGCATGCCAGAAAACAGGACGATTACTCGCTGAAGCACTGGCTTTGAATCCCCACCAATATTCAGTCTGTTTTCAATCACGCTTTGGCAAAGCCAAATGGCTCACCCCTTACACCGCCACGACCTTAATGCAACTGGGTAAAGATCAGACGCAGCGCGTGGACGTGGTATGCCCCGGATTTGTCTCCGATTGCCTGGAAACGCTGGAAGAAATCGCGATGGAAGCGAAAAATACCTTCATCCAGGCAGGTGGCAAGGAATTTCATTACATTCCCTGCCTCAATGAGCGCAGTGACTGGATTCAGGCATTAGCAGATATCACCTGCACGCACCTGCAAGGATGGCTGGACATCGAAGTGACCGAAGAAACGGCTCAATTATCCAGAAAGCTGGCATTGGAAATGGGCGCTAAAGATTAAGCAGGTTATTGCGCGGTCATCGCTATCGATAATTCATATATCATATTGATCGATCATAGCCTGGATCGTCTCCACAGGAAGTATTCCGGTGATGATAATTTGCCAGCTCCTCCCGTTGGCACGTGATTATTACGAGATTTGGTACTTTTTGGTACGATTATTTTGTGCTTCAGATTATTCCGCAAGAGATAACGCCTGAATCACTTCAGTCTCAATCTCATGACAAATATCTTCTAGACCTTGGGGACACCTTTCACGCACATTTCTCACAATACACTCCAAACGCCTACTCGGAACAGTCTCATCAATGTGTTTGATTACAAATTCTTGGAATGCAGAATGCGATATCAGTATCGCGCCAAGCTGTTGAATATCTGGCCACTGCTCTGCAAGCAAGAAAGAAATGGATTCACTGAAACCTTCTGCTATTGCTCCATCGTCGCAATGCGCATAGCGCCTGAATTGCTGATACACTTGATCCCAGGAGTTTGCCGTTGCCACTACTGTTTCGGCAGATCGCGCTTCTTCTTCTGTACAAATCCATATATCAGCTAATGCAACTGGTGAATAGTATAGCAAAGCTATCCATATTTCCACGGCTAAAAAACATGTTATGCGTTGCCATATCATCATTTTACCGTAATCGTTCTAAGTGGATCGATTTGATTCAGTTTACGCAAGAACTCAGTTGCCTCATCAGTTGTCCGAATACACCCTAGAGTTTTCGATTGCGGCCCACTACGACCAGAGTGAATACCCATACCAATTCGTCCGGGTACACTGAATACATGATTACCATTCGATCCATACGGACCCGTTGGTCCGCTCTTTGGATGTAAAACGTAATGTGAATAGGGGAATATCCCGTTTGGCCAGGGGCCATTACTTTTCGATGCTGTATTATTTCCGGCAGGAAACTGTCCGATTCGATTCCCTTTGTTGTCGTAAATAATGATCGTTCCTCTACCTCGATCGAATGTCACATCTGATAATCCAAATGGATCTAGTCTGTTAATAGGATTACCGTTCGCGTACCCATAAGTATTCAATCCTCCCTCCACTCCAATCGGATCACTCGACAGATACCGCCCCGTTTCAGGTTCATAATACCTGAAATAATTGTAATGCAAGCCTGTCTCCTTATCGAAATACTGCCCGGGGAATCGCAGGTTGTATTCAAATGATTGCCCATCTCCATCGGGATCTTCATACGGCAGGTTTGAACCAAATGCATACACATTGTCCCAACGCCAAACAGGAGCGTTACTTTGATTTACGATCAATCTGGGTGTATTGAGGTAGTCAGTATAAATGTAGAAAACCTGCACAGGTTCAGTGGCTACGGATTGCCTGATGACGGCTATCGGAATATCGCCTAGCCAAATGGTTTCCTGTTTTGGTATCCAGTTGATTGTCTGCTTTGCCCCTTTGGTTTTTTCATAATCGCCGATGAGCTGCCCGGTTGAATCATAAAAGTACAAATAAGGTCCGCCTTTGGCGCTGCGGCTGCCAATTTTAAGTAAACGTTCACCCAAGCCATTGTATAAATTGTCACTGACTTTATTGTTCAGCATGGTTTTGGACAACCGGCCGGAGGCATCCCAGGCGTAGTGAGTGATACCATCAGTCAATGGATTGCCTGCAGCATCATAGGTGTAGATTCTGGCAACGGGCCCGGCAACCTGAAGCAGGTGATTGCTACCGGTGTCCAGCGTATACGGAAAAATCATGCTGCCGGATTGCTCATGAGTGCGATTGCTGTTGGCATCATAACCCCATAGCCGTGTACTGATATTGTCCGCTTGGCGAATCAACCGATCCAGCACGTCGTATTCAAAGCTACGGTTATAGATTGGATTGGTTTGACTCGTACCGATAATGTGACCGGCAGCGTCATAGGTCAATGTCTGGATGTCTGTTCCTACCGAATGCTGAGTCAGGCGGCCATCCAGATCATAGCTGCGGTTGTATGGCTGCCCATTGCCCCAAACCCAGCTTTTGGGTGCACCAAATGGGTAATAAACAATGTCTTGCATCAAAACATTGTCATTGATGTGTATCTCAACCGGATGGCCATCAATGTCATAGAAAGTGTTGATCCTGATGCCCGAAGGATAGATTGTCTGGCCTAACCGCCCGCTATTGTCATATTGGTAGCTTAGAGTATGAGTAAAACTTTCTTTGCCATAATGGATTATTTGGGTTTTGTTCAGTAAACGGCCATACACATCGTACTGGTATGTTGTGATGCCCGATTCATCACTCATGCCAGTCAAGCGTCCGATACCATTGGTTCCTTCGTCATAGCGCCAGATAGTAGCCGCTGTATCCGGCACATCAACAACAGTAGTGTAGGATTGGCCAATAGGACGATCAAGCGCATCATAGGTGGTAGTTTGTATTACACCGCGTACATCGGTACGGGTGATCTGATTACCCGTAGCGTCATAGGTATAAGTGATAGTACCTCGATCCGCCGAGATTTCCTGCAATATATCGCCTAGGGCATTAGTCATATAAATGGTATCAATGCTTCTAGGGTCGGTTACTTTGGTGATTTTATCCAAATCATCGTAGTTTTGTAGTATCTGGCCACCTGCCGGATCAGTCGACTGAATCAGACGATTTAATGCATCGAAGCGATTGCTGGCTGTGTGGTGTAATGCATCGATTGTTTGCGTGAGATTGCCATTCGGATCATAGCTAAACTGAGCAGTCTGATTTTGTGCACCGATCATTTTCCACAGGCGGCTTAATGCATCAAATTCCTGTCGCTGGGTTTTTGACAACACATTACCGGCATCAAGGATTTCTTCCTTGACATAATTACCCATGGCATCCAACGTATAATGGATAGTATTTCCTAGTCGATCGGTGATTCTAATCAGGTGATATGCATCGTCATAGGTATAAGTCAGCGTACTATTGTCTGGGCGTGTCAGTTGTATCAGTTGTCCAGCCTTATCATACTGGTAACGGGTAGTTTCTGTGCCACTTGCGCGTGTTAACAAACGTTGACGGGTATCATAAGTCAATACGGTACGTAATCCATTGGGATCAATAATTTCTTCAGGCTGACCGTGTGCGCTATAGCGACTAATCTGAGTAACATGGCCCAGGGCATTGGTGACACGGGCTACCTGACCCCGGCAACCGGAGTGACCATTAGTGCAGATAGCCTCTGGTGCATAATAATCGATGGTAGTCACATCAGCGACATCGGTGCGCGGGCCATCTTCAATTCTTTGCACTATCACGCCCGGCACGACTGGGTGGTAAATATAACTCGTTGCCCAGCTACGGCTAGCACCGGTAGTCGTGTCTTTAATATGAAACTGGGTAAGATTCCCGTGAGCATCATAGTCAAGGCTTGTTTCCCGACTGGCTTCGATCATTCGAACAGGCAGACGAAAGGTTGCGTGCCAATCAGTAAGGATCTTGCGCTCGGATCTGTTGGTTGCAGGTGTATAGCTGAACAGATCATCCGGGCAACTACTGCCAGCAGCCAAGCCTTCAATGTGAACAATCTCCAAGTTACGATTCAGATCAAAGGCATAGCAAGTTTTGTTCCCATTAAAATCCGTGTGACTGGCAACATTACCATTGATATCGTAAGTTGTTGCCGATAACGCAGCAGTGCAACCGGCACCGGCTGGCTGGGATTGACTAGTGCTTCTGGCTACCCCGAGTATGGTCTGGAACTGATGCACATATTGGCTGCCCAGTGGATCGGTAACTATCGTGTGACCGCCATCCGCACTATAGGTCAGCATATACCGATCAGTACCACCTGCATGCTCAGTAATAATCGCACGGCCTTGTCCGTCATAGGTGTAAGTGGCATAACGAATACCGTTTTCATCGGTGATGCCGGTCAATGCATGAGGAAGATTGGTATTGCTGGTGTGAGCCGGTTCGTTGTAGTGGTAGATGCGAGTTCTGCCATCAGGATAAGTAATGCTAGTTAAGTTGCCATTGCTTTCATAGATAAATTGATAAAGATTACCCGCAAGGTCGGTCAGAGTGGCAAAATTACCATAGGCATCATGGGTAAATCGTAATTGCCGTCCGAAAATGTCGGTAACATTAACCAGATTTCCATTTGAGTTATATGACAATGTATGAGTGAATCCGCTTCGATCTTCGATTGAAATGAGTCTCCCAGAAGTATCATAATGTTCTGTTTTGTCAGAAAACCTGTCGGCATAAATCCAGCCTGTCCGTTGATTATTGGCATTAACAAGTTCAATAAGCGAGTCTTTGATATCATTATCGCTATGCCACTCCCCTGTAGTTTGGTCTTTATAAAATAAAAAAGCGCCTTTACCACGGTAAACGCGTGCACTCGTTGGAATTTCCTGACCATCAAGAACTATAAACTTGTAGTAAGTGTGCCGCCAGGTAACACCCAATCTTTTACTATCGTTATGTTGATAGTAAAGCTGGAAATCAATTGGAAATTGACCTCCCCATATTTTATAAATAGATTGAGTAACTTCTTTACGCCCAAGTCCGATATGGACTGGATTGGGGGTTCTCTCGCCGCAACTTTGTGGCTTGGCAAGGTCTTTCTCGCCATCAGGGTAGGAAGGTACAGGGCATGCAATATAGCCATGATGCCACCCTCCTCCAAGTGTACTGGGGACATAGAATCCTGTAATATTTGATGGGCAAACTCCATGCATGCTTGCGCCCTTCCATCCACAATAATCAGGTTCATAAGATCTGCAAAACCTGAATCCCCATAGCCATCCATCTTGGCTAGGTATTTTTTCATTTTGGTGACATAACCAGACACCTCCTTGCTCTAAACATACCCCCTCTCTTTGTGGATCTAAAGCATCATTTGGTGATGAGTAAACATGGTAACTGTTGAGTGCTTGCTCTGAGAAACCAGAAAGTGGGAAAAAATTCTGAAGCCAGACATATCTTGTTGGCGGTTGAATGGATATATCTGCAGGTATATTGCTGTTTGCCGAAGCACTTAAACCAACCCAATAGAGTAATACAAATAGGGCTAATTGAACTAAATTCCACTTAATCCGTACAAATTTTCCTAACATTATTTGTGATTAGAATGATTGAAGTATTCAGGTAATTACGTCATTAGAAATGAATACTTTAATTCAAAAGTGGATTCAGAAATAAAAGAAAAGCTCATCAGGGAAACTCTGATTAAGTCTCCTTTAATCAGATACAAACAAGTAAAATAAGCGCATTCTTTTTCTCGATTGAAAGATCGTCAAGATGAATCAACGCAGCTTTGCAAAAACGGGGTTTGTAAAGAACCCCAAACCACCAGGCGACAACGCTTTCTGAATGAAATAGATACCGTTGTACCTTGGGATATGCTCATCCAGCGCATAGCACCTCACTATCCAGTCGCGCGGGCTCAGGCCGCCGTCCGAGTTTGGCTATACGAAAGTGCGCTATCATGGTTTGTATAAGAATGGGCAACAACTTTATATGCTATTTGCGTTGTCCAATCTCTTTATGGCACGCAAGGCAATGATGCCTACACAGCATAATTTACGTCTATTGAGTGAATAAAAATCAAAATTCACTCAGTTATCCTGATAATTGATGCTCAATCAGGATTTCTTTGCTAAGAATCTAACAGATTGTCGTTTTATTGGCAGATTGATCCATTCTTCATTCTTACTCGCACGCTGCTTGTAAATCCGGCTTAATCAGAGTTTCCTCAGGGTATTTCAGCACCCATGAAGCAACTGCCATATGAGTATCAGTTGTGCTGGCGCTACTTGATCCAGTCTAGTGCTTCTTCCGTGAAGTCCGATGAATCTCCGTTTCCTCAATAATCTGCGCATCTTCGATGATAATCGTTTGATCCGCTTCAGCCTCCCGGTTTAAATCATCGGGTTGCTGCGTGGCGTTTTCAAATTTCCTGCGCAGCCACCAGAATCGTATCCCAATCACCACCACAGCCACTGCGAGCAAAGCCAGAAAAGCGGCAAAAAAGAAAACGCCGATAAGCGCCATGAAAGCAACGACCGGAATGAGGATTGCAAAGGTAATCCAGCGATTAACCGGTGAAACGGGTACCCGCTCATATTCCCCTGATTCGTTTTGGCGATATTCGGAAACCCTGCTGATAATAATTTTCTTCTCTTCATCGTTCATTGCATCAGCTCCTCTATGTCGGCTATTGCTTTGGGTGCCGCATCAGTCAAAAGTTCATGACCGGTTTGCGTCACGATCACATCGTCTTCTATCCGAATGCCGATATTCCAGAAATGTTCCGGGACATTCTCTGCCGGACGGATATAACATCCCGGTTCAACGGTCAGCACCATGCCGGGTTGCAGTAAACGCCACTCGCCTTGTTGCTTGTATTCGCCAGCGTCATGCACATCCATTCCCAGCCAGTGCCCGGTTCGGTGCATATAAAAACGTTTGTAATCTTCCGATTCCAGCACGGCATCCACACTGCCCTGACATAATCCCAGATCAATAAAACCCTGCGCCAGTATATGCAATGCAGCCTGGTGCGGGTCATTCCAGCTATTTCCTGGTTTTACCTGGGCAATCGCTGCAGCTTGCGCGGCTAGAACCAATTGATAAACATCTTTCTGCACAGCGGTGAATTTTCCATTCACCGGGAATGTCCGGGTGATATCGGAGGCATAACCATTCAGCTCACACCCCGCATCAATCAATATCAAATCACCGGATTTCAATTCGGCGTTGTTTTCAACATAATGCAACACGCAAGCATTGGCGCCACCTGCCACAATGGAGGTATAGGCGGGCGCCTGCGCGCCGTGCCGGTAGAAGGTATGGAGCAATTCAGCTTCGATCTCATACTCGCGCATTCCTGGGCGGGTTGTTTGCATGGCACGCTGATGCGCCTGGGTTGAGATGTCGGCTGCCCGCTGCATGATCTGCAATTCATCAGTGCCCTTAATCAGGCGCATTTCATCCAATATCGCACGGCAATCATGAATTTCACTGGGTGCTGCCACGCCAGTACGTGCTTGCTCGCGTACCCGGTTTAGCCAGCCAATGATACGTTGATCCCAGGCAGGATCTTGTCCCAGCGCGGTATAGACAGCAGGTTGATCCGTCAATAGTTTGGGAAGTAATTCATCCAGTTGGGCAACGGGATACGTTTCATCAAAACCAAAAACCTCTTTGGCCGCTTCCGGCCCATAGCGGAAACCATCCCATATCTCGCGCTCCTTGTCTTTTTCGCGGCAAAACAGAATATGCCTGGCGGGCGTTTTTTCTGTTCCGGCAATAACTACCAGCACCGCTTCAGGTTCACGAAAACCCGTCAAATAATAAAAATAGCTGTCAAACCGGTAAGGATAATGGGCGTCACGGTTACGCAACCGCTCCGGGGCCGTTGGAATGATAGCGACACCGGATTGCATTCTGGATGCCATCAGTTGCCGGCGTGTGATAAAAGGCTGAACTTGTGTCATAAGTACATGAAGTCTTTAAATTTGTTCAATGAATGGCCATGGCGATTGAAGTTTGAGTTGCTGATCGAGTAATTCAAGCCGTTCCGGCGTTCCAACATCGACCCATTGCCCGGAAAAATATTCACCGCTCACTTTTCCTGCCTGCATGGCTTGCCGCAATATCGGCGCCAGTTTCATTGCCACACCGGGTGTTATGGCATTAAAAAGTTGCGGTTGATAAACGCCGATGCCGCTGAAAGTCAGTTTATTATCCCCTGTCAGCGTCACCCGATCCCCTTTTAATGCGAAATCACCGTCGGCATGGTGTAATGGATTATCCACCAGCACAAGATACGCAAGGGGTTGGTCAACATTCGACTGCATCGCTCTCATTACCGGTAGCAGTGAAGCAAAATCCATTGCGCAATAAATATCCGCATTGACCACCAGGAATGGCGCGTTGCTGGATTCATCCGTCAGGAGTGGCAAAGCATTGGCGATCCCTCCCGCCGTTTCCAGAACAATTTTTTCAGGCGAATAGTGAACGTTCACACCATAGCACGCACCATTCCCTAAAGCATTTTCAATCATTTCACCCAGATAGGCATGGTTAATGACGATATCGACAAAACCCGCACGCGCCAGATTCTTTAACTGATATTCGATTAACGCAGCGCCACCGGCCTTTAACAAAGGTTTGGGCAGATTATCGGTGAGCGGACGCATGCGTTCTCCGCGGCCCGCTGCGAGAATCATGGCTTTAAAAGGCACGGTATCAGAAGGTATAACCAATTTTTGGGCCTGATTCAACAGGGTCCAGTTCATCCAGCAAGTTAAGCAACAGATGAAGCTCCCGGTAGCGTTTGCAAGCTTTGCGCAAATATTCCATCACCAGCGGCATATCCTGCAAATAAGTTGTTTTACCATCACGATAATTCAGGCGGGCGAAAATTCCCAGCACCTTAAGATGGCGTTGCACGCCCATCCATTCAAAATCCCGGTAAAATCCGGCAAAATCAGCAGATACCGGCAATCCGGCCTGACGGGCCTTTTCCCAATAGCGAATCATCCAGTCCAGAATACGTTCCTCGTCCCACCGGATATAAGCATCCTTGAATAACGATACCAAATCATAAGTAATGGGGCCATACACGGCGTCCTGGAAATCAATAATGCCCGGATTGGGCGATGCCACCATCAAATTACGTGAGTGGTAGTCGCGATGTACCAATACCCTGGGCTGCGCGAGGTTGTTTTGTAAAATCCTTGTAAAAACCGTATGCAGAACTGTCTTCTGTTTTTCGGATAAATCTATCTGCAGATGTCTGGCGATATACCAATCCGGGAACAGGTTTAATTCTCTCAACAAGAGCGTTTCATCATAGCCGGGCAAGCCTTCCGCCTGTTGCGACAACTGTAGCTTAACCAGTGCATCCATCGCGTCACCATAAAGCTGATTGGCCAGATCCGCTTGACTCTGGAGCGCCTGCAGGAAAGTTGTGTTGCCCAGATCGGACAGCAACAAAAAACCATGCTCCAGATTCCGCGCCAATATTTTGGGCACATGCACACCGGCAGCCGCCAGAATTTCCGCTACCTGCAAAAATGGCGTACAGTCTTCATGTTGAGGCGGTGCATCCATCACAACAAAAGTCCGGTCATCGAAGGAAACACGGAAATATCGCCGGAAACTGGCATCTGCAGACGCCGGCTGCAAAGTAAATGGCTCTGCCGGAAATTGCTCTTTAAGCCAATTTTCAAGTAATTGCATGCGTTCCATTCATGTATCCCAATAATTAACCGTTATTTAACAGGCAGCCCATTCATTGAAAGTAGCAGGACAAAATAACCATCGATCCTTAACACTGGAACCCTTCTCAATAACAGTGGATAATCAGATCTTGCAAAGATATTCAAATGAGATTTTATCACGCCACCATCATAACCAACTCAACAAGTAGTGAATCACTCAATAAGGAGAACATCGATGCTGAATAAGAATGTAATCGAAGAAATCAATGCCAAAGTCAGCGAAATACTTCAAAACAGTCCGGCAAAAGACATTGAAAAGAATATTAAAGTCTTATTATCAGGCGCCTTTACACGGCTTGACTTAGTCACGCGCGATGAGTTTGATGTGCAGCAAGAAGTTTTGCAACGCACGCGTGAAAAATTAATGGCTCTCGAAGGCAAAGTTGCCGAACTGGAAGCTCAAATGAGCAAGCCTGCACACAAATCATCCGAGAAAAAAGCAGCCGTTCACCCAGCCAGAGAAGAACAGGAAAAAGAGGATCGGTAAGTAAATTTTTACGCACTATTTTTTATCCCTGAGTTTAACCCTGATCACACTAAACTTTCAGGATAACGATTCCTCAAATGTCACTCGCCGTTCTGTATAGCCGGGCACTCTCAGGCATCCAAGCACCGTTGGTGACGGTGGAAACCCACATCGCCAACGGTCTGCCCAGCTTTACCATTGTGGGTCTTCCCGATACTGAAGTGAAAGAAAGCAAAGATCGCGTCCGGGCGGCATTACAAAACGCACAATTCAAAATTCCCGCCCAGCGCATCACCATCAATCTGGCACCTGCCGATCTGCCCAAGGAGAGCGGGCGTTTTGATTTACCCATCGCGCTGGGCATTCTCGCTGCCACCGGACAAATTCCCAAAGACAAACTGGATCAATATGAATGGGCGGGCGAACTCGCTTTAACCGGGGAATTGCGTCCGATCCATGGCGCACTGGCGATGACCTACAATGCATCGCAATCAGGCCGCAGTTTTGTATTGCCCCGACAAAATGCCGCCGAAGCGGCGCTGGTCAAGAAAGCCACGATTTACGCGGCCCAATCACTCCTGCAGATTTGCGCCCATCTCAGCGGCCGAGAACCCTTGCAGATTTACCAAAATACGCTCGGCCGTGAAATTGAGACCGGAGATTCGGCTTATCCTGACCTTGATGAAGTTAAAGGTCAGACGCACGCCAAACGTGCACTGGAAATTGCCGCTGCCGGCGGGCACAGCATTCTGATGATCGGTCCGCCCGGCACTGGAAAGTCCATGCTGGCAGCGCGTTTTCCCGGCATACTGCCGCCCATGACCGAAGCGGAAGCCCTGGAATCAGCCGCCATCCAGTCACTCAGCGATGGCAGTTTTAATATTGGCAATTGGAGACGCCGGCCTTTCCGCTCACCGCACCATACAGCTTCCGGTGTTGCATTAGTCGGCGGCGGCAGCCACCCCCGCCCTGGAGAAATTTCACTGGCGATGCACGGCGTGTTATTCCTGGATGAACTGGCCGAATTTGACCGCAAAGTTCTGGAAGTGCTGCGCGAACCCTTGGAATCGGGGAAAATCACCATCTCCCGGGCCGCACGCCAGGCTGAATTCCCGGCGCAGTTCCAGTTGATTGCAGCCATGAACCCCTGCCCCTGCGGTTATCTCGGCCACCCCAACGGAAAATGCCACTGCACCCCCGATCAAGTCGCCCGCTACCGTGGAAGGATTTCAGGCC
>ERZ1292630.2241-Hain-H41-02um-R3-2241-length-18091-cov-8_pt1 | contig 18091 bp, 12 predicted proteins | sample MGYA00564408_ERZ1292630 | MGnify/ENA primary metagenome ERZ1292630 (study PRJEB36523, sample SAMEA6512641) | groundwater metagenome | collected 2019-01-08 | study: AquaDiva: Metagenomics assemblies of 32 groundwater samples
GCTTCGCGCGTCCCGCCCCAGAGGACGGGTACGCAATTGCTTGGCGGACACTCTGGCCTGAACACGAAGCGACTCTTTCGCATTCTCGCCGCAGAGCAACAACAGACTGGGTAGTAATTATTGGAAGAGACTATTTCTGATCTTCTGAAAACGTATCACAAACGCTAGGGAACGGAGGCGTTCCATGGACGACAGAGGCAAACCCCACCAGGTACTTTCGGCCGCGCCCGACGTATCGAATCCTCGATTAACATTGTCCGCCATAGCCTGAACGCCAGCCGTCACAGGAAGAGCACTGCTCGCTAGGTTCACGCGAGACACCTTGTCGTTCATCTCGAACGCCACTGCAATTTTCTATCTATGAAGACGGAAGCGACCGGGAAGCCTGAGGCTTCTCACCAAAGCAGCTCAATGCTTCAAGTCGTGATCGGAGATCCAATTCTTGGTGTCACGCACGACGTTGAGTAGAACTCCGTGGCGGACTACATCTTTTCGGCGATAGCCGAACCTATTGCCCTTCGATCCGTAGACCGTGGCCGTATGGATTGGTTGGACTGCTGGGGCTGTAGGGATTGCCGGCACCGAAGGGGTTGTTGATCGAATCCGGCGAATACGGATTGCCGTAGCGGCCGTAGGGGTTACTCGTCGAGTCGGGATCATACGGGTTGGTACTCAGCTTGCCGCGGTAGTTCCCCTCCTGGTCGTAGAGCCGAGGGGCATCAGTCGCAAACGGATTCGTCGCCGATTGATTGCTGAAGGGACTGCCGTAAGGACTGAAAGGATTGTTCAGGCCGTCAGCCTTGAAAAGGCTTCCAGCCCCGAATGGATTGGACGTGGAATCAGGATTGAACGGATTCGCGCTTAGCTCGCCGGGATCTTCCGCGTGAACGGAGAGAGGCAACAGCAGGAGAAAAAGGAGGAAGACAACCCACATGACGAGCCTCCCAAGTGCTGAACAAACAGTGGGATCAGCGTACTCCTTGCTGTAGATCAGAGCAATCGGGTCAACCTCGGCACTGTGTTGGAGCGTGAGTATTGCTCAGGAGGGAAACGGTGGACTTTGTGGCAGGAAAAGACTCCCGACTCATTTTATTTCTCCTGCTCAATGGATATGTTGTGGTGTTTGAAGTAAACTTCCACGCAAGCTGATCTGATGCATTCTCGAAGTCACAGAAATGGAAATAAAGATTTCCCAAGAGATTACCTGTTATTGGAACAATTTCTTACAATGTAGTCTTTTATGGATAGACTCAGATACTCCGTAAGCCTTGTCACTCAAGGCAAACATCGTTTCTACACCCTGACGGTGCCAAGTGAAGTCCTTGCGAGAACATGCTTCGTGACAACTCGTGACGAGGATCCAATCGCCGGTTTTCAGCGCGTTCTCGACAAAACGAGAGCTCAGCAGATAGCTGACTATATCGATTCAGGTCTTGGCACAATTCCAAGTTCCATCGTTCTTTCTGCACAGCCAGACGCGGATCTGCAAGTCATTGGACGTGGGAAGACCATTGAATTCAATGATACAAAGAAAGCATTTCTTGTTCTAGACGGGCAGCACCGTGTCTATGGATTTTCACTTGCCAAGACCAGCTTGCGAGTACCCGCCGTTATATATAATGGACTTTCTCGCAGAGATGAGTCTCGGCTATTCATAGATATCAATACCAAACAGCGACCAGTACCCAATGAGCTGCTTCTGGACATCAAGAGACTGGCAGAATATGAAAATGACACCGAGCAGCTACTCAGAGAAATTTATGACTTCTTTGCTACAAACCCTGGTAGTCCGTTGTTCAGTACCCTGAGCCCGTCAGCAAAGGCTGCTGGAAAGATATCTCGGGTAACCTTCAACGCGGCAGTAAAACCTCTAGTGCCAATATTTTCAGAGGCAAACCCGGAATCGGCTTATACCGCGCTTAGCGGATACTTACAGGCCTTTCTGAGCTGTGCCTCAGAAGTAAAGCTAGATCCACATCTAGCCAATCCAACCGTTTTCCGTGCAATTATTGCATTGTTTCCAGAGGTTGCTCAAAGAGTTAAGGATCGATACGGAGCTACTTACAGCGTGGCTCATTTCCATGAGGTCCTAGAGCCTATTCTTCCAAGGATGAAACAGAGTCAATTCAGTTCCCCTGGCAACTCTCCCAAAGTGCTCCTGGATGATTTAGCCAAAGTCTTAAAAAGAACTTTCACCCTTTGAATAAGGCACCAAAGCTTGCCGAGTTACTTCGCCCGTATTGGACAGACCGCATCTGGCAAGTAGAAGAACGCCCACACCGCGGTTTGTTAGGCTGGATAGCATCTGATGACTACCAGCCATATGATACATTCCAGCAGACAGATTTTAGCTTGTATTACTCAGATCCTGTCGTACCTGCCGGAGCCTTCGGGTATGACGCTACTCGTTTCGCGGCAGCATCGTTTGAAACGATCCAAAGCATACCTGCGCGGCTCCCACACCCAAAAGCACTAGGTTGGCTTCTTATTCAGTCCTACTACGCCGCATTTTTCAGCTCTCAAGCAATTCTTCGCATGCTTGGCATAAGTCTCACATACATTGACGGGGCAGGCATTAAGCGTATTACGGATCTTGCGTCAGCTTATGGCAGCCTCAACGACGTTCGTCTCACTAGTGGGCTATACGTCATTCGCAGCAATCGCCAACTTAATCGCCTAGATTTCACATCAGCTAATACGGCCAACGGTCCACACGTTGCAATGTGGAGAGTTGTCACCCAGTTGCTTACGAATGTTTCGGCTTCGATCCTCGCTTCCACACCAGCATCTGTTTACGCTCAAAAAGCCGCTCTACGTCTAACTAATCTTCGTCTTGCGCTGACCGAAAATGGTGGCCGTCAAAGCGGCTCGTGGCTTTCCCTTGTCAGAAACTGTGTCAATTACGAACTGGACTATGGTGTGTGGTATCCATATCAAGGTAGCGGTTCCAACTATGAGACTCTACCATCCATCCTTGCCAAGTGGGATTCTGATCCACTGTCCTGGGATCTATTTCCTGATCCTTCCCGCGAGTTACAGCGGTATATTGAATGCTGCATTTCGCTTGTTGCCATTTGCCGTGAAGTTTGTCTAGACATGGAGTCACTGGCCCCACGACAACGCTGTTTCCATCGCTATGGTGCTACAGGTTTTCTCCGCCACTACGGTATTTACCAATAAGGTAAGAGCGAGAAAAGGTGTCGGTCGAACAGCCGCCGAAATCCTCCCCACCGCCCACTCTGCTCGGGCGTGTATCTTTCACTGATCTTTTTTAAGGCGGGATTTTCGAAGTGGACTGACTTCTGCTAGCTTGTTTATTCGCTGTGCAGCAGTCTTCTTAAATACAGCAATCAAGGTATGTCCATTTGGCAAGGAGTTCGAGTAGGTGACCTGAAGAAAGACCTACTCTACGCCTAGTGCTTTGAAAACAGCGTCAACAGGGTCTGCGTAGAAGCTCGTCTGGAATTTGGCGAACAGCTCGCCTGGAATCGTCGGTATATCACGCACACTGACCATGGGGAGCAGAATGCGCTTCGCCCCAGAATCAAAGGCCATCTGAAGAGACTCCGCCAGGTTTTCAACCGGAATCACATTGCCACCGAGACTCATACTGCCAAGAACAACCATCTGCGACTGGATCGGCTTCCCAAAGACTGCCGAGCACAGTGCGATAAATGCGGAGAGCGTTAAGGCATTGGTGGGGCCGGTATTGTGCAGCTCCACGATGTGCAGATGATAGTCATGGTCGCCAGCCTTAATTGAGGCACTGACGCGAGAAGCATTCGCTCTAAAGAAGTCAAACCCGACCTTGATGCCTTCTTTCGCGGTGCTGTTGGAACCCAAGCCGGAGGTCTTCAATGCCCCATTTCCAGCCGTCACTTGAGTCTCCAGACGATACAATCCTAAGTGACCCCCGCTCCCAGTAGCGATGGTGTGCAACGCGCCTGGGCTCATGGGACCATCTGGGATGAGTGTGCCTCCTCCCTGTTCTGGCACACTAATAAACTTCTCTTGCAGAGTCTCCAGGTCGATATAGCTGAAATGGACATCATAGAACTCCATCCCGCCAATCTTCTTGAGCTGCTCTTTTACCCGACGACGAGTTTCCAACGCATACTCCAGGCACCGGCGAACCGCTTCCTTGCTGTATTCTTCGTTGGGATAGAGCAGCTTCAAAAGCCCGGAGACAGTGTGTTTGACGGCGATCGTATCCCGCTGGTTTAGATCTCTACCAAGCTTGAAATACTTGTTGATGGCATCGCCGAAGGTCCGCTTGCGCATCTCCCGCATCCATTCGGCGAGATAATCCACAATCATGCCGTATTGGTTGGTGAAAAACTCCGGCCTCATCTTGGGAATTTCCCAGCCAGGAATGTAGGCATGGAAACGGTCAAAAAACGCGGGATCAATCATGTCTTCAGGGAAGGGGGCGAGAAGGTGACTAGTCTTGACCATTGTATCCACGGACTGATTGATGTTCCCGACAAAGACCATCGACGCATAGGCATTGATGGCATCCCGCCCACGGGAAAAGGATCCGGAGGCCATGTAGTCCTTCATGATCTGGACGCCATCCTTTTCTTTAAAGGTAATCCCAGCCACTTCGTCAAAGGCCACGACATCCCAGACGCCGACGAGTCCGACAGTTCGGCGGGCCATGTTGTAGAAGAGATTCGCGACCGTGGTTTGACCACCGGAGACGAGAATGCTATTCGGGCTGATTTCCTTATAGATATGACTCTTGCCGGTCCCTCGTGGTCCCAATTCACAGATATTGTAGTTGTTCTCCACCAAGGGGATCATGCGGGCTAACAAATGCCATTTCACTCGCTCTTTGAAGTTTGTGGGCTCCATCCCCGTCGAGCGCAACAAGACATCAATCCACTGTTCTTCCGTAAACGCCCGTCGCCCCTGAAAGAGCTCCTCTAAATCCAGATTCGGCATCTGGATCGGCTTCAATTCTCTCAACAGAAATGGAGAGCCCTTTTGATCCTCTTCGTAGAAATATTCCAGCGTGATGATGCACCAAATACCGCCCACGAGGAGCTTCTCAAACTTTTTGACGTAGCTACTATCGACTTCGACTCCTTTGACACCGAGATTCGCGAGCAGTGCCTCGTACACGTCTCGTTTTTCGTTCAACGTGACCGTCACCTTGTCGATAACCTTCAGGCTTCCACGCTCACGGATGCTGGACTTCACCTTCTCAGCTTCATCTGGGCGGACATAGTTCTCGGCCAAAATCTTCTTTACCGTGGCCAACCCGTCCCGGATGATGGTCTCATCGGTGGATGCGCAGTACGTGCCTAGGAGGTACTCCAGCACGTACACCGGCACATTCGCTCCCTCCTTCACCAGCTTGGTGAGGTCTTTGCGAACGACCTTTCCGGCAAAATGCCGGTTCAGCAGATCATCGAGGCTAGAATCAATCGATGTATTGTCAGAAGTCATCGGCGAATACCCTATCAATGATCACCGGCCCACTCTGCTGCTCAATTCCGGTGTCGGCGTCCCTCAGGATAAGCCGATAAGAGGTGCTTTTGTGATACGGACGATCTTGCAACACTAAGTGAACCCACTTCTTACGTTCGTCCATCTTATCTGAGGTGCTATCAAACGTCACGGTCTCAACGTTCGTCACAGCGTCATCTCCCTCGTAGATCGCCACCTTGAGCGTGATTGGCTTCACCCGTTCGCTCACTGGTTCCGCTTGGATCAGTTCGAAGCGATGCCGGTTCGTCGTGACTTTATGGCTGGTCCCCAGTACATGCACGGTGACAGACTTGATCTTGGTGTCTCCCCGCGCCGACTTGTCTTTCTTGTGCTTGACTGTGATTACCGGCACAACAACCTCCTGCAACATCGCCCCTCCATGGATGAACCGAGCCCCGCCAACGAAGTGGAAACGATTGGCGGCTTTGGGAATCCAAAACTCCATCCCGCCCTCCGCACCAGCAGTGACCGCAGTCTTGCCATGCCACACGGACTCATGATCAGGAAGGTTGTGCCCGATCACATAACGCTTTTTGGCGAGAACAGTCCCGTTTGGTATCTCATCCAGTTTGCTCTTTTCCGGTTCACCGGGAGAAGATTCTGTGAAGAGGAACCCGTGATCCGCCGTGATCACAACGTGGTTGCCATTGAGACTGTTGATGACGTAGGCCACTAACGCGGCCAGTTCGTTGATCGCTGTTCGTACCGCTTCAAACGTCTTTTCCTCTGTTGGAGCCTTATCGCCAATCGCATCGACAGTGTCGTGGTAAATGTAGACAACCCGTTTACCACTCACAAATTCACGGCCTTGCTCCTTCTTCATCGCCACCAACTCGTTGGCCTTGCAGGCCATCCCCTCAACCAATTCTAGGATTCCCCCCCGCAGTTCGGTTGAGGAGGTTGACTTCCCATCAACCAAGACGTCGCCATTCGGCTTAAACGACAGCGTGTGGTAGGGAAGCAAACTCGCCATCCCAAGAGCGGTGTAAGACGGCAAGACACCGAGTTGCGAGGTCAGTGTCGCTTCAAAGCGGTATGTGCCATTGAGCTCTTGTGTGAGTTCCTGTGCCGCCTCGTAACGGAACGCGTCGCTGATGATGACATAAGCCTTCCGGTTCTCGGCTTCCTCTAGGCGAGGCCGAACCTGGCGGTTAAAGAACTCCTGCTGGTTAGGAATCTGGTCAAGCTGCCAACTGCGAAGAAGTTGAGTAGCTCCTTCTGGATCGAGAAACTTCCCCCAGGATAATGCGAGCGTCGGCACATACCAATTCGCATAGCAATCCTCGATCAACTCCCGCAACGGCTTCAGGATGTTCCAGCCTTGTGCCTCCCCATGATCAGCGGCTTCACAGAAATGGCGATACAGCTGATCAAAGCGGAACAACTCATCCTCGTAGGCCCGATAAAAAGCCGTCGCATCGGGAAAGGCAAACCCGTTTCGATGCTGGTTCCGTAGAGCAAAGAAATCTGCGGCGGCAACCAGCGCGTCATACACCGCATGAAGCGCCCGTCGCGGCACCACCGAAGAACCGTTCACCATGACCGAAGCCCAGTGTCCAGCTTGCCTACGGGTTGCGATTGACCGAACTTCATCGGGATTGATCATGTCCGCCGTCTGGTGCACACGCTCACGTAGACGGCTGGCAATCCCCCGTTCCACCACAAGGAACGTCATCACATCGAGTAGTTCTGTGATCTCTAAGCCGAGCAAGTAATCTTCCAAGTGGATCAGCGCCGCAACTTCTTCAGAAAGTCGGTCATAGCTACTGCCTTTGCTGTTGCTGTCGCGCCATTGGCCAAGGCAGACGACGGCATTCGATCGTCCCTGTGTCGGAAGGACAAGATGCACAAGCGCACTTGGTGCATCGGATTTCAGATGGTGAACATAATCGGTCACGAAGAGTCTGAGAAGAAGATTCTTAAGCGTCGGAGTGTTTTCGGTATAGCCGAACGTAGCGTGGGCCATTTCCCAGAATGGCTTGTCCAGTTCAAACTTCTCGATCTGTTCCCAAGCGGTTGGTTCCGTCTGCAAATCGATCTCATCGCCGTTTTCGATATAAGCATGGTAGAGCGTACGGACGATATTGAACCATTCCGGCTGCTCTGCCTTCACGACCGTGGCGATCATTTTCCGGTCCAGGTCGCTGGCCATATCATTAGGCTCGACCAAGTCCTTCAGCTTCTGGAGCCGTTCTTTGTTGTCGAAAAACTTCCGACGGTCGGTCATATGCTGCCGAAGATGAAGGTTCTTCAAGCCAAGCTCATTGAGGAGAATCGACGCGCGGTCGGCCCGGAAGGGACGACTATACAGGCGAATGTCGAGAAGCCAATCGTTCTCGTAATCGGGCTCCTCACTGGGGGAATAGAGTAGATACCGCCCTTTGGGGTCCTCCCGCTCTAGACGAATCTTCACTTCGAGGGAGCCTAGCTCGTTGAGCTGGATGATGTTCACCCCATGGAGGTTCAGCGTAGGCAGAATAGTCTGGAACTCTTTATCGGGGTCGTTCCAGAAGACGATCCTGGCCCCCTCTTCCTTGTATATGCGGTCGAGCGTGTCATGAATTTGGCGAGTGTCCATCAATCCTCGTCCGTCCCGCCTGTCACGGCTTTGACCTCGGCCAGCAGATCGCCGAACTTGCCGTAGTTCATCTTCACACCGTCATCGAGGTCGAGCGTGATCCGCTGATCGGCATAGTGCCGCAGCTTCTCGTCAAATGCCCGGAGTTCAGTTTGGTGCTTCAGAAGCTTGTCTCGTTCCTTCTCCAGAGTCTTACGTTGGGAAGTGGAAGATGCCTTCTGGGTCTCGGAGGCCAGTTGTTCGATGCGAGCGGACATTTTCCCTTGGAGCGGGATGACGTATTCTGTGCGCATACGTGCCAAAGTGCCTTCATGGTACCGGTGCAAATAGACCAGACATTGGAACGCTCGCTCCTTGCCGCTGGAGAAGAGCCAGTAGATCGGACGCTTCTTGTAGGTTTGGAGGTGGCCCTTGTAGAAGTCGGTCAGGAAGTATTTGCGCAGGTCTTTGCCGAGCGATTCCTCAATGAAGCACAGATTGGCTTCCAGCGTGGCCTCGTCAAAAGTGGCTCTCAGAAAAGCGTGTGTGCGAGCCACAATGTCGTCCTCGAACCACTCGCCATCGAGCACGGGGATGATCCCGTCTTCGTCGGGGATGAAGGCAAGCTGGTTTAACGGCTTACCAACCTTAGAGAGGTACTGTTCCAGCGCGTCGCCAGCGTTGGCGAGGATGAGGCCAGGCTTGTCGAGCGAATAGCGGCCCATCATGCAGCCAACGGCATAAGAGAGAAAGGCGGCCATATCCTTACGCTGCTCAGCACGGGCGAGGGTGATTTGCTCCTCGGGCACTTCTGGCGTCAGCTCATCCCCGAGGCCATAGGCCTCAATGAAGAGCCGGTTGTTTTCCGTCTCCAGCTCCTGCATCCGGCGGATGGCGGAAGCGCACTGGTCGTGCCATGCCTCCCAACTTGATTCCAGAGTCGTTCCCTTCGTTCTTGCCCGGAGTAGCGGCTGGTTGAGGAAGTCCCACGAGGTCTCGGAGTTGTCCCAGTCGACTCGGGAGATGCCAATGCTTTGAATGGCATTATTACGCACAGACTGGGAACTTATGGCGCCTCTATGAAGTGGTATCCGAGCAATGTCTCCGGGTTGGTAATTGAGAGTCGGGCTTATCAACTCAATGAAGTGCCGCAGGAGCTTTGAGTTCATCAAGCTGAGAGCGTTCTCGCGTAAGGGTTGGGGTGGAAAGCATGAAGAACCTGCGTTATCAAAAATTGCAGAATCCAGAATCCTCATGCTCGTGTCTGAAGAGGACAGCGCGTTCCAAGTAATTCCAGGCTTGAAGATAAAGTCCAAGTTGTAGTTGTGGGAACGTACGTTCCCGTTGTTGTCGGTGAAACTACGGATTGCAGCACCGTCGTTGGCCCAATTGACGACGAATTCGTTGTTTCCATACCACTTCCGATACTCGCCACCCTTTGCATATGGGAACCACAGTTTTTTAGATGCGAGAGCGGCTTCACGGCTCGGCATATTCAGTCCAACCAAATTCTGGCTTACTTCGTACCAGAGACGAAGGAAGCGATTGTTATCGGCCGTTGCCATTCCAAGCCTCGTCTCAGCGAAACTCCCGAACGACTCGAATGTCGCGAACGCTGCACGAGTCGCGCTTCCAGCCCAATAAGCTATCGGGCAACCTGGAATCATGCGAAATTCCGAAGCGTCTATTAATCCTCCACGATTCTTCGCAACAGGAAACTCGATAGGAAAGCCATCCGCTGTCAGGTCCGCATTTCCGACAAAGTGAAAACTACTCTTTGGCTTAACCCTCGCTCGTCGCTGCCATATTGAGGCAGAAGTGCCGAACGCGATTCCCATCACCATATTGTCCATGTGCAAAAGACACCTTAGGGCATGGGCGCCAATGAGCCTCTCGCGGAGCCCTTCGTAAGAGCCCAAGAACATCCAACTTTGCATCGTAACCAATGCCGCAAATCCCAAGTCATGGCTCAATGAGAGGCCCCGTTCAATAAACATGGCAAAGGTGTCCGCTTTGCTGTCGGGAAAGTTATCGGCTGCCATTGCCTTAAGAGCTGCATTTAGAGCTCTCCCTCCCATATACGGCGGATTCGCCACAACGACGTGGTACCGCTGGCAGAGCATCTCCGCCTGTTCAAGGACGCGGAGGACTTTGCTGTGGGTCTCGCGGATAAAAAGCTGGCTGCCAAGGTCTTTGGCCTCAATCATATGACGGGCAAAGATAATGTTCTGTTCGTCCAGGCAGGGCTGGATGAGTGAGCCGAAGGTGGTGGCTTGCTCGAACTGATGGAGGAGTTGGAGCATCGGCTGCTTGAAGAGGTCGCCGAGACCCAGCGCGGCGATATAGTCGCGGAGTTCACCTTCATCAAATCGGACGTCTTGCAGGGCCAGGATGCGCGGCTGGACAAGAGTTCCGGGCTGGAAAAAGCGGCGGGATTTTGCCCGGGCCTTGAAGACGAGAGCTAGCTCGGCGAGCTGCGCAGCGCGGGGGCAGATCTCCAGGCCGTAGAGATTGCACTTCAGGATGAGCGCGGGAATCTCGCTAGGCACGTAGCCTTCTTCCTCGTAGATGAGGAAGAGTAGGTCGAAGGCATAGGTGAGCATATGCCCGCTTCCACAGGCGGGATCCAGCAAGCGGATGTCCTCCGGCTTCGCGATCTTCAGAAAGTCGGTCTCGGCTTCGCCCTCAATGTAGTAGGGCATATGCTCGCGCAGCCGGGAACCGGGGCGGTTTAGTAGCCAGAGGCGACCGAGCGAGTTCTCGACGAGGTAGCGGACGATCCAGTGCGGGGTGAAGAGCTGGGTGACGGCGGGGATGTCTTCCGTCGGCACGGCACTCTTGCGGGCCATGACTTCGGCTTTGCGCTCGGAGATATAGAACTGGTAGAGCCACCCGAGGATCTCGACCTCCTGCCAGTCTTCCTCTTCGATCTCGCCGACGAGCTTGCGGATCAGCGAGTCAGTGTGGAGCAGGTTATCGGGCAGGAGGAGTTCCGTTTCGTCGCCGATCCATTCAAAGAGAAACGGCATCGCCGTATACAGGGCGTTGCATTGAGCGAGCAGCAGCATCCGGTACAGCTCGGCTTCTTTGCTGCCTTCCAACTTCAGTTCAATGACCTTACTCTTGTCCAGCCCCGGCAGATCAAGATGTTCGGCCTGTTCGAGAATTTCAGGGATCGACTTCGACGCATCGGGATGGCTTAGTACCCGATAGCCATGGTCAAGATAGCCGTGCAACTCCATGTACCGGATGGCGACCAGGCGGTTGAACCAGGTATAGGCGATCGCGTCCATGGTCTGCGCGAAGCCGCACTGGGTAATCCGATCTTCCAAGGCCTTGCGTTTGGTCGCGATGGCGCGGGGAAAGGCGCGGCCTGCGATGATGGCCACATCGCCGTTCTCGGTGATGGGTTCGACCTTCTTGTCAGTCAGACCGTATAAGGCGGCGCGATCTGTGACGGCCTGGATGAAGTCCCGGCGCGCTTGCGGTGCGTAGGTCTTGACCTTGGTGCGATTCATCGTAAAAGTCTCGTCCCGTCGTTTCAGCGAATCTCAATGCGTTCGTTCTTAGCGAGAGCCTGCTCCAACTCCGAGCGAAGCCTCTGGAGAAACCCGTCCACATCCGTCTGCGTTTCCAAGTAGGGATCTGGGACCAATTTGGCTGGTTCGATCACCCGCTTTTTCTTGAGAGTGGGTATAGGCTGTTCAGCCCCTCTGCCTTTATCCTTCTGCTGTTCTGTCGCTTTTCGAACGAATTCCTCGATCCGAGAGGTCGCACGGTCAAATTCCTTCAGGGCCTCGGTCTCGGCCTGTGTGATATGAGCCAAGCTGTCTTCGATCTGTACGGCGCTCTTGAGTGCCTCCAACGGCTTCACACAGGCAGCATGGAGCCCCGCATCGCCCTTCGCTGCGTCAATGTCCTTGGTGACTGTAGCCAGGTGCCCGTCGATCCTGTTCATTGCCTGCTGACGGGCTGCTGTGACGAGCGCGCTATTGACGGTACTGACTGAGGCAATAAGTCCCTCGGTCTCTTGAATCAGGTTGTAGGGACTTGGTGCTTTGAGGATCTCCTGCATCCGTTTGAGTGCCATTCCCGCCTGGACATCCCGCTCCAATTCAAGGTGATTCCGTTGGAAGCGATCATATGCCTTCCGCAGCTTTTCCCAGGCAGGCTTTTGGTGTTCATAGAACTGTTCGAGATGGGTAAAGTTGTCAGCCAGATCGAGGAGGTCATTCTTTTGTTCATTGAGTTGCTGAATGAACTTGTAGCTACTGTCGCACGCAAGCAGTTTCTTCACATAGACAAGGCCCTCTGCGATCTGGTCTTTGCCGGGGTAATCGCCGGTTTCCGCTAATGGCTTGTAGCTCATCAGAGACAATTGCCACCCCTTGAGCTTGTTCTGCAGGAATGCAAACAGAGTATCCTCGCCATCGGGGCCCATCTCATGAAACAGCTCATTGCCTAAAGCCCGGGCGCCTTGAATGGCCTTGGGGTCTGTGGTTTGCCGTTTGATCACGACAATCTTGCGGCGTTTGGCCGGGGTGGTGATAGCGTCGTAGGCCTTGTCGAGCGGGATCAGCGCCCCCTCCATCATGAGGCTGATTTCACCCAGCACCAAGAGACGGGCGATCAACATTACCACTTCGTCTTCCGGCCACCCGTACGGTCGCAGTGTGTACCGCTTGTCGATCATGTCCTGCAGGATGACCTGCTTATTCGTGGCGGACATCAGTGCAACATAATTGCGCACGTCATCAATCGCCTGCTTGTTACCTTCCTCTGCCCCCACGATCAGCGTCTGTGCGCCGATGTCGTTGCTCCGAATGATGGCCTGAATTTCTTTCAGAGGCTCCTGAGACAGCCGCTTCAGATACCCCATCTTGGTGAAGGTGTTCTTGACGAGATACCCCAACGACTCGTCGAGCGCCGCATAGGGGGTCGTCGCCTTCAGCTTCAAGGGTTGGCCAGCTGCGTAGTAGTTAGCTGCGGCCAACATCTGACCCAACAGCGTGACTAGGCGTGCTCGGCGAGCCTGGTTATTGTCTGATACGTCCCGCAGAATGCGTTTTGCCGATTCGGGAAGCGTGCCATCGTTCTTATGCCGAACATATTTCTCTGTTTGTAGGCAGGTCCGGAGCTCACGGCCCAGAATTTCATCATTGTCCAAGCGGACGAGAATGCTGCCGCCCTCAGTTGAGCTGTCGAGCAAACACTTGGCGTTGTCGTATAACTCGTACTCATCGTTGAGTGGCGTGATAACCGAGACTTGCAATGCGCCATCAAGACGGTTTCCAACTGGAAGCAAGTCGCAGAATCGATTAAACGCAAAATCCATCTTATTCTCGGGGTAACGATACTTTCGTTGTTCCTTCAAGACATCGTTATAGATCAGTTCACCAAGAAGCTTGGCTTCTTCGCCTCCGCTCAGCTCGACATTTTTAATCTCTCGATTGATGTCCCGCTCTTCATTGGTCAGGAAGAAATACACATCGCCACTTCGATTGATGAGCGTTTCCTTTTCCAAGCGCTGGAGGCTCCCTTCGATCTTGCGGCGAAGGGCGAGTCGATCGGCATCGATCTCGTTGATGCATAGGGTCACCAGGTTATCGACGTTCCCCTTAATCTCCTCGACATAACGGATGAGGAACAAAACTTGTAGAAGGTTGATATCGAATGGATGTTCTAGGCTCGGATTGTCCCTGGCTTGATCGATGGTCATCTTCACGACGGTGTCAAGAAAGCTCTCAATAGACGGGTAGAACCGATAGAGTGGGACAAGGATGCCGACCTCTTCGAGAGCGACCTGCTTGCCAGCCGACTGAAACGCGTCGAGGATCGATCGTTCACCACGAGATAAATGCAGGCCTGTGGCCCCGGCCCTTCGGATCGCCTCGAAGATCTTCTGGACGAGCTGGAACTGATAGGGCACGAAAGGATAGTTCTGGACGAAATCGTCACCGTCCTTGACGTTCTTCAAGGTCATCCCACAATTGCTGAACGTGAGCTGATTCTTGAGAATGTCTCCCTTGCTTTGAAAGACCTGCTCAAGGTCTTTCTTCACATCCTCTCGCTTGGCTAGAAGCCGTGACTGAATGACCTCATCTACGTTGGCACTTGAAAGCGAGAGGCGAGTTTTAAACCTGCCCTGAATCTTCGAGAAGTCGTTCGCCTTACTCTGCTTCATCTCGCCCAGCACGGCATCAATATCTTCTTGGGAGGTAACAACCACCCATGCCCGTCCCTTACAGATTGTTCCAAGCTCTTCAGTAATAGTTTGAAGGTTCAGCATCAGGTGCGAATCTGTTCCGATGAACTGCCCCACTTCATCGACAAGGAATACGAGGCGGTGCCCCTCGCCCTTCGAGTCCAGGTACTCCTTGACCCACTTACAGAGGTTTTCGACCGTTAAGGCAAAGCTGCCTTCCGCCCCATCGACCCACTTCTCCGCCGACTCTTTACTCATCTTCAGCGTTTCACCGAGGGCTTTCACGATTTCGTCCCGGTGAAAATGGTAGGCATCACGTTCTGCTGCCCACTCGCTGCCCGTCGCATTGCGAAAGGCGTCGTGGAATTGTGTGAGTTTGCCTTTTCCTTCCAGGTGGCGTTCCAGGTGTGCAATCTGAGGATGATCGCCGCAATAGCCCTGCATCTCGTTTAGAACCTTGAGGAACACCGCAAGAATGGCATCGCGACCAGTTCGGTGGTCGGCTTTGCTGTCGATGTTGAAGAGGATCACCTCAGCATTCGAGGCGACGGCCCGTTTGATGTCGCCAAACAACATGGCATCTTTAATCTTGTTCTCGAAGAACTCGACCGCCCGCTTACTCTGTCCCTGATAGGTGTGGATCTTGTTCCGCAAGAGATACGATAGGACCTTAATAAAATGTGATTTACCGGAGCCAAAGAAGCCCGATACCCATACGCCAATCTTTCCTGCGATATCGGGATCGGCCGGCTGTTTGATCGCGTCACCATAGGCGGAGAAGAACCGGCGGAGATGCTGATCAAGCTCTCTCGTGACCACAAACTCATCGAGTTCCTGCCAGACGGAGGACTCGTCTAACTGGTCCGCCTTGACGACCCCGTTGATGGGTCGGAACAGGTCTCGCTCGAAAAGATTCTGAATTTTCATAGTCGGCCTCGGTTAGGGCACCAATCTGAATGCGCGGTAATAGTTCTCTGGCTTCTTGCTCTTCGCCACACCGTCAATGTGTGCAGACAGGCTCAGTTTCCCAAACAGTCTGAGGGTGATTTGATCGTATTTGCCTGGGTAAAACAGCACCAGTGGGATGGATCCCATCACCTTCTGCAGGTTGCTCAGTAGGCCGCTGGTTCTGAGAAGCGGATAGGCACTTCCGATACCAGAGACAAGGACAAGTTTGTTCTGATCCGGCCTAGCAGCCTCACAAAAGATCGATGCGAGCTTCTCTGGATGCAGAGGGCCAGCTAATGCCACCTTAAGCGCTTCGTCACCCTTCTCCCGCTGTATCTGTAGTGCCTTCTCCAGTAAATTCCGGCTCTTGAGGTGGTCCAATACAAGATCGAACAGGTTAATGTGCACGAACTGAAGCTCTGGTTTTTGTTTTGGGATGTGATCTACTAAAAAACGAATATGCTCTCGTACCCGCAGCTCCTCGTCAGGGGGGTAGTCGAAGATATAGAACGAAATCTCGTTCCCGATACCGCTGCCGCTCAGGAAGTCATCGGAGATGATCCGTGGAAGAATCTTGTTGAGGCGATCGGTCAGCACATCGCTCAAGGGGACACCTGAATACAACGAAGCACATATTCTTCGTGATGGTCCCGCAAATAGCCAAGCACTTCGGGAGCGATGTGAACAGGTTGAATCCGTAACGTTCGCGTGCTGTCCAGGAATCCTGCCTGCGCGAGCGCCTGATACACTGACGACCGCAAGCGTCTCCTCGTCGAGTCGTTCCAAAGCGGCATCACGGGATCACGGCCTCGACAATCATTCAGATAGTCTTCCCAGAGAGTGGGTGAGAGCTTTGAGGCGAAGAGGCGGTATTGCTCCCTGACGACCAAATCTAAGAAGTCTCCTAGCAAAGCACTGTGCTTAACGGCGGCGGCGAGACACGCGTGCGTAGCCACGATCTTCGAACCATCACGAACGAGCCGCCAGAGTTCGGCGTCCATTAACTCCAGTCGCTGACGGATCAGCCGACCTAATCGTCTCGATGTCTCTACGTTGCGGGCTTGAAGTGCATTGTTCTTATAAAGATTCTCCTGCCATTCCTCAGATCCAACACGACGGAGTAGCAGATCGGCAATAATCCGACTCTCTTGGACTTTTAATGATCCAGCTGTGAGCTCAGCCCCATAATGCTTTTCTGTTAGCGTTATAACCATGATAGGACGATCTGTGGGTTAGCTCAGTCTTGAGATCAGCTCTTCCACGAGAATTAAGCTCGCCAGATCTAGCCGATCCTGGCAACCTCATGCCTTGGTGGAATTTCACGCTCAATTCCCGCCGAGCATACGCTTTTCCCAATGGGAAATCATCTCAACTTGGGTGGGTAATTGCTTGTTTTTCAAACGCTTATCAATGGATCTTGTTGATCGGCGTGCTGGCAGGCCCAGACAGGCCATTAATCTGTCTGGCTTCCTGATGCATCGCATGCTCAAACGCTCCTATGCTAGGGTTAATCATCATGTGTGGACGCTTTACCCAAACGGCCTCGCCAGCGGTGATCGCCCAAGAGTTTGGCGTCACGGTTCCTCCCCTGTTCACGCCTCGCTACAATATTGCCCCCTCGCAACCGGTGGCCGCGATCAGGATCGAGCCTGGGACGACCACCCGTCAGCTGGTGCAGTTGCGCTGGGGCCTGATCCCCTCCTGGGCCAAGGACCCGAAGATCGGGCATCAATGCATCAACGCCAAAGCGGAGACCGTAGCGGAGAAACCTTCGTTCCGTGCTGCCTTCAAGGCCCGGCGCTGCCTGGTGATTGCGACGGGGTTCTATGAATGGCAGGTCCAGGGAAAGGCGAAGCAGCCGATGTGGATCGGCTTGAAGAGTCACCGTCCCTTTGCCTTTGCCGGCTTGTGGGAGCAGTGGCAACCTCCGGAAGGCACGGTCATCGAATCCTGTACGATTGTCACGACGGATCCAAACGAGTTGCTACGACCGATTCACAACCGAATGCCGGTCATCCTGGCCCCGACAGCCTACGACCTGTGGCTCGACCCCACCGTTCAACAGGGAGATTCGCTGAAAGCCCTGCTGCGTCCCTATCCGAGTGAGGAGCTCCAGGCCTACGCCGTCAACACGCTCGTAAACAACCCGCGACAGGACTCCTCCGACTGTCTTGAACCGCTTCCGGCGTAGGGCTAGACTAGGACCTCTTTGTTGCGAGGTCTTCGATGCCGATGAATGTGGATGCCGTCTATGCCCCCGATCTCTCGACGCGTTACGCCCTTCCCGTCTTTCTGGGGCGCTTGCCGGCGGGCTTTCCCTCCCCGGCTGACGACTATATCGAAGGCAAGCTCGACCTCAATCGTCACCTCATCAAGCATCCGGCGGCCACCTTCTTTGTGCGCGTGACCGGCGACTCCATGATCGGAGCGGGCATCCATTCCGGTGACCTGCTGGTGGTGGATCGATCGCTCGACGCGGTGGATGGGCACGTGATCGTGGCCGCACTGGATGGCGAGCTGACGGTGAAGCGGCTCTTCAGGCAAGGGACGATCCTGCGATTGCTCCCGGCCAACGCCGCCTATGAACCGATTGAGATTCTGACCCAGCAATCCTTTGAGATCTTTGGTGTCGTCACCAACGTCATCCACGCCCTTTGAGAGTCCAATGCCTCCCGTCTTTGCCCTCGTCGATTGCAATAATTTCTATGCCTCCTGCGAACGGCTCTTTAATCCAAAGTTAGCCGGTCAACCGATTGTGGTGCTGTCCAATAATGACGGCTGCGTGGTGGCCCGCTCCAATGAAGCGAAGGCGCTCGGTATTGCGATGGGCGTGCCGGAGTTCCAGATTCGGCCCCTGCTCCAGGCCCATCATGTGCAGGTCTTCTCCT
>ERZ1292630.2242-Hain-H41-02um-R3-2242-length-18088-cov-6_pt1 | contig 18088 bp, 9 predicted proteins | sample MGYA00564408_ERZ1292630 | MGnify/ENA primary metagenome ERZ1292630 (study PRJEB36523, sample SAMEA6512641) | groundwater metagenome | collected 2019-01-08 | study: AquaDiva: Metagenomics assemblies of 32 groundwater samples
TCCTGGACGGCCATCCAAGTCGCGTTGGCGGACGCCATCGCCCGGTACAGCGTCGACATGTGAATCTATCGCCGTGATCAGTCTCATCGCGGGGTTCTCTCTCTCGCCTTTCTCTCTCCCCCCTACCTTCCCCATTGGTATACAGACTGTATCCCCTCGTAGGATCGTGTGATAAGAGTTGACGAGAGGGCGCCCACCCTTTTTATCGCCGCTTCACGTTTTTGATTCCCCCCCCACCCCCCGGGTGGAGGGGTTCCTTTCTCACCAGCTCTTGCTCGGTATGGGCTCGGTACGCTCGCCCATCCCTCGCTCCCTATGTCGACCAGGACCCCCCCCCCCCCCCCCCCCCACTCTTACTCCGCCGCGGAGCCAACCCGCGCGCAGAGAGCGAATAGTGTTTCCCTGAGCCGTTTCCTTCCCACAGCACAACTGCTGAGCCCACTCGTGTGCCGTGCCACCGCTCATGCCTCCCCCATGTACGTCAACCTTTGCAGTGTGACGTTGAGCCCAAGGCGCACTCACTATCGGGTGGGGTTGCTTTTATGGAAGGGGGCGCGTTGGACGGCACCGCGCTGTTGTGCTTTGCCCTCGCAAGCGATTGATTGAGTGCCCTCAAAAAGGGTTCGCGCCATTCGGGGCCATCCCGCGGCAATGGCGTGGCGAGGCCTCACTTGGTGGCCGCATGACCACGCCGAAGGGCGGCGGCGGAGGACGGCGTGGTCGCTCCTGAGGTCCGCAGCCATTGGCAGTCTTCGGCACGGCGTCGCATCGACGGGGGGGGGTGTGTCCGACGGGGCGGAGCTAAGCCCCATCGTGCCGCCGTCGGTGGAGCCCCATCGTGCGATGCTGCCACCGTGGCGGCGCCCCTGGCAGACGGACGGCGTGGTCGCCGAGTGCGATGCGTCCGCCGCTAGCGGATGGCCCCCCCGCGGGTTCGAAGTGGACGAAGCGCTCGAGTTGTGCATCGTGTGCTTTCCGCACATGCTCTCGCTCCTGTCGATGCCCCCCGTGCTGCTGTGGGACGTCGAGGAGGACATCGAGGAGCGACGGCGTCAGCATGACGGTGATGTCGCGGTGGGGCGCTGGGCACCGTCGCTTACGGTGCAATCGGAGCGTTGCTGCAACCCTTCTCTCCCTTCTGCGACGGCGGCCTCGCGACCGGCAGGCTCGTCCTCCTCCTGCTCCGGTCCACGGTGGGTAGACTGCGTGTGGTTCGGCGGCTGTTCCACCATTGTCTCGGCGGCGTCGACCACCGAGGTGTGGCAAATCGACCTCGAGGCAGTCGACGAGGCGCGGCCGGCGCCAGCGGCCGTCCTCCGCGTGCCGCCGTCGCCGTATCGACCGACCGCGCATAGTGGAGGGGGCACGGCTGGGTCGACGCCCCGGCTGACCTCCGTCGATTGCCGCTCCTCCTCGTGCTCATCACACGCTTCGCTCGTGCCGGCACGGACGCGGGCACCGTGTTGGCCTGGGATCCAAGATGTGTGAGCTATGTCGCGGAGGTGAGCGTCGAGGCAGGCGGTCTCTTGGGCCTGCGACTTTCGACGCTGGCGGAACGGTCCCCGAATCAGGGCGGAGGAGGAGCCGTGACGGCGATCGCGTCTAGCGAGCCGCATGCGCAGGTGTTCGCCACGGGCACGGCGACCGGGCATCTCGCCCTCTGGGATATTCGTCAGTGGTCTGCCCTCGGCGTGGCATCCTCCGCCGGTGTCGAAGGAATCGGGCATGGATTCTCGGTGCCCGGGGCGCTCGCGGCTCACGGCGACGCGAGCGCGGCCGCGTCTCCCGCCATCGCTGGCCTGCACTTTTCCCCGACGGGTGGTCCGGACCGCGTTTGGTTCAACACGATCGGCGGCTGCTTCGGCGAGGCGCATCTCGGACCGGCCCCACGAGGCTTCACGTTTGCCACGTGCGCGGGGGACGCCCAGCGGTCTTCGGCCACCATCCACGTGGCGGCCGTGAAGTGCGCCGCATCGCGCCGGTCCGCGCTGCTACCGTGCGTTGCGTGTCCGCGGCTGAATGGGTCGTCCGTGTCGTTGGTGTTCCCGCCGCTATCGGTTGGGGCGCCCCGCGACGCCATCCACAGGGCTTGGGCGACGATGACGCGGGGCGGTGCATCGCCATCCGTCGGCGATGAGCCGCCGGACAGGGACGGCGACGATCCCGACGTTCGCAGGTTCATGGCTGCTGGCGGGGTGGGGGGCGACGATGCCCGGCCACCAAGTGACATCCTCCAGCACCTGCGGCACACGGCGGCAAAACGTCCGCGTGCCTCCGCGGCATACAAACTGGTCGCGGGCCTCCCAACACGCCGGGCCCCCGTGGCGTGCCAGCTCTTGGACGTCTCGGCCGAACGCGTGTCCGTGCGCAGCGGCCCCCCACCGTCGCTGCTGCTCGCGACGCTCGACGTGGCGGGCGGCATCGTGGTCAACGCCATCTAGACGCCCGTCGAGGCTCCGTCGCCGCGTATGTCTCGTGAGGACCGGCGTCCATTTCCGCGCTCAGTGTTGTATTTTTTGCTTTTTGTTCGCGGGCTCCCCTGCGCCTTAGGGCTTCTGTTTCAATCAATGACTGATTCTGCGATATCGAATCGGTGGAAGCATGCCGCCGCCCTAGTGGTTGGGGCGCCGCACCGGTCCTTTTCACCGTTGGCGGATGGCCGAAGTGCGGCTGCGGGGACAGTGCGGCCGCCTCCGTCAGCGGATCCCGCCGACACCCATGGCGACGCCGCGCCGGCCGCTGGCAGCTCGCAGCCTGGACCGTCGCCGCCTCCGAGCTGGCACGTGCAGCGCTACGCGGCGATGCTGCAGGCTGAACTCGACCAGGAGGAGCGCATGCTCCTAGAGCTTCTCAATGCCAACCAGACTACCACCACGACCGCAAAGCCCGTGGGTGGCACCGTCGCGGCTAAGATGCGCAGCCTCGTCTCGCTCAACAAGATCCGTTTCCAAGAGGACGGTTTCGACCTCGACTTGACGTACATTACGCCGCGGATCATCGCGATGGGGTTCCCCAGCCACGGGCGTGAGAGCTACTACCGCAACCCGGTGGACGAGGTCGAGCGCTTCTTCTCCAAGCGGCATGCGAACCACTACATGGTCTACAATCTTTGCTCCGAGCGGACGTACGATTCCGCGGGCCGCTTCGGAGGCCGCTATCGCCGCTACCCCTTCGACGACCACAACGCGCCGAAGGACGTCGCCATTATATCCGACTTTGTTCGTGACGCGGCGGCGTTTTTGAAAAAGGACCCCCAAAACGTCGTGTCGGTCCACTGCAAGGCGGGAAAGGGCCGAACAGGCCTGATGGTCGCGTGCCTTCTCATGGTGGTGTCCGCGCCCAGTCTGCGCCACCCGAACGCCGCCCTCAAGTTTTTTGCCGAGGCGCGGACGAACGATTGCGAGGGCGTCACCATCCCGTCGCAGGTCCGCTACGTCTACTACTGGGACACGATGTTGCGCGACTACGGCGGCCGGGATCCGGTGGCCGCGAGCAACTCGGCAGCTCCTTCCGCCGTGGCCTCATCGTCCGGCGGTGTCGTCGTTGGTTCGACGGCGTCGGGCAGCGGCGTCGGCGTGCTGACGCTGACGCGAGTGCTTTTGCACAACGCCGTGTCAAAGAGTGGGGCCATTCCTGCGTCGTTGATCGCGTCGTCGCAGATAAAAGGCGGCGGCGCGGGTGCGTTGGCCAGCGACTCGGTGTATTTCACGATCAGTCGGTGCCCTCCGAAGGACCGGGCGACGGGTCTCTCCCCAAAGGGAATGTCCGAAGTGTACGACAGCCGGAAGGGCTCCCTGGCGTCCGCTACGCTTGGCCCGGCCACGGCGACCTACCACAACGGCGGGTCCCAGATCATGTTCGACTTGTCTCCGGGCACGCAGGGCACGGGCGGCGCAAGGGTGAGCGGCGACTTTCGCGTGGACTTTTACTGCAGCAAGTCGATGTTCGGCGACGACGAAATCCTCCACTTTTGGCTCAACACGTACATACTAACGTCGGCGCCCGTCACGCCGGCGGCGGCCGCTTTGGGCGCGACGGTCACCGGGGTGCCGAGTAGCAGCGTCACGTTGCCCAAGGCGCAAGTCGACAAGGCGTGCAAGGACAAGAAGCACAAGGAATTCCCTGATGGAATGAAGGTAGAAGTCATTTTCGCCGGGCTTGCGTCCAGCCCTGATGTGCTGGGTGTCGACGGCGGGAAACACTACGTCGCGGCAGATGAAGCGGCTGTTGTCGGCGGCGAGGCGGCATCGTCCGACCCGACGGCTTCCCCGATGTCGTCGGGGGCCGTAGGCTCCTCCTCGCACCGCCACGGGCTCGCCGCCGCAGGAGATGACAGCACCGAAGGGAACGCCACCGCGGCGCGCACTGACAACTCGTCGCTCACCGCCCCACCCGCGAAAACATCATTCTTTTCTCGACTCTTCAAGTGACGATCGACTCGCATTTTTTTCTCTATGTCTCACACTCTCTTCCTGGTAACGACGGTTCGGTGGTGTTGGGCGTCCGCATGCACATGTGGTTGGCGTGCCGCCGGTGATCACACAGACAGAAGCAGCGCCCCTTCCCCTGAGATATGAGTCACACGCGCCGCGAGCCTCCGGTCAGCTACGGCGGGACCGACGCGCGAGGCACTGCCGCCGCCGGGGCCAATGCAATCCTCACACCCGTTCCCGACGTGGCACTCGACGAGCCGGCGGGCGTCTGGGCCTCCGCCTGCACCCTCGCGCCCGTCGCCGTGCTCTCCGGCGCCACCATGTTTTTCTGCAACGTGGGCCAGTCGGTGACGTTGGGGCTGATTGGGCACTACCTCACCTATCAGGACCTAGGGGGCGCTTGCGTCGGGCTAAGTCTCATGTGGTCGCTTTTCGCCTATCCATTGTTTGGCTGTTCGTTCGCGCTCGACACGTTGCTGTCGCAAATCTTCGGCGCGACACCGGACAGCGATGACCTTGGCGAGGTGCTCCAGAGATCCTGGCTCGTGTCCGGACTGTTGTGGCTGCCGATGGCCGTCGCGACCACATCAGGCGCTCTTGGGCCGTTGGTGCACCTGCTGTTCCCCGCTGAGGTTGCGCGACCGACCGTCGTCTGGCTGGAAGGCAGCGCGGTGGTGATTCTCTCTTACGTTCTCGCACGCTCCGTCGCAAAGTTTTTCAACATGCAGCAACTGTCGACGTACCCCGTGCTCGCCAGCATCGCCGCGCTCGCGAGCTCGCCGTTTTGGCACGCCTACTTCATTCCGCGGTATGGCCTCAAGGGCGCCGCGATCGCGTACGGCATGACCTACGTGGTCGAGTTCGTCGTCGGCATCTTCTTCGTGATGTGGCGGGCGGACACGCGCGCGCGTTTCGGGCGGCCGTCGTTTGCTCGCGTCGCCAATTGGGACGGCCTTCGGGAATACTTCGCGCTCGGCTTGCCGTCGATGTTGCTCGTCGCCGGGGAGGCCGCCATCTTCGATACGGCGTCAATCATCGCCGGCCACCTCGGCGCTGACATCGCCGCGGCGTACGGCGTCGTCTTCTCCATTTCCTTTGCGGTCGTCGCGCTGCCGGGCGGCGTCAGCACCGCCGTTTGCGCCGTCGCGGGTGCCGCGATTGGCGAGGAGCAGCCCATGAAGGGCCGTCGGTTCGCGCTCGTCGGATTGTTCATCAGTCTGCTGTGCGGGATCGCCACGTCGTTTGTCACCGTGTGGCAACATAAGCTCGTCTTTTCCTACTTCACCGACAGTCCGCAGGTCATGGCACAGGCGGACAAGCTGCTGTGGCTGATTCCGTTCTTCTTCTGCTTGGATGCGGTGCAGTATGCCTTCCAGGGCGTCTTCTCGGCGCTTGGACGCAACGACCTTGGGGGCATGTTGCTGATGGCCTCGCTGTGGGGCGTCGCCTTTCCCCTGATGCTTTACTGGCAGCACACGGGACGGGGCATCGCCGGCGTCATGGGGGGCATGTGCGTCGGCATGGCCATCGAGATCCCGCTGATGATGTACTTTGTGTTCCATCGTTTGTCTTGGCGGACGGTGGTGTCGGTGAGGGGGTCGCCGGTGCTGTCGCAATTCGCCTCGGTCGCCGATTTAGTCAGCGCCTCTTCTGCTGGAGGGGCCGTTTCGCCTTCACCGGAGCGAAAACAATTTCCGTCATAGTGCCCCACCCGCCGTTGGATGGGGCCGCCACTGTGGTCGTCGCGCGGCTGTGATATCGTTACCCTCTGTAGGATACATTTCGATTAACCACCGCCAAAAAACATGTCTCCGAACCGCGGGAACACGAGGGAATATTGAGGATGTGCGATATGGATGCGCGGAACGAAACCATTGTTGTTGTCGGTCTCTCTCACACACTTCAGGTTCTTCGTTCGTGTGAAGTTACCAACAATAACCGCGGCCCTCACGCGTCTTCGAAGCATCGTATCGTATCATCTCTCTCTCTCTCTCTCTAGTCATCAAATGGCGTCCTCAGCCAAAACGTTGGAGTCGATTCTATTCGATCCCGTCGCCCGGACGCTGTCGCTGCTCGACCAACGCGTCCTGCCGCATGTGGTGAAAGTGGATCCCATTACGACGGTGCAGCAGACGCACGACGCGATCAAGGAAATGCGCGTCCGAGGCGCTCCGGCCATCGCCGTCACCGCGGTGCTTGGCGTCGCCGTGGCCGCCAACCTCCAGCGTGCGACCTTCGCCACGGCCGACGCTGCCGTGACCTTCCTCCGCGACTCCTTGGCGTTTGTGCAGACGAGCCGACCCACGGCCGTCAATCTGTTCAACGCGGTGGCGGACTTCACGCGCACCGTAGACACCGTCATCGCGCCGGCAGCCAAGACGGTCGACGCGGTGATCGACGCCTTCATGCGGGTCGCGCACGATTACTACTTGGAGGACGTGCGCCTCAACGAAGGCATCATGCGCGCGGGCGCCGCCCACATTCTCGCGCGCTTACCGCCGTCCGAGGCGACGCGCAAGGTTCGGGTGCTGACCATTTGCAACACGGGCGCCCTGGCCACGTCGCGCTTTGGAACGGCGCTTGGCGTCGTAAGGCAGCTGCACTACGATCACCGCCTTGAACAGCTCTACTCGCTGGAGACGCGGCCGTGGAACCAGGGCGCGCGCTTGACTGTGTACGAGTGCGTCGAGGAGGGCATCCCGGTGACGCTGCTCGTGGACTCCGCCGCCAGTGCCCTCATGGCGAAGGTCAAAATCGACGCGGTCGTTGTCGGGGCGGACCGCATCTGCCGCAACGGCGACACCGCCAATAAGATCGGCACGTATCACCTCGCGGTGGCGGCGAAGCACCACGGCGTGCCGTTTTATGTGGCGGCGCCCTCGACGACGCTCGACCCCGCCACGGCCACCGGGGGCGACGTTCACATCGAGGAGCGATCGACCGAGGAGATCACGCACGCGAGCGGCGGCGGGCGCCGGATCGTCGCGGAGGGGCCGACCCTGTCCGTGTGGAACCCCGTCTTTGACATCACGCCGGAGGCACTCATCACGGGCGGCATCATCACGGAGGCGGGTGTGATCGCCCCATCGGCGAGCGGCACGTACGACATCACCGCCCAACCGGCCGTGAAAGAGGGGAAGTGAGGAGGCGACGGGGGAGCCGACCGCCTCAGTCCCCACCAATAGTCCCTAGGTAGGGGATACATTTCCATTCAACTCGGCCCCCCCTTTCCCATTCAACTCGGAAAATAGTTTCCCAGAAGTAAAGAGGCGGCTGCAGACGTTCAATTTTGGGGGTGAGTTTTGTTTGTTGTGTTCACCTCTGCCGTTATTTTTAGCGACGAACTGAATGGCGCTGTTCGATGTGTGCGATCCGGTCCGGGACGGCGTCGACCTGCACGCGCTGCTGTCCGAAAGCCGGTGCCGGCCGCGAACGGACGTGACGCAGCGAGCCAACGGCAAGAAGAAAGGAGGGGGAGGGGCGTCCACGTCCAGCGAAGTGGAGTCGCCGGTGCCGGCGTGGCTGCTCGGCATGGGGGTCGTCGCTCCGGGGCCCCCCCTTCTGGTGTCCCCCGTCCTCCCGGCCACAACACCAATCACGCACCACAACGACCGGCCTCCCCACAGCCTGCCGCAGGCGGCACGCGGCTCGCCCGTCACCGTGCCGATGTTCTGGAGACAGATGAGTTGCCACATGCCGCCTCGACTGGAGCAGGGCGAGCTGCCGCAGCTGGGACCAGCGGTGAGCAACAGCACAGCCACTGGGGAGCTGCCCACGCACCGCCGCCGCCGCCCGCCGACGGACGATGGGTTGCTGGACCAGCGCGTGCGGGCCGGCCTTTCTGACGGCTCGCTGCGCGCGACGGAGCGGCGGCTGCTTCGCGAGTCGACGGACGAGTTTGAGAGGTTGATGCTCGAGCGGCCCGACTACGGCACGTCGCTGATGCCCGGTCGCCGACAGCCATCGCCGGAGAAGGCGCAGCAGCGGCAGGCGCTTTGGCGGCACCACCAGCGCGCGCTGTCCACGCCCGTGGCCGCCATCGAGAGGACCCTCGCCTCCGGAGGCCCCGATGCGGTGCGCCATTTGCTCGCGACGAACTGGAAGAAGCGGAGCGCCGGCATTGCTTCGCCGCCCTCGCCACCGACAGCGCCATCGGTGCCACCTGCGACCGCGACGACGACGACGAGTGCTGCCGCGGAGACGCTGCCGCCGAGGGGGCCGCCAGTCGGCCACGCCCCGACGACGGCGGCGCTGGTGGCATTGGAGGAGGCACGTGACACTCAGCGACGAATGGCGGCGTCGCGCGCGGGAATGAGCGACGAGCTCGGGGCCGCGATGGACGAGGGGCGCCAGCGCGCGGAACTGGAGGCGCGACGCGACGGGCAAGCGCGAATTGCGGGTGGCGGCAGCCGCAACCGGGCCAAGGCGCTCATGCAAGCGACCTGGGCGTTCTCGACCGCGGCGCATCGCACAGACAGTGGTGACGGGGAGAAAAGCGTCTGCAAATCATCCTTGAGAAGGCACTCCGCCACGTCCGACGCCGTGGTGATCGAGGAGCCCGCCGCGCATCAGGCTTCGCAGACGTACGACGCCGTCGCTGCACCCAATACCACGCTGAACGACTGCGCCGCCGCCCTCGCGCTCTGCCGGTTTGCGGTGATGGACCCGATGGACAGCGGCGGCGTGCACGTCCGCGTTGCGTGGCAGTGGGCGCGGCAAGCGTGGCGGGTGCGCCTCGATGAAGCCGTCGCAAAGGCCATCGCGCACCAGCAGGCCGGGGTGGTCACGCCAGCCGGGTGGATCAAATTGCAATTTCCACAGACGCCGATGGCCTACATCGAACAGCGCGCGGCGATCGTCCAACGGCAGCTGCGAGACGCAGCGACGTCCACCGCGGTGAAGCTGGAACGGGCGCGCTGCCGCCGGGCCCCGTCGCCTTTGTCGTCGCCGCTCGGCCCGCTGCTCGTCAGCATGTCGATGGCGACCGACGCCACATCGTTTGAGTTGTCCGAAGCGGCGGCGGCGCCCGCCGGCCGCCTGACTACACCGCACCGTCGCACCGTCGCGGGGACAGGCACCCCTGCGACTCCGCCCCACCCGTCTCTGCGGCTCGGCCACCGCCCCCTCCTCGCAACGCACTCCGCCGCCGCCTTGGGGGCCGGGGTTCCGTTACCGCCTCCCGCCCCCAAGGCGACGAAGCATTTCGAGCTGCGCGTGGCCGCTCCGTCGGACGCCTACCCGGGGAGCGAGGGGCGGACCATCCTGCGTGACCCACGGCACTGGCTGTTCTGCGAGGGGGCCGTCTCCCCCTCTCGCCGTACGGGGACCCCATCGGCATCGAACGTCGATGACGCCGATGGAGCCCCCCGGCTGACGGCGAACTGCGAAGGCCCCTCCGCCGCCGCTGTCGTCGCCGGTGCCGCCCATCTGTTCGAACTCTACCGCCCCGTCGGCGAGCGCCACAGCGATGCCGTGGCCGCGGCCAGCATGGCATGCGTCGGCGTGACCCGCGTCGCGTTCCTCCGTCACGTGCGGCACGCGGTGGACGGCCGGGCCGAGGCCGAGGATCTCTTCGCCTCATTGGACATCGACGGAGATGGCGTCCTGTCCTTCGAGGAGTTTTTGCCTTTCGCCATCGCCGCTCAAATCCCGTCGTCGCAACCGGCGGCATCGGGCGGCGTGGCCCCTTCGGGCGGCGTGGTCGCTGCCTCCTCAACCCATGGCAGCAAAGACGATCACTCCAAGTCGGGGGGGTTGTCTCCGCTGACCGGCGGCGGCGGCGTCCGCTCGTTGCTGCCGCTGGCGGCTTCGTCACCCCACCGCTCCGCTGCGATTGCCCATGGCCACCCCTCCGTCTGCGCGGCGGCCGCAGCGTCCGACTCCGATGCGGCGACCTCCCAGCCTGCCGGCTGGTGGCGCTGCCTCCTGCCGGGCCGCGCCCTCGGCGTGGTCGCGGTGTCGTGAGCAACGTGAGAGAGACAAAAAATGACGCGGTGGGACCGTATGTACATTTTTGACCTATTGAGAGGTCGGTCCTCCTCGGGCTGGAAGGGAGGGAGGTTGAGCGAAAGGCACCTCCAGCGACACGAATCCCGTTTGGTGAACGGCGCGGGAAAGAACGGCGTCTATTCCCTCTCTGCTCCCTCCCCTCCTCCTCAAATGTCTGTTGGCGACACGGCAGCGTCCGCTATCCACCACGCGCTGGCGGACATGTTCCAGCACCAACGCGCCGTCCGCCGACAGCAGGAGGAGCTCACCGAGCTGGTCGGGACCATCCAGGCAACGACGACGGCGTACGAGCGGCGCGAGGCCGCGTACAGCGAGGCGAACGACGTCTTCGAGGAGGCGGACGTCGACGAGCTGAAGGCGAGCGCGCTGCTCCGCGGCGTCGCGGTGGAGACCTCGTACCGCCGCCGCAAGCAAATGGAAGCGGAACTCGCCGAATGGGCGTCGGCGGCGTCGCTGCGGGCCCAGGAGGCGGCGGCAGGCGCCTTCGACAGGGCGGACGAGCTGCTCTCCCTGGAGGAGCGGCGCGGGGAGGAGGAGGCAGACGATGTCGCTCCCATGACAATGGCCACACGACGAGCATCGGCGACGACGTCTCCGCCTTCTCGAGAGACGTCGTTGCGCCCGGAGCAGTACCCGGCACGGCTGTCTCAAGCCGCTGGCCTGGTGAAAGACTACGCCGCCGCCGTACGGTGTGTGGCGCGCAATTACGAGGACAAGAATCGCTCGGGGAGCCACCTCAACGAGCTGCTGCAGCGGCGGATCAAGGCCCTCGAGCTACAGCTAGAGTCGGAGCGGCGGAAAGCGGAGGCGGCCGCCAAGCAGTTCATGAAGCAGCAGGACGAGACGCTCCGGCGGCACAGCGAACTGGCGAGTGCCCGTTGCCGCGGGATGGAGAGCGACCTCGCCCGGGCCAAGCGTGAAGGGGACGACGAGCGGAGGCGCGTCGCGGCGCTTCACGAGCACGCGCAGCGTCTGGAGGAGACGCTGTTCGAGCGGACCAGCCAACTCGGCGAGGCCACGGCGATGTGCCATGCGCACGAGGAGACCATCGCGCGGTATCGCAGTCTAGTCGCGAGGGAGGACGCCGAGGACGCCGAGACGCAGACCGAGGAGGAGGAGGCGAGCGGTTCGCTGCGACGGGTGCCGCGGACCGGCGCTTCCAGCCAGACGGACAACCTCACACCGCTGTCCGTTGCCCGGTGGGTCAAGTCGGGCGCGCCATCCGCGGCCATGCTCGGCACCGGGTCCTACGACCATCCGGCGGGAGCGGCGCCACCAACACGACGCATTGCTCCGCAGCCCACTGCGAAAAGCACGGCGACCGCGGCAGCCGCAAGTGCAGTGGCGAGCAGCGGCGGCGGTAGTCCCAACGACGGTTCCTGGAAAGCCACACTCTTGTACCGCCAGCCGACGACCGTTCGCAGCGCGACGGGGTGGACGACCAAAATTGCCGCCACCGACGGAAGCGCCACCGCGGCGTTGGTGTGGTCGCCGCCCGCCGTCGTCGCTCTCATCAATGCGTTTCTCCGACAGCTGCGCAGGGGGCGCCGCCACATGGCGTTCCTCCGGTGCACCTTCCGGCTGTACCAACGTATGGCGGCCGTCCGGGAGGAGCGGCGGTTGACGAATGCCACACGTCGCGCCACGGTGCTACTATCGAACGAAATCGGCAAGCTGAAGGGAGAGGCGGCCCAGCTGAAGCTGCGACTGGAGCACACCGAGGCGCATCTGCGGCAGCAGTCAGACAAGTGTGAAGCGACCTGGGATGCGTATCAGCGGTTACGGGACCACTGTGTCGCCCATGCAGACGGCACGACGCAGCGCCCGACGGCGGGGGGCCGTCGGCCATCTCTCGCGCGGCGTGCTTCCGTCGCGGCGACATCTCCCAGCGACGAGCGGCAGCAGCTCCTGTCATTCTCGCTGCCGGACCACAACGACACGACGGTCCGGTACCCGACGGCGGTGACGGACGTCGCCATGGCCCTCGGCTCAGCCCTCTGCGCCGTTCGCGACACGGTTTGGCACCGGATCACCCATGTCTTCGCCTTGCCGCCGGGCGACCTACCATCCGCCGCGCGCATCGGCGTCTTCGACGCGGACCTTCACTTACTGTCGGTGTTGGATCAAGCGGTGCCCGGCCTCGCCGAGCTGCTGCCAAAGCTGCATCAGTCCAGCCTTGGCGTGCCGCTGCTGCTACTCTGCGACAGGCTGATCAGCGCGACGCACGACGACGGCGCCTTCCAGGAGCTCCGCGCCCTCCGGGCCGCCCGGAACCGACTGGGCAAGGCGGTCAGCCAACAGGCGTCCTTCCACCTGACGGAGCCGGCATCCCCGGCAGCCGCGGTCGAGCCGCCACTGAAATCGCCGTTGCGCGAGGAGGTCGCGAGCAGCAGCGTCGCGGCGGCCACGGCGGCCTTAGTGGCTGCGCCACCGCCGCCAGCCGTCCCCCTTCCGCCGCCAGCGGCCGGAGCACCTCTACCGACGGCAGCGAATCGCAGCAGTTCCGATTCGTTCCGGCAGTGGTACTCGGCGCCCGCGCCTTGGCGCCTTGACGGATCGGATGAAACGGCCATCGCGGACACGATCATCGCCTCGTCCGTGAAGCAGGCGGCGTCCGTCGACGCGGCAGCCCGGGACCAGAAAGTAGTGGCTCCCCCCCTCCAAATCCAACGAGCAGCCGTCGCCGCCGTGGGGCCGAGCATCTCTGCGCCACCAGCGTCACCGCGCTTCGCGGCCCGTCGAAGCGCGGCGGCCGATGCCACGGTCGTCATGCTGTTCGACCAAGCGGTGCAAACCGCTCCGCCATCGAACGACGCTGAGCCAGGCAACAACCGCAGTGGCCAGACGCAGGCCCTCCGCCGCGCGGCGCGCCAAGGCGGTTTGTCTCCCCGCGGCGGCGGCACCGCCGTGAACCAGGCAGCCACCACCTGCGCCGAGAACGCCGCCGCCCTGCGCCGAAGGGCAAGGGGTCTGCAGGACGACGTGAACTGCGCCATCCTGCGGCGGTCCAACGAGGAAGTCGTCGCCCACCTCGTCGACCTTATCAACCGCACCCATGCCGCCGCCGACGACTGGAATCAGAAGCGAATGGCCATCATGCAGGAGCGCTGCGACGCCCTCACCAAGGTGCTCCAACAGCGCGCAGGGGGAGCCGTCGGTGCTAACGACGGTCCGGCGGCAGGGGAGGAGGAGGCACCGTGGCCGCCCATGGCGTGCCCGGAGGCTGCGCTGATGCCCCCGTGTGCACCGCCGCAGGCTGCCGCGGTGCGGCGGGACGGCGCACGGGTGCCGACGCGGCCGCTTTCGGCGGTCGGTTTGCGTTCCAATGCAGACCTGGAAGGTCTCCGCGACGTGGTTCACATCGTGGGCTTGCAGCCGCCGACGACTGACCGCGAGGGGCACACCGCAACGTTAGACACGATCGTCCTTCCCCCCGCTGCACCTTCCCTTCAACCGCAGCCCGCGTTATCCGGCGGCCATGGAGCCACCATTCGGCCGCCCTTCGAGGTGGCGTGCGTGCTCACCCCACGGGGTGTCACCAGCAGTGACAGCGCGAAGCCAGCCACCGCGGGAGGTGGCAGGCAGCGAGCCGCGACGAGGCCAATGAGTGCCCGGTTGCTCGGCGTGGGCCTCGTCACAGGGCCTGCCCTCGCGCTGCCGATCTAACCTGCATCACGCCGAGCTAACCTGCATCATCATTGCACTGCATCGCCGCCGCCGTAGTGTACATTCCTCGCCTCTTCCAGCGCTCGTTCCACGAGGAAACCGACAATCCATCTCCTTCATTTGATGGTTTCTTACTGGGTTTTTTTTCTTGCAGCAGCAATAACACAAACACATATGTCCCTCGCTGCGGCCGCTACCCGTAGACCGCGCGCCGAGAGCATTGCGATGGCGTCGCAGCTGCGGAAGGATCACCTCTTCGAGGTAGAGGCTGCGAGTTGGATTCTCACGACGCTGTCGCCGCCGAAAGACGACGCTCGCTTCGACGGGCTGCGCCGGATCGCCGAGCGAACGTTCCACGCTGCAGATACCACAGCAGCGTCAGACAATGCGGCTGCGTCCTTGGCCACCTCCGTGTCGTTGACGGCATCGGCGTCCTCGACCCACGACGATGCCGCTTCGTTGGCGAGCGTTCTGCAAGACGGGATGATCATCAGCCTCCTTTGGCAAAAGATTAGCGCCGCCAGTCCGCGCGACGTGACGTTTGCGGCTCTCAAACCGCCCAAGTCCGGAGCTTTCGCTGGTCGGGACAGCGTCGCCGTGTTTCTTCGCGGGTTGAAGGCACCGCCGTTTCAGCTCAATAGCGCCTTTCTGTTTGACAGCGATGACCTCGCCAACGGGAAAAATGTCCGCAACGTCGTCACGTGCATTTTGCAAGTCGCGCACGACTGTGCCCGGCTCGGCAAGGTGGAGCCACCCGAGATCATCAAGGCGCAGGTCGAGCTGGAGGAGCAAGAGCGCCTCATGGGGCACCTCGACGACGCCGCGATGGACGCACAGGTGCAAGCCGGACTGCTGCGCGAGGCCGCTGGTGCTGTGCTGCCGTTCGACGTGGTGAGAGTCACGGCGCCAGCCCCCTCGAATGTCGACGCTCCCCACGACGTCTCAAATGCCGGAGTGGCCCCGGATGAGTCGAAATCGGCGTCTGACGCTAACCGGCCGTCGACGCCGGATGCCAACATCGCGCCTGTCCTCGCTGCCCCAGAAGCGGCCGCCGATCACGTGGCATCGGAGGAAGCGCGGATACCCGCAGCGGTCGTCCCGACCGTTGCCGATGCGATCCCCACGGCGGCCGCTGCGCAGCATGTCGAGCCACAAGTTGCGCCGAAAGCCATCGCCGCGGCGGCGCCCCCTACGCCACCCGCACCCGCGGCCCCAACCACCCTCTACCATCACATCAACGCGATCGTGGCGAGGAAGCTCCAGCGGATCGGGTCGTCGGCGAAGACGTGCATTCTGCCGATGGGGTCCCAGGACCAGTTCGCCATCGTGCATCGCATCACCGGCAAAAAGTCTCGCATCAGCGTCCGCAACGTCCGGAATGTGCTGATGGTGCGCGTGGGCGGCGGCTGGGAGGAGTTCGAGGCCTTCATCGACCGCCGGCTCGTCGATCTTCAGTACGTCGGGAATTAAAACGCGGCTGTCGAGGTGGTCCCCTTGCAGCAGAAGACTCACCACAGCGCGCAATCACAATGGAAGCCCTCTCGGAGCCCCCGATCGTACCCGGCGCCTTGGCATGGCGCCGACTGCGAGGATGCCACGTCGTTGGCTGCCACGACCGCCCTTTTTTTTGAGAAAGGGGGACTCTCCCTCTGCCTTCTTTTCATTTCGTTGCCGCGGCGCTCGTCTCCCTCCTGTCGCTCACTCTCGTCATCCCCCTCATGCGACGACCGAATCCCCTATTCGCGCCATGCATCATCACACCCAGCCAGCGAAAAGAAGCGAAGGGATTACGACCATATTTCGACCCCTCCTTTCTCTCTTTGGCTCTTTTTTTAATCAATCCCCCTTCTTTTTGCCCGTTGTCCGTCCCACACATGCTACGCGGGTTCCGCGGCCGTGTCATTTACGTGCCCATCTTGGTGCCTGACAACGCGCAGATCGCCGGGTCGTACGGGTGCTTCCTGCTCGGCTGGGTGCTGCTCATTGCGGCCGTCGCCTCGCCTCAGTGGAGCGTCGTGCAGCGAACGATCCCGTCCTTGACGTACGATTTCAGTTACGACCTCGACTTAGGCTTGCGCTCCCTGTCGGTGAAGTTTTGTGCCATTGCCAACAGGGCCAACACCTCGGGCACATCGCCGTCCGACGAGCTGCAGGTCACCTCCGGCTGCGGCCACGCGGTCGTGTACTACACGGCCTGCTCGAGCCGCAACTTTTGGTGCGGCGTGTCCCCGAGCAATCACGTGGCCGCCTTCTGGCTCACGCTCGTCGTGATTGTGCTCAGCGTCGTGGCCCAGGCGGTGACGCTGTTCAAGCGGCGGGCGCACGTGATGGTGTGCCTCGTGACGGCGGTGTTCACGCTGTACATTGGATGGCTTGTCGCCGACGGCTCCAGGATGTTTCGCGTCTCCGAGTCGCTGCTGAAGTACCTTGGTGGGAGAAGCACCCTGGCGTCTGGCACCGGCTTGATCGTCGTGTGGATCAGCTTCGCGCTGTTCTTGCTGTCAACGTTCCTCGCGGCGTGGGGGGCGCTGAAAATGATGCACGCGAGGCTGCAGGAGTCGGCGAATGCCGTTCCCGGCGAGGCCGTCGCTCCACCGTCAGCCACGGACGCTCCCACGGCCGACGTACCGCTCCCCGCCGCGCCAACTGCCTCCTCGGAGCGCCTTGCCGCTTCTTGACCCGCTCGCTCGCTCTCGCTCTCTCGCTTGTTGCAAAGTTGTCTCAGGGTCAGGGACAACGAAGGGGTGGGCAGAAAGCCCCATTTGCGCATGGATGGTCTGTTCTTTCTGATCACTGTGACTTTATTCCCCCTCCTTTTCCTGGCAGGCAAGAGATGAACGTACCACAGCCGCCGCAGACCGCGAGGGGAGCGACCGCGCCGCTGCTGCAGCGCTACGTCCAAGCGCGCGACGTCGATCCGTGGGCGGCACGCACTCGCGAAGCGGCCGTCGAGTTCGAGCGCCAGCAGGCCGACGAACTGGCGACCAAACGCCAGAAGAACGCCCAATATCGGCACGGCCTCGAAGCTCAGATTGAGCGAGCTAGAGAGGAGCGCGAGCGGCAGCGCAGCGCGGCCCATGCGCTGGCCACCGCGGAGCGTGAGTCGTCGCTGCTCTTCCGGCTGGACACCGAGGCCACGCGCGAGCGGATGCGCGAGGACCACCGGCACCACAACGTCGAGATGATCCAGCAGCTGCACGAAAGCCTCGAGTCGCATCGCCGGCAGCGCGAGCGCGAGGACGCGATCGCCTACCGCATGAAGGAAGAAGCCGAAGCGGCCCTCCGCGCCGAAAAGGAGGAAAGGATTGCGAAGAAGCAAAAGTACCGCGAGGTCGCCAACGAAACGATGCGGGCAAACGCCATCCTGAAACAGCAGCACCGCGCGCTGCGCCAGAAGGAAGCCGTTGAGGACATCGAGATCATGGCGAAGGCGGCGGAGCGCGAGGAATTGGCCCAGCGCCGCCGACAGCAGGATCTCGAACGCCGGATGTTACCTCGGCTCACTGGCGCCGGCTTCGCCCAGGCGGCCGACCCCTTTGAGACGGACAAGTACAAAAAGTTCTTCGCGGCCCATGAACGCACTACCTCGACGGCCACGTCTCCCGATTCGAGTCCCCGCTCGGCCCGAGGGACGCTCCCCGTGGCCGCGTTGCGGACGCAGCTCTTGTCGCAAATGGGCGACCGCCAGCTTCGCGCCGCGTCGCAACGAGAGGCGGAGAACGCGGAGAGGCGGATGATCGACCGGGACGTGTCGGAGTTTCAGGCCATGGAGACGCAGCGGGCGATCCTGGCGAAGCGCAGGCAGCAAGAGTACGCCGACACGTTGAAAAGGCAACTGACGGCAAGCTACCAGCGCGATCAAGATCGCCTCTCGCGAGGATTGGTGTAGTCGGCGAGAAGGGAACGGGGAACCCTCACAGGGGATTGATTCATCTCTCTTTGCGACGGCCTCCTCACTCTGTGGAGGGGGGGGGGGGGGG
>ERZ1292630.1949-Hain-H41-02um-R3-1949-length-19613-cov-9_pt1 | contig 18074 bp, 11 predicted proteins | sample MGYA00564408_ERZ1292630 | MGnify/ENA primary metagenome ERZ1292630 (study PRJEB36523, sample SAMEA6512641) | groundwater metagenome | collected 2019-01-08 | study: AquaDiva: Metagenomics assemblies of 32 groundwater samples
TCGAAAAATCCGCCGCCGGGCATGCCGCGTCCGAACTCACTGAAAGATTTGACTCTGAGTTTGGCAGTCTCTCTCTCTCTTTCCTCCCTTGCGTGTCTCTCGAGCCCCGCCTCATTCCACGCTCTTTTCGAACGCGGTCAAATTGCGATCAAGTTCGTCCCAGTAAGGGATGACGCGTCGAGCGTTGTCCAACTTCGGCGCCTTGGTTCGCGGATTGTTGCACAAGTCAATGGTCTTCGCGCGGCTCTTGGACTCGTCGTTGCACCAAGATTCGCACCACAGCCACTCCTCTGGCAAGTGGAACAACGGCACTTGGAACTGCGCATAGTTCGGCAAATCCTGATCCAGATTGGCAAGACTGTTTGGATCCGCGCTCAAATTCTCATAGATGACGCGATATTGATCCCCGACGCCGCGACGGCGGAACCGCGCAAGGTCCACGACGTAAATCGCGCTGATAATGTACGGCTTTCCGCGGAGATGGTCGTTCCAATATCCGGAATTCCAAAACCGGAAACCCATGGTTTCATTGCGGGCCGCTTTCTGGCAAAACGGAGTGTAGGCTAACGCGTGGCGCTCGAGATCCATGTTGTAGAGTTCGTGGAGATCACTGTTGACAATTTGGTCAGCGTCGACGAAAATGACCTTTTCAACGTCGAGTGGGAAGAGGACGTCCAGGAAGAGCACCTTGTACGCCCAGATCATGCGCTGCTTCTCTGACTGCCGCCGAAGCCAATAGGGCCACTTATATCGGACGAATTCATACTCGAAACCGTACGCCGCCGCCATTTTGGGAATGAACTGGCGGAACTTTGGAGATGTTGGATTCTCGATGAGCCAAAATTTGATGCGTGTGGTGTTGGCGCCATGTCGATCGTGGCTCGCGTTCATGACGGTGTGCATCATCATTCTGAGGAACCGTTCGTACAAATGGCCACTCGCGAGCGATAGAATGTTGAGGGTGGGTCGCAAGGGTTTCGCGGCGCGATCGCCCGCGGGTGTCGGGGGCCAACTCGCGGAGGCGTTTTCTTCCACAACGGTCTCCGGAGGAAAAAGGGGCCCCTCCCCGATGCGTCGAACGGTCACGGTGATGGGATCTGGCGACAGCGAGTCGACGATGACAGGAAATTGCCGACGGTGTTGGCCGGCACCCACCGCCCCTTCCGTGGCCGTTGTGTTGACCTCCTCGCCGCCGACGACGGATTGGATGTCGAAAATATCCCTTCCTCGGCCCTCGCCGATGTCGAGGGACCATTTGCCGGGGCGAACGTGATGTTGGAAGTAGCCCAGGTTGGCCATCACGAGCGTGTCCCGGCGTTCCACGTGACCACGGCCGTCTTCGTCGCTCGTGAGAACGAGCGGAAGGCCTTGAGGAGGCACGCCGGCCGCATCGATGCAACTACCACTCAAAACAAGACTTTGCAACTCGTAACGTGCCATCACGTTGCCGCTCTCTAACTTGATATTGTCTAGGTCATTGGCGGCCTCGCTTGCGAACACCAGCCACGTGTCCGGGTCATCGATGCCCAGCGTTAGCACCGCTGTCTTTGGCAGGCCTGTGAATTCAGCTCGCGGGGTCAGGCGTTTCCCGTGCCGTGAGTATTCGATGTCGTTCAGCACAAACCGGTAAAAGTTTTTCACCGGAACGCTGGAAACCTTGGAGGGAACCTGCAAGAAAATGCGGCATGTGAGGCCGAAGACGTCCATGACGTATTTCGTCAAGGCCACAATTCGTTGCGCGTTGCGTGAAATGGGGTCCAACACGACTAGCAACTCAGGGCCGGCAGCTGCTCGCTGGCGCAGTGTCGCCTTGGTATCTTCTTGCCCCTCGTCGTTGATCACACCGTCTGATGGCACTTCGGTCGACGACGCCGATCGGCTAGTTCGACGATGTTTCACGTCTGCATTCACGTCAAAAAACGACACCATGGACTCCGTTTTCGGGTACGTATCAGAGTACCGGATGCCTCGCGTCTCCACGTCAAATGCGACGGTGGACGCAATCAGGAAGAGTTTGTTGGAATAGTACTCGCTCGTCATTTCCTCCGTGTCGATGAGATGGGCCTCATGCGCGAGAGCGTTGAACGAGATGCCGTCCGTCAGGCAATCGCGCAGGGGGCCAGCCCGCCGGCTGCGCTCAATGTCGCCAAGTTTCAGAATATCGGATGACGTCAGCGACGGATTCGAAGACGTCACGTCGAGACTGATGACGCGGCCATTGGTGATGAGCGCCATGTTTGGAACCTGCCCGGCGCCATCGCCAGACTCCGCATTATTCTGAGTGGCACGACACATCGTGTCGAACGAGCCCATTTTCATCGAGCACGCGGAGTCGCAGTCGAACACACTGCGTCCGCCGTCGCCCCCGCCACGCATGGTCAGTGCGGGCGCACTTCGAGCTGCCTTGAGCAGCTGGTTGAAGAGGTCAGGCGACGTCTCGACAGGGTGGTAGTATCGTGGTTCCAGCCAATCTAGCACCGAGAGGAGCAAGGGAGCACGCCGTTTTTCCGTGAACGACTTTGCCGAAATCAAAGCTGTCTGCCACAGAGTTCCGAAGACTTGATCCTTCTCGCTGACCAGGTTACCACATGGAAGGATGGCAAGACGTGTGGAAAGATCGGATCCAGACGCCCGCGTTACCGTTGTGATCAACGAGCGGACGGTGTTGAGTCTCTCAGGATCACCGAGAAACGAGCCTCCTGTTTCGTTGAGCCTCAAAATGTGCGACACCGTGGACACTCCATAGTCGTGCTCCGCGGGATAAAACCACGTAAGGTTGTGGAGCACCTCCGCATCGAGGCGACGCGTCCACGGAGACACGACGACGTCGGTCCCCAAAATAGCGGGATGGTAGCGAGTGCTTGCACCGCGCTTCGCCAACATGAAGGCATACACGTCGACGATGTCGTCCGTCAGCGTGCCGTCTGACACGGCTTGCCGGATCCACATGAACTCCGAGTTGAATTGCTGATAAACAGCGCGATCAAGGCCCGTTGTGGATGCGTCCAACAGTGCGCCGTTGAAGAACGCGCGAGAGCCGCCGTCACCCAACGGAACACCCAGGCCGTCGAACCACGCCTTCGTCTCAGCACTAACACCGGTGCCGAGTCGGACAAGGTCCGCGAAGGACAACTTGGATTCGGACAAGATGTTGTTCGCTACCTCCATGATGCCCTCTTCGCCCTCGTCACCGCGGAGCGATGCGATCAAGGAACCAAACGCCATGGGCTGCGAGCGGGCGACCTGGGAGAAGAGACCCACTCGCGCGAAGCTGAGATGCTGTGCTTTCAATCCATCCGCATCCGTCGACACTTGACCATCCGCAGAAAATTTTGCCGAAATTTCTGCGTTGTCGGTGGTCTGTGAGAAAAGGGCAACACCGATGCGAAGGGGCGCACCTTGCTCCACCATCATCCACACGTTCGCGGCTTGGGCTAAAATACCAGGCTCATCCGGATTTAAGACCAAGACGATGGAGAACGCGTTGCGCCGCGCGAAGCGAGGTTGACCGTAGAACCCAGGTTGCAAGTACTCCCGCATTCGCTTCGGTAGATTCGCGTACATGGGGTCCGTTTCGATATTGTTGAGCCATGCAATGGAATCATGCGTCGAGTCAATGTAGAGTCGCAAGGCACCGTCGCGATTACCCTTTTTCACCCCGGCGCACGATAACATGTATTGCGCGGCTTCGGACAGGGGTGGATTATTCGTCGTAGGAATGACGCCCAGCACGTCGGCGGCCAGCGCGCGACCGGCACGTTCCACCGACTCGAGCTCTTCGCGTATTGAACGGATGAAGCCAAACGCGTCCAAGCGCTCTTTTCGAATCGGTCTTCCGAACAAGAAAACGCGAGCTTCCTCCGACACATCGCCGAAGTGGGCGCGCGTGATCATATTGTCGTGCTGAATCGCTGTGATGTTTTCCGGCGCGACAGATCGCTTCGAAACTTTCCCCACCCGCAAAGGAAAGTTTTCGGTCAAGTCGGTGAGAGTGTCGAAGGGTGTGGAAGAGGCACTGCCGGACTGCTGTTGATCTCGCCCCACGATGTAGTCAACGGCCTGATAACCAAGATTCTGTATCTCCCACACCTTGAAGTCGTTAACGGTGCTGCTCGATTTGGACTCGATCGCAACTTGAAAGGCCTCGAGGCCAGCCTTGGCCGAAGGATAGCGGCGAAGGAGCCGGCGGATCAATATACCCTTGAGATTGTTTGACGCATCGCTGACATCTCCGTCGTCCCCTAAGGCAGCGTCCTGCCCCGGAGCAGCGGCGCGATCATCGACAGCTTTGTACTCCATGTTTTTCATGTCGACTGTGACGCCGTAACCCTGGAGGGGAATGAGGGGTGGCTGTGCCGCTGAACCCGAAGCGTCGACGGCTGGGACGACGGCGAACGCGATTTCGTCGACTGCGGCGGTGTCGCAGTGCTTGACTAGGGCAGAAAGGTGCGAGCAGACGCAGTCGTCCGCGACGTCGTGGGCAACCAACACGAGGCGGCGAGTGGCAGGGTTGAGTCCACTCCGTTCGGCGGAGGAGGGACACATCATAGTCGCTAGAGCACCCTCGACTTGGCCGACAGGCTGCGTCCGTGGAGTGTGAACTGGGAGATTGGCCCCTACGACGAATTCTGTCTGACCACCTTTGTGTTGCAGTGCCATGGCGCACTCACTCTTCCACCGTGGCTCTTGCTTGAATGCCTTGAATGCTTCTTGCGATAAATAGTCTACACGCGGCGCTCTGGTGCGCAGCGAAAGCTCTGCGCGAAGCAATGCGCTGTGCGCATCGCTGAACGAGCGCTGTGTGATATTTGTCGCGATGGTCACCGCGAATTCGTCCGTGCGATCCGACGACGTCGGGGCTTGGCACCATCGCTGCAGCCACTCGAACGCGAGCGGAGCGGACAGGTCGCCGAGGGACGAGACGACTTCTGCGGCTGCCGAAGAGAAGAAGCGGCCCTCCACGCGCACCTCAATGTTCGAGGCGTGCGCGACGATCGATCCGCAGGCGAGAGCCAGCAGCAGCGCCGCGATCGTTCGCATGTCGTTGACGAGTTAAAAAAAAAGAGAAGGAAAGAATGGCTAGTTAGTTAGAGCGGACGCTTCTGTTCATGCGATACATAATGAATCAAAGGCAAACAACAACGCAATGCGAAAGAAGAGCAACCATTGAAACGAAACGCAGAGGACGAAGCGTGCCGCGAGTGATCGGTGGTGAGAGAAAGAGAAATTCTCAGATTTTCACAATTGAACTTGAGTACCTTCTTCGACGTTTTTTCGGTCGTGGAAAAATGGAAAAAATTGTGAGGATGGGGAGTAGGCTACTTACTTTGCCTCCCCGGGATCAATTCATCACGCCGCCGCAGCTTGCGGGACTGCTCTGCAGCACTTTCGGAAAGTATCCTTCCTGCACGCTCTCCACAGAGTCAAAATAGTTTCGCCAATAACGAATTCTTCGCGAATGGGATGGAGCCTCGTCCTTCTCCGACTGCGAGGATACGACTTCGACATCCGTGGCACCAATCGGATCCATTAATTCCATGACGGCGATGTCGCGGTCGGTGCCCCGCGCTCCAGTGCGTTTATTTGTACACGAAAAGTTTTGCTCGACCACCGCGAACGTGGAACAATTGTCGTCGTAGAGAACACGAACCGGGGACACATCCACGTTGTCAAAATCCTGAAAGAAACTCGACACAGCAGTGACCCACGCGCTAACGCCGAAACGCAACTCCCAAGGTGGACAAATCACGACGTCCGTATCCACGACCGCGCTGAGCGCTGCGGGTTGCATCGACGTCCAGGCACGCCCCAAAGCGGATGCGATCGCTTCGAAGTCGCGCCGACGGGCTGGAATCGCGTCGTCCGACACCCGACACTGTGGACGCCACGGCTCCATGGGGATAGGGTGGTAGACGCTCGCGACCATGCCGCTCCGAACAAAGTCGAAGCGAAGCTCTCCACGTTGAATCAGAAGCGACGAGGAGCCGTCGGCTGTAGACGCAGGGCCCACGTCAAGAACGAGAATTCCAAGCAGTTGAAGGACGACCCCGCGACAAGCAGCCGAGGCACCTGTTGTCGGCCACCTCACAACTGATGCCGACAATGGAGGTTGCGATGCTGGAGAAAGCTTTGGTGATTCTGTCCCATAGCGCACCAAGTTAGCGATTCGAGGGAAGTACCGTTTCATGGTGAGATGCAACGTCTCGGCGGTGCCGGCGGGGACGGAGACCCTCAGCACAAACTCGGCGGCGATGGCGGCATGCACCTCATCGAAGATCCACCTTCTCGTCACCCACCGGCACGCCGTTGCGTCGGGAACGAACGATGCAACGGCTTTTTCCAACTCACCGGCGTCACCTAGCGCGACACTCACGCCTAGCGGGCATGCCAACGCGGCCGATGGCGCGCACAAGGCGGCGATGGTGCTGAATTGACGATCTTCCAATGCAGACACGAACGCTGAAAAAAGCTGAATGGCCGCTTCACGCCTTGGCGGCTCGGCTGGGATGGACGCATTGGCTGCGGCCTCTCCTCCGGCGGTTGTGGCCATATTTCCAATACTATACCAACCCAATACCGCCCGACACACACTAGACGACGAGTGAGTGGCAAATTATATTGACCTTTAAAATCGCACGCGATTCGTTACAACAAACACCCGCGCATCTTGAGATCGCCCCTCCACCCCCCGCCCTATCGTAAAGATGCGGCGTTAGGGGGACCACAAACCCACAGATTCGTGCAAACACCCCCCGCGTCACACACACTCGCGTGGCGCTGAAGACCCCATGAGTGTGCCTCACGAACCCTCAGGTCTCTTTGATTTCGAGGAGCTCACAGGCGGCGATGCAATCCCTCCTGCGCCTTTGCTGCCGCTCTCCGCTGAGGTTGACTCGCCAAGACCACCTGGTTGCGTACCTCCCCGCAGCAGCGCTGCCTGCTGCTTTTCCAGACCCTCCTTGACGAGCTCGAGATGCTCTTGCACTCCCTTGAGGACTTCGACCGTGGCCAGGCCGTCGTGAATGGCTAGCAGGCTAACGAGCTCGATGACGGTTTCACTTTGCTCCGCCAAATCAGCGAGCACGAAGAGGATGATCGCGAGGCGAAGTCCCACTCGCATCGACCAGAAGCTCCGACCAATAAAGAAAACGCGCCAAAATGACGGCGTCTGCGTTACGACCACTCGCCGAGCGGCTACATCGGGCGTGCGGTGGTGATGCTGCTGGGGGCTTCTCGCGGTGGTCGTCACAGGCATCGCCATGCCGTTCCAAGACGTCGAAGTGGAAGCAGCGCCCCCTGCTGCCGTCATCCATTGAGCGATCGATGGATAATACCGGGACCAGTACCACGCAGCGTAGTCGGGATGAAAGAAATTGATGGCCCCGTTGCTGCTGCTTTGACACGACGATGGCGGAGGGGTAGTGCCGGAGGCCAAGTAGTAGCGCGGCGGTTGTTGTGACTGGGGGCTGATTGCCGAGGAGTTGTCCGCCACAGCCGCGGACGCCGCTACCTCGGACGGCGACCGTTCAGAGAGACGGACGGCGAGGAGGGGGCGCAGGACGGCGGCGCCAGGCTTTGCAGCTCCAAGCCGCGCTGTCCGCAACGCGGAAGCCATGCTGGGCCGCGTCGCCCGGAGCATGGCTAGCGTCGTGCTTTGCTTGGCCGGCATTTCCAGAACTGGGGGAAAAAATTGACGAGAGCACTTCTCTATTTGTGCGATGAATTGACGCAGTTGCGTTGTGAATCCAACCTTAGTGCGATGAGCCAAGGAAAGAGAAGCGGAAGGAAGGAGTGGGAACGTGGGGGAAAAAAAAACCCCTCGTTGAATGTGTCATCCAATCGGGGGAGGGTGGTCACCGGACGACATTGCCTTGGCCATCCCGGCAACCAGCGAAAGTCGCCATCGTCTCCGTCTTTTCTTCTTCGTTCGTCACGGGTAATAATTGCGTCTCCAAGCCTTCGGACAAGGTCGACTTTGAAACGGTTGCATCAGAGTGTCCGTCGTGGCGTGAAAACTGTACGGTGCACCCTCCTCTCCGCAGTCGAAGGATCCCCATTTGCACCGCAGCAGGCTGTAGTCGCGCTGCTGATCATACGCCGTGGCGTTGAACAGGAGCCGCCAAAAGTGCTCGAAGTACATCGACAGGTCGCCGTCGAGAGGGACGATGAGCGATTCGTCGTTGATTGTGGAACGGTTGCTGCTATTATTACCGCGGCTGCGGTTGTCGCTGCGGTTGGGCATGACGGAGGTGGATGGTTCATCATGTCGCGACGAAGGCGAAGAAGAAGAGGGTGCCCGTGTTGACCCTTCGCCGTTGTAGCAGGTGTAAAAATCGCTCAAGTACGGTTGGGCAACCGTTTTCCGCAACAGGGACAGCGGAAGTCCCGAAGGCAACGCTGCGAGACCTTCCCGCGTCACCACGAACGATGCACAACAATCGCGGATAAACGCCTCGGGGATCGTCGGTCCCAAGTACTCGCCGAACAGATAATCGAACGCGAGGCCAAATCGCGCCGACGCCTTGACGCTTTCCTTTCGTAGACGCGCGATGTAATGGCGGTGCTGGTCCAGTGCTTTCCCACTTAGAGGAGGCGCGGTGCGGAACATCGGTCGGCCCCCACCGGCCGCTCCCTCGCCGCGTGGACGCGTCGCAGCTAACGATGCACCGCTGCGATTCACCCGCAGTACGGGTTCATCCGCGGCGCCGCGGCTGCCGCCGGCGTCATCGACGTCGTCGTTACTCCTCGATTGAGGCCGTCGAGGTGGTGGCGGACGCTGCCACGCCCGGCGCCACGGCTTCACATGCTGCTCCACTAACGGGTTGCTCTGCATGCCACTGACGCACTGGAAGACGAAGGCCACGCTAGGATAAGTCAGCGTGCGATACCGCTCACGCTGTGTGTCGACGCATAGACAGCCCAACTGTTCGATGATGTCGAGCGAGTGCCAACTCGACCGGTGACTGTGGACGAAGATGACCGCTCTTCGTTGGGACCGAAGCCGTCGACGGGATGCGCCGCTTTTCGGCGCTTCTTCGGGGTTTGGAGCGGAGTCGGTGGTCGCCGCTGGGCCGTCAAACCAACGCTCGAGCTGCGCGTCTGCCAAGAACGACAGCACACCAGTCGCCTCGTCGCCAACGTTTGGAATCTCGATGATCTCCACCCGGCTTGCCAGGTCTGGGGTCCATGTAGCGACAATGTCGCGTAAGCTGGAGCGAAAACACTCCGAAGTCGACGTCATGGCATTCAACGAGGACCTGTTCGTCGCGCAGGGCCGAAGCGATGCGCCGTGCTCTGCGTTAGCAGAGGGCGATGCATCCGCCGCGAAGACCCGGGGTGGCTGCCACATGCTCTGCCGTTGCCGCAGCGGGGCGCTCGACCAATACTGCCGCTCTCGCGCGCACCGTTCGGCAATCGGTAACTGCTGATGGAAGACAAACTTCGACGCCTGCATGCCCGTCTCCGCGAGATTCCTGGTGCGGCGATACGACCGCGTGAGGTTGCTTTTCACATAAAGTGAGATCGTGAGACCCGCGCCGCCGCTTCCGGTACCCCAACGAAGCGCCTCAAGCATCCAACCCAAGCCCTCCTCGTTGAACTGCCCGTACACGTTGCGCCGATGCGCGTCGCTGAGTTTCGCATCATCCGGTTGTGCACCGGCGTCCACGACAGCGGAGGTCCCGGTTTGATTGTTCCTTCCCGGTAGTCGTAGTTCGTGACCGTGCAGCGCGACGTCTTCTTCGGTGAGCGTGATGACGAGGTGGAACGCGCCTGGCTGTCGACGGACGCACACAACATGGTCGTGCTTGGCAGACGAAAGGTTGCCTGACTCGGGGTTGGTCAGCCGACACGCTTCTAGGGCTGTCATCTTACTCGTGGTATCACTGTCAGGGGAGACTCGGCCGCTGCCCCCGGCGTCATCCTTGGAAGCGCGACCCCCACCAACAGCGGCGTCGTTGCGTTCATCCTCCTCCTCAGGAAACGGATTCACGGCGACACGGCGGCGCGGCAGCAGCACCGGCGGCGGCGACGTACCGACAACGACGATGCCCCTGCCTCCTGGCGTCAAACGCGCCGGCCGTTCAGTGGTTGTGGGGGCCATCATCAGGATCGGCGCGGCCCGATCGACGCTGCTGCTCTGCGTCCGCTGCATCACCACGCGGTCCCACGACGCGGTCAACAGAAGGACCACGAAGAGCACACCGACGCCGATGGCCAGCAGCGCCCGCTCGCTCATCCGGGCCCACCACCAACGCCAGCGACGCGGCGATTGACCTCCTCGATGATGAAGGACACCTTCGGTGGCGACTCCCATACAGTCCTTGGCTGCGCCAGGTCGTCTCCGTGAGGAAGCCGAGGAGGCGGCATCGGCGAACATCGACGGTATTCACGACGGTTGACGAACGACGGTGGACAGCCTTTCCACCTCCACGCGGCTGCCAGGAAAAAAATAGCTGAACTGTCGACTCTCTCTCGTGAGGGGTCAGGTGGTCAAGAGGGAGAGCTCGAGTCAATTGGAGGGACAGAAGGTCGCCTTCCATAGGTGTGCGCGGGTAACCAATATGTCATGCCTTACAGGGGAGCGGACACATGACAGAGCGAGCTCATCATACGAGTGCCGCGTGCGGCCCATCGGCACCCCCCGCGCCCGAACCAACCCGCCCCATGACGGCCTGAAACAGCGCTTCCCCTCGAGACTCGTAGCCTTGCGTGTGGGTCATTGCCTCCGCGTAGCGCAGCATGAGATTGACGGTGTCGCTGTGCATCGCCCCAGGTTCCTTGTCCAGAGATGGCCCGACCCAATCCATCACTTGAACGCGCTTATCGCAATCCGAACGGTCGGCATCGGTCAGAGCAACGATCGCTGCTGCCGGCGACGGTGACGACGGCGACGCGCAGCCATCAGTAGATAACGGGGGCGGTTGCTGTGGTTGCCCAGAGGTCCGAAGGCGAGCAAGCATCGCGTGCCATGCGGCCACAGCACGGTGACCTTCCGAGAGAACGTAGTTGACGCTGTCCTTCCCGACCCCGGCGGCCATGTACGGCGCCAACGACTCGCGCAGCGCGGACTCCGCTTCAAACTCTTCCAAGACGGCATGCACCAACGCGAGGCCGCAACCGACTTGAAGGACGTGGGGATGGGACGGTCCGAGGCTCGGTTTCACCGCCGTGAGGTGTTCCACCAGCAGCTGTCGGCTGGCCTCAGGCTGATCAAGGTAGCCAAGCGCTCTCGACAAACAAAGGACGGTTTGACACGTGCCCATGTGCGACTCGCCCAACGCGCGGCGAATTCTCGGTAGCAACGCTTCGAGCAGCTTTCGCTCCTCCTCGTACTGAGACATGAAATGATGGGTGCCCGCAATGGCGTGCACGAGCGACAACGTGCACTCGTGTTCTGCACCGAACACCGTGGCAAACTTTTCTTGTAGGGCGGTCAATCCTGCAACGGCGGCCTGGGGGTCGCTATCCCTGGCGGCCGTCAGCCGGCGGGCCCGCACCATGAGAGAATTTGCATGCAAATCTCCAAAGTGGCGGATCGCGAGGGGCTCAAGTTCCTCCAGTGTCTTGAGCTCGTTGCCCCTGTCCCCTGCTCGGTGATAGACGGCTGCCAGCCGATTGAATGCGTCCAGAATTAACGGATGGTCGTCCTGTCCGTTGCTATCGCGCTTTGCCTTGTCTAGTAAGGTGCGGGCGGCCTCAACTTCCGCAAAGTATCGTGCTCGTTCGCTCGGCGGTTGCAACTCCGGGTCGAACGCTGGCGGAGGCGAAGGCGGCGGTGAGGTGGCTGCCGAACTGACCCCGGCCATCGACAGCGTTATCAGCGGGACGTGACTGACGGGCTTCGTAACAGATGGATGTATCAAGCGGTTGGTACGCGAGACCCATCGCATCTCCATCACGAGAGGCCGAAGAAACGAACACCGTCGAGACGGAACAGCCCACGACGTGGCAACACAGGCCTTCGGACACTGGCCGCCGCGGGACGCCTTCCAGCATGCCATCGCTACAGCACGCGTCATGTCAGCTACTAGCATCGCCAGGGGCTATGAACCGTTAAATGGGGAGCGGAAAAAAAAGCCCCTTGCGGACATGGAAAATGCAAATGATGATTGAGTGCCATTGTCAAATAGCAGCAGCAGCAGCAGGAATGGGGGAGCGCCGCTGTCTCCACGAGGAGGGAGTACGACCCGGGGAGGACAAGGGGCAGTGCGTGATAATGAGAAGACGCTCATCTCCATCGGCTTATCGCGCGGTCCTTCCCATCCACGACCAGCGTCCCAAGTCGCATGTGAGAGTGCTCTGTCGGATCTTGGAGATAGCCCCCCGCCCTCCAAAACGTGACTACCATGAGCAAAAGGACGCAAGGTATGAGCAAGTTTCGTCGTCGGTGACGTTTCGCCAGTCTCGCGTTAAGAGCATCCAACATCTCCCGAGCTTCGATGGTGGCTGGGTCACCGGCCCCGCGGTGCATTTCCAGCAACTGCAACAACTGCTCACACGACAGACGCTGCGAATACTCCCGCGAGAGCCAGAACTCCACTGTGGCCCGGCACCAAAGGGCTTCGATGTGCGCTTCGCTTCCGTTGCCGTGTCGGTAAGCCGCGGCGGTGCACCGCTCCGACACGTCGGCGAGCAGCGTCTCTAGGGCCACTCCATCGGGGTGTCTCATCAACGAGATGCGGTGGGAGGCCACCAGAGGATGCTTCAACCATCCGCGCCGCAGCCGCTCGCCTAGCGACAGATTGCCGACGCCGCCGCCGCCCAGGTAGGCGGTCGCGTCCCTCCCGAGGAACGCATTCGCGTGCAAGTAGCCCCGTTGCATGCTGTCGCGAAAAGGTGGATCCGAAAGCGCAGAGAATGGTGCCTCCTCCCGCCGCGGTGCTGGCTGCGGGCTGGATGCCTGCGCAGCCGGTGTGGCAGCAGGACTCGGCTCCACGGTAGGTGCGTCGACCGTGCCGCATGCCGCCGCCGCCGAGGAGGAGGCCCCTCGCCGCGGCAGCAGCATGACTGGCGACACGATGACCCAATACGATGATGACGGAGGCGGTGCGGTCCCACCCACCGACCGACCTCGTCGAAAGGACGCGCAACGCACGGAAGAGAATGTCGACTTCATGACAGTCGAGGAATCATACTTTCCCAAAGTCAATGCAAGCGAGAGACAGAAAGAGAGTGAAAGGTCTGCCACGAAAACGGGGGATGCTCGAGGGGGAAGCAAGGACCGCGTGACCAAAGCAGAAGGTTGCCGGTGATCGACGCCCGCCACACGCACATTGCCAATTGTGGCCGTCACAAGCGGCGGCCGGGGCGAGCGGGGGGAGGTGGCCGCTCGCCGCTATCAGCGTTGGGAGTACACGACGGAACCAACCCCCCGGTTTACACTACGGAAATGGCTCTTTTCTTCTCTTCCTCCGTTGGTGGGCGCAAAAGTGATTTTCTTTGATTGACGAAAAAGAGTATCGTATTGATTTGGTCGCCCCCCCTTCTTAGCGAACCGAGGAGGGCACCCGACTCGTGTTTGGAACATGGCGCAGCCGTCCACCCTGCTGGCGCGAGGCAACAGGTAGACTGGGCTGCGAAGTCGACAGCCGCAGCTGCGTTTGCCAGGGCACCTGCCCTCCAGTGTAGGTCAGAATGGGAGGGTGCCGCTTGAGAAGCGCGTCGATGTCATCCGGCCGCTGTAGGAGCGATCCAAGGGCCACGCGAAGGTCATCCGTGACGAAGGCCCCGGTAGCGGACGCCATGTCGGATACCGATTTGGCCCGCCTGCACGCAGGCGCGTCGGACTCCAAAGCGGGTTCCTGCGTGGACTGGTCGACGTACGAGCGGCGGCGGATGGTGTCCGCATTGGCCAGCGCGTCTGTCACAGCGGCGTGAATCACGGCGGCGGGCGTCGGGTATGGTGGACGAATGAGTTCCGTAAGACGCCGACGCTCATCGCGGTACGCTTCCAGTTCCCTTTCGAGCGATTCAATGTACCGCTCTTGCTGCTTGCGCGCAGCGTCGGTCGACGCGCGCTCGGCCAACTTCCAGCGGTCAACGTGATCGTCCACCAGCGTTTGCACCGCCTGGCGCGATGCGTCGATTTCGTGGAGCAGATGACCGAGCCCTAGGCGCACCGTGTTGATAAAACTGGCACTGGAATGGCTGTGCGTCACCGCGGTTGGATGATGATGATGATGGTGCTCTTGACGATGCGGCGAACGACATGTGTCGTCATGAGAAGGCGAAGACAAGTTGGGGACGGTGCGGCCGCGACTCGGAGGAGGCGAGGAGTGAGGCTGCCGTTGGCTCGCTCCTGGCATTCTTGAAGCGTCCGCCGCTTCGGCGCTGTTATGAGGCACCTTGTGGTACAGGACCTCCGATAGGTAGCCAGCGGCCAAACTGACAGAACGAAACGCGCTCGAGACATCGCAACGATTGCTGCTGTCTGCCCTGAGGCGATTACCACCGGTCATCGGCGCCTGTCGCGGCGCGTTGATGTTGGCGGCGTCATCGCCCTTTTGCGGCAGCGGTTGCGGTCGGCGCAGTGTGGGTAGGAAGGATGCCAACGGTTCGTCAAATGTCGAGCCGTCAGGAAGCGCATCCCGCGGCGGACTGCTGGCGCGAGGTGGCGGTTGCTGTGCAGCTGTCAGTGTGGCCGGGGTTTCCCCACCCCGAACAGCAGCCACGTGCTTCCGAGTCACGGCCGGCCGCAGGCCGGTTCGCGACAGTGAATGCCTCGGGCCGTAATCGGATGCTTCCGTGGCAACCGCGTCGTGCAGCGCAACGGCGGCGGCCACCGAATCGGCGGCGGTGCGCGGCCCCCGTCGAAGCAATTCGTCCAACCGTCCGCCATCGGTCCGGAGACTTGGCGACTCCTGTCGTTGCCGCCTCGGTTGGGGCATCCTGCTGGAAAGGCCGTCCCCAAGGCGTTGCGAAGTTCCCGGGCGCTCATTGTCGTGGGGCGGCGCTTCCGCGCTGGCGGCGAGACCGCTGTGAACCGACTGTGCGTTTCCTGGAGGGTGCCGACGGCAGCGGCCGGGAATGGCAGCCGCGGCGGTCGGTGGCGTCGACGTGACATAGTCTGGCGTCCCCACAGTGGCCAAGATCAACGCGCCGGTCGCACTCCAGGACTTTTTCGCCGCCGTGGTGTGGCCTGGCGGCAGCGTGTTCCGGGAGTGCACCGCCGCGACGTGGCCATCGTCCATTTCCCTTTCTGCAGCGTCAGGTTGTCCCTCTCCCCTTTCCCGAGAGCTTTGCCGCCTCCGTAAATTTACATCAAAGTGATCGATAAAAGAGTCGACCACCCCCCCCACCCGCCTCTTTGTTTCGACAAGGAACCGGAGGCCTGCGATGTGCAAAATCAAAAAGACGCTTCCCCAATCTTGTCTTGCACGAAGGAGAACCCTATTCTCATGCTTTTTTCTTTCCATGCGGCCTTGGGGGCCAGCCTTCCGCTGATTCAACGTACCGAAGGGTAATGAGGTGCGCATCGCCATTGGAAGCCACACAGCGAGCGCCAAACGAGGGCCAACCGTTAACCGCTGCGGCACAACACAACGGTTTTAGTCCGACCACGCAACGAGGTAGCGGAACGATTGATCCTTCAACACGCCTCCAGATATCTCCAAGACACTCAGCTTCTGCCACGTGGATGACCCCACGTCACGAGACACCTTCGTCAAGTGGTCGAAGATGGGCGTTTCCGTGACACCCGCGAGCGAGGATGCAAGAGGGTGCGTCGAAGGCAGCATGGTGGACACCATGCCGACGGGATCCGGCAGCAAAAACCTCATGTTCACAATGTCCCCAACGTGCAACAACGTCGGTCGTTCGGATACGAGTTCCGTGTCCATCAATTGTCGCGAATTGACGCGCTTCGACACCTTGATGCTCCGTAGCTGACACGACTCGCACTCGGAATTTGGCCACAAAGATTGCGTGTAGCAGCAAATGCCCTTTCCGCCGTCGTAAAACATGTAATTGTCGAATGGCTTTGCGATCCCGGTGGCCAGCTTGAACGCCTCGTTCACACACATGGACGCGATCATGGCGTTCGTGAAGCCGACGGCGGCCACGACGTTCTTGACGACGCCCTGCGTGAACCGAAAGGTAATGTCGCCTGGAATCTTGAACTGGGCCTGGCGGGCCTGTGCGCGCTCGGCGATCCAGTCGATGTGGTCCGCGTTGTCACCATCCAGGGCACTACCATCGAACGGCTTCAGGTCGCCCCAGAGCTTTTCCTTGACATAAAGCACGCAGTGCTCCGGCGCGCGTGGAACGTTCTCGAGGGTGCAAAACGGGACCGCGGTGCGAGGAGGGTACAGATACATGGCGCAGTCGATGCAGGCGCCTTTCCCGAATTGGATGTGCCTGGCGCTACCTTTGAAGCCTTCCGTCCCGCCGTCAATGAGGGGCACCGCGCCCTCCCAGGTGATCTCTCCGGTCACATCGTCGACGAGCGGCGTCCGAAGCGAGGCATACTTTCGGCACAGCCATTGGCGCGCGTGGATGCTGTCAAGGCCGAGGATGACAAGGTGAAACTGGCGGTAGAAGTCGTCTCCCTTGTGCTCGATCCGACCGAAGTGCGGCGTCACGCGCATCCAGGGGCACTTTCGATTGATGAAGTCGGCCGCGACGTCCGCCTTGGGCCGGCCGATGTCTTTGTCGCGAAACAAAAACTGCCGGTTGAGGTTGGTCAGGTCGATCGTGTCCATGTCGATGACATGCACGTCCTCGAACCCGGTCAGCGCGAGGCAGTGTAATGCTTCGCAGCCAAGACCGCCCGCTCCGACGAGAAGGATCCTGAGCATGTTCCAGCAGGGCGGGTTGCTTGCGTCGAAACCTTCGCCCGTGTACGTCGACGGACGTTTGCAAATGCGGTGCAAGTCGATGAAGCGTTCCACATCGACCAGCGGCGGTTCGTCGCCACCTTCGGTTGCCATTTGGTTGATCGAGTGACGCTGTGAAAAGAGGAGGGCTAAGCGGTTCCGCCGTCAGAAACGATGGGGCTTCGCATGAGCGATACATCGAACTCCATCGCCATGAGGACAATCACACAAGAAGGAAAAATCCCGTTCTAGAAGAAGTCAGGTGTCATGGTTTGTTTTGCGGTAACAATGGGTTGACGGTGACCCTGTGGGATGGGGCCGACGCTTCCACACCGCCATCAGGTGGTATTGCGACCTGCTGTGGTAGTTGCAGCAGCGCCGTCGAAACCGCCGTGTCGTCGCCATCCGTGCTGTGCCGGTGGCGGTGTGATGGATGATCCGCCCAGGATTGGGATGCGCAGCAGCCTCCTTCGGCCGAACGCATGGCCAACGATTCGTGCACCGCGAGGAACACGGATTGCGCAATGAAAGCGCCATCACAACAAAGTTGCAACACTCCGAACACGACCTTAAGAAATCCGCTCGAATTTTCACGGATCGACATCGTGGCGGCGACCACGAACCCAGTGGCGGATAGCAGCAGGAGGATCAACGCATTCACTACCGCAAGGGCTTGGTCCATTTTCTCTGGGAACGGTCGAACGTACACAATGTAGGTGATATGCAATGCAGCAGTCATCAGCGTCACAGCCGCAATCCCGCGGCACCCAGGCAACGTCGTCGGGAAGAGCGACGAAACGACGCTAATTCCTACGGCCACCGTAATGTCCTCCACAGCGAACGCCAAGCTCGCGATGCGGTCGGGTTCTCGTGGCGAACCGGTGATTGCGTGTTGCGACACCACAACCACTTTCATCCATCCAGGGGTGGTCGAGGCTGCAGCACCGGAAGTTGTTGTGGGAGGAGGTGAGACCTTGGAGAACAGTGAGGCGTCACAGAAGCACACAACCAGCAGGACGCCAACCAGAGACACGACGCTCACGACATCGGCGGAAGTGACCCCGGATCCGTCCCGGAACCTGAGTGCGGTGACCGCTGATGCCGCAATGTTGGGTGTGAGGTAGGCCACCCCAACACTCGCTCCACCGACGGCACATTTCATGGCCGTCCCAGCGTCTCGTTGGAACCGCACCGATGCCAGCAGCAATGCCACTAGCATGACCACAACAAGCAGCGTGAGCAGCGCCGCGTTAGCGTAGT
>ERZ1292630.2253-Hain-H41-02um-R3-2253-length-18033-cov-6_pt1 | contig 18033 bp, 16 predicted proteins | sample MGYA00564408_ERZ1292630 | MGnify/ENA primary metagenome ERZ1292630 (study PRJEB36523, sample SAMEA6512641) | groundwater metagenome | collected 2019-01-08 | study: AquaDiva: Metagenomics assemblies of 32 groundwater samples
CCGGGGCCGCCGCTTTGAGGACAGCTGAAGGTCCGGATGAGCCGATAGAGTCCAAGCACGATTCCAATCACGGCCCCGAAGAGAACGCCCCAGGGCGAGGACGAAAAACGCCCATCGATCCAATATCCCAAACCAACTCCGAGCACAGTGAAGGACGCGAGCTCCCAACCTACGCTCAACGCGAGCGCCAAGGAGCTTCGCCGGGCCTCCTTGGACTGCTCAGACTCGGTGGGCATCTTCTTACGGCCGCACGGGATTTTACGAATTTCCCCGACATCTGTCAATTTCTCGGGAAATCGGCTATCCTCAGGGGATGACCGGACCGACCGTCCCTCCCAAGGCCGCCCGCATTTTGATTGCCGACGACCTGCCAGATCTCCTGCAAGCCCTCAAAGAAACCCTCGAGAAGGAGGGCTTTACGGTCACCGCGGTGGAAGACGGTCGGTCCGCCCTGGACTCCATACGCGACAATCCTCCTGATATCGCCGTGCTCGATCTCAAAATGCCGCGCATGACGGGGTTCGACGTGTGCAGGGAACTTCGCAACGACCCTCTTCTTGAGAATTTACCCATCATCATTCTTTCGGCAGCGGGAACCCGCGACAGCAAAGTGGCCGGCCTCGATCTCGGGGCCGATGATTTCATCACGAAGCCCACCGACGTGCACGAACTCCTGGCCCGCATCCGCATGATCCTCAAGCGAAGCCGCAGGGGGCTCGACGCCAACCCCCTGACGCGTTTGCCCGGCAACCGCGCCATCGAGTCCCGCATCGAACGCGCAGTCGGGCAAAAGAGTCCGCTGGCCGTTCTGTACGTGGACCTAAATCAATTTAAAGCGTACAACGACGCCTACGGCTACGAGGAGGGAGACCGCGTGATCAAGGGCTTGGCGCGATTGCTCGTCGAGCAGCTGCGCGGCAACGGGGAGGCGGATTTCGTCGGCCACATCGGCGGAGACGACTTCATTCTTCTGTCTACGCCCGACAAAATGGAATCGCTGGCTAAGCGTATATGCGCCGCTTTCGACGCTCTGTCCCCCTCCTTTTACAGTCATTCGGATCGCCTGCGCGGCCGCATCATCTCCGTGGACCGCCAGGGGAACACGAAGGAATTCCCCCTGCTCTCCGTGGCCATCGGCATTTGCCACAATCGCGACCGCGAACTGACCGGCTTGGCACACATCTCCCATCTCGGGGCGGAGCTCAAAAAAATCGCCAAAACAAAGTCCGGTTCGGCCTACGTCATCGACCGCCGCAAAGGTTGACCCCGCCCGCCGACTCATGATATCAGACGATAAAATCCGCCTCGCTCGGCCTTGATCTTCCCCGGCCAAGGGGACAGCGACCGCCCCAGCGCCGCGAGCCGACGCCGCAGGGTCGCCATCTCGAGCTCCCGGCCGAGAGCCTCGGCCAAACAGTCGCGCAGCGCCGTCAGCGTCACGCGTTCGCCCGGGCTCTCCATGAGCCTCCAGAGAAGCGCGAAGCTCCCTCCGTCAAGCGCCGCGTCCTTCCAGCGTCCTTGAACGAGCACAAGCGCGCGCTGAGCGCGGCGGTCGACCTTAAGCGCCCCGTCGGGACTGGTGCGCGCTCGCTGGGATATGGATTTGTCGGACAATTCCCCCAACCGTCCCGCGATCGCGTCGTCGGACCAGGATTTCCCAATCACATCGTCGGCCCCGCAGGACACGGCGGCGCTCAGCGCGTCGGGCCCCGTGTCCTTTTCGTCAAAAACCAGCGCGATGGCGGCCGACGGATAGAGCGCGCGCAAAACCCCGATGGCTTTCGCGGGGGTCCCTCCCGCCAGCCCCCGATCGATGACGACGAGGGCCGCATCGAGCGAGAGAGGGCGGCCCGGCCTCGGCACGCTCGCCAACGCTTCAAACGACCCGCTGATTCCAGAGGCCAGCCGGCCCGCGCGAGACAGCCAGTCATGGTCGCGCGAAATGACGACCACGGCGCTAGACCGCCTCCCACGCGCAGGCCAGGCCCTGCCCCACTCCAACGCACAGAGCGCTCACGCCTCGTTTAGCCTTGCGGCGGCGCATTTCATGGAGCAGGGTCACCGTGATGCGGCAGCCCGAGGATCCAAGAGGATGTCCCAAGGCGATGGCCCCGCCGTTGACGTTCAGCTTTTTGCCGTCTATGCCGATCTCGCGCTGGCAGGCGAGGGCCTGGGCGGCGAAGGCTTCATTGATTTCAAATAAATCCACCTCTTGTGTTTTCCACCCCAATCGGTCGAAAAGCTTTCGCACCGCGGGGACCGGCCCGATCCCCATATATGACGGCTCGACTCCCGCCGAGGCCGATCCGGCCCAACGAGCGAAAGGTTTTATTCCGAGGGCGGAGGCCTTTTTCGCTTCCATGAGCAAGAGGGCCGAAGCGCCGTCGTTAAGTGTCGAGGAATTTCCGGCGGTCACGCTCCCGTCTTTGCGAAAGACCGGCTTGAGCGCCGACAGTTTATCGAGACTGGTGTCTTCGCGTATGGTCTCGTCGCGTTGGTATGAAACGGCCTCGCCTTTTTTTTGCGGAATGGAGACGGGCGTGATCTCGTCCGGGAAAACCGTGTCACGGGCCTTGGCCGCGCGGCGATGGCTTTCAAAAGCGAAGGCGTCTTGGTCGGCTCGCGAAATGCCGTACTTGGAGGCGACATTGTCGGCCGTTTCTCCCATGCTTTCCAGGGGAAACATCGCCGAAAGCCTCTTATTGGGATAGCGCCAACCGAGAGCCGTGTCGAACGCGGTGAGGTTTCCGAAGGAATACCCGGTCTCCGCCTTGGGCAACGAGTACGGGGACCGGCTCATGCTTTCCACACCGCCGGCCAGGTAAACGTCTCCTTCCCCCGCGAGGATGGCGCGAGCCGCGCCGTTGATCGCCTCGAGACCGGAGGCGCACAGACGGTTGACCGTGCACCCGGGGACCGTGCGCGGCAATCCCGCGAGAAGAACGGCCATGCGCGCGACGTTTCGGTTGTCTTCTCCGGCCTGATTGGCGCAGCCGAGGTAGCAGTCGGATATAGAGGCCGGATCCAACCCCGGAACCTTGGCCAACACCGCGGCGATCATATCTCCGGCCAAATCGTCGGGCCGCACCGCGGCCAAACTCCCCCCCAGACGTCCGACCGCCGAACGCACGGCCGCCACCGCAACGACCTCACGAGATTCCATCGAATGCCTCCATCTTCTCACGCCACGCGTCCCCGACGCGAATGGGACGCTTGAGCGTGTAATCAAAAGTGACGATGACCGACTTCGCCTCGGCGACGAGACGCCCGGACGCCTTATCCTCGACGCGGTAGTGCATGTCTATGCTGGCCCCGCCGATCTCGCTGACGCGACAGCCCACGAGCAGTTTTTCGTGGTGAAAGGCCGGGCTCTTGTAGTCGATTTCAATGCGCGCGATGATGATGGTGTAATCTGATAATTGGGTCACCCCTAAAACACGCCGGAAGTAGTCGACGCGGGAACACTCGAGGTAGCTGAGATAATTCGCGTGATTGACGTGGCCGAAGCTATCCGTATCAGCAAATCGCACCGGGACCTCGCTGACCAGGCGGAAACCCTCCATCAGCGGGCCTCCTTAAGCAGCTTGGTGAAACGTTCTCGGCTCATCACGACCTGAAGAACGGACCCTTCGCCGATCTTGCGGCCGCGGCTATGCACCTCGGTGCGGGCGAAAATTTTGGGGCCGCGCACGCGCACCAGCCTGGCGACGATGTGAAGCGGAGCCCCGACGCGGGCGGGACGCAGGTGCTTGACGAGCACCGCGCCCCCGACGGCCTCCTCGTCGGCTTCGAGGTAGGGGGCCAAAATCATGCGCGCCGCGGTTTCCATGTGATAGACCATGGCCCACGTCGCGTACAAGGGATGCCGGACCATACCCTCCAGATGCGGCTTCATGTGCCGCTCCACCCGCGCGGGAAGATCGACGGTCATGCCCACCCGCAGGCCCGGTTTCATGACAGCAGCCCCAGGGACGCCGAGCGAACGGCATCGGCCGCCTTTGAAAACGGCATGGACGCGGCGGCCTCGCGCGCGGTTTTTCCCATCATTTTGAGATTCCCCCTGTCCGCGATCATCTCCATCAATACCTCGGCCAGCAGCGGCGGCGCCTTTTTAGGGGTGGGGTAGTGAACGATCCGTCCCGCGCCCGGCGGCAGCGTGTCGCGAACCCCGTAATGATCGCTCGCCAAAATGGGCAGGCCGGCGTTCATCGCCTCCACCACGTTCAGCCCGTAGCTTTCATGAATCGACGGCGACACAAAAACGTCGCCAAGACGGAAATAGGCGCGCTTGGCCGTCCCGTCAAGGTAGCCCGGGAAAACGACCTTGACCTGGGTCAGACGCGCCGCCGCCTTTTTCACCTGACGTCCGTAGGCTTGCCCCATCATAAAAGCCGGCTCTCCGCAAATGAACAATCGCACGTCCTTGCCCTTCAAGCGGCCGCCTTGCTCAAGCAGCCGCAAGGCCTCGAGCAGGAGATGGATGCCTTTTTCAGGCGAAATGCGAGACAGTGTCATGAGCACCGTCGTCTCCGGGCCGATCCCATAATAATCACGGAGCTCGGCGGCCCGATTGTCATCGGCGGGGCTGGGAGGTGCCGACCACACGCCCCACGGCACGATCATGATTCTCTCGGAAAGTTCTTCGCTCCCGATCAGGTCCCCGTAGCAACGCATCAGGGTGTCGGCCATCGCGCGCGAGGGCACGATCATCCGGCTGGAATGGCATACGGTGTCTCTCTGCTTGTCAAAAATAAGATTGAGAACGTCGGGCAGCAGCCAATCCATGCCCAGGGAGCGGACGCGTTCATGCAACTTCGTCAACTTCTCGGGGGCGACGATTCGGCGCAAATACAGCTTATTGAAGTAATCAACCACGTCCACATGCCAGATCGAGACAACCTTGTATCCTGCCCGAACCAAGACCTCGAGCGTCGGCCCTTCGGACACGTCGTTGACCACCAAGACGGTTTGGGCCGGCGGGAATTCCGTCTTGCGCGAAAGCAGCCACTGCGTCGTCGCCGCCTCGAAATCCCGGCAGAACCTGCCGTACTCAAGCTCGCCGAGATCCACAAGGCCCTGCTCTCGGCCCGCGAGACGATGGTAGTCGCACTGCGGGAAAGGGGTCTGCGGACCGGAACCGAGCACGGTCAAAGAAGACGAGGACTCTGCGCTCCAATGGCGGAGAAGCTGCTGCCCCACCATGGCCCCACCCCCCAGGGGGGTGCGCTCCATGGGGTAGCCGACATGGCTGGCGATGAAGACAAGTTTATTCAATCGGCTCTTATTATATGATTGTCGCGACCACTCATTTTTGGAGGAACCTCTATGAACTCTCAATCTCAGACGATTGTCGTCGCCGGAGGCGCCCGGACGCCCATCGGGCACATCTCCCGTTCGCTGTCGGCCGTGCCCCCCGCCGATCTCATGGTCGACGCCGTCGAAGCGACATTGTCGGGAGCCAAACTGTCCAAAAACGCCGTCGATGGCCTTCTGGTCGGATGGGTGGGGCAGGGCTTCTCCGCTCCCAACATCGCCCGCGTCGCCGCCCTGCGCTCGGGCCTCTCCGAAAAGACCCAGGCGGTCACGGTGCAAAACAACTGCGTTTCCTCCATAGAGTCGATCGCCTCCGCGTGCCGGTTCATCTTGGCCGGGGAAGGGGAACTCTACCTTGCCGGCGGCGTCGAGGTCATGTCTCGCCTGCCCTACTCCATCGAAGGCAGCCGCGCCTCCAAGCCGCTTCGCTCCCTGTCCGTGGTCAAGGAAAAATGGGGCGACTTACTCTCTTCTCCGGACGTCGCCGTCGTCGACGCGATGGAGCAGGGCCTGACCGATCCCGTCAAGAAAATCAACATGGCCGGCACCGCCGAAGTCTGCGCCCAAATGTACGGCATCAGCCGCGCCGAGCAGGACGAATACGCGCGCGAGAGCTTCCGCCGCTGCCTGGCGGGCTGGAAATCGGGTTTTTTCTCCTCGCACGTCAGCCCCGTCGTTCGCAACGGGCAGACCCTGCTCGACAAGGACGAGTATCCGCACCTTCGCGAAGACCTCGCCGACAAGCCTCAAATGTTCGCCAAGGCGCCCGCTCTCTTCGACAATTCCGCCTACACGATCAAGGACTTCTATCGGGACAACGCCCAGTTCATCGAGGGGAAATCGTATCAAGAAGGCGCCAAGGGGACAGTCACTCTGTTCAATTCCTGCGGGCGCTCCGACGGCGCCGCCGCGATCATCGTCACGACCGCCAAGAAGGCGAAAGAATTGGGGCTGGAGATCTTGGCCGAGATCAAGGGCTGGGCATTCGTGGGCAACAACCCCGCGCATATGGGCGTCTCCCCGGCCTTGGCCGCCCCGGCCGCGCTGGCGCGCGCGGGGATGACGTTCGAGCAATTGGACCATATCGAGCTCCATGAGCCTTTCGCCGCCACCGTCTTGTCCATCTTCAAGCTGGGCCAGTCCAAGTTCGGCCACGACTGGACGGCGAAATACAAATCCGGAGCCCTCAATCCCAACGGCGGCTCGATCGCCGTCGGTCACCCCTTGGGAGCTACGGGCGCGCGTCTCATGCTCAACTTAGTCCACTCGCTGAAAAACAACGCGAAGAGCCGCCGGGGCATGCTCGCCGCCTGCGCGGGAGGCGGGATGGGAGGGGCGCTGGTCGTGGAAAAAGCGGCTTAGTGCATGCAACTGGCCAGGCCGATGCCGAAGTAGCCTCGACCGCCGATCGAAGCGCCTGATTTGGCCCGCGCCGCGGCCACGAGCGCCCACAATGGGTCGTTTCCCGCCAGGAACAGACGCCTGGGCTTCTTTGAGCCCGCGTCATGGAAAATCGTCAACGAAAATTGGCAGCCCAAATCCACCTCGTGGCATAGGGTACGGTCCATCAGCTCCTTTTCCTCGTCTTCAGTGATCTCCATGAAGCCCGCCATTATGTAGGCCGCGATGTCCTTGGTCGGCTTGAGAAACGTCGACACCGTGCAGCCCTCCACCGGCGAGAGCACGCTGCCTTTCTTCTTGGTGTCATGAAGCTTGAGCAGCGTGGAGATTTCCAGCTGCTTGGCGATCACTTTGGCTCTCTGCTGTTTGGGAAGGGTCTCGGGGTCGAGGGCGAGAAACGGCTTGACGACGGCGGGGGAGGCCTCGTTGACCGGTGTTTTGAGCATGTACTCCACGACTTTAAGACGCGTTTTCTCATCTAATGAGGACGATTTTTTTTCTCCCTCCGCGGCCGAAAGGGACACCGCCAAAAGAACGACCAGGGAAAAGGGCTTCACCCTCCTATTGTAGCCCAAGTTCTCGTCATCCGCGAGGGTGGTGTTTGGCATGAGCTGCCTTGAGGGCGGCCGAGTCGAGATGAGTGTAAATTTGCGTCGTGGCCAAATCGGCGTGTCCCAGCATCTCTTGGACCGAGCGAAGATCGGCTCCTCCTTGAAGAAGATGCGTGGCGAAGGTGTGCCGAAGCAGATGGGGATGCAGACGGGTTTTTAAGCCCGCGCGCGTCCCGAGCTCCCGCAAGCGCCTCCAGAACTGGATACGCGACACGCGCCGTCCCCCACGCCCCAAAAACAGCTCTGGAGCCGGATTTTTAAAGCGGCGTTCTCTCTCGGCTAAATAGGCGCGCAGGCAGGCCAGCGCCCGAGCGTGCACGGGAACCATGCGTTCCTTGTTCCCCTTTCCCACGACGCGCACCCAACCATCCTGGAGATTGGCGGCCTCGGGCTTGAGCGACACCAGCTCCGAGACCCGAAGCCCCGCGGCGTAGAGAAGCTCCAGCATGGCCCGATCGCGGATATCCTCGTACGAACTTCCCCCGGGTGCGCTCAAGAGCCGAAGCGCCTCGTCCTGGGTCAGGAATTTCGGCAGCCGCGCGGGAATGCGCGGCGTGCGCAATGTCTCGGCGGGACTTTCCGGCAGGCACTCCTCCAGCGTTTCGAAGGCGAAATAGGACTTCAGGGCCTCCACCTTCCGAAACAGGGACGCCGGCTTGAGCCCCCGCTCGCGTTCCGACCACAGAAACTCGTCCAAATCCCCCCGGGACGCGTCGCACGCGCGCAGTTTGCGCGCCAAGGCCCACGCCATGAAGCGTTTGATATCCGAACGATAGGCCGCGACCGATCGCGGCGAGAGGCCGCGCTCCAAGCTCAAGTACCGGACATACTCCTCCAGACGGGCCTCTGGATTTTCCATGGTTCAAGGATACGCTTCACCCGAGTACAGATAGACTTGTCCTGTGTAGTTGCCTGCGTTGACGCGCAACTCGATGCTCGTCACCGCGGTATTGGATTTCCAGTAGCCCCCAAGCCCGCACCGGACCCATGTCTCTCCCGATCCGAGGCGGATCATGCTGACTCCCTCGACGGCCGGCTGGTTCGTGCCGTTGGGATCCATGTAAATCGAAGCCGAGCCCCTATGCACGCTTTGCGCGGTCAGTCGATTGGACGTTTGCTCGTCGAAATAGATTTGGGTCCCAGTCATCCCGGCCGGCATGGCGGAGCCGCCGCCGGAATTATCGCAGCGCCCGAAATAGGCGTAATTGGCGGAGGTGTCGCCGTTGAACGTAATCCCGAAATCTCCAGTCGCCGCGTTTTGGGTCGCTTTCCAAACGGCGTAGTAGACCTTGCCGGCGGTGGAGGTCACGGTAAACGTCGTCGCCGTGACTCCGGTGACGCTGGCCGAGGCGACGAGGATATGCGCGCCGACTCCCGTGATTCCGGAGCCGTCCCCCAATAAAGCGGCGGCTTGCAGCGTGCCGGTCACGCTCGCATTTCCCGCCACATGCAAGGTGCAGGTGGAGCAGGGCGAAGACGTCCCGATGCCGAGAAGTCCGGTCGACTTGAGATATATGTCAGTCCTTACCCCGCTGGAATCGCCGGTCCAAATCATGTTGCCGCCACCGCTGCGATAAAAAATGTCTCCCCCGACGGATGAGTTGATGAACTGTCCGGCCCCGGCAGAGACGCCATGGATGAACTCGCTCCCTGTGCGTCCGACGAAAATCGCCAACGGTGATGAAATATTGTTGGACAAAAATCTCGCGGTCCCGTAATTTGAAGAATTATAGCCGACCACATCCAAAGGATAGGCGGGGCCCCCCGTTCCGATACCGACTTGGCCTCCCGTAGCAGTCAGGGTGGATGTTCCGACCGAAAAGGCGTTGCCCTGGACCGTCACTGTCCCCACGATGACCGTCTGCCCTCCAATGGCAAGATTGCCCGAGTCGCTTAGATCGGCCCTCGCGGAGGCGGCGAAAAGGCACACTAGGAGAAAAAGAGCTTGGGTCATCATATTATTTCCTCGCTTCCAATTCGGAAATCTTCGTCTCGAGCCATGCTATATATTCATTCGCCGACTTTAGTGCCATCTCAAGATTGGAAAGTCTGTTTTCCACGACAAGCGATTTGCCGACACCCGAGCGAATGCTGTCGGGAGCGTCCTCGTAGATCAAACCCCGCGCCATCGGCGCCCCCGGGTCGGCCTCCCAACCCCGAGGACCTATCCTTTTATATCGGAACTGCGCATGGCGAAGGTCCTTGGTTTCATCGTAGGCCTGTTTTTCCTCGGCGTCCGAGAAGTAGGCGATGTCGCTTTTAAGCTCGCGACGCGAATGGGTCGTGATGGCGGCCGCCATCACCTTCCCCGCCCCGGTCGTCTGCCCGTTGGAGACCACCAGCTCATAGACGGGGTCTCCGGCCGGGAGGATATGAACGGACGCGCTGCTGACGGATTGGCTAGCTTGAAGACTGGCAACGTTCATGCTTCCCAAAGTCGATGGCTGGCCGGTCGATCGCCACAAGTAGAACTCGACGGCATTGCCGATATTCTGGCCGCCGGCCGCGCGCGTGCGCAGGCTGTGGCGGTACGTTCCGGAGCTGTCATAAGCGAACACAATCTGGCTGCTCGACACGGTGGAAGAAGAGTTTCCCGACCGCAGATGCAGACCGATATCCGAGGCGTCGCCGCGGCCGTTGACATCAAGCAGCGCTCCCGAGGGCACAAGCCCGATGCCCATCTGTCCCGCCTTATCGATGAGCAGCAGCGGCGCCCCGTTCGGGCTGGACACCCGCAGGGTGTAAGCGTCCGCACTGGAAAGTTTGATCTCAAGAGTAGCCTGAGGAACTGCCGTGCCCATCCCGGTCTGGCCGGTGATCGTCATATCTCCGCTGGCCGTCATTTGCCCCCGACTCGCCGAGGCAAGACACAGCAGCATCAAGGCGAGGCGGCTCATGGGCCAACCTCCTTGCGGATGGCCTCAAGCCGCCGAGCTAACACGCCAAAAGCCATTTCGGCATCGACAAGACGCTGGGTCGCGTTCACGCTCTCACCCGGTCCCCGCAATATCTCGGGAACCTCCTCGTACATCAAGCCCCTACGCAGAGGGGCGCGCGTATCACGGACGAAGCCTCCTCCTTTCCGACGTCCGTAGCGAAAAGAGACGTGGCGCAGCCCGCGAACGCGGTCGAAGGCGGCGGCGGCATCGCGCTCGCCCAGGTAGGAAATATCGCTTTTCCAGTCCCGAGACGACGGCGTGACCTGGGCGGCCGCATGCACGGTTCCAAGGCCCAGGCCGCCTCCATCGGACACCGTCAGTTCGGCGACGGGGTCTCCCGCGGGGCGAACGTGAACGGTCGCTCCAGAGGCCGTCGAGATCGTCACTAGCGACACGACGGTCATGGTCGCCACGTTGGCCGCGCCCGCGTCCGGCGACCAGATCAAAACATCGAGCGAGTTGTGCGCCGTCGAATCGACATGGACCGAGTCGATGTGATGGCGGCGGTTCGTCGTCCCGTCCTGCCCGAAGGCGATTTGCGCGCGGCCGGAGGCCGATTGGTAGAGATTGCCGCTGTGAACCTGCAAAGCGACGTTGGCGCTGTCTCCGGACCCATTGACGTCTAGATTGGCCGCGGAGTACGTGCTCAAGCCCACCTTGCCATCATTACCCACACGCAGAAACGGGGTCAGATCGACGCCCGAGATTTGAAACGGGGTAAGCGTTCCCGACGACGCTGCGACGTTGACCCGGCTTCTGGAAGCGGTCGTGGTACCTATCAGCACCGGACCTACGATCCAGGCGTCACCGACGACGCTCGTCTGCGCGTAGGCGCCGGAAGCCAACGCGGCCAGCAGGAGCAGTGCGCGCGCCGGCCTCATGGCCGCCTCCGCGCCTTGAGCTCGGCGTATCGCTTTTGCAGACGTTCCAGGCGGGACATCGCCGCCTTAAGGGCCGACTCGACTTCGACCAAGCGCTCGATGGAAGAAATGGTTCCATCCGACCCCTGCAGGAACCTCGGGACCTCCTCGTAAATCAAGCCCGTGCGCAAAGGCTGCCGCGCGTCATCGGCCAGGCGGCCGTCCTTTTGAAGCGATTTATAGCGAAACCGGACATGCCTGAGCTCCGCTACCTCGGACAGGGCGAGCGCGTCATCCTGCTCGGTCAGCCGGACGATGTCGGTCTTGAATCTCCGCGAGGATGGTGTCAGAAGCTGCCCGTATTGGATCGTGCCCCCTCCCGTGCTCGAGCCGTTGGACACCTCCACTTCGGCGTCAGGCTCCCCCGCGGGCCTTACGTGAAGCGATCCTCCGCTTGCCACCTTAATACCTTGCAGCGACAGGACGCTCATGCTCGCCAGCGTCGCCGTCGATCCCGCGCTCGGGTTCCAGACCAGGAAATCCATCTTGTTGCCGTCGGTGGAGGTGCTGTGCTCAGTACGCATAAAATGTCTATAAGACGAATCCCCGTTGTAGCCGAAGGCGATCTGGGCGCTGGATACCGTCGCCGTCGAGTTGCCGCTGCGCAGCTGAAGGCCGATAGTGCTGATTCCGACGTCCAAGTTCGCCTGCGGAACCCTCAGCCCCACCCCAACCTCGCCGATATTGTCCACCGCGATCACGCCCTGACGATTCGCGCTTGAAATCAACAGGGTCAATGAGTTCTCGGCCCGCGAAACGGCCTCGAACTCGGCCCCGGCGCCCATAAAGCCATTCAGCAAGGTTCCCGGGATGCGCTGCGACGACGTGTTCCTAAAGCCAGTCCCTGCCGTCACCGTGAACGTCGCCGTTTTGATCGCCTCGATGTTTCCGAAGTAATCGAGTGACCGGTATTCCAGGACGTGCGTTCCCAGCGCAAGGGGCACCGACGCCGTATAGATGATGAAGGGGTCATAGGGAGTCAGCGGATCAAGCCGGTAGGTCACGCTGGTGACCGGCACGCTGTAGCCGTTGACGAGCGCGTCCGTCGTGCTTAAGACGATAAAAGCGTCGGTCGAGACGAACAGCGCGCCGTCAAAGATAAATGACGCGCCCTGGAAGGCAGCCGTCGTCGTCGGCGCGATCGTGTCGACGCCCACGAAGAAGAACCCGTACTCCCCGCTGCGGGTGTAGGCCGCCGTCGCCGTAATCACGCTCGTCGTCGTGTCCTTTGAGACCCCCTCAGTCGTTACGCCGGCGCTCGACCACTCCACCCCGTCAAAACGAAACGCCTGGAGCGTGGCCGTGTCCACGTTCACGCCTCCTGGGGCGAAGGTGACATTCAAAGTAGCTGTCGATGTGAGGACGAAATCGGACGCGCTTAGGTCGTAGCAGGAGCCCGAAGGAAGTAGATGGTCCCTGAAGAATTTCGGCAGGAACGAACATGCGATGATTTGCATGATCGTGATGTAGCTGATTGGTGCGGTCGTCGTCACCGAGGTGATCGATGTGACGTACTCCGCTCCGTTTTGCGCCACATTGACCTGGAACGTCGTGGACTGACCGTACGTCCAGCCGGCATAAACGGCGTCGGCATCCGTGCTGCCGTGCACAACCCCGCTCGAATCGACGATCTCAGCATGCAACCGTAAATCGCTCCACGCCGCGTAACTCGTTGAGTTGATGACACTATAGCTCGTGCTGGTCGGCGTGGTCGTAGACAACCTTACAAATATGAACCCACCCCCAGATTCGTAAAAGGGCGCCCCCAGCGCATCGAACATCAACCTGTCGCGTATGTCGTTGGGATTGCCTGTAGTATAAAGGGTTTTCAATGTTAGCCGCATCACCCGGCCCTTGAGCGACCCGGTCCCAAGCAGATCAGAGCGACAGCCGCTTTGGTCTCCGCACACCTCGATTTTCGCTGAAGCGCTGGTAATCGTGATCGTCGTGAAGCTGCTCAAGTCCACGCAGCTCGTCGCCTTGAGCTTGTACGTCCCCGAAGACAAGTTGCAGTACGGGCCGTACTCGGCCGTCTCCGTGCAATCAAAGCTTTGAGAGTTCACCACTGTTCCAGAACTGTCGATCAGTTCGACGGTCTCATACCCTGCTGGCGTGGGGGGCGTCTCCCCCATCACGCAGCGTGTCGAAGGAAATGACGTCCCGCTCCCGCTGGGCAAGGAATTACCTTCCGGGTCGTTGGCAGTGGGGGCCGATGGGGGCTCGGTGGCGATTATGAATGCGTTTGAAGTGGAATTACCTGCCGAGTCCACGACCGTGGCTGTGTACTGGCCGTCCGCCAAGCCGGTGAAGTTTTCGGTGGCTGTTAGGCCGCCGGATTCGGTTCTGACATCGGAGTTGAGGGATATTTGCGCGACGCCGGAGCCGTTCGCTTCTTCGATGCCGGTGATGGTGATGGAGTTCGAGTTAGTTGCGCCGCCGTTGTTGACCGGGTTACTGTTGCCGTCGATGATGGTCATACTCGGGGCTCTACCAGTTTCAGAAACAGTACCATCGACCGCGTAGCCTGAGGGGCTCGCGATGACGGGCTCCAAGTAAAATGGGTATAACCCTCGGCCCGATCCGACACCGGCTTGTTCGTAGATATACTCAACGATCCCATCACAACGGAAGCTGCCCGTGTCAATGAACATGTTGGCCACGGGGAGCTTGGTAAATGGAAAGGAGAAAAACGTAATGTTAATGCCTACCAACGAACTGGCCGTTGTCACGATCTGATCGCGCTGGCTTATATCGAACTTGGCCGCATGCCAAAAGAAACCGTCTGGCGTCCATCCACCACTGTAAGAGTGATGTGGCGCGCCGTCATAGACGATGTTGTTATGCGTGGTAAAAGTGGTAAAGCTCGTCCTCTTCAGGGTATTGTTGGTCGCTTCCAGGTACTTGATCACCCAGTTCGTCGTATCAGTCCGGCTTTGCTGCTGATACACGTCGTAGTTGTCGGGGTTCTGAGGATCGCTTCCATTCCAGTCTCCCAGTAATCCAACATGGCCAAGGTAAACGCGGCACGCGGGGCAACCCTGAAGATAATCAAGCTCTCGCAGGAGAACATTCCCGAGCTCGGTATTCGGATAGTTGAACTGAGCGTAGCCCGCCTCAGGTCGGAACTGGACGAGGCTGATGAACAACGCCGTGACAGCGAGTTTCCATCTCAAGCCCATTTAATCACCAAAACGGCTTGTCATCTCCAGTGTTGATTTTGCTGATAGCCCTGCGAACCGTTTCTTTATAGCTGGGAGCTGGCACGTCCCGGTTCAGCTCGGCCTCAAGAATCGGTGTAACACTCGGGTCTCCCAAAAATCGCAACCCTTCGACAGCGGCCCAGGTGTTCACCTGCCACGGCTTCTTGAGTTCCCCGATGAGCAGGTCCTTTGCGGCAGGGTTCTTGGTCACCCCGATGGCCATTAGAATCTGGGAATGGCTAGTGCGATCCCTTTCACGCGGGAGCTGCGTGACAAGCACATTGTAAGCGTCCTGCGAGCCGACATCACCAAGGGCCAAATACATCCGCGATTTGGAGAAAAGTCTCTCAGGATTATTCGCCTTTAGCTCCCCGCGAACCATTACAACCACCGCATTGCTCTTGCGTTTGCCCAGCATGTGCAAGAGGCCGTCTCGTCGCGATTGATTGGACTCAGTCTTCGCAGCTTTCACCAAGAACTGCTCGACCTCACCGTCGTTTGGAAATCGATTGAAAATTCTAGTCGCGACGTAGTCTTTAGCGGATTCTTCGCTGTAAAGGGTGAATCCCAACTGCTTGATTTCTTTCCTGGTGGAAGGATCGAGCTTCTTCTCGTCTTGCAGGAGCATAGCTGCGGCGTCAATTCTCGGAAATGGCCGATCTTTTTTATCCCGCATAATCCGATTGAGGTTTTGATGAAATTCGGCGGGTGGCAGTACTCCCATCTTCTGAAAAACTCGAATACAAAGCATGCGGAAATCGCCGTCTTTCGTTTTGTCCCCAAAACAATCGAAGAGGCGCGGCGTTGACTCGGCCGGTTGTCCCAACAACCTCTCAACTGCTTTGTTTAAATCCTCTTGCTTAGCGCCGATATGCTGTTCGATGATTTTCATCGCCGAATCGAGCTCGGCCTTGACCTTGTTGCGATCTACCGCCGAATTGTCCTGTGCCGAGTTTGTGGCAGGAACCTGTTTCGCCGATGACTGCTCAGCAGCGGCGGCCGGAGCGGCCAGGGAAACGACTGCGGCTACGGCTATAACGGTGGACAACCACGCAGATCGAGTTTTCATCTTATGACGCTCCTGTGTTGGAGCATCCTACCAATATTACTCCGACCAGTCTTTTGGCCTTACGCCGCGCCCGCGATCGGAAGAGCTGGGCGCTTTGACGTTTTTGTGACTCAGCCATACCCCGAGACTCTAACCCCGGGACCCTCTTATGTCAACCAAAAAAGTTTACCGTCGTCGAGAAATCGACGCGGTCAGGGCGCGGTCTTGGCGGGCGGGAGCGCGATCACCAGCTTGTAGCTGTGCCCTTCGGTCTTGATCTGAAGGGCCGGGAAGTCCCGCAGGTGCTCGCGCAGGAGGCTCACGGTCATCTGCACCAGCTTTATGTCGCCCCTATGGCCCCACACGTCGTTCAACAGCGCATCTTGATCGACGGGGCCATCGTGGCGCAGAAGGCAGAGCAGCACGTCAAACCGCTTGGCCGTTAAACGAGGTACTACTCGATCTCCTGCGACGGTGACCTCCCGGTGGATCAGGTCTACGATCACGGGTCCTTTGTGCAGGATATGCGCGTTAGGGCTCGTGTTCGCGGCCTCGTGCGCCGGCAGCTTGAGGATGTTGTTAATCCGCTCCAAGAGCTGTTGGAAATTGCCCTTCATGAGGATCGGCCCTGCTTTCAGGCCGTCGGCCGCCGCCTGGAGCATGCTCTCGGGGATCGGCATCCCGGTCATGAGGATCACGGGGATCGCCGCGATCTTGGGCACCTGACGCATGATCTTCAGCATCTGGATGCCGTCGATCTGGGGCATCCCGATGTCGGCTAGGACCAGGTCGGGGCGTAGCTCTTGGATGCGGGGCAGGGCGTCGAGCCCCGAGTTCGCGGTGAATATCTCGAACTTCTCCAGGATTAGGCGTCGAGAGAAAAGCCGGCGCTGAATTTCATCATCATCGACCACGAGAATCTTCTGCACGCGCTTCACAGCGTATCCTCGCTATCTATTTCTGTCAATGGCGGCTCTTGCCCTGGTTCAGATACTGCGTTGTCATGGTTTGGACCGGACCAGGACAGTATTGCCCGGACTCTTAAGGTTGTCAATACAGCACATATCAATCAGATGGCCGTTTAGCGCATGGTCTGGGTTGGACAAGTTCTTTAGGATAGCTTCCAGGACATGAAGAAATCCGACCTGGTTGTGGCCATCGGCAAAGGAATCCGGGCAAATCGTCAGCGTCTGAAACTGACGATTGAGCAGTTGGCCGAGGCGGCCGGAGTCGACGCCAACTACCTCGCCCACGTCGAGACGGCATCGAAGACCCCCAGCTTGCCCATGGTCGAAAAGGTTCTCGACGCTCTTGGCGTCGGCCCGAACGCACTCTTCGCAGGCACCAAGAACGTGACCAAGAGCAGTGACGGCGACGATTTGGAGCGTAAGATTCGCGTCCTTGTCCGTGGCCTCGATCGCAACCAGCGCCTGGACCTCCTCGCCGTTTTGACGCGCATCCGCGCCGGGCAGCAGATCAAGGGCTTGCGGCACCTGCTGCGGGCCTAAGGATACCGTCGCAGTCGACGGCTCCGCGCAGCTCGCATCACCCTGACGCAGGCGCCTAATTCAACGCTTCGGCTGGCTGCCGACCGACGCAGTCCGGGCAGTAGCGATTGGGGTCCGAGTCGCTAACGACATTCTTGCAGGTTCCGTTCTCGCAGAAGTCGAAGGAGCCCTGCTCGCCGCATGAGAAGCACAGCCACCGCGAGCTTAGCTCAAAATATGTGCACCTCATGGCGTCGGCCACCTGACAGACGGGACAACGCACGGCCCCAAATTCTTCGTGATGGGATCGATCCGCTACGGCCTGCACAGTATCGGTGTAACCGCAGAAATGACACTTCGGATTCCTCCCGCCGCCCAATTCCAGGGCTTCCTGCCAGCAGGCGGGGCAGTCGATGACCTTTTTTGCCCTAGCGATCGCGGCGGAGGCCATCTGGAGTCTCGCTTGGACGAAGTCCTTGAAATCAGAGAGTGCCCGCAGGACCTCGCTCACTTGCTCTTGGCCCTGCTCATCGAGAAGGGTCCCCATCTGCTCCCGGATGAAACGGATGGAGAAGTCGAACGATCGTGTGATCAGGGAGACGACCGCAGCCTTCTCTACGTCGATGGCAAAGTGTTGAACGCGGTTGCGGTGATCGCGCAGGGACTTGAGATGCTTCAGGTCCTCGGTGGCGATCACGCAGCCTGAGATATTGCAGAGGCGCTTGATCGCTAGGCCGGCGTCCACCGAGACAAAGTCGCCGGTCTCCAGTGCCTGCTTCGTCGCTGAATCGGGGTTTGCGAAGAGCAACGCCCAATGCTCTTGCCCCAATCGGGCCTTCAATAGGAGTTCGATGCCCGTGGATAAATGGAGCAGCGCATACTTGGCGTCTCGCGCGGAATCCTGCCGGGCGTGCTCCGCAGCCTTGAGGAGATAATCGAGGGCGTTTTCGATCAGTCCAAACTTCAAGCGATCAGCCTGACTGGTCACGGCACGACCGAACAAAGCCCCTTCATATCGGCGGCGTCTATGCCCTTGGGCGGCGCCAGCCGTGTCTTGATTGTTGAACTTCAGCGCCTGATGGAATTTTTCGCCGTTTGAATTAATTGCGAATAC
>ERZ1292630.2263-Hain-H41-02um-R3-2263-length-17993-cov-59_pt1 | contig 17993 bp, 28 predicted proteins | sample MGYA00564408_ERZ1292630 | MGnify/ENA primary metagenome ERZ1292630 (study PRJEB36523, sample SAMEA6512641) | groundwater metagenome | collected 2019-01-08 | study: AquaDiva: Metagenomics assemblies of 32 groundwater samples
CGCATTGATACTTCGTTTCCTGTAGATGCCAGTAGGCCAAGTCCTGCTCCTGGTTTGGTAGTAATTATCATCAAAGTTTCACATGAAAGACATAAGACAGATGGTGTATAATCTGTATTTTCTTGAGTTGGACCCGTTGACGCCAATACTGCGTCCTCTACAATGTTTTGACTATTACACTCCATACATGTTGATGGTTTATGGGAAAGATGCTTTATTTTTTTGATATAGTAATGAACCATATGGATATTCTATCTGCTTGGTAATTCTTAAATTAATTGATTATTTCTCACCACTCTCTTATCTATTGTTATCTTGCCATATCTTTGCATACTCATAAAATAAAGTAAAATTCTACATGATTTGGTGTCAAACTCAAAAACTATCCTGGCTGATGATTTACTCATCTGCCGAATCTTAAATGGAATGTGGCAGGTGTCTGGTGGACATGGACAGATTAATCGAGAATCTGCTATTTTAGAGATGCTCGAATATCACAAAACTGGTTTTACCACATGGGATTTGGCTGATATCTATGGTCCTGCAGAGTCATACATTGGAGAATTTAGAAAACAATTGCCTCCAAAAGAACTATCAAAATCACAAGCACTGACTAAATTTGTACCAAATCCCGGACCTATGACAAAGTCTATTGTGGAATATCATATTGACCAATCACTACACAAAATGAATACTGATTCACTTGACTTGGTACAGTTTCATTGGTGGGATTACAATAATCCTAGTTATCTTGATGCCCTTAGTCATTTATCGAAACTACGAGATGATGGGAAAATCAAACATCTTGGTCTGACAAACTTTGATACAACGCGAGTCAAAATAATGATTGAAAAAGGATTCAAACTAGTATCCAATCAGGTACAATACTCTATTTTAGATCAAAGACCTGAAAAATTAATGGCTCCATTTTGCCAAAAACATGGAATGCATCTTCTTACATATGGTACTTTGTTAGGCGGATTTTTATCTGAAAAATATCTCAATTCTCCAGACCCACATAGAGCAGACCTGGTTACTTCTAGTCTACAAAAATATCATAACATGATTGATGCATGGGGTGGATGGAAATTATTTCAAGAATTATTACATGCCCTATCTCAAATAGCAAAAAAACATGATTCTAGTATTGCAAATGTATCTACAAAATTTATTTTAGATAAACCTGCAGTTGCAGGTGTAATAATTGGTGCACGCCTTGGAATATCTGAACATAGAGAAGATAATACGCGAGTTTTTGATTTGCAGTTAGACTCTCAAGATCACACCATGATAAGTTCAGTTATTGGTAAATCCCATGATCTTTTTGATATAATTGGTGACTGTGGAGATGAGTATAGGTAGTGACTAATTCTAAAACTTGTAAAATATGTGGAAATTCTATGACTCAACAGGCACAAATGTTTCAATTGATATGGACTTGTACAAAATGTGGTATATCAGAATAAAGAATCTGGATGTAAATTTAACACAAAATACGGTAAAAATTAGATAGTAATCAAAACCAATCAGATATCCACTGACATCTGAGCATCAATTCTCTTTTCACATACCATTGATGTTTGGGATTAATTGATTACTACCTGTATCATATTATAATAATGAAATAAAAAGACTGTTCTGCAAATTCTTAACATTTGTTTATTTTTACAAGAAATTTTGTATGAAGTTAAGACTGAAAATGTTTAATTTTGTGACTGGTAATTTTCTATTATTTTTTGAACATTGGCAAGAATTATCTTGCTAATTTCTTTGTCTTTCATGCCTGATGCCTTCATGAATTTAATTTGATCTAAAATTGTAAACTGTACTCTTCCTTGCAGCTGATCTATTATGCCAAATCCCTCTTTTGGAAACTCTGTTATGAAAATTTCTGATTCGTCTTTATTCAATTGTTTCTCTTTGAGAAAAGACATTAAAATATCTAGTTCTTGATGTATATGGCATTTATAGAAATAATTCTATTCATTCCATATAGGTTGTTTTTTCAACCATGATATTAAATCCCTATAAAGATGGCTTTTTTGTACGTTTAAAACATTGATTTCCATATTAGTTGATAATTTTGCCGTCTTGGTATAGTGTTCATATTTTGCAAATATGACTTTGTCTAAATATGTTTGACCTTGAATCTCTTTTTTTGCCAATTCCTCAGAATCAGTCATTGCAAAGCATGCAAAGAGAACTCCATCAACCCAATATGCGTTGCCTGACTCAAGTGATCCCATCATGCTGAGTAGATCATCAAGGCTTAGCTTGATCAAGTCCCTAACATAGACGGTTTTGTATGGTTCATGAATAAAATCAGTCATTTTATTGCCTAATTATGGGTAATTTTGACTTTATTTTAAGCATAGTTTAGGAAGCATGTTTTCCTTGATGGAACATAATTCAGATCTATTTTTTTAGAACTTGATTAATTGTGGTTCAAATTTGTTCAGGTACATAACTCGCGGGGGTAAAGACAGAGCCTTCTCATCTGACCTTTTTTTTGGTTTAGTTAGGAAATCAAAACATGTGATTATAGAGTGTATTCTTATTAATTTCTTGTATATTGTAATTACATGAATTTTGGAGAAAAATCAAAAATAAAATCAATTGAAAAAATCACAGAATTTTTGCAAACTGAGCATATTGGCAGAGTTGCAACCATTGACAAAAATGGATTTCCATTTGTAGCTCCAATGAATTTTGTCTTTCATAATGGTTCAGTGTACATACATGGCTTTCCAAGGGGAGAAAAATATGAAAACATAAAGCTAAATTCAAAATGTGGATTTGAAGTAGACAAAGAACTGGCATTTTTACCATCATATTTTTTTGAGCCACCAACAGACGCATCACTTACTGATACGCTATATGTCAGTGTGGTAATCAAAGGACATGCTGAACTAATAACTGATAATGATGAAAAATCACAAGTGCTCAATAAATTAATTGCAAAATACCAAATTGAGGGTGGCTATGAGTTTCTTAATCCACAAATGGCCACTATTCGTGGAGTTGGGTTAATCAAAATAACACCAGAAACCATTACGGGTAAGTACAAACTAGGAAAATATTGGAATGAAAAAGACAAAATCAGAATTGCTACAAGAATACTGGAGCGAGCAGTCAATAATCCAAAAAGAATTCTTGAATTGCTTAATGTTACCGGATTGAATATACTTGATGAAAAAACTACAAAAGAAATTGCTTGGATTCATTCAACTGAGATTGTAAAAATGATGGGATTCAAAAATAAATCTGAGTATCCGCATACATCACTTGTACTTGTAAATGACGTAGATTGGTAGTTAGTTTTTTAAAAATTGCCTTTTACTATTCTATAACAAAAAGAAAAAATCTACTTGCATTGGTTTTTCATAAACTCAGCGCCAGCTTTTTGTATTTCTTCCACTGTCAAATCTTTCTTTCTGGTTGCTACTGTCCATCTATGTCCAAAAGGATCTGTTATTGCACCTATGCGGTCGCCCCAAAATCCATCCATTATTGGCATCATTGGTTTTGCACCTACTGACACAGCTTTGTTAAAAACAGAATCTGCATCATTTACGTATAGGTATATCGAACCACTTGGGCCTCCCATTGACGTTGGAGATAAACATCCCATTTGAGGCATTTCATCACAAAGCATTATTGCAGAATCCCCAATTCTGATTTCTGCATGCATTATTGATTTACCGTCTGGTCCTGAAAATCTGTGAATTTCTTTTGCATCAAAGGCTTTTTTGTAAAATTCTATTGCATCAGATGCTCCGCTTATGGTTAATGTGGGAGTAGCAGAATGATATCCATCTGGAATTGGTTTTACCATGCTGAGCATTTTGTTTGAATGAATTTATCTGTTTATCAAGTTCTAGAGTTTAGGTAGATACAGATTCACGGAATTGTTTTATCTTTTCAATTAATGCCTCTTTGAAATCATATGGTGTTTTGATAAACTCTGCAATATTTCCAGTCTCCTCAGAGCCAATAATTACAATTTGATCTATTTCTGTTCCTGTTCTCTCTTTCCACATGAGAGAATACGCAGTTGCCTGCATGAAATATTTTTGAACTTTATCATAATGCTCTACTAGTCTACTTCTACTGGTCTTAAAATCAATAATTGACAAATCACCATTATACTCTGCAATACAATCACATGTTCCTGCAATTTCAAACTCGTCGCTATACAATGGAATCTCAATTCCTCTAATGTTATTCATTTTATGCAAGTATGGCTTTAGTTTTTCAAAATGACTCTTTGGGATATCTAAAAAATCTCCGTCTGATTTTCTATTGTTTAGATAATCTTCACATAGTTTATGCGTCATTGTTCCATGAATTTGTGCTTCTTTCATTATTTGCTCTGCAACGTCACTTCCAACTCTTTCTCGCCATTCATCAAGGCCTGACATGTCTGATGTCTTGGATAATACTGTAGTAATTGACGGGTATAGTTTTCCTTGTGGTGTTTGATAGTATCTAACTCCGTCTATTTCTGTTTGAAATGCTCGTGGAATTGTTGTGGTGTGATGTGTAAACTGCAATTATCTATATTGTATTATGGCAATAAAAAAATCAAGTGTTTTTAAGAAAATAATAATATTTTCTCATAAATGATTAATTTTCAAAGCTTTTTTCAATTTCCTGCGCCAGTGATTCCAACTTGCTTGTATCCCCAATGCTTCTATAAGTTAATTTCTCTAGTGTTTTGATTATGCTAATTGCTGCTCTATACTGTGGAATCTCAGGCTGATTCAACTCTCCGTACATTCCCATTCCTTGGATGCCGTTTTGTTTTGCAAAACCTAAGATCAACCCATTAAATCCTGTAATTATTGATCTTTGTGGTGTTGTTGAAATTCCCAATCCTTGCATTTGTTTTGTTAAGTCCATTGATGTAGTGGTGACAAAAGTTTTAGGATTTTTATCCAATACCCTGTTTGTGTGAAACCCACCAAGTGTGTAGATAAATTTGGCAGAGTATTTTTTAGAAACATCGATGACATCTTGGCAAAGCGAATATAGTTCTTGGCTGTCTTGTGGCTGACCTGTTCCTCCTCCAAAAACAATCAATCCATCAGCGTATTTGTACTCCCAACTTTCATTTGGCAAGTCAATGTATCCTCCCATATCCATAACAAATGTGGGGTATGGTGTCTTTGCAATTCTAAATTTTTTTGTTCTCAAACTATTATTGATAAAATTTACTACGATACTGCCAACATTTCCCATATCTTGCATCGCTGCAATTACTATTGGTTTTTCAATCTTTGGCTCTTCTGTTTGAAAAAATTCCATTATTTTCCATATCTTTTACTTGCTTAAAACTTAAGATTTGTATATGCTATGAGAAATTTAAACATCTGATATAATCATGATTATTGGTAAGATAGATAAAAATGAGAAAAAAATCAAATTTCATCTGGACATAAAGTGCACAAAATGTGGAAAAACAGTACCTGGTGGAATGCAGGCATCTGAAAACTATTTTGGTTCTGACTCATTTAAGATAGATATTGATAATTTTAAGAAAAATTATCTTTGTGGCATATGCAGAGATAAAAAACGACTGGATAAACAATAACTTATTTTTAATTCATTTAATTAATAATTGCAATATTTTTTCATAACTTGTTTCTCTAGTAATTACGGAGATCATTTTTTTACTAAACCGCATGCACTATTTCTTTGAGATTTCTTCTTGGCTTTGGGAATTTATCTTGCTTGGGATATCCTATGCATAATACTGATGATGGAATCAAATCTGTATTGATTATTTTCATTACTTTTTGCTCATCAAACATCCCAATCCATATGGAACTTAATCCCAAAGCCTGAGCTGCAAGCTGCGAATATGCTGCAGCCAGTGTGGCATCTTGTATGGCAAATTTCTTTAGTATTTCTTCTGGAAAATCTAATTTAACTCTGGATGGATTTTTACAAAAAACCAGTACAACTGGCGCATTTACGTATGGTTGATTATTACATGCCTCTACTAACTGCTGCTTTTTTTCAAGACTCCTTACATAAAATATCTCAAAACCCTGAAAATTTCCTGCAGTAGGTGCAGTATCTGCAGCCGCTATGATTTTATCTATTTTTACTGTCTCTACTATTTTGTCTGTAAACTTTCTAGTTGAACGTCGTTTTGACATCACTGTGAATAAATCCGTATTGACAAATTCAGTTGGAGACGATTTTAGTATCTCACTGAGTAGTTGATTTCTAACATTCACGTCTGCACTGTTGGTATCTTTTGGTTCATATCCTGATGGATAGATTTTTTCAGGTTCTTTTGAATCCATGTTACATGTAGAAAAAATATCTTATTAAGTAATTATTGATGTTTGCTCTGATCCTAGTTCTCTATTCTGATTGAAATGTTTAACTATTTTTTATTATTTAGAATGTAAGTTGATTCTAATAATATACATCGAGGATGAAATTGTTTTTCAGTAATATTTCCACATGCATGACAATGAAAATTAGTTGGCAAATTACATACTTTGCATCTCTGATCAACTTCTAATTCTTTTCCACATCTTCTGCATGAATCTAATCTCATGATGTATGGTGACGTTGAATTTCATTTAAAGTATGTGAAAATTAGGCTACGTTAATTAGCTCACTCTAATTTTTTTATCTAATTTGATTTGGATAATTGGTGTAATGGCGCACCGCAACTATTGCATTTTTTACTCTCTATGTAATTTTGAATAGTTTGATCATCCCAGATCAATGCATTTGCTCTGTGACCCTTGTCGCATTTTATTTTAAATAACGTGCTTGTCATAGTTGTATTTTCTGATTTTTTTCTAAACTTAAAGATATTGTTTTAGAATACATTATATGATTTATTGACTGGGTCTTGCATTGCCAATATTACTTGATTCATCTTGTTTTTTGAATACCCTGTATTCTCCAATAATGGCACTGCACTGTTGGCATGTGTATTGACCTCTTTCTACAAGAATCAAATTATCTGCAACTTGCTCGTTGGTATTTTCTTCTAGATGTATCTTTGGTGGATTGTTAAATTCGGATTCGCAGTTTTTACAGTAATGCTTTGACATTTTTTGTTCTTCGAGTTTGCCTACTGGTGCTAAAAATAATTTTCCTACTCCTAAATCTGCTTTTTTTGCCTGTTCTTCCGTTAGGTCAGCTATGATGTAGCCTCCTGACCCTTGCAGTTTTAGTTCTACCATTTATTTTGTTACCTCTTATGGTCTTAAAATACTATGTTTTTGAAAATTAATTTATGGTTTAGTTTTTATTTTTCTTATCTGATAAAGTACTGAAAAACTCAATCCGGACATAAACAAACCAATACCAAACATACTTAGAAAAATCATATTTGCAGTATTGCCTTGAGGATTTAACAACATTGTAAATCCAATCAAAGTTGAGACAAGACCTAAAACAAGTAATATAATACTAGGACGTTTAAATTCGATGATTTTAGACATAATTACAAGATGATTTTGATTTTATTTAAGCATAGTTTTAAAATTGAGATTAATTCCTACAAATGAAAAATTTAGAATTTGTCTCTTTGGATTTGATTTTTGATTAACTCTATTAATTTTAAATTTAAAACTTGGCTAGATAAACTCAAACATGGATCGTCAGATTGATTTTTCGTTTAGTCTAGCCAAGTCATGCCCATGAATCATTTACAATGGCTACAAAGTATTATCGTGAGGAACTAAAGTGGATCATTTCTGATTATAATGGATTGGTCATTCTATAGTCACCCTTGATAATCAGGATTAGTTTATTGACATGAGATAAGACTGGAATATTGACAATTTTTAAAAAATGACTAAAACTTGTTTAATTTTGTTGTTTTTCTGCAGCCTTTTCATAGAAAAATTCTTGTTTTTTCAAATCCTTCTCTGAAATTATTCTGCATTTTCTCATAGGTACTAGTCGTGATATTTGCTCGTAGGTATTCATGTCTCTTGCATCTGCAGCATATGCTATTTGTAATAATGGTGATTTTTCTTCAATCATTGGCTTTACCTGCTCATATCCTCCACTTTGGCGCATACCAGTACGATACAATCCAATATTTTTTCCACTCTTTGAAATCTGCGGGTCCTGATAACAGCAAATGGAATATTCTCCATTTTCTTTTTCAATAATTGTCAATCTTGTAAATTTATCACTCCAATCTTTGATCTCTTTTGCAATTTCCATTGCCTCTTTTTTATCCTCAAAGACTGTGGATACTACCAATCTGTCTTTTTCATACGCCCATGAAATACCGTAAAAATTCCTATGCCATACTATCTCAAAAGACATGATGTGTTTCTAAGAATTTATCAAATTAACACTTTCGAATTATGCTGTATGGTGACTTGGTTTTTCTATGTGTGTTTCTCATATAATTCCCCAAGCATGGAATTGATTTTTTCAATCTCATGGTCTCCCCAGGAATCTGATTTTATGCGAATATGTATATTGTTTTCTTCAAGATTGTTGATGATTTTTGGATACATCATACCAATAAAGAATGACTTTTGATCTAAATTCATCTGCTTTGCTTTATGTTGAAAATAGCTTAACCATTCTCGTTTTTCATCTTGAAAAGTTTCTAAAATTATAGTTTGAATCTGTGATTCAAGTTGTTTGTCCATTATGATTATGCTATTGTGACTAAAATTAAGGATTTTCATCTACAAAAAAAAGCTAGCAGAATTTGTCACATTCACATTTTCTGCTGGTAAATATACTTCTCAAAAAGTCTAGCTTTGAGTGGGAGATTGAAGGTTTTTTGCCAACAATTTTGAATAAAGTGATCCCTGTTAGAGAACTAGTTCCTTTGAGTGCCCATGAACCATTCTTCATTAAATATGGTTTCGGGTTTTTCATAGTCACTTTTTTGTGTGCCTTGATATCATATGCCTCAATTTCTGACATGAATTCACATCTCAAAATTTGTATTACCATCCAGAGTAAATTTTTTCATACTAACAAGCTCAAAAATATTTTTTCTCTAAAAATTAGAGCCTGGATTGATATTGTTTGATCTAATTTTATAATCATACCCATAATTATTGAAAATTAGTTTTATTTTTTAATTTAAATCAAACAAATGTTTGAAATTTCATAATACTCTGTTTTATATCACTAAAAGAATAATTAGTTGACGCTTTCGATTAGTGGTCTAGGCATGCTATAAACGACCACTATTCCAAGCCGTCGATTTTAAATCTCACTTATGTGAATTTGTAATGCTTTTTTTATCTCGTCTTTTTTTAATGCAACTTTGTTATTTCCAATCTTTAGACTATCTGCATCATCAATTGGTGATAATCTGTTAGCTAGAAAATCCGATAATAATTCTAAATTAAAATCATTGTTGTTTTTTAGATTTACTTTCAAATATTTTTCTTGTATGCCGCCATTTTTTGTTAATCCACCTGATGGAAAAACTCGTATATCTTCATTGATCTTATTTTCTTTTAGTTTTTTTCCAAAAATTACCTTGTCTATATCATTACCCTTATGAAAATGAAATATGGTAATCATAAACTCCATAAAATTTTGGTGTTTATCTAAAATAAAGACGCTTCCTTATGCTACCTTTTCTTTAGTAGTGCATCTTCAGGTGTTTTATCTTGGTTGATTTGCCAATGCCAACTGTGATGTTTCTTCCAGTGTTCTTCTAGTTGTAGAGTCGTAGGTTCCTTTCCTAAAGGCGTTCCACAGATTTTACACTGTATCACGAATTTTTGTAAATTGCTGTAAAATTAAGGGTATTGATTGTAGTTTGTTTATTTTTCTGTACGGAGTAAAACTAGAAAGAATACAAATTCTCTTAGAATATTTTTTTGATTAGGTGATAGTGATAATTCTAATTTTTTGGCAAAATCTAAAGATATTTGGTATATTTGTCCAAAATGACTTCCTAATAGGAACGCGTTTAACGATTTATCTGGGATATCATTGATGTTATTTTTATACAAATTAATTGCCACGTTCTTAGTCCAGTTTGTTTTTAAAATCAAATCCATGGTTAGTTTGATTAATCTTTTATCCAATCTTCCTTCAATTGATGCTATGATTTTACTGATCTCAATTTTGTCTTGTTGTGTAAATTCTGTCATGATTAGTCCTTGTCTAATTTTATTCTCTTTTTTGATTTAATGATTGGATGACATTGTACTGGAAGATTATCTTCATTTTCCATAAGTGATTTTAATTTATATGAAATTAAGAGTTGTGTTAATCTATTCTATCTCTTAGTTGATGACAATCACATATGCATCCTTTTTGACATTTCATTCTTTTGCAATCTGAACATATTTTTTTGTTCCAAAAAGACATTATATTTATCCTATTTTGATTTTTGTCTTTTATTCATCTTGAATTCTTGCGATTTTTGTCTTTTTCTTTGCTGCTCTAAATTCATAATTAGATATGTTTTTCCTGCTTCACACAGTTTCATCTCACCGGTAAATTCATCATGTATTGATTCCAAATCACCATCTGTCAAAAGTCCACCTACAATTTCCCATGCTTTGTCTTCTGGTATTTCAAATTTGTAAGACAGTGTTGAAACTTTGGTATAGTAGCCATTTCTTGAATTACGTAAAATAAAATCCTTGATTCTATCTTCAGTTGATTGTGTTTTTGGCCGTGATGATCTATCTCCAAATCTTCTAAAAGGTCTCTTGTTTTCTGGCAATGTTTTTTTATGATTTGCTGCTATTTTAGGACTTTGAACAATAAAACCTAAAGACTTTTTGAATCCAACACTTATTGATTTTCATGAGTGAAAAGGCAAGAAGAATTGAGGAACTAAGAATGAAAACCGGTAGAAGCAAGCGTTGCCTTGATTGTAAAAAACATCGATGTATTATTGATAGTTGTCAATGCGACTGTCATTTGAAAAGCTAACTGGTGTCAAAGACCTGTGTATCAAACCTGAATGACGAGCTTCACTGCTCTAGTCTGAAAGAGGTTGTGGGTATTGGTTATTTCCCAATCTAGCCAATTAGCAACTAGTATCACGTTTTTCACCAATAAAGAGTTTAGACTTTGGATTTGTTCTTGTTTTTAACTTGTTTAGATAATTAGAATAACCTAGAGTCCATTTTCCTTGAATCTGCCATGATGATTTTATGACACTTGCAAAAGCAATTAGCATGAATCATATCATGAGCATTTCTATATTCACACTCTTTGGTATGTTCCATATGCTAATTTATTTTGATTTTTTATACACTTAAAGATTGACTAGCTGTGAACACTATCTTGGCAAATGTTCATGACGATCATCCCATGTTAAATTATTTAAAAAGTGGTAAATTGGAATTTAAAAGAAAAAATTATGCTTCAATTGATTATTTCTTTTTTGAAGCTGATTTTTTTGCTGCTGCTTTTTTCTTTGCTGCCATAATTGTTGGATCCGTTTTACTTGAATTTCTAACATTGATGTAAAATAATTAAACAAAATGGATATTGATCGGAACACAATTTTAGACCAATTAAAATCAAAAATTATTAAAATTTAATAAAAAATATTTTGTGATTTGCCGATCATTATTTTGTATTGATTGAATCAGGATCATTATTTCCTGGAAGATATATGTCTCCTAATTTTGCCTTCATTTTTTCATCAAATTCTTCTTGTAGTCTTGTCAGATAGATTTCCGCCTCTGTTTCATCCTCTGGAACTCCTGTGTTTACATTGTAATTGAAACCCGTGGCAAGATGGTAAAATTCTTCAAAGAATTCTTTACAATCTATCACATCTGCATGTGAATCAACTGATATTACTAGACAATTGCTGTCTTCTCTAAATTTTAAACACACTTCTTCATCAATCATCGTATCTACTATCACTGCCATAAGATATGGAATTAATGATTCATCTAGTTTTCTTTGATTGTCTTTAGAATTTGTTATCCATAACTCATAACCATCTGCAAGATACTCAAAAGTATTCACTAGAGTTTTTCTAATGTTGATATCTAAATGCGCTAGTTTTGATTTCCATGATATCTCTTTGCTCTTTGGCTCAACATACATGATGTCAAATTTTATTTCTTCATGAATTTGTTCATATTCCCAAACTTGCTTATTTGTCCACATGGGAGAATATTTTTCAATGAGTATTGCAGTTAATTGATCCAATATTTTGAATCAATTAGACCACTGTTTATGCTTATCTTGTAAAATATCACCCCATTTTTTTAGTATCATGTTTTAACGTTGTTCTTTAATGACATCTATTCGGTGTTTTTGAATTGAATCTGTTTTCTAGTTTTTGATATTTGATTTAAAAAATGCTAATGTGCACTCTGCAAGTTCTTTATTTGAATGCTTTTTGATGGTATGTTTGCAGTTAGGACATGTGCCTTTGTCCTCATCTGTAAAATCCTCTCCAATTTGTTTCATACAACATTCCATTAATTCTGCAGTAGAATGCGATTCCATAGCTAGTTTGCATGTAGGGCATTCAGTCAAATTTCTCCCCCATATGAGAATCAAAACCCATATCATGGAAAGTAACTTGTAGCAAAGCAAATTTCACTATGATTGAAATTGATATCATGTTCCATGCCTTGTGTTTTTGCATTCTAGTTTTCTATTTGGTTTATCAAAATAAGAGTTTCTCAATTAAAAAAAAGAACACTGATTGTAGTTTATGCTGAATATTTTAATAAAACAACATGACCACATATTTGAGAAAATATGCCTATTTCTATGCCTGTTTTACTTGATTTTTATTGAAATTTTAATCATACATAAAGAATCTTTACGAAAAAATTATTTAAAATTGATTATTGACATCTCACCTATATTGACTGGATATGTGGATTTAGAATTTTCTGACATACTTTGGATGAAACAAACAAAATGCGTTTTGCTATTTTTTAAACAACTCTAATTCTTCTAGGATTTTCCCCATGGAATGTTTCCATCTTCTCATTGCCTCAATATCATGCGGTCTGTTGTTTTCTAATTCTTCTTTATGTTTTAGTAATTCTTGATGCCTTTTCTCATCAATTTTTTTAATCATACAATTCATTTGTATTCCTATATTTGAATAAATTTATCTATTTAATTTTGATTCATTATGCCTATCTTTTTGTAATTTTTGGTTTTATCTAATGCTGAATTGTTAATCCGTAGAAAGTTTTACTTATTGCAACAAACAAATTTCTTTATTGAAATTATTACTTTTAGCTGTTCTGGTAATTGGTGCTTTAGGGTATCTATTATATGCAAATATGTTGCCCTTTGATACTCAAAATACACCTGAAGAATTGGTCAAATCTTCTGGAAAAGTTAAAGAATTATCTAAAGTTGTAACTAAAAACGAGCAAAAAATCGTCTATTATTCAATTCAAACAATTCCAAATCTACCTGATGAACAAATTCCATTAAATGCATTGCATAAAGCACTTGATACTTGGAAATCCTTGAATCCTAACTTGGATTTTGTAGAGTCAGATGATCCAAACATTGAGATTCGTTGGCAAGTGTATGCCTCAGAAACTCATTCTGGTCTGTCCACTTGTAATTCTGCATTGTTTGGAATTTTGAATCATTGTGTGTTGGACATTTCTGTAGGCGATAAAGACTGTAGTGGTAATTATGTTCAAAATGATGAAAACATGGTTTCAAACATCATAATGCATGAGATGGGGCATGCACTTGGATTGAGACACAGTGCCGATAAAAATCACCTGATGTATTCAGATGAATCACTTGTAGTTGATTTTGACTCCCAGGGGTTTATTGTACCTCAAAAATTTGAAGAACTCTATGTTGGCCAAAAATCTTTACTTGATCAAGATGATGAAATTCGAAATCAAATTGAATCATTGGATAAAAAAATCACACGTGCAAAATCACAATATGATGAATATTATAAACAATATGAATACTATGACGGAAAAACTCTACCTCAAGATGAATTTGAAAAATCTCAGAGAATAATAGATAAATTAAATTCTGAATCAGATAAGATTAATTCCATGATCGATCAACAAAACCAATTAATTAAACAAAGTGATACTATTCTAGAAATTTTAGACTGTTATCCTAATTTTGATATTCAAGACTAGTTTTTTATTTTAAAGTATGTTGTAAATACAAATAGGATAATTTTTGATTATCATTTAATGTCGTATAACAAGACAAAGCCTACAATTAATGACATAATTGAAATTCCCATGGAGATTATAAATTTTAGATTCATAAATTATTTTAATTTTGTCTGAATTAATAGTTTTAAATGAAAGCAAGCAAGTCTGACTACTTTTTTGTATCAATCCCTTCATGTGATACGTTAAAGCAATCAAACATGCAAACAGTCTTGCCTCCAATATTTTGTATGCTCTGATTTTTAAAAAATTCTTAAAATAACACATGTCTTGTTAATTGATCAAAATGGTTTGAAAAAATGATCCATTTCAAATCGATTCCATTTATACTTGAATCTAATGTTCTTGAAAATATCGTCTAATCTAGGCATTTTGTCACTAATGTTTGATATTTTTTAAAACTAGTGTGATTTTGTGGCTAATTTCTATAGTGAAAAATCAATAATTTTATTCCCACATATAGCAAACAATCACATGAGTCAAAATAATACTATTTCCTGGTCTAAGGATTATTTTTTAAATTGGTCAAATTTTCAAGCCGAATTTAATCCTGCAGCGCTTGAAGACGTTCATAGTATAATCAAATACCGTTACACTTGGATTGTAAATTCTGATAGTGACGGTAATCAAATTAGATTCTTTATTGAGAATATTGATCTGACTGCTGAATTTTACCCTCTACTTTCCTGGGTAAGACGCTCAGAAGCAACTCCTACACTCTTAAACCATGAGCAAGGACGTTTTGATCTTGCAGAATTACTTCGGCCCAAAATTACAAAACAAATTCAAAGTGTGTTTGATGAAAAAAAATTTCCAACTAGAGGACAAAATCAAGAACGGCAAAAACAACATGCTCGTGAAGATTCCGGTTTAATGATTGCAAAAGAACTTGAAAGATTGGAAAAATATCTTTTTGAAAAACAAGAAGAGTATGACACACAAACAAACTATGGACAGATAATAGAAAAACAACAAGGATATGATAATATGTTCAAAAAATTACGTGTTATATGATATGCTGTATATTATTATTTAAAAAATTATACTTTAAAACATATCATGGTGTAACTGTGAATATTTCTTTTTATTTTTTAAATGTTAATTTCTTGTGGAAACTGTATGCCAAAAATTAAAGTAGGTTGTTATTACTTCATTGGTCAATCGGATAATTACTGCTTTTCTTGATTTTTTCTATTTATTCTTGTCTAATCATTTTATTTTCAGGAATTGAATTGATGTAATTCACAAGACTACGATAATATTTTAGATGAAAATCTAGGTCACTTATTTCTGTCCGTTTTAACTCTTCTAACTCTGGTCCAAAATCCCGCTTGTCTGATTGTATGTGATTTAATGTGTTTTCATTTATTTCAATCATGTGAAATAAACTGTGTAATACTTCTCCTTTTGTTAGTGTTTTATCACATGATCTCTGTAGTAAAGATTCAACCCACTCCATGATGTTTTATTTCAAAATTGTTATTTCTATTCCTGAATGTATCTTTTCTAACCTTTACTCTAATTTTGTTTAGTGACTGTTAATTTGAAAAATATGTGCCGAGGCTAGTCTTTTTTTGCCTTCTTTTTTTCATCCATTATCTCTTGATTTCTTTCAATATCTGAATGAATGTCTACATGATCATACAATGCTTCTTTAGAGTCAAAAAGTTGCTCACAATAATAACACTGGTGCATTTCTTTATTCCATCGATCTCAAATTAATTACTTTCTCTATATTCACGCCTGACTAATACTGATGATTGAAATTATTTGGAACAAGGGATTTTTGTAAATATTAATGGGTTTCTAGCTCTATCTCTGTATTGCAAGATGGTAGTTTTCCTGACTCTTTTTTGAACTCTTCAATTAACTGGATTTGGCGTTCTTTTGGACTATTTGTAAATTCTCGTTGATATGACTGTGTCTTTTGTTTACATTCATTTCCTTCAAATCCTGTATCTACATATTTTGTGAACGTTTCTTCCAAATTGTTACTCTCTCCTATGTAGATCACATCTTTGTTTCTGTTATACAAAACATAAACGCCTGGAATTGCTTTGACAAATTTGGCACTTTCTAGCCAAACCCTCATTTTGTCTTCTAGTAATTCCATGATCTATTGTGATATTACTAGATATTAAACTGCATTGCAAAATCTCGAATAATATTAGAACCTTCATGCTTTTAATATTAAAGAAAAACAGATTCAATCCTGTCTCTTTTAGAAAAATTTCCAGAACAATTTTCTCCACGAGATATTCAAAAAAAGATCATATTAGAAATTGAGGAGAAATTAAAGTCTGGTTACAAGAAAATTATTTTATGCGCTCCAACTGGGGTAGGAAAATCACTAGTGGGAGCAACTGTCTCAAGATACTTTGATAGTTCGTTTACTATAACTGCATCAAAACATCTTCAGGATCAATATATCAAAGATATCCCGTTTCTTAAACCTGTTAAAGGAAAACAAAATTTTGCATGTCTAAAGATGATGGAATCTGAAAAAGTAGATAATTCCAGAAAAGCTATGAGGTGGGGATTGACATGTGATAAAGGACAATGCCTGGAAAAAATAACCAAAAATGGTAAGGAGGTAATTGAGGTTTGTAAATTCAAGCCTACAATAAAACAAGTCGAAGATCATACTCAGGAATCTGAATCTTGTCCTTACTATCTTCAAAAATATGATGCACTTGTTTCAAAACACTCTCTTTGGAACTATCATGCATTTTTTCAAATTATGAAATTTAACAAAAAACTTTTTGAAGATTATCTTAATAGAAAAGTCACAATATTTGATGAGGCTCATAAAATAGAAGATCAGATAATGCAGTTTATTGGATTTGATATATTTAGTGGTCAGGTAGAAGAATGCAATCTAAATGTCGCCAAATACGATTTTACTGATTTGGATTCAATGATACAACTTATTGACGACATTACATACTCTTATGCCAAAAAAATAAAAGACATCAAAGAAAGCGACTCGTACCAAAAAGAGCCGGATTATGAATCAGTTACACGACTAGAGAGAAGATATGATAGAGTGGCTCAGGCTAAAATTGATATTCTTACTGATAAGGATAATTTTGTAGTAAATGACCCTGTTCAAGATTTGAATGGAAATTTTAGAACCATCTCTGTAAAACCTATTGATGTTTCAGCATTTGCTAATTCATTTTTTACTACTGAATATCAAATATTCATGTCTGCCACTATTGATAAATTCAGTTTTTGTGAAAATATGGGATTGAAACAAGACGATATCGCGTTTATTGATACTCCAAAATCACCATTTCCAATTGAACATAGACGAATTGAACTTCTAAACATTAAACGGTTAAGCTATGGTTCTACCGAAGTTGATGAACTTGAAGTGATAAAAGCAATTGATAGAATAATGGATGAGCATTCTGGTGAAAGGGGTTTGATTTTAACATCATCTGTTCCACGATGTCAAAAAATTCTGAGATACCTTTCACCAAAAAATACTCGGCGAATCAGAATTTGCCACAGCTATAACAAAGATGGAAAAACACAAGATGAAATTATTTCAGAACATGCTGCTGATCCTACGGGTGTTTTACTTTCTTCTTCATTATGGGAAGGTGTGGACCTCAAAGACGATTTATCTCGATTTCAAATTATTGCCAAAGTTCCATATCCTAATTATAAAGAAAAAAGAACGAAAGCAAAAATGGATAAATTTCCTTTGTGGTACACTGCTCAAACTCTTACTAAACTACTTCAGGGATTTGGGCGCTCAATTAGAAGTGAAGATGATTGGGCCAAAACGTATGTGCTTGACACTGCAGTTAACAATGTTTTTTTCAAGGCTCAGAAAATGATTCCACGTGCATA
>ERZ1292630.2267-Hain-H41-02um-R3-2267-length-17972-cov-5_pt1 | contig 17972 bp, 20 predicted proteins | sample MGYA00564408_ERZ1292630 | MGnify/ENA primary metagenome ERZ1292630 (study PRJEB36523, sample SAMEA6512641) | groundwater metagenome | collected 2019-01-08 | study: AquaDiva: Metagenomics assemblies of 32 groundwater samples
GACGACGAGTACACGGGCGAAGGGCACGAGTTCGGCCTGATGAGCCTGACCAACACGTCGTTGAGCCTGTCGGCGAACGTCTACGCGACGGACAAGGTCACGTTCGGCGCGATGTACGGAATGGACTCGTACAAGACCAACCAGGCGTCGCGCAACGCGAACCCGTACAGCCCGACCGCGCCGTACAACAGCTGGGACGACCCGAACCGCAATTGGTACCTCGACAACACCGAGGACGTGAAGAGCGCCGGCGTCTGGGTGGACCTGATCCAGGCCCTGCCCAACACCGACATCCGCTTCGCCTTCAACTACAGCGACTCGGACAACGAACTCGATTTGAACGGCCCGCGCATCGAGCAGCTCAAGGCGCCCGACGACGTGGCGCTGCGGACGCCGGGCGACACGCGGGCGTGCTCCACCGGCATCACCTCGTGCTTCATCCCGATGCCCAACGTGACCAACACCTGGTCGCAGCTGAAGGTCGACCTGAAGCACATGTTCCGCCCGGCCATGGGCGTGGGCCTGGGCTACCAGTATGAGAAGTTCGAGATCGTGGACTTCGCCACGACCAACCTGGCGGACGGCTCGCCGCGCATGGACCCGCTCGGTGCGATCACGACGGGTTACGGCAACCGCCCGTACACGGGCAGTACGGTCATTGCCCGGCTGATCTACATGTTCTAGTTTCGCCCGCGTTGGACCAGAGACGGGGTGTACCGCAGCAACTTGCGTACACCCCGTCGCCTTTTTCCGGTATGAGGCGTCGGCTGGGCCTCCGCGGTCTCGACCGCGCCCAGTGAGCGCGTCGTCAGGTGCTGTCGTCGTGATCCATGGCAATGACCACTTTCCCCAGGTGGCGCCCTTCTCCAAAGTGAAGGAATGCCCCGGGAACCTCACTCAACCTGTAGGGTCCATCGATCACCGGCACGACCTTGCCCGCTTCGAAGAGCTCGTTTCGGAGCCGAGTATCTATTTCTTCGGGCGCAACGGGGCGCATGTCGGCCGGCAGAATGCCGTGTCCGGTCAAATACAACGCGGTGGCCGGGCCGCCGCCAGACCTCCCGGGCGCCACTGCAGAAAACCTGTACCCCGCGTCGGGCGTTGCCCGATTTTCGGGACGGCTCGACAGGTACAACTTGTTGATAATGACGTTCGCAGAGCGACCTTCGGAGGCCACCATGCAACTCCAGTTGACGGACCAGGAGGCCCACGACCTGCACGGTCTCCTGCACGACTACCTGCCGGCACTGCGGCGCGAGGTCGCTCGCACCGACTCGAAGGCGTTTCGCCATCGGCTTGTTCAGCGCCTGGATCTCGCCGAGCGCGTCCTCGACGAACTCTCGGCAGAGGTCGCGCGACTCGCGACGCGGTGAACGCGGCCACGCAGGTGTAGCGGTTGCGGCAACGCAAAGGCCGCCCTCCGGGGGCGGCCTTTGCGTTTTATCGTGGATGGCGATCCGGCTCACTGGTGAGCGAACACCCGCCCCGCAAACAGGTACACAACCGCCGGCAGCAGCGCAATGAAGAAAAGGTCCAGCCACAATCCCGCCCTCGCCATCTGCGGAACGGTGAGCGCGCCGGTGCCGTAAACGAGCGCGTTCGGCGGCGTCCCCACCGGCAACATGAACCCGCAGCTCGCGGCCAGCGCGGTGGGGATGGCCAGCAACATCGGGTCTGCACCTATTCCGACCGCCAGCGAACCAACGACCGGCAGGAATGCCGCGGCCGTCGCCGTGTTGCTCGTCAGCTCGGTGAGAAAGATCACCACCGTGGTCACCATGAGGATCGCCGCGTACACCGGCCATCCGGCAACCGCGCCGAGCGCGGTGCCAATCCATCCGGCCAGGCCGGTCTCCTGGACGGCCGCGGCCAGCGAGAGTCCTCCACCGAAGAGGATCAGCACCGCCCACGGCAGTCGCTCGGCCTGCCGCCAGGTCAGCGCGACGCGCCGCGGTCGCAATCCGATCGGTACGATGAACAGCAGCAACGCCCCGGTGATGGCAATGCCGGTATCGTTTACCGCCGGGATCCATTTCTCGATGATCGGCCGGGTCACCCACGCCGCGGCGGTGAGCACGCCGATCGTGCCAACCATCCGTTCCGCCCGCGATACCGGGCCGAGCGCGCGGCGTTCCTCGAGCAGCATCGCCGCGCCCCCGGCGATCGGGTCACTTCCCACCGGGTACAGCCACTTGGTGAGCAGGAGCCAGGCGAACGGCAGCGAGATCACCACGATGGGAACGGCGAGGATCATCCACTCGACGAAGCCGATCTGCACGCCGTAGGTCTCCAGCATGAAGCCCGCCAGCAGCGCGTTGGGCGGCGTGCCGATGAGCGTGCCGAGCCCGCCGATGCTGGCCGCATAGGCGATGCCGAGCAGCAGGGCGACGTCGAAGGCGCGTCCGTGCGCATCGCGCACCGTGCCGGTCGCCGCATCGGCCCCACCGCGCGCGAACGCAATGACCGACGTCGCCATCGGCAGCATCATCACGACCGTCGCCGTATTGCTCACCCACATGCTGATGAAGGCGGTGGCGATCATGAAGCCGAGGATCAGGTTGGCCGGCCGCGTGCCAACCACACCGAGCACCGCCAGCGCCACGCGCCGGTGCAACCCGCAGCCCTCGAGGGCCATCGCGATGAGGAAGCCGCCGAGGAAGAGGTAGATCACCGGGTTCCCGTACGGCGCCGTGGTCGCCGCGACGGTCGCGACGCCGAGCAGCGGGAAGAGCACGATGGGAAGCAGGGCCGTCGCGGCTATGGGAATGGCTTCGGTGATCCACCACGTCGCCATCAGCACACCGGCGGCGGCGGTCCGCCAGGCGACGACGGACATGCCCTCGGGTGGTGCCGAGAGCAGCATGGCGGCGAACAGCAGCGGTCCGGTAGCGAGGCCGACGTACGCGTGGATGCTGGTGCTGCCCGTCGGGTCAAGGACCTTTTTCACCTTCCCCCTTCCGGCTCGGGCGCGGAATCGCTGAAAAGCTCGATGTACGGCGCGTAGCGAAAGCGCCGATTGCGAGCATAGCCGGTCATTTCGCTGAGCACGCCAAGCTTGACCAGTCGCGACACCAGATTGTTGGCGGCAGCGTAGGTCGTGCCGGTCATCTGCTGTATGTCGGACACGGCCACGATCGGGCGGTCGAACAACGACTCCAGCACCTTGTGCCCGTTGCCTGCTGCGCGACCGAGCTGCGCGGTGATCGCTGTTCGATGTTGTTCTCGCAGCAGCAGGATGCGTCGGGCGGTGTCGGCCGCCTCACCAGCCACGTCGATGACGCCGCGCAGAAAGAACGCCAACCAGTCCTCCCAGACGCCGCGGTCGCGCACGGCCTGCAGATGCTCGTAGTAGGCCTGCCGGTGTTTCTTGAAGTAATGCGACAGGTACAGCACTGGCTTGTGAAGCACGCCCCACTCCGTGAGGAGGAAGGTGATGAGCAGACGCCCTACACGCCCGTTGCCGTCCAGAAACGGATGGATCGTCTCGAATTGCACATGCGCCAGCGCGATCTTGACCAGCGGAAGCAGGCCGTCGTCGCGGTGGAGGAACTGTTCGAGCTCGCCGAGCACCTCGGGGACCACGTGTTGCGGCGGAGGGACGAATGTGGCGGTCGTGAGCGTGCACCCGCCCGGGCCGATCCAGTTCTGCGTGGTGCGTAACTCGCCGGGCTGCAGCCGGCCGCCGCGAACGCCGCGCAGCAGCTCGGCATGAATCTCGCGGATCAGTCGCACCGACACCGGCAGTTCTGCCAGCCGGCCGAGCCCGTGGTTCATCGCACGCACGTAGTTGACCACCTCGTCCACGTCGCGTGGCAGGTTCCGGTCGAGCAGTTGCGCCTCGGCGGCCAGCAGGTCCTGCAGCGAACTCTGCGTTCCCTCGATCTGGCTGGAGAGCACTGCCTCCTTGCGGACATACATGAAGACAAAGAGATCGGGATTCGGCAGCGTCTGCACCGATCCGTCGAGTCGCCCAAGCGCCCTATCCGCTGCCGACAGCAGGGCCGGCAGCTCCCCTTCCAGTTGGAGCGGCGGCTGCGGCGGTAGCGGCGCCGGGATGAAGGCACGATAGCCGCTCGGTTGGGCGACGTACCGTCCGGCTCGTGTCAGGACAATGGCAGCACCTGCCATGCTCATCGCTCCCTTCAGTATGGGACGGAAACCTCCCCATATGATAGCGTGCATATAGCACACCGGTAAAGAGCCACCTTTGTTATAGCCTCACCACACCGCCTCTATAATCGCTTGCCCACCGGCAGCGACCGTATGCGCTTCCCCGTCGCCGCGAAGATCGCATTGACCAGCGCCGGCGCCACCGGCGGCACGCCCGGTTCGCCCACACCGCCCGGCGCCCCGCCGCTCGCCGCCAGATGCACGTGTATCGCCCGGGGTGCGGCGCTCATTCGCAGCACCTCGTAGTCGTGGTAGTTCGACTGCACCACGCGCCCCTTCTTGAACGACAGCTCGCTGGTGATGGCGTTGCTGAGCCCCATGATCACCGCTCCCTCCGCCTGCGACCTCACGCGCTCGGGGTGCACCACGAAGCCGCAGTCCATGGCGATGTCCACCCGCGGAATCACGATCTCTCCCTTGGCGCTCACCCTGGCGTGCACCACCACGGCAACGTACGTCAGGAAGCTCCGGTGCACCGCGACGCCGAGCCCTTCGCCCTTGGGGAGCTTCTTTCCCCACCCCGCCTCCTTCGTCACCACCTCGAGCACCTTGCGATAGCGCGCCGTGTCGAGCGGGTGCGCGTCCCAGCTGTCGCCGTAGTTGTCCACCGGCTTCACGGCGCCGACCTTGGTCATGTCGACAATGCGATCGGGGCCCAGCAGCTCGAGAATCAAGTCGCGCGGATCCTTGCCCGCGGCCTGCGCCAGTTCGTCGATGAACGACGAGATCGCGAACGCGTGCGGCACGTTGCTCACCGCGCGGAACCAGCCGATGCGCGAGTGCCCCTCGGCCTTGCACGACTCGGCCTGGAGGTTCGGGATCGCGTAGGGAAGATCGAGGATGCCGAGCGCGAGCTCGCCGTCGCTCAGGTCCGTCTGGCCCGGGGCAAAGGTGCTGTTGATCGTCGGCGAAGCCACACGATGCAGCCACGCCGTCACCTTGCCGGTCGCGTCGAGCGCGCCCTCCAGGTGCTGAAACGCGACCGTGTGCGGATAGCCGTTCTGGATGTCGTCCTCGCGCGTCCTGACGACTTTCACCGGCGCCTTCATTTCCCGGGAGAGGAGCGCGGCCTCCACGACGTAGTCGGGCTTCGACTTTCGGCCGAAGGCGCCGCCCAGCAGCGTCACGTGGCAGATGACCTTTTCCTTGGGGATCTTGAGCGCCGCGGCAACCGAGTCGCGTGCCTCCTGCGGGTTCTGCGTGCACGCCCAGCACTCGCACCCGTCGGCCGTCACGCTGGCCACCGCCGCCGGCGGCTCCATGGGCGCCTGCGCGAGGTGCGGCGCGTAGTATTCGGCGGTCACCTTCTTTGCCGCGCCGGCCAGCGCCGCCGCCACGTCACCTTGAGTTCTCACAACTCTTCCCCGTGTGCGCGCCGACGCCTGAAGCTCGGCGCGATACGCCGCCGAGTCGTGACTGTCGTTGGGGCTCGCCGTCCACGTGACCTTCAGCGCGTTCCGTCCCTGCAGCGCCGCCCAAGTGCCGTTGGCGATCACCGCGACGCCACCCAGCGGCTGAAAACCCGATGGTATTGGCGTGGTCGGGATCTCGATGACGCGCTCCACGCCCTTGATCTTGAGCGCCGCCGAGGCGTCGAGGGTCGCAACCTTGGAACCGTACACCGGCGGGTGGAGGATGACCGCGATCTTCATGCCGGCCATCTTCGCGTCCTGCCCGAAGATCGCCTTGCCGGTGAGCATGTCGTGCAGGTCGAGCCCGGCGACTTCCTTGCCGATGAACCGGAACTGCGATGCGTCCTTGAGCTTCGGCGCCGCCGGCACCGGGAGCGTGCGCGCCCGGGCGACGAGCTTGCCGAACGGCAGTGAACGGTTGGGCGCCGCATGCACCACCGCGCCGTGGCGCGCGGTCACGTCGCCCACCGGCACGCCCCATTCGGCGGCGGCGGCGCGCGCGAGCATCGCTCGCGCCGCCGCGCCGGCCAGCCGGAAGCGCGTGTACGACCCGCTGCGGATGCTGGTGGAGCCGTCGGTGTTCTGGTCGCCGTACTTCGGGTCGCCGATTGCCTGTTCGATGCGGATCGTCTTCCAGTCGGCCTCGAGTTCGTCGGCCATCACCATGCACAGGGCAGTGCGAACGCCCTGCCCCATCTCGGAGCGGTGACAGACCACCGTCACCAGGCCATCCTCACCGATGCTCAGGTGAACCGAAGGCTGGAGCGGGTCGCCGGCGGCGAAAAACAGCGACATTGCGTCGAGCCGGCGGACGCCGGTGGCGCCGACCGCGAGCACGAGACCGCCGGCGGCGAGCTGCTGCAGGAAGGTGCGGCGCTCGAGATTCGATGTAGTCGTCATGGTCAGCGCTCCCGGGCGGCGGCTACGATCGCCGCACGAATGCGCGTGTACGTGCCGCACCGGCAGATCACCATCGACATCGCGCTGTCGATGTCGGCCTCGGTGGGCTTCGGCTTCTGCCGCAGGAGCGCCGCCGCGGCCATCATCTGCCCGGATTGGCAGTAACCGCACTGGGGCACATCGGCGTCGGCCCACGCCTTCTGCACCGGGTGATCGCCCTTGGCGCTCAACCCCTCGATGGTGGTCACCCTTCGGTCGGCGACCGCCATCATCGGCGTCACGCAGGACTGCACCGCATGGCCGTCCACATGTACGGTGCACGCGCCGCAGGCCGAGATGCCGCAGCCGAACTTGGTGCCGGTGAGTTCGAGCTCGTCACGCAGGTACCAGAGCAGCGGCTGGGTGGGGTCGCCGTCGTAGGTGCGGGGAGTGCCGTTGACCGTGAGGCGCATGGGGAGGCTGGGCAGTCGGTGGATGATCATGTGATTGACAATCATGTGACACCGCGGTCCGCGGCGCGAGCGCAGGGTGTCCCGACGCTCGGCGCAGCGCAGGATGCGTGAAGGGCACTGCCTCGCGTGCCGATATGATGCAAGGGAGTCTCGCGATAGAAATCTCCAGCGCGATGGGAGACCGCGCTGTGCTTTGGTCGTGCAAACAACTGCGGCGGCACGGTCGACTCCAGACCTTCCGGCTGCTCATGCGGCCTGGAACTCCACGGACAGGAGTTCGGGAACCGCCTCGCCCAGTTCCATGCGCTCGGCGAGCGCGCGAAGCGCGAGCGCCTGGACCTTTGCTACGGCGTCGACGCGCGAGACGCCGTACGTCAGCACCCCTGGCAGCGACTCCACCTCGGCGATCCAGCGTCCGTCGGTTTCCTGTTCCACCGCGATTTGCAGTTTCATCCGGCACCCCGGGTACGAGCGATCCTGCAACATAGCACCAACCGCTGCATCTCCCCAGAAAATGTGACTTGCCCGGCCTCCGACTCTCGCATGGGCAAGCTCCGACCTAACCCGGCCACCAGCGCAAACACGACCAGTACCCTGACGTCGATCAGCGCGGCCTGGGCTCTCCGAGCTTCGCTTCCTTGCGCACGTACTCGGCCGCGTCGCCGTGCGTGGCCCACCACACCTTGCCCGCTCCCTTCGCCTCGATGTGCGCGATGAGCTGTTCGAGCGCGACGATGCGCGAGCGGTGCCCGGAGATGTGGGGATGCAGCGTGAGAATGAACATCGTCCCCTCGTCCCAGGCCTTGTCGAACTCATCCATCCAGACCAGCGCGACGTTGCGCGGGTTCATGTAGCTCTGGCCGCGCGGGTCGAAGAGCGGCGCGTCGTCGAGGATCCACTCGACCGGCAGCTCCACGAGTCCGGTGGGCACGCCGTTCTGCAGCAACTCGTACGGACGGTCGTCGGCCATGAGCGAGCTCTCGTAGCGGAACCCCATGTCGCGCAGGATGGAGAGCGTGTTGGGGCTGAAGTTCCAGCTCGGCGCGCGGTAGCCGGTGGGCGTCGTCCCCGTGAGCTGCCTCACCTCGGCCAGCGCCTTCTTCAGCAGGGCGCGCTCGGCCGAATCGGGAAGCGTCGTGTTGAGTTCGTGAATCCAGCCGTGGATGCCGAATTCGTGGCGACCGCTCTTCTTGATGAGCGGGATCATCGACGGCGTGAGGGCGAGGCTCACCGACGGCGCGAAGAACGTCGCCGGGATCTTGTGCGCGTCGAGGAGGTTCACGATGCGGGGCAGCCCGACGCGCGCGCCGTACTGCTGCTGCGACAGCGCGCCCACCGTCGGCTCGCCATAGCGAATGCCGATGGTCTCGTTGTCGACGTCGAACGAGAGCAGCACCGCGACGCGTGCGCCGTTGGGCCATGACGCGGGTTGCAGCGAGCGGCCGGCACGCACGGCGTTGACGACGGTGTTCACGCTGTCCATCGTCCATTTCCAGCCGGGTTTCGCGGTGGTCTGCGGGACGGGCTGGGCCTGGGCGAACAGCGTGGCGGGGACGAGTGCAAGGAGGATACGGCGCATTGCGAACTCCACCAGTGGGCAGTGGCCGACAAACCTACCCGCGGCGGCGCGGCGCGCTAGGCCAGCTGCCCCGCGACGCCCAGCACGGCGCTCGCAAAAAAAACCGCAGCGCGCCGTCTGCACCAACAGGTCAGGCCGACTCGCGACTATGCCGCGGTGCTGACCCACGGCTTGATCCGGCGCAGCGTGCTGGCAAGCTCTTTCTCCGCCACTTCTGTGTCGTAGGCCGCCTGCGCACGGAGCCAGTAGCCATTCGACAAACCGAAGAACCGACAGAGCCGGAGATCCGTGTCCGCCGTGACGGAGCGGCGACCGGCGACGATCTCACCGATGCGCTGCGCCGACACGCCGATCTCCTTTGCCACGCGGTACTGCGTCAGTTCCATCGGCACCAGGGACTCTTCCCGCAGCAACTCGCCGGGCGTTACGGGCTTGAGATGTCCCATTGTACGCGCCCTCCTTCAGTGACAGTCCACGATCTCGACGTCTTCCGCGCCGGCCGAGGTCCAGCGAAAACACACCCGGAACTGATCATTCACGCGAATACCATGCTGCCCGGCCCGTTTGCCTTTGAGCGTCTCGAGTCGATTGCCCGGCGGCACACGCAAATCGGAGAGCCGCCCCGCGATCTGCAACTGCCGGAGTTTCCGGCGTGCGATCGTCTCGATGCTCGCGAACCGTTTGACTCGAAGTCCGCTGGCCAGCGCCTCCGTCTCGCGATCCCGGCACGATGCGATCATTCCGAATAGTAACGCGCCGCGTGATTAACGTCAAGCGTGACTAGTCAGCGGGCGGGCGGTGCTCCGTTGCTTCGGCCCAACGACGATTAGGCAGCAAGTTAGTCCAGCGGACCGAGGACGTAATACTGCAGAGCACCCTCACCGGTGCTTCTTCTCCAAGTACCGGCAGTACTCGCCCTCATCCGCCGGGCGTTCGTGCAACACGCCGAGGAGGGAGCGCACCTTGGGACCCAGTTTCTGGTCCTCCCCTTCCCCGACGTCGAGTGCGGCGAAGTAGTCGGCCACGACGGACGAGACCGACTTCCCCGAGCGCTTGGCGTAGGCCTTGGCGCGGCGGATGAGCTGGGAGTCGAGACGGAGGGTGAGTTTGGAGTGCATGGAGTACCTGACGTGCACATATCGACTGAACTATGCGTCACTCACTTCGACCACGCCAACTCGACTTTCCCGCCTGCGGCCAGACAACTCGCGTTGTGCGGCAACACGTCGAATCGACGCGGCCTCGGGTACGCCGCTAAGCGCAATGGTGCGCTGCAATGGGCCGCCCGCGGCCGCTTAGCTTCGGGTGCCGCCTGCACCTGACCTGCCGCGATCCTGACGGCGACGTCCGAGCCAGGCTGCAATCCCGCTGAATAGGGCAAACCACACCAGGTACAAGACACCGACTGCCACAGCAGCGATGACCCAGAAGCCGCGGTCGGCGTTCTCCGTGCTGGCCTGAAGCAACACCCAGCCCACAGGAACGTACCGATCGACATGCGGACCGATCCACGGGGTCAGCAGAGTCGCAACCATTGCCAGCCACCAGCGGTGGTTGTGCATTCACCCTTCCAGACGCCGGCAAGAGGGATAGGACATCCAATCAGGGTCGCCTGAGCAGTGTTCGAGATTTTCACGACTCATGGTGATGTGCAAGGGGTGCGGGCGACGCGGATAGCGGGAGCGATGCGGCCCTTGCCGTGGTGATCGCCCGAAGGGTGACATGGCGCGCGTGAAGGCGGAATCACTGCCCTAGTGGGGCTGGAGCATGCCGGTACGCTTGAACTCATGCGCGTACGCCACCAGATCGAGATAGCTGCGCACTCCGTACACGACGGCCCTGCGCCCCAGGGTATCCGCAAAGACATAGCCGACCGTCGCGCTGTCGAGGGCGCGAACGAATCGCGACCGGACGTTTCCCGCACGCAACCAAAGGGTATCGCCGGCTCGGAGCTGAACCGTGAATCCGGCCGCCATCAGCGAGTCCCTGGCGGCGCTGAGGTGGGACGAGAAGTCGTCGAGGGCGGTTGCTAGTCCCTCGTCGTCCCCAGGCTCCTCGTTCGACCCAACAGGATAGAATCCGATGATCGTCGGGCCGGCGAGCGCAACCCACACGGATTCCGGGACCGTCGTGAATCCAGAGTCGACGGTGACGGCGGCGCTCGCCGTGTCGGAGACGGTGACGCCCGGGACTGCCGGCTTGCACGCCACCGCGCAGATTGTCCCACAGAGCGCACCGATACGCAGAAGTGATCGCAAGGGACTCTCCTCGGACTTTCGTTGGGTTGTCAGTGATCGCCAGACACGAACAGACTGCGCGGTGGCAGCGGCATCATCTGCCATCCGTTTCGCCTGGCGCCGCGCGGCCATTGCCCGCCCACCAACACGTGCCGCCGGCCAGCGCGCCGAGCACGACCGCCAGCGCCAGCGGCATCCGCACCCGAAGGAGGTCGCCTCCCTGGAATTGCGCAAACAACAGACCAACCAGTGCTCCACCAACGGCCCCCGTCACCACCACCGTCGCAGCCCGAAGCACACCGAGCCGGTAAAGCACATACACGACGGGAGCCCCCCACATGAACGCCGCAGCAAGGGCCACCGGCACGCCGAACGCGGTGATGATCATCAGCTCGCGCAGCGAATGCAGGAAGTTGAACCTCACCTCGTGCGCCGCCGCGTCTGCCGTCATGGCAAGCCAATAGCAGAGGGGTACGATAGCAGAACCGATGAGGAGCCCACGGATGGGACGGCGCAGCGACATGGTCATTCAACCTCCGGATCGTGAACCTGGGGGCAGGTTGTGCTTCCGCTGCGCATCCGCACCACGCATGGCCCGCGCTCCGCTGAAGGATGCGTCACGATACTTGACACACTTCCCAACACCTGTCTCCATCTACTGCAACTCGTCAGGCGCCACCATTGGGCGGGCGGTCAGTCGACATGGGAGGACTCCACTTGTGGTTGCGGCACATTGGCTCCCTTGATGAGAAGCCAGAAGATTATCGGGAACTCTCCGAAAAGGAGCGGCATCGTGGCCTGGGAAACAACGTGGCTGTACGCAGGCAAGACGATGGACGTAACATTGCTCGTCAGGTAGGCGAAGCCGGCAACCATCAGCAGGATGCCCAGGACCCGCGGTAAGAAGCCCGACCTGATGACAAGGATGCCGAACGGAAGAAGCCACAGGCCGAGGGTGACTTCGAAGACACCGAGCGGCATCATATAGGTTAGTGTCAAGACATCCTCCAGGCCGGGGAACACCATGATGGCGAGCTCGCAGCTTTGCGTTGTGACTCGTCGATAGCGCCGAGTGCCATTTCATTTCCTCCCCCAATCCCCCACAGCGTTGGCCTGCTCGTGCCACCGCTGCGCGTCCACGCCCTTGATCGTCAGCCACAGGATCAGTACCATCACCCCGATCCCGGGAACGATCAGCGAGTAGGGAAAAAGAGCGGTCACGAGCGGAGGGTAGAGGCGCGTCAGGTACCAGAGCCCAGCGAACGCCGCGATGGCACCGAAGATGCGCGGCAGGAAGGTCGACCTCAGGATGAGGTAACCAATCGCGAGCCACTGGAACCCGAAGAAGATCTGGCCCATGTCGAGGGCCCGGATATTCAGCTTGAGGAACAGGAGCGCCAGCGCCTGGAGCTGCTGCGCGCTGAAGACGCTCAGGTACGCCTCCCCTCGCAGGACGTCCAACGCCGCAAGTTGGAAGAGGGAGTCGAACGCTCCGATCGCACAGCTCGTGAGGTTGAAGAATGCAGCGAGCTGGGAAACGGTTCTGTCGACGGGCTTGAACAGCTCGTACAAGAGGACGGCCGCGACGAGATAGCACGCGGCGGAGACAAGATTGGCCGCGATCGCAAGGCGGAACAAGGTCTCGTTCGCCAGGATGTTGGTCGCCGCCGGGGCGTCGCCGCCCGTGAGCTTGCCGCTTACGGAGTATCCCCACGCTCCCGTGGCGCTGTACAAGAGGAAGAACACTCCCGCGAGCCTGGCCTTGAAACGCGGCGACGCGCCTGCAATCCGTTTCATCATCTCATAGCCTCCAGGAGGGGCCACCACATGAACGCGGCGACGCCGAATATGCGAGAGAGTATTCCTCCAGTGGCGGTCATCGTGGAAGCGCCAGGGGCGCCCCTGAAACGATGGCCTGCGAGAACATTGCGAAGCCGAATATTCCGACGCCCATGAGCAGGGTGAGCGCGAAGAGACCGCCCGCCACCGCGAACCGCCCGAGCGGACCGGCGCTGTCCTTTGCGCGAAAGTAGAACTCCAGGACGGCGATGGGCACGAGGTAGCAGCCAAACACCCAGAACGTGAGGAACGGGTCGCCCATGGCTACCTTGTTCCCGAGACCCATGTTGACAATGAAGTACGCGAAGAGCCCGATGCGGAGGAACCACTGGGCGTTCGACACCAGGTAGAGGTGCAGCGCCCAGCGGCGATGGACGGCGAAGTCGCGGGCTCGAGCAGACCTGAAGGCCAACACCACGAAGGCGAGGATGAGCACGCCGTTGAGGGTGGTGGAAACCGCGTTGAGCATGCTCGGGCTCGTGCCGCGCACCCAGACGAGGTAGAAGCCGGAGAGACTGAGGCCCACCACGGTCAGCAGGAACAGCCGGCCGTTCCAGCGATGGAAGATCGGCGCGCGGGCCCGGATCTGCGGAACAAGCTGAAGCGCCCCGCCGAAGGCGATGATCCCCGCCGCCAAAGCGTGAGCGGCGAAGGCCATGTTCCCCGCGGTGTCGCCGGCGACGTAGGGTGTCCGGCCGAGCGCGGCGAGCTTGTTCCAGACCTCGAAGTTCCCCGATAACGTCGAGGTCCCGTAAAAAGCGATGATGTAGTAGAAGAACGCCCACTGGCCGATGACGGCTGCGAAGAACCAAAACGCGGCTGCTGCTTTCAAGGCTTTGTTCGCGGCGGAACTCAGCCCCAAACCGGCCGTCGCTACAGCTACGGTCATGCCCGCTCCCCTATCCGAGTGACGGCGACCAGTATCGCCTGTTTTTCAACTACGCGCGGGCCACTCTCCCGGTTTCGTGGACACCCGGATAGCCCTGCTACGTTGCTGGAAGCCGCTCGCCTGGTCGCCGTAGGTGATCACCGGGTCAGTGAGGTGGCGCGCGAGTTGGGCATCCGGCCCGACGTGCTCCGCCAGTGGACCGCCAAAACGGCCGGACCACCGAGGAGATGCGCAAGTGACGAGAATCCACGCGTGCTACGCCGGTAGCGCTCGTACAAATCCGCAGGCTGCTTCGCGCCCGTCACTACCGTGCCCCACCGTGGCGAGAACAGCCAGTCGTCGAAGAAGGCAGTCAGGTCCATCGGACTGACGTCTTTCGCCACCTGCACGAAGCCGGCGCTGCTGCCACCGCCCGTCTGATGACGACGGTAGTACTCTCCGACGATGCGGCGGAACACGTCATGCCCCACCACGCGATAGAGTCCGTAGAACATCAGACTGCCCACCGAGTACGAGTAGCCCGTCATTTCCCGCTTTCCGTAGTCCGCCAGCGGAACGGTGCGCAAGGCCGAATCCTTGGCGAGGCGGCCGGCGAGCCACCGTGCGACACGCATCGCGCTGGAGTCGGTCGTGGCAGTCCCGGATAGACTGTCGGCAGTCACGTCCTCGAGAAACGTCGCAAGACCTTCGTCCCAGCGCGGAGACGGCCACTCGGCGCTGGTGGCGTTCCACAGATGTGAAATCTCGTGGTACAGCTCGGACTCGCGCCGCGGGTCGCGGAATGCTGCCGCCGACTGGAGGATGCTCGTCACGTCTGCCTGCGATCCCCATCCATCGGGAATCTCGATCACGGCGAAGGCAGCGCTGCCGCGGAGTGGGCCGAACCAGCGTGTGTACAGCTTCAAGGTGCGTGACATCGCATCGAGAATGCGGTGTGCGCCCGCCGAATCCTCGGGCAGGTGAAACACGGAGAGATCGCCTGCCCTGAGGGTGGTAAAGCGAGCCACCGCGAAGTCCATTCGCCACGAGGGCTTCAGGCTGCGATAGACGTACGTGACGGTCACGCCAGTCTCGCGGCGTTCCACCAGCGCTCCGCCATTAGCCACCGTGTGCGACGCCGGCACGGTAATTCGGGCCGTATAGTCGTACTCCGGCAGCCCCGCTCGACGGTTCGTCGCCATCGATGGGTACCCCGGTTGCGGGTACCCGTATGTGTCCATGCGGAGCATCGTGTACGTGGTGTCGATCCGGTCCCTCACGTACAGCATGCCCGTTTCCGCATACCCCAGCACGTGCCCTCCATACTCGACTTCGAGGGTGATCTCCTGCCCGGGTACGAGCGCCGGAACCAGCGGAACCTGGATGTGGTTCGCCTGCAGCTTGCCGAAATCCTCGAAGGCCACGACGCGCTGGCTGAAATCCCGCGGCACACCGGCGGAGTCGCGAACGGCGCGCACGTTCAGGAGCCGGTAGAGGAGGAGCGACGCATTCCGGACAGGGTACTTGGTGTCGTTGCGCAGCCGGATGCGAGCCGTGGCGCCCATCCGTTGGCCATCGAGATCGAACTGAACGCTGAGGTCGTAGTGGACCGGCCGCAGGAGCAGTGAATCCGGCGCGCGTTGCGCGAAAGTTGGCGAGCTGGTGAGGAGCACAACCACCGAAGCAACTACTGGATATCGCATTGTCGTCTCCCGAGATGTGCGGTGGCCGCTGTCAGCGGGCGAGGAGGCGGATGTCACCGCCGTAGGTATCGATCAGGATGCGCGAGCTGCCGGACCCTCTGGTGAAGCTCAGCTCCTTCCCGGGCGCGTACTCCGACGATCGGCGCGCGGGCGGCCCGAGCTCGTTGACGACGGTGCCTCCGAAGGTGCTCAGCTCGAAGCTCGCGTCAACCGTCGAGGAAAGCCGCAGTTCGACCGCTCCCACGTACGAGTCGAACCGCGCCAGAGCATTCGGCGCCAAGTCGGCCGCGAAGACGATCCGGCCGCTCATGGTGGTGATCGTCGCCTGCGTCACCATGCAGCGCACCACCTCCACGGCACCCTCTCCGGTGAAGATCTCCAGAAACCCGCTCGCACCGGCGATCCGCACCGCGCCGCCCGCGGTGTGCGCCACAACTCCCTGCGCTGGAGCGTCGACCGTGATCGCCCCGGAGAGCGTCTCGATCGAAAGGGTGCGAGCCGGACCTCGCACCGTGACGGCCCCGGCGGCGCTCTTCAGGCGAGCGAGTCCGCCCACGGAGTCGGCGCTGATCGCACCGGTCGTCGTCTCCACGTCGAGCGCGTTGCCCCGCGGCACTTTCACCACCAGCCGCCCGCCACGACCCCCTGCCCTCCCGGCGATCACGCGCACCTCGACCCGGCGATCCTGGCGTGAAATCTCCACGCGCTGACCAAGCGGCAGGTCGCCGCTCACCTCGATCTGGTTGCGGGACCAGCCGATCACGGTCACCTCGGCCTGCATCCCCACCACACTGATGCTGAACGGCGACGATACGTTGAGCGTGCGGTTGAACGGCTGCTGCGCGGCGGCGGTGCTGCCGGCAACCAGCAGCGCACCGAAAGTCCCGATTCTCATGTTGCCCCTCCTTGGTGAGTGGCCTGACTCCAGGTCACCGCATCGGCCATGATCCTGAGCCGCATCTGCCGCGCACGCGCCAAACGCGCCTCGAGGCGCCCATCGCCCGGGTACGTGCGCAGCGCGCTGCGGGTATCGTCGATTGCGCGGTCCAGCGAGTCGACTGTCCGCTGCAACGCAGCCGCGGCTTGCGGCGGCAGGGAGTCGCGGGCAACGATGTAGGCTAGTGTCAGCTCACTCTCGCTCGGGTCGGGTGCGACGACAGCCGTGCTCGCGGCGCGCTGCGGCACGTCGGGGGCGGGACGCCGCGCGAGGTGCACCGACACCGCGGCACCGCCAGCCATCAGCAGAACCGCCGCCGCGCGCGCAAAGACCGTCAGTTGCCGCCCCTGACGCGCCGCGGCGAGAATTCCGTCATACAGGCCGGCCGGGGGGACGAAGTCCGCCGGCAGCCCGCGGAGCCGAACGAGTACGCGTCGGTAGGCGTCGATCTCCCGCTGGCAGTGCGCGCACTCGGCGGCATGCTGCGCGACGGCCTCGCGCTCCGCCGGGGTGAGCTCCCCGTCGACGTAGTCGTTTACTTGCTCAACGGTCAGATGTTCCATCAGTCCTCCAGTGCCTCTCTCAGGAGGCGACGCCCGCGGTGCAACTGCGACTTCACCGTGCCCACTGCGGTTCCCATGTGCGTCGCGACTTCGCTCATCGAGTAGCCCTCGACATCGTGCAGCACCACCACGGTGCGTGCCCCCTTCGGGAGTGCCCGGATAGCTGCTTCGAGCGCAAGTCGATCTTCGATCCCTTCTCCCGCCTGTGCAGGCAACGTCGCGAGATCAGCGTGATCGTCCAGGCGCCTTGTCCACCGGTGGTCGGACCGAGCGCGGTTCAGCAGCACACGCAGCGTGAGCTTCTTGAGCCAGCCCGCGGCCCTGCCTTCGCGATACAGTTCCGCCTTCCTCCAGGCTCTCACGAACACATCCTGGACGGCCTCTCGAGCGGCCACGGGGTCCGCCGTCATGCGAAGACTCAGCGAATAGACCCAGCCCGCATGCCGCTCATAGAAGGCGCGGAAGTCCGCCGCCGGGCCGGCGATGTCGGCCTGAGTCTCGCTACTGTCGGGTGGCGGTCCTTCAGCGTCGATCATCGCTCCGTCCTGGCGTTCGCCGAGTGAGCTTGGTGATCCCAGCAGTGGAACACCATCATGGCCCCAAAGGGTTGGAATGATGGGCTTCTCTGCCGTCCACCGGCAGCATGGGTGCGCAGTTGGGGACTGCTGGTCCGCTAACCGCGCCTCGGAAGGTGCGTAATCGGCAGCGTGAGGCCGACGTCGGGGAGCACTGCCTCAATGACCCAGGCGCGGAAGAACGGATCGTCGAATGAGTGGATTGTTCCGTCTCGAACGAGGACCGAATCATCCACGAGCACCGCCAGCGCCTTGGCCGTCCGGCTGGTGGCGCCAAGCGAGTAGCGCTCGAGGACGACGGCGCTCGTCAAGCGACGCTCGCCGGCGGCGACCGCCCGCAGGCAATTCTGCTGGAGCACCGTGAGGTCCTTCCACGCCGCCTCGTACTGCGGTCGCCGCTGGTTCACGACGTCACGCAGCGGTGCGTCGAGTTCCTCCGGCTTGAGCGTGGCCGATGCGCGCGCATGGTCCACCGCGCTTTCTGCCAGCGTTCGCACGTCCCGCGTGCGCGGCCCGGTCAGCGCGATGATGGCGGAACCGCAGCCACGGGCGTTGATGCCCATCGCAACGAAGCGGTCCTCGATCCACGCGGCGAAGTGGGCCTCCGGTAGCGGCCCTATTTCGTATCGCCGGGCCAGGTTGTGCATCGGGCCGTGCTTGGGATCGCTCAGCCGGGCAATCAGCGCGCGATCCGAGCCCGCCAAGACGTACGATACGTGCCGGTGGTGCTGAATGGC
>ERZ1292630.2268-Hain-H41-02um-R3-2268-length-17963-cov-8_pt1 | contig 17963 bp, 10 predicted proteins | sample MGYA00564408_ERZ1292630 | MGnify/ENA primary metagenome ERZ1292630 (study PRJEB36523, sample SAMEA6512641) | groundwater metagenome | collected 2019-01-08 | study: AquaDiva: Metagenomics assemblies of 32 groundwater samples
CTCATTATAGTTATGTAGATGCAATAGGAGTATTTTATCCTGGCAATTCTGCAACGCCGCCGGCTGTGTAGAACGACTGCGGCAAAGGGTGAGGCGCAGCAGGGGGCAACGCGACTGCCTTACGGATATCGTCCCGGCCTTCATCATTGTCGTCGTCGTCGTCTTGCCTCCCTGTACGATAGCGACGTAACGCGGCGGTGATCGACTTCGCGATCTGCGCTGCCGTGGGACGTTGGTTGGCGTCCTTATTCAGCATGCTGAGCACCAGGGCCTTCACGTACCGAGGCAGCACAGCGACCTCTTGATCGCCGCCGCCTCCGGCATCCACTGGCGGCTTGCGGCGCACCGGGCGTGAAAGGAACTCCGCTGGCGGAGACTCCGTGATCGTCATAACTAGAGCAAGTAGGTTCGCAGCCTCGAAAGGCAAGTAGCCATTCAACATTTCAAAACTCAGGACGCCAAGCGACCAGACGTCCGTCGGCGGCCCGTACGGTCTCTCCTCGCACATCTCAGGGGACATGTAGTGAGGGGTGCCAATGACGGTCCGGAGCGCCCCGTCCTTACCGTGCTGCATGGTCACCGCCGCCGCGCCAAAGTCGCCGAGCTTCACCACGTGATCGCCAGGTAAAACAAACACATTTGCGGCCTTTACGTCGCGATGAACGACGCTATGCTCGTGCAAGAACGCCAACGTGCGAGCGAGTTGCCCCATCCACGTGAGCGCCAGTTCGGTGGGCAGCGGCGTGCCTGAGAGAGGAACGCTGCCTGTGTTCGCTTCGGTGTCGACGTGCGCGGCGGGAAGCATCGACGGCCCCGATGCGTCACCACGATCTTCTGCTGGGCTCCACATCGCCACTTCGGAACCGGCAGGGCGCACTCTATCAGGCGCCGGAGAAGATATCCCCCGGTTGGCACCGGTCCCGACGGATGGGTACAATCGCTCGGCGACGGTGCCTCCCGCGACATACTCGAGGATCAACGTGCAAGGACGGTCCGATCCTGAGGCTTGCAGCGGCCGGCGGCGGTCGTCGGACCCTTGACACACACAGCCGTCCATGACGGCCTCCAGCGCGACCAGACCAGGGTGATGAGGCAAGCTCTGCATGAGCCGAACTTCATTCCGGCCGGCGACGGTACTCACGCCTCCTCCCTTTCCTGGGCCGCCAGCTGCACGGACAACGTTTGAATTGCTCTCGCCGCTGACAATCTCTTTCGCAGCGAAGAGACGGCTGTCCTGCCGTCGACGCACGAGATAGACCACACCAGTCGCGCCTCGGCCAAGCTCCCTGACGACACTGTACTGCGACATGTGTCGAGCGGCTGGCGGTCCTCAAGGATTCAATGCCGCTTACGGGGACCAAAGCGTTTATGATAAGAGGCGCCAATGCAATGAAAACGACCCTATGGACAAAGGAATAAGAAACAAAACGGAGAGAGAGTGACATCGCGCGGCGCATTTTGTTGCAGTCCCTTGAATTGAAATGACCTCTCACCGCGAAAAAAAGGACACTTGTCTCGCAACGGAAATAAATATACTGAGGACAGCGCGATAACAGAAATTGTGTGTGTGCCAGTGTTGGTCTAATGTCCAATGTGTACCGCAAGCTGTCTGAGGCACACCCCTCCCCATACCCTTGCCCCCCCGACGGATAGATGTACGCCGGTCTTTCGGTTGATTCCCTGTCGGTCGAGTCGATCCCTTTTCCGACACGGCGCGGCAATCACCTGATGACCTGACGAAAAAAAAAAGAAGCGCGGGTTCGCCCTCCCCACACAGCTGTCGTCGTCATGCCAGAGACCGAGCACTACGCCTCCAGATACTTTTTGAACTCAGGTGACGTGGTAGTGCGCGGTCCCAACAGCAGCCAGAGGTCTTTTGCCACGAGCGTTTCTTCCTTGAGAAGCTTCCCCGCGATGATGCGCACCTCGTCCAAATGCTCCATAAAGAGCTGCCGCGCCCGCTCCTTGACATCGTGCACGATGCGCTTCACTTCCGCATCAATCACGTCCCCCTTCGCCTCACCGTACGGATTGCGGACCGTCACGTAGCTTCCAGAGTCGGACAAACTATCCACGTAGTTGAAATGCCCGACCTGCTGCGGTGACATGCCGTAGCGGCACAGCTCGTCGTACGCGCGTTGGGTGACGTCCTTTAAGTCACTTGCAGCGTTGGTTGACACCTCGTGAAAGAAATGTTCCTCGGCGAGGAAGCCGCCCAGCTTCACCATCATTCGTTCGTGCAACATCTCCTGGGTGTAGATGTAGCGATCTTGCGGCAGAGTCGCGGCGGAGCCCACTTTGCTCCCGCCGCGGGGCGCGATGGTCACTTTCGTGATTGGATCCGTCGTCGACGTGAACCAATTCAGGACGATGTGGCCAGCTTCATGATACGCAAGTCGCTCGCGTTCCGTGCCGGCCAACTTTTTGGCCTTCTTTTCCAATCCCAACAGGATCCGGTCGATTGCCATGTGAAAGCATTCGAGTGGCACGGCCGTCTTTTCGAGTCTGGTGGCGATGATGGCTGCCTCGTTGCACACGTTAAAGATATCCGCGCCGGTGGCTCCTGGAAGTGACGATGCGAGCACCTCGGCCACGGCCGCTTGCGTTAAATTGGCCTCCAGCTTGATCTTTTTCAAATGCACGAGCGCGATCGCGACTCGATCCGAATGGGGAGGTTTCTCGAAGCTAATTTTTCGATCAAATCGCCCGGTCCGGGTCATCGCCTCGTCCAGCACGTCGGCGCGGTTGGTCGCGGCGAGGACCATGATGTCATTGGACTCCGTAAAGCCATCCATCTCGGACAGAAACGCGTTGATGGTGCCTCTGGAATTGCCGTTCTTGTCGGACCGGCGTTTGCGGCCGAACGTATCGATTTCGTCGATGAAGACGACGCAAGGGCGGTGCTTTCGTGCCTGCTTGAATAACTCCCGGATGCGAAGGGCTCCCGTTCCAACATAGACTTCCTCAAACTCACTTCCGCTGCACGAAATGAAAGGCAGACCGCACTCCCCGGCGACGGCTTTGGCGAGGAGTGTCTTGCCGACCCCGGGAGGGCCGTCGAGCAAAATACCCTTTGGAACTTTGGCGCCGAGAGCGGAATACTTGAAGGGAAACTTCAACATGTCGATCACTTCGGTGACTTCCTGTTTGACCTCGGTGAGCCCTGCGACATCTGCCAGGCGCACCTTCACGGTCTGTTCCGTGCGGAAGCGGAAGCGCGCTTTGACGGCGGCGGTTGCTTCCGCGACTCCGCTCGCGGTGTTCATGCCCATCAGCATGCCGTTGCTCAATGAGGCGAAGAACGGCATGAGCCAGACGAACCCGAGGACGAGCCAGGGAAAGTGGGTCGGCACTTTGATCAAAAAGTCGACTCTCTCAGGCCACCGAGGCTGATCTGGAGAGGGCACGCCAGGTGGTGGACTCTCTGCACCTTCGGCGGGCGGCGCCAATGCGGGGCCCATGGTGGTGGCCGATTGTTTGACGACGGCTGCCCGCGCGCTCAACACAGCTTGTTTGAGCCCATCAAAGGACAGAAATCTCTGTACCATCAGCTCTTTCGAGTTGGCATAGAACGCTGCGGCGCGTCGGTCCAAATCAACGTACACACGGTCGGCGAGTAAGAAATGCGAAGGGACGACAGACTCGCCCTCCGCGTTACCCACAGGCATCAAATTGAGTTGACCCATATGCCGCCCTTCGCGAAAGGCGAAATAACACAGTACGAGGGCCGTGGCGATCGCGAAGCGGTTATTGCGCACCCAGCGGCGATTCCGACGAGACGACATGACCACCGCTTCCTCCTTCGGTGTTAAGTGAATGGCGTCAACTTCGTTCCGCGACGCCGCGGGCAGCTGAATGGTATAGAAATGCTCGAATCCAGGTGGGACGCGAGTGAGCTGGGCTCGCGGCGGCGTCGGCGACGGCCGTGGGGCGGCAGATGGAAGTGGCGTTGCCGGTGGAGGAGGAGGCGCGGCACCATCCGGAGGTGGTGGCCGTCCGCTGGACGGTTCAGGCGCCACCGCAGCAGTCACCCACGATGTCAGCCGCAGTGCTCGACTAATCTCCAACGAGTGACGCCAAGGAAGAAAGTGATACCCTGACAAGATGGCATAAAACACGAACGACGAAGGGTCACGAGCGACGACTGGTCGGTGATTAGGTAGTCCATAAGCGCCTGTGGTGGCTCCTGAGCTGACGAGGAGGCTGGCAGCCGGCCGCTGTGACGACGAGAGCCGCGCCATGCCTGATGCGAGGTGGACAGTGGAACGGATCATGCGACCGAGCGCGGGAGGAAACGAAATGAGGTAGAACCCAGTGTAGAAAAGTAGTCACTGTATTATTTTGCGCGAGAGAGGGACGTTCGGAAGAAGCTGACAAAAAAATGTGGTGACGACTGCCGAGCAGACACCGTTTTTCGGCCGTGAGGCGAACGTCGGGCGTCAAAAGCATGCAACGAGTGAGGGGATGCTGTCCTCCAACTTCTTCTCATTCGCGTCCATCAGCCATGCCGTGAGGTGGTCCCTCCCCCCGACCTTCACCATCGCGCGGCCGTTTCGCCAGGGAGGTCGCAAGGTCGATGTTGGTCGCCTGCAGCGCGTCGCCAACGGGAGGGGGGTGCAGTGCGGCGCTGACGATGGAAGCCCCGTTTCGACCGCCGCCAGTCGGCAGTTGCGCCGCAGGCGATGGGTGAATGGCGCCGCATGCGATCAGCTCCAATCTCCGGCGTAGCACCGCAGTGTCGACTCGCCGCATGTTCATGCGCTTGTCGGCCACGGCAAAGAATTCGATGAGGCCCAGCCGAATGGTTTCCCGGGCGACCGCGGTACTATGAACGCAGCGATTTAACACCTCCGCGGAACTCGAGACTTGTTCTTCCTCCAGAGCCCAAATGGCGAAAGCGACGACCCCCTCGGCCACCTCCCTTGCACTAAACGTCAACGACAGAGGCGTATGGCTGACGTATGCTAACACCCTCCTGGACAGCTTGACCCTCGGCACTCGTTCATCGTCACCGACCAACTGAAAGACGTAGGTGGTCGGATGGATCACGATCAGGTCGAAATTCAGCGAGTGAATGATCATCATCTCACATTCCGTAATCTGCCTTTGCCGATTGTCGTACTCGGTCATTTTCGCCGCCGTGTTGCATTCTTGAAAGTGGACCCCATAGGCATGCTTGATCAAGTCCGCCAAGCGAACACGATGAATGTTGTCCGCTTTCGCTGCCAGAAACACACATCCGGCCGCAAGGTGAACGGGATGAACGGCCCCTGGCCCTCGAGCGGCGAGAAATCGATGAAAGTAGTGCATCGCGCTTGAGAAGACCATCCACGGCACATTGAGTGCGCGAATGAGGTGTACACAGAAGTTGTAGCCGGTGTGGATGTAGCGGTGGAGCGAGGGTGGGTAAAGTGCCGAGGTGTCGATGGCGGCTGGCGTCGCCTGGGCAGCTGGCAGGAGTGACAACTGAGGCACTGTGCCTGGGTTGTTGCCGGCGGCTGGGGGAGTGACTTTCCGCCATGGCACACCGTCAGCAGGCGGAGGCGTGCCGTGACGGCCAGGGGGTGACGAGGAACTACCAGCCGCTAGATGCGTTGCACTGTTACCCGCACTGCTGATGGCCAAATTTGACAGCGTGACCGGTGTCGTATTGGCGGTCGTCGATCCTGAGGCGGGTGACACGAATCCGTAGGTGTCGCCCGTGCCGCCATCGGCAAGTCGGTGCTGGCTCGCAGAAACGGATCCCCAGCCGTTAGCGCTAGCCGCGGCGGCCGCCGACGATGACGGAAACCCTGTCGCGCCCGAATGATACGTCGGCGTGGCGGCCTGACTTGTGCCGTTGCTCATCATCATCATCTCCGAGACGTCGCCAAAGTTCGTCGGCGCGCTTAAACTGGCAGGGGTGTCGTCGGGTGCTAGCTGCCGACTGGAGTCGATTCGAAGGGATCCATAGGGTTCATTCGCGGGTGGGGGCGTCCCTAGCCGATCGTAGCCGATTGCCGCCACTCCAGTCGAGAGGGACATTCCGGGCACCGTCGGGGGGACTCGCCAATCGCGCACGCCTTCCTGGATTATCCACGATACGAATGGGGCAAACACGAAAGTATCCCTTTTCGGACTTGGCCAATTGTCGCAAAAATGAGTTAATCAAACGAGAATCCACCCTTTCCTCGTTTGCGCGCGCCGCAGAACACAAAGCGCGACAGAGAGTCTACAACAAACTGAACCCAAGGGAAGACTCTCACTGGAAAATACGGGGAAAAGAAAAGGCGTGTATGTGGTCCTCCGCTCAGGAGAAACCGGGCAACTTGTTTCGTGTCATGAATCGCGCCAATCGCACTCGGTTCTCAGCCGCATGTTTCCGCCACATCCGCTGAATGGCGCGTGCCGCTTTTCGCTCCGCGCACCTTACGATGAAGCAGGCCACGCGCCAGACGCGATCCTGGGCCACCGCGGTCAAGCACGATCGGACCACGTAGGTTGCCATGTGTCGGCGGTGCCGAAATCGAGACCGTAACAGGCCACGCAATTGTAGTCGGCGAAACCACCGTTGCACGAGGATCGCTGCCGTCGCTCGGCGCTCATACGAACGCAAGGCGTGAACATACGACGCTCGCTGCTGAGTCAAGAACGGGACGACGTGATGTCGGACGACGTAGCCGCGGTACCATGATTGGATTCGCCAGGCGGCGGTTTGCTTTCCAGGGCAGCGAAAATGATTGAGTAGTGCTTGCCGGGCCAAGCGTCGTAGCTTTCGTTTCACTTGACCCAGAAGCGCCAAGCGCATCGCGTTGCGCACCTTAACGGCCTTTGAGACCGCGATGCGGTGCCGGGTCCTCCTGAGCGACAAGAAACGCCGGACGAGGCGCTGAATCCGACACGCCGCGTCTGTCGAAATTGCGAAGTGCTGAGCGACGTTCACGGACTTCAGGACGCTCGGCAACGAGGAGGCGTAAGAGGTGGCGGGTTTCTTGAGCGAAATGGCGACGCTGCGCTTGCGGTGCTTGGCGACGGCCATCTGCGAAACCTGAACGAGTGTGAATGGCGGGGGAACGACAGCGGTAGACGCCGGCGCACCCACCGCGGGCGATGGGGGCCGCTGAGACGACGATGCCATGGCCGCCGCCATCAAGGAGGTGGAGCTTCGCGTTCGAGGCACCGGCGCCGGTGGCGGTTTTACGACTTCTCCTGTCACCCAGTTTCGAGTGACGTATCCCACCACCATCCCACGTCGCATGCCGCTACGAAGTGCCGCGTCCACTTCAGCTGGGTTAATCTCCCATGGCCACTTGTCCGGTGGTGCCACATTGCCGGCGACGGCACCCAGACGCGCGAAGTAAGCTCGGACGGCTGCATTCGCATCGACGCGGCTGCGGCGCATCCCTCCGGCACCCGCTGACGCTTTGCTGTTCTCGTGCGAACCGGTGGACGTCGGGGTATGCGATCGCGGATGCGTCGATGTCGGCGTTGTCGACCGCCTGCCCGCTTGCTGTTGGAGCACCGTCGGGGAACGGCTCCGTGCCGCCCCGCCTGCTGCGTGGTGGTTGGGCACCGCCGCGGGCTGCGGCTCGAATGACGACGATATTGCGGAAGCGCCACAATTGTGACTACTCGGCATTCCCGTTGCCAATGGCGGCCTGTTGTTGAGGACAGGAGGAGGGGGGGTCGCCGCTGCTGCCGCGATCGACACCGCCAGTGGCGGCTGCGAGGCATCCGACGAGGAGGGAAACGCCACAGATCGACGCGGCCCCGCCGCCGTGACCGCTGAGGACGGCCTGGCCGCATGAGGCTGCTGCCCGGAGAGGCGGCCATTCACCGTGGTGGTCGAGTCCTTCTGTTTGGAGGGGGGCCGAGCGGACGCGGGTCGGTGTAATTGGATGCCGGAGTTGGTCTGGTTGTCAATTGTGATTGCAGGCGTGAGGCCACGGCCGTCGTCACGTAGACTGTTGAACACCGTCTCGGTGGCGGGAGGAGGGGTCACTCGGCTCCGGTCACACGTGACAGTCACCGACTGCCGCGGTCGGTGGGGAAACGGTCGACTCGTTGTAGGACCAGCACACGCAAGGGGCAACTCTTCATGGGCGACGGCGTGGGTCAACGACGGGCGGGCGCCGAAGCGACCTGCTGACTCGGGCTCACGTTGTCGCGCTTCGTTGGGCTGATCATGATGATGATCGAGCTGATGATGATCGTCGCTAGCCGCTCGATGTTGGCGGAGCATTTGTGAGATGCCACCAGGATCCACCGGCAGGACACGGCAGTGAGATGCGATAGACATTCTTCTCCAACGACGACGATGCTAGCAGTCCGTGCCCGCGTATCTACAAAATGGGGTATTTCTACGTTTGTTTTGGAGGTGAACAACCCAAGACAAAATGAGAACGCACGTTCACACCAGGAAGGCAGGCTCCTCGATGCCGCGATGCTTTTCCTCAAAACCTGCTGTCTCCCTCTCCCTCTCGCTCACGACAAACACAAAGCACGTGATGGCCCACGCCAAGGGTACACGGGGAATATGAGAAATGGGAGGGTAACTCATCGGTACTTCCCGACGCACGTCGCGTGGAGGATGGGAAGAAGCACTGTTGTCACTTGGGGCGGCAGCGCTTGCTGCTTTGCTTTTTTCTCCGAATTCACGACAACCACTAGAGGGGGGATATCAACTGGGAGAAAGACAAAGAAAAAGAAGAATGGAAAACAGAGGGACGCGAAAAGAAAAAGGGGACGTTACATCATTGCTCGCCCGATGCAAGTGGCAACCATGCGCATGTCCGACAGTCCACCGCACCAGAAACGAACGTTACACACGACGGGTGTTTTTCACCGTTTTACACCGACAAGACGCTCGTTTGTGCCGAGCTTCGGCGCCAACCGCGTTGTTGATAGTGCGCGCTCCCGGCTTGGCTAAAGACTTGATCACCGAACTCCGGCTCGTTGCTTGCGCCTTTGACGCCTCGGCTCGCGTTGCTCCGAGCCGTGGCGATGCCGCCGCCACCACCGACTCGGTCGCTGCGATTCACTGGAAGGAACCGGACCAACGCCTTTGCGAGCGCGAGCGTCAATCGGCTCGCGATGACCCAAGAATGGGGATTCGCGGCCACGCTGGGTTGCGGGGTCGGCTGACTCGATACTCGACGTGCGGTGTCAGCATTCACGGGCGAAGGGACGTCGCTAGCGGCGGCCTCCTGATCGACGCCGACGACGCAAAAACTAGGACCGTACTCGACGATGGATCCTGATGGCGTGGCCAAGATGTCGTCGAGAGCGAAGACCTTGGTCGCCTGCATAAAGAGGCCGCGCTGCGTGGAGTCGGGAAGGCGTTCGATAAACTTTCGTAGGACGTCGCCGACCAGATGGGTCGCCACATTCGCATTGGGGAAGGAAACCGCGCTGTCGTCTGAGAACCACGCGACGTTGTTGTTGGCGCCGGTGCCCGCGACGCCGGAGATAGGGACGCCGTTCGGACCAAGTATCGTCGCGACGGACATTGTGCCGCCCCGCCCCGCTGCACCCCCTCCAGCACCGCCATGGGGCAAGGCGCTGCTAAAATCGCCGAGCTGACGATCGGCCGCATCATTGCCATAGTGCAGCAGCGCTAACTCGAGCAGCGGCTGCACGGGATCGGGCCGGGGAAATTGAATCGCCGTGGCAGACGCAGTCGCAGCGGCAGTTCGGAGGCCGGTGGTCGGTGACATGGCGGAGCCATCGACGACGAGCCCACCGGGATTCATGCCAGTGGTGGGGCTGACCGCCAGTGAGTTATTCGGAACGGCGGCTCCGCTGGTGTTGTTGGCCGTCGTTGCGGCAGGAGGGTCGGTCAGCATGCACCGGAGCGTGAGCTGGTTGACGGTGCAGTTCATGCCCTTCCCTGCGGACGCCCCCGCATTGTTGCTGCCGGCGGCGTTTCCCCATCCCTTAGATGAGGACGTGTTCGCGCTATTATTGCCGCTCGTGGTGCCGCGCAACAACGACGAATCGCTATCCGATGATACCACGCCGAGGTCGTGTGGATTCGAAGGGGGGTCGCGATGCATGGCTCCAGCGTGGACACTTTGAAAGCTGTTGTAAAAGATATCGGCTGCTTTTTCGTTGTACTGTAGATACGTCAGAACATCTTGGGTGATCAGGGCTCTGCCGTCGCAGGCGGCTGCTTGCAAGCGGACCGCCAAATGCGCGGTTTCACCGCCAATTCGTTCGGCGTAGATCGGACCATCCGCGACGGAGCTGATGTCCACGTTACCGATATGAATACCAGCGGAAAATTTCAACCTCGTGCTTTGTGCGAGGGGCATGCCCGATGGACCCGCCGCCGCGGCACCGGGCGGGGGCGAAATCGTCGTCAAGCCGCCAATTTCGTTCATGCTACTTTCGAGTGACACGTGACGCCGACCGGAGGTGACGCCACCGACCGCCTGGTGCGGCGGCACACAATTGGTTACCATCGGCGACGTCGACGCTGATAGCGGGGGCGTGAACGGCATCACTTCATCGCCCGACCCTGGCCCTCCTCCGGGGGCATCCGGTGACGGTAGCGAGCGGTGCCGATGGGCGTCCGCCGCGGTGAGGAGGTTCGACGCCGATAGCACATTCGCGGGTCCGGTCGCGACGTTTCCCGACGCGACGAGCACCGTCGGGGGCATATATGCCTGCTGATGGATGTACGTGTAAACGTCGGTGATGAACCGGATGCAGTCCATGACCGCGCGAAATCCGACCAAAAAACCGCGATCGTCGATCATATGCATGGCAAGGCCGCTGTAGCTACGGGAGGTGAAAAGCACGTACTCCCGAAACGTTTCCAGCCGCTTCTTGCCTTCTCGCGCATCGGAACCCTGGCGGCGAGACAGCACCGTCGGCGAGGCGACGAAGTTACTGTTGACATTGAATCGTTGTGTGGGTGAGAACGCGACGGCGACCTCCACGTCGAATCCACCGACGACGACGAACACCGGCATCGATTCGACAATCCTCGTGATGCCCCCGTACGCGACCCCCTCGGCGGTACTTGTGTCCCAATCCGTGTTGTTGTTGTTACCACCTCCCCCCCCGGCGGCGTTGTTGGCGCAGTAATCGCCGTCGCGGTGCTTCTGACCCGTTCTCGCTGGCGCACCCCCACTGATAGTGGATTTTTCACCGGGCGTCGTGCTCCCCGCCATGAGACCTCCGCGGTTGTGGTTCGTCGAGTTGCGCAGAATGACGGCGCGTAACGTGGCCGCCGCCCGTGGCGCGAATTTAACGGAAACAACGGCTACGCCCCCCACGAAGGCGAGTGCGACGACCACGATGGCCGTGACCGCCCATCCCAGACCCAAGTAAAGCGGACCCCGAAAGGGCAATGCAATGGCGTCATCGGAAGCCGCAGCCGCGTAGGTAGCGAAGAACTGTTGCATCAGGTCGGCGCCAATTCTCGACACGAAGTAGCGTGGCGCAACTTGTGTGGGTAGCACGAAGGAGTTGCCGGCTGCCGAGGAGTCCCCACTTGGCAACAAGAACGGCTGCATGATCCAGTCGAGGGCGACGTTGAGAGGCGCCGCCGCGGCTGATGATTCATCACGGCTGCTCCTTCGGGCAAAAAACTCACGGCGTGTCGTGTTATCCACTCGCCCGCGCGCAATCGGCTGCGGCGTCTTTGGGGATCCTTTAGCGGCGGATTTCGCACCGGCGAAGAGTGCGAAGGTGATGTTGCCACGCGCAAACGGTTCTCCCACGAACAGTAACGATGAGGGTATGGTCGAACAAGAAGATGAAGAAGAAGAAGAGGTCGTGAGCCCATCGGCGGTGCCGCCGCTGAGAGCGGCCGAAGCTGAACGGGCTGCACTTTCATCACCGGCTACGTCGACGACACTCACGACACGACCGAGTTGAGACACAAGGCCACGTCTCCACGAAGAACGTGCTGAGGATCCGATCAATGGCAACGAGGAAGGTGCGGCGGCGCCGACTGAGTCACTCAGCAAGGAGGCAACCAATTCTGCGCGCCTCGCGGCCGACGTCGAAACTCGCGCAGCGGTCACGACGCTGGTAATTGAAGGACACGCCGCCGCTAACGCGGTGGAGCCAACCGTGTCCGACGCAACGGTGGCGGACGTGTCCGTCAACGATTGGGTAATCATGCTGTGACGGGCGAGCGCTCCGTAGCTACCCGCTCCGATGGGAACCGCTTTGTCCAACAGTGCAAGGGCGCTGTCGATGGACGAGGCGAGCGCATCCGCGCTGCTCGTTGATGACGAAGGCGAAAATGATGTCGATATGGAAGAATACGTTGTCGGCGATGCATAGTTGTCGGCGATCCATGCGGGTACATCGAGACACAACAGGCCCGCGATCGTTTGCAGCCACGGGTGTTCGACGCATGGAGCGCCCCACGATTCCTCCGAGCCAAGATTAACCAACAAGACCGCGACGCCAGCGTCTTTGACGGTCCGTCGCAGAGCCGCCTCAGCTACATCCCATCCAGCCGCTGCTTTGTCCGAAGCCTCAGCCGTTTCCGCACGCAAACGGCGATACACGGCGGGTGTCAGGAAGACCACAACTGTGTCGGCTACGATCTCAGGCCGCTTGGCAGACGCCCAATACGTCGTGGAGCGGGCCCCAATGCCCCCACCAGCATTTGCCGTGTGCGTCGAGTTGCGCGGTGCGGTGGCCGGGTCCCAGCGGTTTGGCGCCGTTAGATCGCCGATTCCGTAGCCTGTGAGCGCCCGCAAAGACAAGTCTAATGATCTCGCTGCCGGAACGTATCGATGGCGCGAGTTGTCGGTATAATCGTTGCTGATTTCTTCGCGCGCAACGGCTTCAACGTAAGACGTCAGGTAAAAACTCAACGTCGGGTCCACGGGACACTGCGCCGACGCGGTTGAAAGTCCTCCCGTAAGGCTGGACGGTTTGGCCGACCACGACAACGGCGCGATGCAGAGAGCGAGCGGCGGTGCCGGTGACGACCCTTGCGGCGACAACACCGACGTTTCCAAAATAGTCGAAAATTGATTCACAAAGTCCGCCACTAAATCGCCGGGCGACCGACTCGCACCCGAATCTGACGGCAGATCGCTCAAAGACACGATCACCACTCGCTGCCATTGCCACGCTTCTAGCATTGCGACCAAAGCAAGGGCCGCCGTAAAAGACGGCAGCGCGGTGGTCGCGACGATGGCCGTCGTTGGACCAGACGGGCTGCTGATCGTTGTGGTTGCGGCAGTGTTGTTGCCACTATCCCGAGGCGCGGCCATTGCGCCTGCCGAAGCGATGGACGTGGATTGATGATCAAACAGAATGGTCGGACGACTACTGAGCCGGGAGGAGGACCCCGCGGATGATGTGGACCGAGCAAAGAACGGCACATCGGAGAGAGCCGGAACGGCACGGACCTCGCTCCGTCGGTCGGTCGGTCGGTTGCGGTGACGCACGGTTGGTTCCGGGAGTGTTAGGAGGCCTGTGCCTAACGCGACGTCGCACCAGGTCGCCGCTAGCGAGGTCAGCCAATGGGATTCAAACCACTCACGGAGTTCAAGTTTGGAGGTTTCGTTGCCCGCCGGTAAGGGCCACGGCCCTAATGTGGCAGCGGCATGACTCGGCGTGGAGAGGTTCAGCCACACGACCCCCATGCTCGAAGATGACATGGCAGCCTCTAAGCGACTCACGGTCATCGGCATGGACGCCGACGTCGCGGATAGGAAGAGCTCGTCGGATGAGACAGAGGGGATCCTTTTCGACGCCGTTGGAGGCGCGACGCCCAACTGCGCGGTCGAAAGCGTCACCATGGCGTGCTCGAATAGGAACATCATCCGCGTCCAGGCGGCCTGATTCGTGGAAGACGTCGAGCGGTTACTAAATATGAGGGAGTCCATGTCGTCGTCGCAATCGCCAATCCACGGCGCCACGACGGTAAGATTCCAAGCCGGGGCACTGTTGCTGCTCGCATTTTGACGCAACCGGCCGAGTAGGAGGAGGGCCGTGTCCAGTGCCGCGGCAGCGCCGAGGGCGTCGCGGCGGGGAGACACGAATAAGCACAGTTGCACCGCCGCCGTTGAAGCGCTGGCGAAAAGCATCCCTCCAGGCACCGAGGAACCTCGCCTTTCCTTCGCGCCCTTCGACGCGGAGAGCAGCACCGAAGTGGCCGTGAACCGCTGATTACCGGAGGTGTCGGGGGGCCTCACTACGATGACCGACACCACGCTGATGAGGCAAACATAGCGCAGCACGACGTGCGAGAGAGTGGCGAATCCGAACGCGGCGGCGGGGGTTTGCGAAAGCATTGTCAATTGGATAGGGAGAGGTGAGTGGGCGTGTCTGGTTTGTTGCCGCTGGAGGGAATGAATGAATTAAAAAAAAGGGAGTCGGCCAAAGTGCAAATGCGCTCGGGGGGACTGTATTTTATTTTCCCCCATTATTTGAACCCACGGGACGTCCACCCCTGTCACGCGTCTTCGGGGGGTGGAGGTGCAACAACGTGCAATGGTACCCCGAGACTGCGCAGGCATAGCTGATCTTCCAAGGAAAGGTCGCATTTGCGATTCTTCACCAAATGCGCGTTGGAAGAATCTTTCAGACACCAAGTCATGGCCCGCCCATCCGTGCCGCGCAACGAGGTCAGCGTTTGCACAATCAAGGCGGGCGGATGCGGGTGGCTTAGCGTACTGAGGGCCTCGAATGCGGACCGGGTCGTCTCGGTAATCGCTTCGTCCAATCCTGGTAGCGTCAACGGAGGAGCCGCCGCTTCCTGAGCTGAGGTTGTCGTTTCAGGTGTCGCAATCTTGAGACCGGCCACCCGCCCCACCGCCTGCTGCTGCTGCTGCTGGTTTGATGCGGGGGCTAAACATCGTTTGGGACGAAGTCGGCCACGGCGGCGGGTATCCGGCGCACAATGGCGACTCTCGCTGAGCGGGCGATGCTTGCAGAACACCGATCGACTTCCCCGGTCGACCAACGCGAGCTGCGTCAGACAATGCACATAGGATCCGAAATAGGAGCGGCACATTCTGTCCTCATGCGCATCTGGGTGAGCGCGGTTCTCATGGCCACCGCTACTTTCGCAAAACGTGGGTTCGACCGATACCGGCGGCGGCTGTGATCGTGGAATGGTGGTAACATCCGCGTTGGAACACGATGACGTGGCTGCCGCCGCTGACGTCGTCGTGAACGTTGCGGCCGCCGCCTGCATGCCACTGTTGTTGTCAATGAATGTTCGACGGGTCGAGTTTGGCAGTGGATGCGACGACGAAGTTGTAGGAAATGGGGCGCTGACTGTTGCAGTGCGGCGCCACTCCAGCATGTCTCGATGCAAGGCCCCGAGCTGCAGAATTAACTCGTGGCGTCGCTGCGCCGCCGGCAATACCACGGTCGATTCCCATTTCGACAGCTCCTCTCTGACGTCGCGGGTGGTTCGTCGATACGCTTCAACAGCGGATCGCAACACAAAGTCGTTGCTCACCCGGGGTTGGTTGGATCCGAATTCCATACCGTTCCGATCCGCAGCCGCGGGCGCATCCGGCGACGAGCGCCGATCCTCACGGTCGCTTGCGTACGTGACCTGACGGGGGCTGCCGTATCCCACGAATTGACTTTGCCCGACTGTTTCTTGTGGCACCGCCAACCTCCTAGACTGACAAATACGCGCCAAGGACGGTCCACTCCGTTCGCGCAATGACCGCCCGGTGCAGCTGAATGTCGTGGCGGGCCAAGAAGGCCCAGATGATAAACCTGGTAACTTAGACCAAAGGGACAGCCACCAGGGATTCGAGTTGAGCGACACCCTGAGAAAGGCTTCCCGGAATCGCAGAGCTTGCCCCAGCGATGCCAGCTGCTTCGGAACCGTTTCACAAAGCCTGCGGTGCTCCTCCTCGTGCATGGCCGCGGTCGTCCGTCGCTCCTCTGCCACCTGCGTCACTCGGTGTTGGCACGCGAGAAAGAATGTTGAAACGAATCGGCCGTCACGGCAGTTGAGCACAAGTTCCTCGTTCGTGGGTAGCGTTGCCTTCCTCATGGCAGGATGGACCTTCATTTCTATCGACAGAAAAAGACGGAAACCGAAGGCGGGGTTGAACGAAGGCGACTAACTAGGCCACGGAAAGAACTCCCGGAGGAAAAGTGTGCAAACGGAAGAAGGTGAAGATACTGACTTTGGATGGCGGCGTCTTTTGGATCGCGCTACGCAGTGGAGCGCGTTGGGGCTGCCCCAGTGCACGGAAAAATTGATGACTATGTGGCGCGCTACTTACAGCTGCCACCGCCGTCCGTCGCTCATACCTCCCAGATGCGAAATATTGATGTGGGACAACCAGAGCGATAGGATTCCTGGAAGGTGAACAAAACAACGCAAAATTGCCACCTTTTTTTTTGTCCACGTGCGGCGTAAATTTGGTCTGGAAAAGGTTTTGCTATCAACGCTGCGACGACAACAAATAAACACAGAAGATAGCCTGCGAGAAAGACGACACTGTTGGGAAAGACACGAGAGAATGGTGAGGACTACCCCGAGAGAGCGATGCGGTGTCAGCAAGAAGCCACACACGACGCTTGCAAAAACAAGCGGCCGCGATTTCTAGAGATCGCCGGAGAAAGTGTCGGCTCTGGGACGTCCCATTGGTGCAGCGGGTAAACTGCTGGATTCCCGTTGGATCCCCCCACCCGTTGCCGCCATCTTCGTTTCAATTGTGGTAAACTGCGGCAAGATGGGATCGCGGAAGTAGTGACGGCCCTCAGCCGCCGCGGCGCGTAAGACATCCACCGTCACGCGCGGATCTTCTGCAATCATTTGTCGCTCTCGGGCGCTGTATTTCGTCAGGTTACGCGCGACGCTCGTGACGGATTCCGGCGGTACGTACACGGCCGTAACTTCCCACGCTTCCTTCGGGCCAAAGTCATCGTCGGCGTCGAAACCGCCTTGCGGCGAACCGGTCCCCGTCGCGGCAGCGGTCGCGAGCTGACGACGTTTCCCCTCCTCCTCGTCTTTTTGCTTCGCGCGGCGATCCAATCGCCGCAATAATTGAGTTCGTCTCGACGATGCCTCGCGCGTCGATGTCCCGGCGGTCCCTCCATCGCCGGACGTCGCCGCTGACTTCACGGCTCTTCGCCAGTCGAATCCATACTCCTCTTCGGACGTGTCGTCGCTGCTTGTGATGCTCCGGCCTTGCACCGAAGGCGCACCGGATATGGGTCCTCTGCGTGCGGCATCCTTTGCACCCGCGGTGGGGCCGACGGTCAAATGACCCTTCCGATGTTCACCGTCGGAATTACTTTCGTCGTCGTCACTTTCCGAATCGCCATCTTGCGCGACGCCACCACCACCACGCTTGGCGGCTTCCTTGGCGATGCGCTTCTTGTCTTTTTTCTTGCGCCGTTGAACGCGCTTTTTGACCATTTCATCCTCGGAGTCGTCCTCTGACGACACCACGTGCTTCAAGACGCGTTCGCGAAACCAAAACTTCAGCAAGAAACGGAGTCGGTTGGTGGAGTAGTATACGTACGCGCAGCCAACGCAAAACATGAGCGTGAAAATGGACCCCACGACGCCATCAACGGCCGCGCGATCGTCTGGAAAAAACTGAAGTAAGTCCGCGAGGCTCACGGCGATGACCATCGCGCTGGTGGCGACCACCTCAAGCCATGTATTGCGCTGGTTTTCGTATGGCCGAACGAACAGCACGAGCGGGATGTAGAGCACGAGAACCCATGTGGTGACGGCGCGATCCACGGGGCTCTGGAACAAGGTGACAACAATCGTCGTAACCGCTTTCAGAGCGAAGGAGCACGCGGGCCAATACCACGTGCGTCGACGAATTCCTTGCAGCAAGAAGGAAAATAGCTGCCGGCGTTCCAATTGGCGCTGCGGGCGAAGCCGGGCGTGGCTGGCGAAGGCCAGAAGAAAAATGAAAGGAACCAACAAGACCACGATCGAGACAAAAATGGCGATTGGCCTTACGGCGCGGTAGGCTGGAGAATCGCAGTCCACTGACGTGTCTGCGCGC
>ERZ1292630.2034-Hain-H41-02um-R3-2034-length-19220-cov-27_pt2 | contig 17958 bp, 15 predicted proteins | sample MGYA00564408_ERZ1292630 | MGnify/ENA primary metagenome ERZ1292630 (study PRJEB36523, sample SAMEA6512641) | groundwater metagenome | collected 2019-01-08 | study: AquaDiva: Metagenomics assemblies of 32 groundwater samples
CAAAATCCTGCAATATAATCCCTAACTTCTGTAATATTCCAGGTTTTTTGCTCATTCTAACTATTTTAACCATGAATAATCACTTACTTTCTGATATTACAGTTGATACTTGGGTGCAAGGCGGACCAATTACACTCAGCGACCTGATTGGCTCGGTCGTGTTGATCGAGGTTTTTCAAGTTAATTGTCCTGGTTGTTTTATTTACTCTCTCCCTAAGGCGGTTGATTTGCATAATAAATATGCGCACAAGGGATTGGTTGTCATTGGTTTGGCTACCGCATTTGAAGATTATGATAAAAATACACTTGAGAATTTACGGAAATTGGTTGAAACAGGCGAAGTGATAGGTCAAACACTTAAAGCGCTCAATCAATATGGCATGTTATCCCAGGGCAAGCTTCAGTGGAAAATACCTTTTGCGGTTGGGATGGATCGTGTAGTGGTTGAAACTGAACCAGTAACTGATGCGAGAGTATTACATTATGCACGTGAATTTCTCCCTGAATTTGAGAAGTTTAGTGGTGAGCAAAAGAAATCTGTGCTTCAGCAAGTCAGGCATTATATGGAACAAAAGTCTATGAAAGCAGAGACTTTTGAACGCTTTGCTTTGCAAGGAACACCATCCTGCATTCTGTTTGATCGCAAAGGCCAATTAAAAGATGTTTCATTTGGTCAAATAGAACACAAGCAAGCGATGGTCGAACATTTTCTGGAAGAAAGATAACTTTATATTGATTGATCAATATGTTGATATGGCCTGTACAGAAAGTGAGGCTGCCACATTGGAAAACATGAAATTTGATTCGATGGATAAAAAGCTTTAAGTCAATCTGTTGCTAAGATTTTTTCAAGCCATATTTCAAAAACTTGGTGATGATTCAAATCATATTGCCAGCATTGAAAACCCAGTTTTTCCCCCGATGCAATATTTTGCGGCTGATCGTCGATATAAATGATCGATGCCGGATCAAGCTGATACGTGTTGATAGCATATTGATAGATAGCTAATTCCGGTTTCAGCATACCGATCTCAAAGGATAAAACTTTATGCCCAAAATAAGAGAATTCAGGGTAAGCGGTAAATATCCAGGGGCAGTGGATTGCGCTGATATTCGATATTAGCATCAACGAATGTCCTTTATAGGCAAGTTGACGGACGCAACGCCACATGGGCTCATTGACAGTAAAAATTTGTTGCCATGTATGATAAAACTGGTTTAATGGAGCATTGCTTCCAAGAGTCTGCAGTGCCCAATTAGCATAATTGATCGGGTCGATCAATCCGGTTTCTAGCGTATCTTTTTGCTCAAGTACGCGTTGAATACGTTCTTTTGGGTTGCCGATACTTTCTGGTATCAGCTTGGTAAGGGATGATTCAAAATCAAAATTGAGTAAAACACGGCCAATATCAAACAGGAATGTTTTTGGATAGAAAGCCGACTTAGCTTTATCGCCTCGAGGCATGGCGAAATAACCGTAATATATTAAATTTCAAGAGATAAATTAAAAGGGCAAGAAACGTAACAAAACATTACTTGCCCTGTAGAAGCTCCCCACTAATGCCGTCAGACCATTTTCTTGAACCATAAGGTCCAAGGCGGTTGTTTCACGGATATTTCGGGCACATCCAATATGAATGCGCACACCACTATCACTAAAGTCCACAACCATTTTCTAATAATTGGTTCAAAGAATAAAGGTCTTAACAAACACCGCAGGGATTAAACTTATATATCCAGTCCTGATTTTATTTCTCGATCATTGTTTCATCAACTTTCTTTCTTAAGGATACAATTCTACGCCTAAATCCATCCATGTCATAACCGATTCCATCACGTAGCGTAAGTAATTCATGTGCAATGCCCAAAGCTGCGATGATTGCGACGCGATCAGAGCCTATAACTTTTCCTTCTGCTTTGATTTCTTGAGTTTTTCTGTCCAGGTAAGCTGCGGCAAGCTGAATTTCTTCTTGCTCCTCATCAGGACAGGTGATACAAAACTCACGGCCCATTACATGAATATTTAATGTCTTATTACTCATCATCCGGCATATTCAATAGAAGAGTTTCAAGCCGATCAGCCGCAACGTAAATTTTCTCATTCAATTTCTCATTCTGAGCATAAGTATCTGCAAGCTCTTTACGTAACTCATTATTCTCCATGCGCATATCCTGGTACAAGCGTAAAAGCAGAAAAATTTTTTCTTCTAGAGACTTTAATTCTGTTTCCATGGATACGCTACATTTTGAACCATTAAAGGGTTAATTGATAGCCAAAATTTTAATTCACTTATTCCGGCGGTGCCGTTCGATTGCATTTTGGTGAAAGTATTGTTGGTTGCAATAATATTACAGCTTACGATGAGTGCCATCACAAAAAGGAGCATTATTGGTTTTTTTACAGGTACATAGCCAAACTGCTTTACTCTCTGGAATTTTAAATTTTTTAGGTGTGAAATTAGTATTTTTATGAGAACCATCACAAAAAGGTTGGGATTTACTACGGCCGCAGGCGCACCAGTAGTAATCTTTTCCTGATTCAAGATTGACTTCAATAGGTGAGAAAGGTTGTTCCGTCTTTGAAGATTGATCCATTCATATCCCCTAAAAATTTATTACATATAACGTGTAATCATTCTATTACATTACTTGATATTTACGGCCGCAATCGACTATTCCACAATTGAAGCTAATAAATTCTGTTAACCCTATGTTATATAACATAACTTACTGATGATAATTATATCAGTTGTAATGGTTGCGGATACTTAAGCAGCTATTTTTAATTTTTCAGGTCCAAAGGATTTTACTTATACGAACAGACGCAAGGCATTTGCGCTGCCTGCATTAATATGATTCTTTTTCATTGTGGATTGTATTTCGACTAATTGCTGCTTGCTTCTCAGGATTCCACTATCGCTCAATGGAACACGATTGTCATCAACCATAATGCCGCCAAGCGTATTAGAGAAGATTTTTGCGAGATGGGTCATTTGATCGAATACTCTTTCTCCATGCGCAACTCTTGGAACATCCAACAAGAAAGTCACACCGTGAGTTGTCAGTGATTTCATGTTTTCCGGCAGGAATTGAGGGGATTCATAATTACTCAGCGTAAATAAAACATTATTATTGTCATCACGATATTTGAATAATCCTTCTGATTCAAGTTTGAATCCAGAAGCTTCCGCTAGTGCGCGAATCTTGGTTCCAACAAATGCTCCATCATCTTTACTAATAATATTAATACCGATCATTACGTCCACTTCAGCGCAGAATTTATCGAGTATTACGGCTTTCTCATGCGTACTGACAATATCCGGGCAATCTGTCGCAGCATGCATCTGCGTAGCAAAATCTTGTACCAAGTCCCTGAATTTAGATAAATTGATTTCACTGATAGGGCCGGTTCTGTCAGCAAGTTGCAGACAGCCTTTTAAATGTATGTAACCGTCACTATCGACATTAGTTTCATTGGTTATTTCTTCCCATGGTTCGTTTTTATGCCGTTGACCGAGCCAGCAAACAGGTTTCCCAAAATCAAATTTTCTTTGCAATAATTTAGCGATATAGGTATTAGCAATAATAGATTCTGATCTAATGTTAACAATGTAATTCGTATTGTTGTCATAATCTAAGAGGGGCGAGGGTGGCGATGAATTTATAGGTGTGCTTAACGGTGTATTGATCGACGGGTTGGGTGTAATCGATGTTTTTTTAGCTTCACGCTGTAAAATGGATGAATCAATTTGTGTAAATGGATCCGATTGGATATCGGATATTGGGGTTTTATTAAATTTCGGTTCAATTCGCTGAACAATTTCTTCAGGATTATAGGAATCTAAAAGTATATCATCGTGTTTATGATCAAATGCTGCTTGTACTTTACGGCGATAACGTAGTTGTTGCAACCAGTTGAAGACAGCGACACCGGCGATAACTATGATGCCAATGATAATCAAACTTATCTGCAAGTCACTCATATTCAATATATCCATATTATCTCCTTGCTATCTCCTAAAGTATCTTTATGTAAAGCATACAAATTAGATCACGTCAGCTTTATATGATCAACCACAATCACTTAGAGTATAGGCTGTTTATCCCGTTTCCCCATCTTAAGGGCACTTGAGATATCAACAGCCACTATTCTTGATACACCTTGTTCCTGCATTGTAACGCCAATTAATTGCTGAGCCATCTCCATGGTGATTTTATTATGGCTAATAAATACAAATTGAGTTTGCTTTGACATATTTTTCACTAACTCACAAAAACGGCCTGTATTACTATCATCAAGAGGAGCATCTACTTCATCCAGTAAGCAAAATGGCGCAGGATTAAGTCGAAATAATGAGAAGATGAGTGCCAGTGCCGTTAGAGCCTTTTCTCCTCCAGATAATAAATGGATAGAGCTATTCTTTTTTCCCGGCGGTTGCGCCATTAGCCGTAAACCTGCATCCGGTATCGTGCCGTCATAAAGTTCAAGCTTGGCTTGCCCGCCAGTAAATATAACAGGAAAGATTTCGCTTAAATAATTATTGACCAAATCAAAAGTTTCTTGCAGCCGTAACTGAGTTTCCCGATCAATTTGCTGGATAACGTTTTCCAAAGTTGCAATAGCTTCGTTCAAATCCTGCAATTGTATCAGTAAGCTGGATTCACGTATGCGAGCGATCTCGAGTTCTTCCAAAGCAGCAAGATTTACAGAGCCCAATGAAGTGATTTCTGAGCTAACTCGATTAATCTCCGATTGTAATGCTGTAATATGCTTTTTATCTAATAGCGGCAGTAGTGATTCTGTATCAATTTTCGCCTCATTGATCAGTTCATCAAACTGATTAATTGTAATATTAGCTGCTTGCTCCTTAAGCCGGAATTGGTTAATGGTATCTCTTAATGAATACGATTTCTGTTCGCATACCATGCGTGCATTTTCTATCTCCCGCAGGTAGTGCGCGGTGTCTTCAACTTCATGTCGTGCTTGCATTGCGGCTTGTTCAATTGATTTTCTTTGTGCCTGAGCAGCCTCTAGTTGTTGATTTAACGGAATTTCATCCAGGTTCTCTTTATCTTTGAGTAACGTGGTACGGCTTTCCACCAGTTCCTGTAAATCTTCATTGATAGATTTTACATTATGTTCTATTTCATTGATTTTATTATGACATGTGCTGACATAATATGCAGCTTCTTGCATTTCTTTTATTGACTGCTGTATGTTTTGTCGCTGATTTATCAATAAATGATTTACTGCCTCCCAGTTAAGTTGAGCTTGTTGAGTATGTTTCTTTAACTGATCAATTTGCTCAAGATTTTTTAGGGATTTTACTTTAGCAGCTTCCTGTAGTGCAATCTCGCTGTCCAATGCTTGCTTGATTTCGGTTAATTCAAAATTGATCTGATCCTTACGGTGAGTCACACGTTCGGTAATCTGTGAAAGCTTAACTATTTCAAGTTGTAAATCATGTCGTTGTTGCTGTATTTGCTTGTTAGTCTCGTTCGATTCTTGAATCGCCTCATTTAATTTAATGTATTGCTCTTCAGCCTTTTCTAATAGTTTTTTCTGCTTATGAAGTAGAGACTCAAACTGATCAATCTCTATTTGTATATTTCTAAGTTCTTGTTGCCTTGACAAGACCCCGTGTAATTGTGAATCAGGTGCATAAAAGGTGATGCTATTATGCGTGATCAGATGTCCTTGGCGAGTAACCAGTATTTCGCCCGGATTTAAAGTTGATTTTTTTATAAGGCCTTCTTGAATATCGGCTATTACGTATATTTGACTTAACCAATCTTCCAATACATATTGGATCTCAGATTGATTGACCGTCACATAGGTAAGTAATTTGTTGCGGCTTAGATGAATGGATGCTGATTGTCGGTCAATATCCGATAACATGGGTTTGGTTTTCTCAAAGATACTCCATTTTCCCGATGGTAAATCATTTGTCCAGTTTTGGATTAAATCCAGTTGATCAACTTCAATGCTATTAAGTTTTTCGCGTAAAACAGCTTCTAAGGCGTTTTCCCATTCAGGTTGAATTTGTATTTTTTGCCATAAGCGCGGTAAAACATCCAATTGGTGATGATTCAACCAAACACTCAAATTCTGATTGTTTTCTAGCTTTTGTTGCAGATCCTGCAATGCATTGAAGCGAGCCATTGCTTGTGATAAAGCATGCTGCAGTTCTTGATTTTCACTCTCGATCTGTTGCTTAAGTTGAACTGCAGCGGATAATTGACTTTCTATAGCCTGATACTTTTGGTTCTCTTCCTTTAAGACAAGCTCAGCATGAGTTATCTTAAGCTGTAACGCGGTTAATTGTGAATCATCGATTGATGCCAGCTCATTCTGCTCCCCTGATAAGCGTGAATAACGTGCTTTAAGCTGCTGGATATTTTTGATGGCATGAGAGAGATGGCTGTCTTCAAGTTGATTGGCCTGCTCGATTAAAAGAAGATGATGCCGATGCCGGTTTAATTCCTCCTGATAACTGAGAAAATCCGCTTCAATCCGAGGCAGATTCTTGCACGCTTCATCATTCTTATGAATACTTACTTCATGAGTTAATTCGGCTTCTGTTTTTTCATGATGCCAATGGGTCAAGCTTTCTAATGTGATTTCTTTTAACTGACCGTTTTTTTCTAGTTGGTTTTCAATCCCATGAATTTGTTGTGCTAAACGTTCACTATTGTTTCTCAGGTAACTTATTTCCTGCTCAAGACGTCCTATTTCGGCATCAGTAGCATAAAGTTGTCCCTGCACTTGGAGTAGTTTGTTGCTGATAGCATATTCTTTTACACGGGTCTCTTCATATTTTTCTTCGGCATGGCGCTGATCTGAAATCACAATTTCTAATTCAGTTTCCAGTCTCTGAATTTCTCTTTCCGCATGAGTGCGTTGGTTAATAGCTTCATCTTTCCGCTGCAGCCATAGCAAAGATTGTGATATACGCAATTTTTCTTGCAGTAATTTATACTTCCTAGCGATTTCTGCCTGTATTTCCAGATGTTGCAGTTGGGTTTTTAACTCCTGACAAATATCTTCCAGGCGAGTTAGATTCTTCCGGGTCTCTACAAGACGTGAGGAAGTTTCTTGTCTTCTTTCTCGATATTGAGAGATTCCGGCGGCTTCTTCCAGAAAATTTCTTAATTCTTGTGGCTTTGCTTCGATGATCCGTGAAATCATGCCTTGCTCAATAATAGCGTAACCACGACCACCAACCCCTGTACCTAGAAAAATATCGGAAATATCACGTCGGCGCACTTGAAGATTATTAACGTAATAAGTTGAAATACCATCACGGTGGATAACTCGCTTGATTGCAATTTCGGTATAGTTCGACCAGTGTCCAGTAGTTTTGCCTGAATTATTGTCAAAAACGATTTCAACGCTGGCGCGGCCAACTGTTTTCCGATTATTTGATCCCGCAAAAATAACATCTTGCATGGAGTCGCCGCGTAAAGCAGATGCCTTGGATTCACCTAAAACCCATCGTACAGCATCGATGATGTTTGATTTTCCGCAACCATTGGGACCGACTATACCGACCAGATCCTGGGAAACAGGAATTACAGTCGGATCTACAAAGGATTTAAAACCGGCAAGTTTAATGTGGGTTAAGCGCAATTTTTTGTTTAGAAGATAAGGCAGCTATAATAGACAGTTAAGAAATCTCATAGAGTGAGATATCATTGTAGCTGAATTAATCTAAAAATGAGCATGAAGAATGACTAACAAGCCCGAGAAGATTCTTGACACTTTTCCGAATTCTTTTATAGATCGGGATTATCATATCCATATGGAAATTCCGGAATTTACGTGTTTATGTCCAAAAACCGGACAACCTGATTTTGCAACCCTAATTCTGGATTATATTCCAGACAAGAAGTGTATTGAACTTAAGAGCCTTAAACTTTATAGTTGGTCATATCGAAACGAAGGTGTCTTCCATGAGGCGGTGACAAACAAAATTCTTGATGATCTCGTTGCTGCTGTAAAGCCGAGATATATTCGACTGACTGCACATTTTTATGTGCGTGGCGGGATTTTTACTAACGTTACCGTTGATTACCGGAAAAAAGGATGGCAACCTAAACCAGCTATTTTGCTTCAGGAATTTGATAGTCAATCAAATATCCGGAAATAATTCACAGCGGACTTTTTGATATAAAGTTTATATAACTTAATATATTGATTTTGGGTCTAATTCGCGTCAGATCATGAAAAAACAGTTTGCAAAAATATAAATTTTATATATCCTGTCAGTCAGTATGAAGATAATATATAACTTATATACATGATTCTAAAGAGAAATGGACTGTTTGTTTTACTAATATCTATACTTTTTTGGGCTTGTTCACTTATATCATTTGATGTATTGGCAGATAAATTAGCACAAAATCAAGCCCAATATTATGCAAATTTGTGGGACCGGATACGAAACGGATTTGCGTTAGCATTGCCTCCGGATAGTAAAGCAATACGTAAGCTTGAAGCTCCTTATGCTCAGAATCCGCAAATGCTCAACCGTATAATTGCGAGTAGTGAGCGGTATTTATATTATGTCGTGGAGGAGGTTGAGCGTCGTGGTATGCCCATGGAAATTGCATTGCTGCCAGTGATTGAAAGTGCGTATAACCCCCTGGTTAAATCAAATAGTCAAGCTGCAGGTTTATGGCAATTTATACCGGCAACGGGAAAAACCTTAGGTTTGGCACAAAATGTATGGCATGATGATCGCCGTGATATTATTGCATCAACCGAAGCTGCACTTGATTATTTGCAGTATCTTTATCGAAAGTTTGATAATTGGAAGCTGGCCATAGCGGCATACAACTTAGGCGAAGGTGCGATAAATAAAGCATTAACCAGGAATTCTCATAAGAAAAGATCAATCAGCTTTTACGATCTAAACCTTCCGATCGAAGCCAAGTATTACGTATACAGATTATTGGCAATTAAAGACATTATTGCTAATTCTAGAAAATATGGTATACAGCTTCAACCGATACCAAACCGACCGTATTTTGACAAAGTCAAAGTGCATGAACATATCGATATCTCACTAGTTACCCGCCTTGCCAATATCTCAGAAGTTGAATTCAATGCTTTAAATCCAGCCTATAATCGTTATGTCATTAAAGTGCTTGATGAGCCTCGTACTTTATTGTTACCTAAAAATAATAAAGGGATCTTTTTAAGAAATCTAGAAACTTACCAAGACCCGAGAGTCTCATGGCACATTTATCACGTCAAGAAAGGTGAAAATATCAAAGGGATTGCGGCTCGTCATCGCACTACTGTAAAGCAATTACAGGCAATTAACGGCATCGCTCGAAATAAGAATCTTACCCTTGGGCAAAAAATACTGGTTCCACAGACTATGATGGAAGTTCATGCCGGTAATGCCGCGCAAAAGAAAAAGCAATTACAAAATTATCAATCAAGAGTTTATATCGTAAAAAAAGGCGATACTTTATATGAAATCGCAAGACGATATGGCACAACGGTTAATCAAATTAAATTGTGGAACAATAGTAATGAAAACTTATCAATTGGACAGAAGCTGGTAATTATGAAAAGCTAAGCATATATCCAAGGGATATTAGCATTAATCAAATATTTTTGAGAAATTCAATAGCCCAACTAACACCAAATCCAGTGACTTCACTATCGACAGCTCCTAAACCATCTTTATGGCTACTGGCTGATAAATCCATATGTAACCAAGGCGTATTGTTAACAAATCGTCGCAGAAAACAGGCAGCGAGAATATGATCAAATTCTCCACCTAGTTCACATTGTTTAATATCTGCAATATTGCTTTCAAGACTTTCTTCATAATCAGAATCCATCGGAAAAACACAAACGCGCTCACCGCTTTTTTTGCCTGCGGAAATGGCTTTTTGGGATAAGTCGTCACGATTACTAAAAACACCACTATAACGTGACCCCAAAGCTGTTTTCATGCTGCCAGTTAGTGTGGCGAAATCGATTATCAAATCAGGTTTCAATTTAGCTGCTAACGTCAAGGTATCCGCTAGAACCATACGCCCCTCGGCATCCGTATGGACTATTTCAATTGATAATCCGTTCAATGCTGAAATGATGTCATTCTGCTTATAGGCATGCGGACTGATATGGTTTTGTGCGATCGCAAGCCAGCAATCAATCTGGATTGGGATTTCAGCTCGTGTTGCGGCAAGTAAAATACCTAATGCCACTGCGGAGCCATTCATATCTTCGTGCATTCCTTGCATATAGCGTGGCGGTTTTAAATTATGACCACCTGTATCGAAACATATGCCTTTACCAACGATAGCAATATTTTTTTGCGGAGGATTTTTTCTACATTTATGTTGTAGATGGACAATGGCAGCGTCATCGGGATCACTGCCTTGTGCCACTGCAACAAAGGCACCTGCCCCCATTTCTTTTAATTTACTAAAATCAAATTCCTGGTATTCCCAACCTTCGTTTTCGGCCAGTTTCTTAATTTGCTGACGATAGGTTTTTGGTGTTAACTCATTTGCCGGTAATACAGTTAAGCCACGAGCTAATAAATTTCCCTCTGCCATTGCGCGTTGTAATGTAAAGTTCTCAATATCCTTATAGCCATATAGAAAAATTTTAGTCAGTGATTTTCTGATAGGTTTGTTTTTCCTGACAGGCAGCACAGCTCCATTAACCCAAGTGGTATATACAGCCAATTCAGAAAAAATCTTCTTCTGATGCGCTGTTCCATAAACAGCGATATGCATTTCAGAAGGATTTTCTATGAGCAATAATTTTAGTGCTTTACGTATGGAAGTTTGTTGACAGAATATGGAATTGTCAGTATCAACCATAACCCAGGTACATAATCCGCCATCTTCAAGATTGGCACTGACCGGAGTATCACTGAGATCAGTCAATTTCATTTCGCGCCGCGACAGTAGTTTTTCCAGTGACCCTTCACCAGGAACATTGTATTTCTTGGGTAGTTTTTCTAATAGAGGAAGTATTACGAGAATATGTGACGCTTTAATAGATTGATCAATAGGTGATATATTCTGGAAAAGTGATGCCAGCATTGAAAGCTTTCCTGTCAAATATTATTTCTTGGATGACTATATCGGGAGTCATTGCATGAAGAATGATTGCTGATAATATTGCTATTATATACGTCTTATGTGCATTGTGGCTGACATAGCCTTCGACGGACACATTTATTCTGGTTTTTGGTTTTAATAGGGAGTTTCACAAATAATAATGCATCAATATCTCGAGCTAATGCAGCATGTTATTAATCGTGGGTATCAGAAAACAGATCGGACGGGCACTGGCACGCTATCAATTTTTGGCTACCAAATGCGCTTTAATCTAGCGGATGGCTTCCCCTTGGTGACAACTAAAAAATGCCATTTAAAATCCATCATTCATGAACTTTTATGGTTCTTGCAAGGTGATACCAATATCAATTACCTTCGTAAGCAAGGGGTAACAATATGGGATGAATGGGCTGATCAGAATGGTGATCTTGGTCCTATATATGGGCACCAATGGCGGTCTTGGGCAACGTCAGACGGTCATCGCATTGATCAATTGAAGCAAGTTATTGAGCAGATTAAGAATATACCTGACTCACGGCGCATACTCGTTTCTTCATGGAATGTGGGTGATTTACATAAAATGAAATTACCGCCATGCCATGCTCTTTTTCAGTTTTATGTGGCAGATAATCGATTGTCGTGCCAACTTTATCAGCGGAGCGCTGATATTTTCTTAGGTGTTCCTTTTAATATCGCATCGTATGCATTGCTTACTTTGATGATGGCTCAAGTGTGCAATCTTAAACCGGGGGATTTTGTACACACCTTTGGTGATGCACATCTTTATCTCAATCATCTTGAACAAGCCCATGAGCAATTGAAGCGTGATCCTAGATCATTGCCAAGCATGAAATTAAACCCAAACATACGAGAAATACTGGATTTTAGGTATGAAGACTTTATATTGGAAAATTATGATCCTCATCCAGCTATTAAAGCACCGGTAGCTGTATGACATCATTACGTTTATCCATACTGGTGGCGATGGCTAGGAATCGGGTGATTGGCCAGAGCAATAAGTTACCCTGGCGCTTGCCGTCCGATTTAAAACATTTTAAATTCCTGACAATGGGTCATACCATTGTGATGGGACGTAAAACTTATGAATCTATCGGTCGGCCCTTACCGGGTAGGGCCAATATTATTATTACTCATCAAACAAGTTTCGAAGCACCCGGGGCTATTGTCGTCAATTCGGTTGAAGATGCTTTACAGATATGTGAGGAAACCAGTACGCCAAACAATGAAAGTTTTATCATTGGAGGTGAAAAGCTTTATCGGCAAACACTAAGGCACTGTCAGAGAATGTATATTACGGAAATTCAGAAAGATTTCGAGGGGGATACTTTTTTCCCGGAGTTTAACGCTAACGATTGGGAAGAGATTCAACGTGATAAGCATTTCTCTGAAAGCAATAACAATATGGAATATCATTTTGTAATACTTGACCGTAAAACCTGACTCAAAAGTTTTGAGGTATTTCCGGTACTCAAGTAAGCATATAAAAATGGTGAAACGAGTATTGCTCCCTCCATTTCACCATTTTTATTTAAGATTATTGACTTATAGATGTGCTAACAAATATTTATATTACTTTAACATCGGGTAAAGGAAAGCCATTAAAATTGCTTGCATAAGCAGTGGTATAGGCACCCGCATTCGGTATATAAATGAAATCTCCTTCCTGTATGTCATTCGGTAACATTGCGTCATGCATTAAAATGTCTACTGAATCACAAGTTGGACCAGCGATAGACCAAGGAATATTATTGCCTTTCCGATCGGTGAGGATTTCATAGCGCAGACCTTCCGTCATTTCGATGACACCTCCAAACATGCCTGCATCCCAATACATCCATCGTTTCCCATTGCGGGTTGCAGTACCCACAACTCGACAAATAAAATAGGCTGAATCAGATACCAAATAACGGCCAGGTTCCGCCATAATGTGGATATGATCAGGTAAATCAGCGATGGCAGCATTGATAATCCCAGCGATGATTTCAATAGAAGGGATCGGTTTGGTATGGCGTACCGGATAACCTCCTCCGATGTTAAGTAATCGAGGATTTAAACCAGAAAGTTTCATATCAGCAAAAACTTTTTTTGCACGCTCAATGCCAACTCGCCAATTTTGAGGGTTACGACACTGCGAGCCTACGTGAAATGTTACCCCAGCCAAATCTGCCTTGAGCTTTGCAGCTTCATAAATGATTTCGTTGATATCTGCAAGATGTGTTCCAAATTTACCCGCTAGTGGCCAATCACTGCCGATGTTAGGTGTATCAATGCGCAAATACATCTTGGCATCTGGCTTGACACTTACGATCTTGCGTAACTCTTCTATACTATCAATAACATACCATTCAACCCCTTTAGCCGCAGCGTATTCGAGGTAAGCACGAGATTTTATCGGATTACTATAAAATATTTCAGCAGCCGGCACCCCCAGCTTTAGTAACAAATCAAGCTCGGCTATAGAAGCAATCTCAAAGCCAGCACCTTCTTCAATCAGTGTTTTTAACACACGATGATCGGGGTTGGCTTTAACTGCATAATGTGGATGAACTCGTGGCAATACGGCTTTAAAGCGGCGAGTTTTTTGTCGGATAATATGACTGTCGACTAATAAAAAAGGGCGTTGGTAGCCTTTTCTCAATTCATTCTGGACATGCTTAAAATCCAGACTGATTTCAGGGTGAGTGTCAAATAAAACTTCAGGTTGATCGGATTTTTTAAGTGTAGAGGAGAATGTACGCATGAGTGTCTTCCTTTAAAAATGGCTACGTAACAGGAATATGAATATTGACCAGATCAGCTGGAGCAAAAGAGTTCTTAATACTTATCATGATGACCCCCTTATATGTGAATTCACATGGATTTAATTTGCACGCATTATAGTCCCCATTTCTGGGGAATCAAGTGTTTTTTTAATTTATTTTCATAAAAAACATCAATTATTAATTATAATAAACAGTAGGTTACAATTTAATGCGCAAGCAATAATATTATTATGATATTTTTCAATCACTTTGAAGGCAATTTTATAGCTTTAAAGTTCTGAAATTTACTTTAACTTATAGTTAATAGTTGCACAAATATCGATATATCCCTGATTCGGAGAAATAATTATATCGCTCCGGTAAATGTGCCATTAGATTTTTGGCAGAGTCACACCCTGTTGCCCCTGGTATTTCCCGCCCCGATCCTTGTACGAAGTTTCACATATCTCGTCAGACTCAAAGAAAATAACTTGTGCGACGCCTTCATTGGCATAGATTTTGGCGGGTAGGGGAGTGGTATTGGAAAATTCCAAGGTAACATAACCTTCCCATTCTGGTTCAAAAGGGGTGACATTGACGATGATGCCGCAACGGGCATAAGTTGATTTGCCTAAACAAATGGTCAATATATTACGTGGAATACGGAAATATTCAACGGTGCGAGCCAATGCAAAGGAATTGGGTGGAATGATACAAATATCACTTTTGACATCAATAAACGAGTTGGAATCAAAATTTTTGGGGTCTACAATGGTGGAATTAATATTGGTAAATAGCTTAAATTCATCTGAGCAGCGGATGTCGTAGCCATAGCTTGAAGTGCCGTAGGAAACAATCCGTTGGTCATTCTTCTGGCGAATCTGATCAGATTCGAATGGTTCGATCATGCCATGCTCTTGTACCATGCGGCGTATCCACTTATCTGATTTAATCGTCATTCTTTAACCTTTTTAGTTATCTTCCATTACGATTCTGGCGAGCAATTCTGAATGATCTTCCGCAGATTCGGCTACTTTAACCGCGATTCGACGAGCAATCATCCGGTATATTTCGGCTATTTTCCCTTCAGGCTCAGCGACCACGCTGGGTTTTCCCCTGTCAGTATGTTCGCGGATTTTTATATCAAGTGGTAGCGCGCCGAGAAATTCCACATCGTAATCCTGACACATCCTTTTACCGCCCCCGGTTCCAAATATGGGTTCTGTGTGTCCACATTGAGAGCAGGTATGTGTACTCATGTTCTCTATAATGCCCAAAATCGGGATGCCTACTTTCTCAAACATTTTTAATCCCTTGCGGGCATCAAGCAAGGCGATATCTTGAGGTGTAGTGACAATAACAGCACCAGTGACAGGTATTTTTTGTGCGAGTGTTAACTGAATATCACCTGTACCGGGGGGTAAATCAACAATTAAATAATCCAAGTCTTTCCAATGGGTATCGTTCAACAATTGTTGCAAAGCCTGGGTAACCATCGGACCGCGCCAAACCATAGGAGTTTCTACATCAATGAGCAATCCAATCGACATCGCTTGGATACCATGCGCCTGAACAGGCTCCATAGTTTTGCCATCAAGAGATTCCGGGTGACCGGTTATTCCCAGCATTTGGGGTTGTGATGGGCCATAAATGTCTGCATCTAGAATACCCACTGAGGCGCCTTCTGCCGCTAATGCCAAAGCCAAATTGACTGCTGTCGCCGATTTTCCGACACCGCCTTTGCCGGATGCCACGGCAATGATATTTTTAACACCAGGGACAAGCTTAACGCCCCGTTGTACGCTATGGGGAATAATTTTGCTGTTGACCGCAACCTGAATATTTCCAATACCCGGTATTGATTTCAATGCTGCAGTAATCTGTTTCTGGATGTTATCTTTTACGCTATTTGCCGGATAGCCCAGTTCTATTTCAATGAATACATTATTCTGATCAATTCGAATATTGCGCACTGCCTGAGTGGTAATGTAATCCTTATCCGTGGTTGGATCGATAGTCTGCTGTAGTACAAACTGTATTTGCTGCTCAGAAATGGTCACTACTAACTCCTTTTTGCTGCCTGTCAAAAATTAACAATTGAATAAATGGATGGTAACAAATATCAGGAATGCGCACACAGTTTGTTACAATTAGCTCTTACCCAATCTGGTTTCTTAAAGTTAATGAACAAGCGAAAAATTCTGGTTACATCCGCGTTGCCATATGCCAATGGCAGCATCCATTTGGGCCATTTGATTGAATATATTCAAACGGATATATGGGTACGTTTTCAGAAAATGCGCGGACATACGGTTTATTATGTTTGTGCGGATGATACACATGGCACTCCCATCATGTTACGTGCTGAAAAAGAAGGCATTACACCTGAGGCATTAATTGCGCGGGTACACGATGAGCATTTGGTTGATTTTACTGGTTTTCATATCCAGTTTGATAATTATTACAGTACGCATTCGTCTGAGACTCGTCATTTTTCAGAAAATATTTATAGCAAGCTTAAAGCGGCGGGACTCATTGCAGTGCGAGGTATCGAGCAATTGTACGATCCTGTGAGAAATATGTTTTTACCCGACCGGTTTGTTAAAGGCGAGTGCCCGAAATGTGGCGCTAAAGATCAATATGGCGATTCCTGTGAGGCTTGTGGCGCTGCCTATGCACCAACAGATCTGAAAAATCCCTATTCATCGGTATCGGGTGCCAAGCCGATTAAAAAATCATCCGAGCATTATTTTTTCAGTTTGTCCGATGCGCGTTGCGCCGATTTTCTGCGCCGCTGGACTCGCGAAGCAGGTCATTTGCAGGCTGAGGCAGCCAATAAAATGCGCGAGTGGGTGGGTGAGGCGGGTGAAAATAAACTTTCTGATTGGGACATTTCTCGCGACGCGCCTTATTTTGGTTTTGAGATACCTGATGCACCCAACAAATACTTTTATGTCTGGTTAGATGCGCCAATTGGCTATATGGGTAGTTTTAAGAATTTATGCGCCCGGAAACAAATCGATTTTGACGAATTCTGGCGACAAAAATCGGATACTGAGCTCTATCATTTTATCGGTAAGGATATTCTTTATTTTCATGCACTATTTTGGCCTGCGATGCTGGAGAATGCAGGTTATCGGACCCCAACCAAGATTTTTGCTCATGGTTTTCTTACCGTAAACGGTGAAAAGATGAGCAAGTCTCGTGGCACGTTCATCACGGCGGAAAGTTACTTAAAGCAAGGTCTCAACCCTGAATGGTTACGGTATTACTATGCGGCAAAGCTTAATGGCACATTGGAAGATATCGATCTAAGCCTGGAAGATTTTGTGGCGCGTGTTAATTCCGATTTGATTGGAAAATTTATTAATATCGCTAGCCGATGTGCCGGGTTTATCAGTAAACGTTTTGAAGGTAAGTTAATAGCTGGCGAGCAATATCAATTAATGCAGGCGATGGTTAATGAACGCTTTGCGGGCTGGCGGCCAACTCATATTGAAAAAGCTTTTGAAGAAAGAGAATTTTCAGCCGCAATTCGCCAGATCATGAAATTTGCGGATGAAGCAAACGAAATGATTCATGAATTGGCACCTTGGGAGATTGCCAGGAATTCTGAGCGCAGTGATGAATTACAGAGAGTCTGCAGTCTGGGCATACAGCTTTTTTATATACTTTCACGTTACCTCAAGCCCATCTTGCCGGAAACAGTGAGACAAATTGAGTGTTTTCTCAATTGTGAATCCTTGACTTGGCCTGAGTTGAATGAGGGGCAGCTTGTTTCGGATTTGCTGTTGCCCGCTGGACATACTATCAATGCCTATCAGCATCTGATGACTCGTATTGATGGTAAACAGATCGATGCATTGATTGCAGCTAATATACAGAGTTTGGCACCCGCTGGTCATGCCGAATCTCTTGTGCGCCATGCGGAGAAACAGCAACATGCCATTACGCCGATTGCTGAAACAATTTCCATTGATGATTTTAGTAAGATTGATTTACGGATTGCAAAAATCATTAATGCAGAACATGTGGAAGGGGCAGAGAAATTATTGAAGTTGACGCTGGATATTGGTAATGAACAACGCACTGTTTTCGCCGG
>ERZ1292630.2270-Hain-H41-02um-R3-2270-length-17953-cov-7_pt1 | contig 17953 bp, 14 predicted proteins | sample MGYA00564408_ERZ1292630 | MGnify/ENA primary metagenome ERZ1292630 (study PRJEB36523, sample SAMEA6512641) | groundwater metagenome | collected 2019-01-08 | study: AquaDiva: Metagenomics assemblies of 32 groundwater samples
CTTTTTCTTTAGTTGATTGTTGTATTGCTCCTCTTTTATGGCGTTTACCTAAATTAGGAATTAAATTACCTAAAAATGCTACCCCTTTGATAGATTATTCTGAAAAAATTTTTAGCAAAGATACTTTTCAATCTAGTTTGACTGATGCTGAAAGAATATTAAGAATTTAATCTTATATATTTTATGGTGAAATTTTTATGTTTGTTCATTTGCAGTGTTATAGTGAATATTCATTGATAAAAAGTTTGTTAAAAATTGATTCTTTTGTTTTTGAAGTTAAAAATAGATTTATGCCTGCTGTTGCATTGACTGATGAAAATAATTTATTTGCTTCCGTTAAATTTTATAAGCAGGCATTATTTAATGGAGTCAAGCCTATAATTGGCTGTGATATTATTATAAAAGAAGATGAGAATGTTTTAAAAAAAGATTTTAGATTAATTTTACTTTGTAAAAATTATTGTGGATATCAATCTTTAAATAAATTACTTACTAGAGCTTATTTATTTGGAAAAGAAAAAAATTTTTGTTTTATTTATAAAACTTGGCTTATTGATAATAGTCATAATTTAATAGCTGTTTTACCAACTAAAAATACTGGATTAATATTGTCAATAATTGAAAAAAAAATCAATATTGATATTGATTTGATTAAATTTTTTTTATCTCTTTTTAAAGATAGGTTTTATATTGGTATAAGTAAAATAGATTTAAAATATGAAAATTTTTATAATAATGAATTTTTTAAAATTGCATATAATTTTAATGTTCCTATTGTAGCAATTAATTGTGTTTGTTTTTTAAATAGAGAAGATTTTGATGCTCATGAAGCTAAAATTTGTATAAATCAAAATAGATATTTATCAGAATATAAACTAATTAGCGAAAATACAGCGCAGCAATTTTTAAAAACTTATAAACAAATGGAAGAACTTTTTTATTATATTCCAGAATGTTTAGAAAATACAATTGAAGTTGCAAAAAGATGTAATTATATTTTTGATATTAATAATATGTATTTGCCTTTTTATTTTATTTTTGATGAAATATCTTCTGAAGATTATTTATATAAAATATCATTAATTGGTTTGAATGATAAATTAATTTTTCTTAAAAAAGAATTAGATTTTACTCAATTTAAAGAGAAAGAGTATGAATTAAGATTAGAACATGAATTAAATATTGTTAAGGATATGAAATTTTCTGGATATTTTTTAATTGTAGCTGATTTTATTAATTGGTCAAAAATTAATAGTATTCCTGTTGGGCCTGGAAGAGGTTCTGGAGCTGGATCTTTAATAGCTTATGTTTTGTCTATAACTAATATTGATCCTATTAAATATGATTTATTATTTGAAAGATTTTTAAATCCGATAAGATTATCTATGCCGGATTTTGATATTGATTTTTGTATAGATGGAAGAGATAATATAATTGATTATGTTTTTAGTATTTATGGATATAATTCTGTTGCTCAAATTGTAACTTTTGGAACTATGGCTACAAAGGCTGTTATTAGAGATATAGGAAAAGTATTAGGTTTTAGATATGGTTTTATAGAAAAAATATATAAATTTTTTTCTAATAATAATGAAAAAAATTTAAAACAATTAATTGATAGTGATGATAAGATTTTAAATAAATTTAAAACTGATAAAGATTTATTTATTGTTATTAATTTATCAAAAATGATTGAAGGATTAATAAAAAATGTTAGTAAACATGCTGGAGGAATTGTTATTACTCCTTATAGTATGATAAATTTTATGCCAATTTATTGTGAAATTAATGAAATATACCCTTTGTCTCAATTTGATAAAGAAGATTTAGAATTTATTGGTTTATTAAAATTTGATTTTTTAGGATTAAAAACTTTAACAATAATTTATTCAAGTATTATAGATATAAATGTTAAAAGAAAAAAATTTTTAAAAAATAACATAGATATAGATGATATACCTTTGAATGATACTAAAACTTTTTTATTATTACAAAAATTTATTACTACTGCAATTTTTCAATTAGAATCTATTTCTATGAAAAATCTTATTAAAAGATTAAAACCTAATAATTTTGATGAAATTATAGATTTAGTTGCTTTAATACGCCCTGGGCCTATGCAATCTGGTATGTCTGATGATTTTATACAAAGGAAATTTGGTTTACAACAGGTTGTTTATCCTCATATTTTATTGAAATCTATTTTAGAAAAATCAAAAGGTATGATTTTGTATCAAGAACAAGTAATGCAAATAGCTCAAATTTTATCTGGATTTACATTAGTTGAAGCTGATCTTTTGAGAAGAGCAATAAGTAAAAAAGATGTTGCTGAAATGTATAAATATAAACAATCTTTTATATTTGGAGCTAAAAAAAAAGATATAGATGAAAATTTATCTTCTTATATTTTTGATTTGATTGATAAGTTTTCTGGTTATGGGTTTAATAAATCTCATTCAGCTGCTTATTCTTTTTTAACTTATCAAACTGCTTGGCTCAAGTCTCATTATCCTTTAGAGTTTATGTCTTCTGTTTTATCAGTTGATGTTAAAAGTGGTAGTAAAATTATATGTTATATTGAAGATTGTTATAGAATGGGTTTAAAAATTATTAGTCCAAATATAAATAAGAGTATTAAAAATTTTTATGTTGATGATTTTGATCATATAATTTTTGGTTTTAATGGTATTAAATGGATGAATGATATAATTGTTAATTATATAATAGATGAACGAAATTATAGAGGTTTTTATAAAGATATATATGATTTGTGTTTTAGATTTAATTATAAAGATTATTCTAAAAAATTTATTGAAGGTTTAATTAAATCTGGAGCTCTTGATTGTTTTGATTTATTTCGTTCTAAAATGATTGTAATTTTTAAATTATTAATTAAAATATATTGTTTATTGAATAATTACTATAAAAAATTACAAATAAATTTATTTGATATAGAAATAAAAAGAAATTTTTTTTTAAAATTTAAATTTTATAATTCATTATCTGAGAATAAGATTTTAATGTATGAAAAAGAAGCTTTAGGAATATTTTTAAGTGGAAACTTATTGTATGTATATTTTCAAGAATTATATTATTTTATATCATCAAATTTATTTGATATTTATTATGATAATTTTTTAAGTTATATAATTTGTGGATTTGTTGTAAATTTTAGATTCTTAATTAATAAGAATAATAAAAAAATTTATTCTTTTTTGATAGAAAGTATGGGATATTATCATGAAATTTTTTGTAATGATTTAAATAATATGTCTTTTTATAAAAAAGGAAATCTTGTTGTATGTTATGTAAAATGTATTAAAGATTTATATTATAAGAATTTTAAACTTTATGTTCTTAAAATAAAAAAATTAGATGAATTGAGATTTTTTTATGTAATATATGTTCAAATATATATAAATTATAAATTTGTTAATAATGAATTTTTGAGAATATTATTTCATGTTATTTTTTTATATAAAAATGGAAAGACTCATGTTTATATAATTAATAAATTTTATGATAAAATTTTAACTTTTAAATTAAATAATAATTATTTAATTAAGCCTTATATTGATTTTGTTGAAAAAATGAAATCCTTTTTGGCTGTACAAAATGTTATTATTTATTATAAATAAAAATTATTTTTTTTTAAGTATTATTTTTTATTGAGAGGTATTATTAGTTTTATGAAAAATGAATTAAATAATGATAATGAAGAATTTTTTTTTTTAAATTTTAATGATTTAAAAAATATAGATTTTAATTTTTTGAAAAAAATTTTTATTATTCAGGAAAAAAAAAATATTGATTTGGAAATAAAAAATTTAAATTTTTCTAATAAATTGAAAGAATTAAATGATTTATTATTTAGAATTAAAGCTGATTTTGAAAATTTTAAAATAAGATCTAAAAAGGATTTAGAAAATTCTTATAAACATAACATGGATGTATTTATTAAAGAATATATTAATATTATAGATCATTTAGAGCATGGTTTATATTCTTGTAAAGAAATAAGTGATAGTAAAGTTTTAATTATATATAAGGGTTTAGAATTAACTTATAAATCATCTATAATTTTATTGAAAAAATTTGGTGTAGATGTAATTGATCCTAAAAATGAGAAATTTAATCCAATAAATCATGAAGCTATTACTATAGTAGAAGATAAAAATTATCCTCATTCAACAGTTATTGATGTTTTACAGAAAGGTTATATTATTCATGATAGAATTTTAAGGCATGCTAAGGTTGTTGTTTCTAAATCTTGTTAAATAAAAAATTTTTTTTAATTGAAATAATATAATATGTCCCCATTATTATTATGATGTTGAATATTTTATGTTTATCAAAGAAGGATATAACAATATGTCAGATACTATAATTGGAATTGATTTAGGAACTACAAATTCTTGTGTAGCAATTTTAGAAAATGGTGTTCCTCGTGTTATTGAAAATAGTGAAGGAGATAGAACTACTCCTTCTATTGTTGCTTATACTGATAATAATGAAAAATTAGTTGGTATTGTTGCTAAAAATCAACGTGTAACTAATCCTAAAAAAACTTTTTATGCAATAAAAAGATTAATTGGTAGAAAGTATAATGATTCTGTTGTTCAAAAAGATAAAGATATGGTGCCATATGATATTGTTGAAGCGAAAAATGGTGATGCTTGGGTAGAAATTAATGGTAGTTTAGTTTCTCCTCAACAAATTTCTTCTGAAATTTTAATTAAAATGAAAAAAACAGCTGAAGATTATTTGGGATTTTCTGTTAAATCTGCTGTTATTACTGTACCAGCATATTTTAATGACTCTCAAAGGCAAGCTACAAAAGATGCTGGAAAAATAGCTGGATTGGATGTCAAAAGAATTATTAATGAACCAACAGCAGCTGCTTTAGCTTATGGAATGAGTAAAAAACAGGGTAATTCTGTAATAGCTGTTTATGATTTAGGAGGTGGAACTTTTGATATTTCTATTATAGAAGTTGCAGAAGTTGATGGTGAACATCAGTTTGAAGTTTTATCTACTAATGGTGATACTTTTCTTGGAGGTGAAGATTTTGATTTATTAATAATAAATCATTTAGTTGAAGAATTTAAAAAGGATACTGGAATAGATTTAAAAAAAGATTCTATAGCTCTTCAAAGATTAAGAGAAGCAGGAGAAAAATTAAAAATAGAATTATCTTCTCGAGATCAATCTGAAATTAATTTACCATATATAACTGCTGATAGAAGTGGTCCTAAACATTTACATTTAAAATTAACTAGAAGTAAGTTAGAATCTTTAGTTGATAATTTAATTGTTAAAACTTTAGAGCCTTGTAGATTAGCTTTAATTGATGCTGGAAAAACTGTATCTAATGTTGATACTGTTATATTGGTAGGTGGGCAAACAAGAATGCCTAAAATATTTGAAACTGTTAAAGAATTTTTTAAAAAAATTCCTAAAAAAGATGTTAATCCTGACGAAGCTGTTGCTATAGGAGCTGCTATTCAAGGAGGGGTTTTATCTGGTGCTATTAAAGATGTATTATTATTAGATGTTATTCCTTTATCATTAGGTCTTGAGACTATGGGTGGAGTTATGACTAAATTAATAGAAAAAAATACTACTATTCCTATAAAAAAAACTCAAATATTTTCTACTGCCACTGATGGTCAAACAGCTGTTACTATTAGAGTTTTTCAAGGAGAAAGACAACAAGCATCGTCTAATAAATTTCTTGGTGAATTTGATTTAACAGATATTCCTTCAGCACCTAGAGGTATGCCACAAATAGAAGTTTCTTTTGACATTGATTCTAATGGAATACTTAGTGTAACTGCTAAAGATAAATCTACTGGAAAAGAGCAAAATATTTTAATAAAAGCTTCTAGCGGTTTATCAAAAGAAGAAATAGAAAGTATGATTAAACAAGCTGAACTTCATTCAGAAGAAGACAAAAGATTTAGTGAATTAATATCTTCTAAAAATAATGGAGAATCGTTAATTCATTCTGTTGAAAAAACCTTAAAAGAATTTTCAAATAAAATACAAGTAAATCAAAAAAAAGATATTGAAATTTGTATTAATAATTTAAAAGATTCAATTAAATTAAATAATAAAATTGATATAGATTCTAAAATAGAATCTTTGAGAGTTGTTTATTCTAATTTAACAAATAATTTGCAAAATGATAATTCTTCAAATGATACAAAATCTAAAGATAATACTAAAGAAGATGTAGTTGATGCAGAGTTTGAAGAAATAAAAGATAAAAAATAAATTTTAAGTGTTATTATGCCTAAAGAAGATTATTATAGCATTTTAAATGTTAATAAAAATGCTAATGAAGTAGAAATAAAAAAATCATATAGAAGGCTTGCTATGAAATATCATCCTGATAGAAATAAGGGTGATATTTTAGCGGAAGAAAAATTTAAAAAAGTTAGTGAAGCTTATGATGTTTTATCAAATCCTGAAAAAAAAAAATTATATGATACTTATGGTCACTCTGGTATAGATCCTAATACTTATTCTAGTAATGTAAATATGAATTTTAGTGATATATTTGGGGATATATTTGGAGATGTTTTTGGTTCTTCTAAAAAAGAAAAAAATAATAATAATAATGGAAATGATATATATTATAAATTAGATCTTACATTAGAAGAGGCTATTAATGGAACTAATGTTAAAATAGGTGTTAAAACATTAGTATGTTGTAAAATTTGTAATGGATTAGGCACAAAAGGTGATGTACAAATTTGTAAAACTTGTAAAGGGTTAGGTAATGTAAGAATACAACAAGGTTTTTTTACTATACAGCAATCTTGTCCTAAATGTAATGGAGAAGGTAATATTGTAAAAGATTATTGTAAAAATTGTATGGGTGATGGTAGAATAGAAGAAAATGTTGTATTATCTGTAAAAATACCTTTAGGAGTTGATACTGGGGATAAAATACGATTAAATGGAAAAGGAGAAGCTGGGAAAAAAAATTCTCCTAGTGGTGATTTATATATAGAAATTAATATAAAAAAACATGATATTTATTTTAGAAAAAATATAGATTTGTATTGTGAAATTCCTATAAATTTTATTGTTGCTATTTTAGGTGGAATAATAGAAATACCTTTGTGGAATGAAAAAATTAAAATTAAGGTTCCCCCTGAAACTCAGACTGGTAAAATATTTAGATTAAAAGGAAGTGGTATTAAATCTTTTAAAGGAGATGGGCCTGGAGATTTATATTGTACTGTAATTGTTGAAATTCCTATTAATTTAAATGAAGAACAGAAAAAATTATTAATAGATTTTGATAAGAGTACTAATATGGTTAAATGTTATCCTAAAATTAGTTTATGGGCTGAAACTGTTAAAAAATTTTTTAAATAATTAAATTTTTATTATATATATATTTTTTTTTATTTTTTTTATGAAATTTTATTTCATATTTGTAAGGTTATAGAGAATAATGAATAGAGTGCCAATGACTGATCTTGGATCTAAAATTTTGAAAGAAGAATTGTTAATTTTAAAAACTCAAAAAAGATTAGAAGTTATAAATATAATATCTGATTCTCGTTTGCATGGAGATTTAAAAGAAAATGCAGAGTATCATTCTGCTAGAGAACAGCAAGGTTTTATTGAAGGAAGAATACAAGAAATTGAATATAAATTGGTTAATTCTAATGTAATTGATATATCTAAATTAAAAAATGAAGGTAAAATAATTTTTGGTGCAACAATTGATTTATTTAATTTAGATACTCATGAAAAGATAATTTATAGAATTGTTGGAGATGAAGAAGCTGATTTAAAATATAGAAAAGTATCTATAAATTCTCCTATAGCAAGATTTTTAATTGGAAAATATGAAAATGAAATAATAGATGTTGAAATTCCAACTGGAATTGTTACTTATAATGTTGTAAAAGTTTTTTATATTAATTAATATGAATATTAATTTTAATAAAAAAAGTTGGATATTTAAACGTAAAAATGAGGAATTTTATTTAAAAGCTAAAAAATATGGTTATAGGTCAAGATCTGTATTTAAGCTTTTAGAAATACAAAATAAATATAAAATTTTTAAAAGCTGTATGAATATTATAGATTTTGGTTCACATCCTGGAGGTTGGAGTGAATTTGTTTATGAATGTATTTATGGTAATGGATATATATTATCTGTAGATAGAGTTATTATAGAAAGTATTTTTGGTGTAAATTTTATTAATGGTAATATAAATAATAAAAAATTTTTTAATGAAGTAGTTAATAAATTAGATAATATAGTTATTGATATTATAATATCAGATTTATCCCCTGATATAACTGGTAATAAAGTAATTGATATTTATAATGTTATTTATTTAGCTAACATTATTTTAATTTTTTCAAAAAAGATATTAAAGTTTAAAGGAAATTTGTTGATAAAGTTGTTTTATGGAGATGAATTCGATTTTTATATAAATGTTTTAAAAAATTATTTTTTAAATATATATATAATTAAACCTAAAGCATCTATATTATCTTCATCAGAAGTATATGTTTTTGGTAAAAATTTTAGTATGATATAATTTTTTTTAAGAGGTTTAGTGTTTTGAGTGATTGGATAAAAAATTTAGTTTTATGGTCTGTTATAGGATTAATATTAGTTTCGTTATATAGTAGTTTTGGTAGTAGATATAATCAATCTAGAAAATTAACTTATACGCAATTTGTAGATAAAGTACAAACTGGAGATATAAAAGAGATTACTATAGATAATAGATATATAACAGGTATGAATTATAACGAAGAAACGTTTTCTACATATGCTCCTACAAAAATAAATTCATATATAATTGAAGAAGATTGGATTAAGAAGCATAAAATTGATGTTAAAGGTAAACCTCCTGAACAACAAAGTATGATAACTCATATTTTTATTAGTTGGTTTCCAATAATATTATTTATTGGTGTTTGGATATTTTTTATGAGACAAATGCAAGGTGGTGCTGGAGGAAAAGGAGCAATGACTTTTGGTAGAAGTCGAGCTAAATTGATAGGTGAAGATGATGTTAAAGTTACATTTGCTGATGTTGCTGGGATAGATGAAGCAAAAGAAGAAGTTTCTGAATTGGTTTATTTTTTAAGGGAACCAGATAAATTTAGAAATTTAGGAGGTCGTATACCAAGTGGTGTTTTATTGGTTGGTCACCCAGGTACTGGAAAAACATTATTAGCTAAAGCAATTGCTGGAGAAGCAAAAGTACCTTTTTTTACTATATCTGGATCAGAATTTGTTGAAATGTTTGTTGGTGTTGGTGCTTCTCGTGTTAGAGATATGTTTGATCAGGCAAAAAAAAGAGCCCCTTGTATTATTTTTATAGATGAAATTGATGCTGTTGGTAGACATAGAGGAGCAGGATTAGGTGGTGGACATGATGAAAGGGAACAGACTCTTAATCAATTATTAGTTGAAATGGATGGGTTTGAAGGAAATGAAGGTGTTATAATAATTGCCGCTACAAATAGGCCTGATGTTTTAGATCCTGCTTTATTAAGACCTGGAAGATTTGATAGACAAGTTACTATAGGATTGCCTGATTTGTTGGGTAGAGAAAAAATTTTAAAAGTACATATTAGAAAAGTTCCAATTGATAAAAATGTTAATATAAAAATAATAGCCAGAGGAACTCCTGGTTTTACTGGTGCTGATTTAGAAAATTTAGTTAATGAAGCTGCCCTTTTTACTGCAAAGGATAATGAAACTTTAGTAAAAATGCATCAATTTGAAAAAGCTAGAGATAAATTGCTTATGGGTGTAGAAAGAAAATCATTAGTAATGAGTGAAACAGAAAAAAAAATAACTGCTTATCATGAATCAGGACATGTTATAGTTGGATTAAATATGCCAGAACAAGATCCTATTTATAAAGTTACAATTATTCCTAGATCTAATGCATTGGGTGTTACATTATTTTTACCGGAATATGATAGATATAGTAATAATCGTACTTATTTAGAAAGTCAAGTGTCAGTTTTTTTTGGTGGTAGAATTGCTGAGGAACTCATTTTTGGAAAAGATAAAGTAACTATAGGTGCTTCAAATGATATAAGTAGAGCTACTGAAATATGTAGAAATATGGTTACAAAATGGGGATTATCAGATATTATAGGTCCTATCACTATTGGTGATAATAATGAAGAGGTTTTTTTAGGACATCAAGTTACCAGGCAAAAAGGGATTTCTGAATATATTGCTAAACAGGTTGATGAAGAAATTAATTTACTTATTAATAAATTGTATAATAAATCTAAATTAATACTTGAAAATAATATAGATAAACTTCATAAAATGGCTGAAGAGCTTTTAAAATATGAAACTCTTGATCATGATCAAATAAAATGTGTTATTGAAGGCAAAGAAGTTAAGCCACCTAAAGGTTGGGAAGATAATTGATAAATTTATTATTTTTATAATTTTGTTTTATTGTATGATATAATTATTATACATATATAATAATTTGGAGTTTTTTTTGTGGACAAATTTATTTTTATTTTACATGTATTTTTATCTGTATGTATTATTATGATAGTTCTTATTCAAAAAGGTAAAGGAGCAGAAGCAGGTACTTCTATGGGAAATATTTCTGATAATTTATTTGGGACTAATAATTCTAATGTTTTTTTAGTTCGTTTGACTTTTTTTTTGTTATTTTTGTTTATAATGAGTAGTTTAATTTTAAACAAAGAAATTTCTTTAAATAAAAAAACTGTTGATTTTAATATTGATTTGTATACAAAAAAAATAGATTATGAAAATTTAAATAAGTGATTTATTTGCCGATGTGGTGAAATTGGTATACACGCTGCCTTGAGGGGGCAGTGGCTTAATAGCTTTATCGGTTCAAATCCGATCATCGGCATTTTGTTTGTTTAATTTTTTTAATAATAATAGAGATGTTAAAATTCCTATAATTAATGGTATTATAATTGATAAAATTATATTATATTTAATTATATATCCAGATATTATAAAAGATAATATAGTTATAAATAATAATGGGCTAATGTAAAAAATTTGTGTATATACATGTTCAATGTGATTAGCCTTTGTACTTATAGATGTCATTATTGTTGTATCTGAAATTGGAGAAAGATGATCTCCAGCTACACAACCTGATAATAAAGCTCCTATTGAAGGTAAAATTATAGGAATTTGTTCTATTGTATTGTTATAATTATGTATTTCTCCCATTGATAAAGTTAATGGTATTACTATAGGAAATAATATTGCAGCTGTCCCCCAAGAGGATCCTATTGAAAAAGCTATTATTAATGATATTATAAATAATATTGAAGGTAATAAAAATATGTTTATTTTATTTGAAATTATATTTGCTATATATTCTCCAGTATGTAAATCATATCTTAATATATCTCCTAATGTCCATGCTAAAATTAATATAATTAATGGTGTTTTCATTAAATTTATTCCTTCTATAATTATTTTAGGAATTTGTTGTATATTAATGTTTTTATTTATTATGAAAAATATTATTGATATTATTATTGTTGTAATGCTTCCTAAAAATAATGCTTTTGCAGTTGAAGCATTTTGTAATGATATTAAAAATGTTTCTCCTCCTAAAATTCTCCATCCACCTGAGTGTAACATATTAATAATTATAGATAGAATTAATATACTTATTGGTAAAAAAAAATTTATAATTGATTTTTTATAATATATTTTTGGATTTGCATTTTTTTTTATGTATATATTTTTTTTTTCATTATCTTCACATTTTTTCATTAAGCCAAAAGATATATTTTTTCTTACTATAAACCAAATAGAAATTATAATAATAAATGAATAAAATAAAAAAGGTATTGTACAAAAATATGTTAATAATGGGTTAAAATTGATTAAACAATTTATAGATTTTTCATCTGATATTCCATTATCTTTAAAAAATCCTATAATTGCTGCTACCCAACTTGAAAATGGACATAATATAGTTAAAGGTGCTCCCATAGAATCTATTAGAAGAGATATTTTAGCTTTTGCTATTTTTTTTTGTATCACAATAGATTGCATAATTGAACCTACTGTTAATGTACTAAAATAGTCATCTATACATAATAATGATGACATTAATAATGAAGATGTTTCTGCTTGTTTTTTATTTTTTATGTATTTATTTATAAATAAAGAATAAGAATAAGTACCACCAGAAGTTTGTATTAATTTTATAAGTATTCCTGTTTGTAATATAAAAAAACATATAAATAAATTATATGATGTCCAAAATTTTGTTGAAAAAAAAATATTTATTTGTATGTTGTTATATATTCTATTTATTATCATGTTTATTGTATCATAAAAAAAAAAATCATTAGCTATTAATGAAGCGCATATAATTCCAATTATTATTGCTGTAATTACTTTTTTTGTAGTAAAGCCTATAATTAATATTAATATTGGAGGTAATAATGATATCATTTTTTTTTATAAATAATTGTATTTTTTTTTAATATAAATGTATTATACATTTAATTTTATTTTTGAAGTAGTTTTTTATGAAAAAAAAAAATATATATGTAGTTTCTACTCCAATTGGAAATTTATTTGATATTTCTGGAAGAGCTATTTATATATTAAAAACTGTTGATTTAATAGTAGTAGAAAATATTAGTCATTCTTATAAATTATTTTTATTATTTAATATAAAAACTAAATTGTTTATTTTAAATAATTTTTTAGAGTTAAAAAATAGTATTATTTTGATTAATAAATTTAAAAATAATAATATTACTAGTATTGCTATTATTTCTAGTTCTGGTACTCCTTTAATTTGTGATCCTGGATATTTTTTATTAAAAGAAGCTAAAAAATTAAATATTAGAATTGTTTCTATCCCAGGACCAAGTGCAGTAATAAGTTCTTTATCTATAAGTGGTTTGTCTGCTAATAAATTTATTTTTGAAGGATTTTTGCCTTGTGATATTAATAATAAAATAAATATAATAAAAAATTTTATTTTAGAATATAGAACTATTATATTGTATGAATCTTCTCATAGAATTTTAAATACTTTGTTATGTCTTTTAAAAATTTTAGGAAATAGAGTGATATCTATTGTTAGAGAAATTACAAAATTATATGAAACAGTTATTTTTGGTAATATAACATATGTTTTAAATTTTATTGAAAATGTTATTAATCAAGGAAAAGGAGAATTTGTTATTTTAATTTCGTCTAATCATAATAAAAAAAATTTTTTTATTAATTATGAAATAAAATGTTTTATTTATGTTTTATTAGAATTTCTTAGTATTAAAAAAATTGTTTTTTTAGTATCTAAAATAACAAAATTAAAAAAGCAATTTTTATATAATTATATATTATTATGTAAATTAATAAAAAATTATTTGTAAGATAATTTTTTTTATTGTATATTTTATTTTTTTTGGTTTATTAATCAGTTGCTTTTTAATTTATAAAAAGAGGAAAGTCTGGGCTCTATATATTTTTAATATTAGAAAAAATCTAACAAAATTTATTTTGGGAAAGTTTAAAAGAAAAATTTAAAATACTATCATTTTATGATTAGTTTGAAATATAAAATCCCTATTAAGAGCAAAATTAAGTATATTATTTGATAATAAGGTAAATTGCAAAAATTATATAGTAATATATATTTTAGATGAATAACTGATGAATACTAAACCCAGCTTATATAATAAATCAAGAAATAATTTTTTTATTTAAGGTATTTTTATTATGAATATGGAATATATATTAATTGTTATTAATAACTTAGCAATAGATAGAAAAATTTTAGGAAAAATTATAAATTTTTTTGAAGAAAATGAATGTTATGTTGTTAGGTGTAAGATATGTAAATTAAATATTAATGATTTAATTATTTTTGATAATAATTTTATTGTCAATGATTCAAATTTTGATTATATCATATTAGTTTTAAAAGGATATAATTTAATATCTAAAATGAGTATTATAGTTGAAAATAATAAAATAAATTTTTCCTCTATTTTTATAGATGATTATTTTTTTAATTTAAGTGATTATATTTCTTATTTTATAAAGGATATTAAAATAAATAAGAAATTAATATTGTATTTTTTTGAAGATCTTTTTATTGATAAGATTATTAATGAAAAAAATTAATATATTTGGTTTTGAAAAATTAAAATTAAAAAATTTATTATCATTTTTTATAATAGATAATGTTTGTGTTAATCAAATCATGTTTTGGATTCATAAAAATGGTGTTAATAATTTTAAATTAATGTCTAATATTTCAAAAATTATTAGATATAAACTATTTAATTTATTAATTGTTAAATTACCTATTATAGAAAAAGAAGAAATTTCTTTTGATGGAACAATAAAATGGTTATTTAAAGTGTCTAAAGATAATTATATAGAATGTGTATATATGTCGAAAAAAGAAAAAGGAACTTTATGTTTATCTTCTCAAGTTGGATGTTCTTTAAATTGTTCTTTTTGTAATACTGGAATGCATGGATTTAATAGAAATTTATATTCTTCAGAAATTATTGGTCAATTATATGTTGTAAAAAAAAGATTAAAATTTCTTTTTGTAAATTGTTTAATTTTTTTTAATAGTAAAATAAATAATATTGTTATCATGGGAATGGGAGAACCATTGTTAAATTTTAATAATTTATCTTCTTTTTTATTAATTATTAGAGATCATAGTTTATATAATTTTTCAAAAAAACATATAATTGTTAGTACAGCAGGTATAATTCCAGGAATGCATGATTTATATATTTATAATGATGTATCTTTAGCTTTTTCTTTACATGCTCCTGATAATATTTTAAGATCTAAATTAATGCCTATTAATAATAAATATAATTTAAATAATTTATTTAAGTTTTTTTCTTTTTATAAAAATGTATTAAATTTTGAAAGAATTACTATAGAGTATATTATGTTAAATAACGTTAATGATTATAATTATCATGCTTATAAATTAGTTAAATTATTAAGTGATTGTATATATAAAATTAATTTAATTCAATTTAATAGTATTGAAAAAATAAATTATAAATCTTCTTTTATTGAAAAAATTTATTTTTTTCAAAATATATTAAAAAAAAATGGTTTACTTGTTACCATTAGAAAAATTAAAGGTTTGGATATAAATGCTTCTTGTGGACAATTATTTGGAAAATTTATAAATAAAAAAAAATAGTTTTTTTTATTTTATTATTTTATTTAATTTGTATAATTTTTTTTTTGTTGGAATATAAAATGTTTAATTACATATTTTCAATTAAAGGTATGATAGATATATTGCCTAATAAAATTTTAACCTGGCAATATATAGAAGATATTATAAAAAAGTTGATGATATCATATGGTTATTGTGAAGTGAGATTTCCTATTCTTGAAAAAACTATTTTATATACTAAATCTGTTGGAATTTGTTCTGATATTATACAAAAAGAGATGTATTTTTTTGAAGATCAAGATAAAAATAAAACTTTTTTAAGTTTAAGGCCTGAAGGAACAGTTAGTTGTGCTAGAATGGTGATAGAAAATGGACTTGTATATAATAATAGACAACAAAAAATTTGGTATATTGGACCTATGTTTCGTAGAGAAAATACTCAAAAAGGGCGATATAGACAATTTAATCAATTTGGTATTGAATGTTTTGGAATTATAGATTTTGATGTTATTATTGAACATATTTTAATTGTAAAAAATTTATTTAATTTATTATTTATTAATAATAATATTATTTTACAAATAAATTGTATTGGTTCTATTAAAACAAGAATGATATATAAAGATGTTTTATTTATTTATTTTATTAATTATGTTCTTTTTTTTGATGAGGATGATAAAAATAAATTATTAGTTAATCCTATTAGATTATTGGATTCTAAAAAGTTAAATATAAAAAAAATAATTGATAAATCTCCTAAAATTATTAATTTTATGGATAAAGTTACAAAAAATAAATTTTTTTTATTTATGAAAAAATTAAATAATTTAAATATTAAATTTTTTATAAATGAAAATTTGGTTAGAGGTTTAGATTATTATAATGATATTGTTTATGAATGGACTTTAAAAGAATATAAATCTCAAAATTCTTTATGTGGAGGTGGAAGATATGATAATTTAGTTAATCAATTTGGTTTTAAAAATATTTCAGGTGTTGGTTTTGGAATTGGGTTAGAAAGATTAATTTTATTATATAATGAAAATTTTGTTTTAAATAAATTTTTTGTAAGTGTATTTTTGATATGTATTGGTGATAAAGCTCATTTTTTAAAAATTAAAATTGCTGAATTAATAAGAATTCTTTATCCAAATATTTTTTTGTTTACTACTTACGGTATTAGTAATTATACAAATCAGTTAAAAAAAGCTTATAATCTTAATACATCTTTAGTTTTTATTATAGGAAATGAAGAATTAAAAAGTTATAATGTAATAATTAAGTTTTTAAATAGTAATAAATTAAATAAAATTATATCTATTGATAATATTAGTATATTATGGAGTGTTTAAAATGTATAATTTTAATTATTTAAAAAAAATTTTTAATTTTTTTTTTATAAAAAATAAAATTTTTTATTTATTGTTTATTTTTTTATTTTTTTTATATTTATATTATGATTATAATAAAAATATGAAATTTGAAAAAGCTTCTAATTTATATAATAATATTAATTATTCTTTATATCATAGTGATTTTCATAGCGTTATTAAATTGTCTAATTTTCTTATTGAAAAATATAGTGATACATATTATAAAGATTCTTGTTTACTTATATTGTCTAGTATAGAATTTAAAAAAAATAATTTAAATAATTCTTCTTTTTATTTAAAAAAAATTATAGAAAAAACAAATACTGGATTGAATAATATTGCTTTATTTCGTTTATGTAAAATTTATTATTCTAATAATATGATTAAAGAGTCTTTTGATTTATTAAATATCATAAAGGAAAAAACTTATTTTATTTTTTATGAAGAAATGAAAGGAGATATATTTTCTTATATAAATGAAAATGAAAAAGCAAAAATAGCATATTTACATTCTTTAAATTTTATAAAAAATGATTATAATATTTTTTCTATAAAAATTAAAATTAATAATTTAGGTTTTATAGTATAATATTTTAATATATAAATTTTTTATTTTTTATGAATTAATTATAAACTTTATGTATAATTTTTTTTACAGTTTTTTGTATTATTTTTTTTAATTGAGATAAAAATGTTACCTGTTGTATCTTTAATTGGTCGTCCTAATGTAGGAAAATCTACATTATTTAATTTATTAACTTGTTCATTTAATTCTATAGTTTTAGATGTAATTGGCACTACACGTGATAGACAATATGGAACTGGAATTGTTGGTAATTTATCTTATATTTTAGTTGATACTGGTGGAATTATATTAAATAATTGTCAAAATTTTGATTTATCTTTAGATATTTTGTATCAAGTAGAAGAAGCTATAAAAGAATCAGATATTTTATTATTTATAATAAATTTAAAATTTGGTTTGAATCAAGATGATATATTAATATCTAATTATTTAAGAAAATTTAATAAAAAAATTTTATTAGTTGTTAATAAAATAGATGAATATGGATATAATAATATTGATTTTGATTTTTATTCTTTGGGGTTTGGACATCCAATTTTTATTTCAGCAAAATATAATAAAAATATTTTGTTTCTTGCAAATAAATTTTTATCAATTATATATAAATTTTTTAATTTTTCTGATACTTTATGTAAAATTTTAGTTAATATAAAAGTAGCAATAATAGGCAAACCTAATGTTGGAAAATCTACTTTGATAAATAATGTTTTATATAAAAAGCGTCTTATTGTATTTAATGAACCTGGAACAACTAGAGATAGTATATATATACCATTTAATAAAAA
>ERZ1292630.2271-Hain-H41-02um-R3-2271-length-17952-cov-7_pt1 | contig 17952 bp, 20 predicted proteins | sample MGYA00564408_ERZ1292630 | MGnify/ENA primary metagenome ERZ1292630 (study PRJEB36523, sample SAMEA6512641) | groundwater metagenome | collected 2019-01-08 | study: AquaDiva: Metagenomics assemblies of 32 groundwater samples
TTTTCCATTTCTTGGAACCGGCATAGATCAACTCCTGGAGAAATTGTTCGCCCCGTCGGAAATACGCCAGGGCGAGCATGGCGCTGATCGACTGGCCCAGCCACTGGCAGATCTCATCAAAAGTCTGCTGGACCTTTTCCACGACGAGCCGGCAGCGTTTGAAGCCTTCGGTGAGGGCCTCCCACCACGCTAAGAGCGGAGCCCGATACTTTTCCCAGGGTTCCGCCTCGCGGGTCGTCTCACGAAAATCCACGTACGAGCGCAGAATCCCAACAAGAAACTCCCGCCAATCCTCGGGCGGCAGGGTGAGCAACGCTTTCGCACAGGCTTGCGCCCGGTCCTTTTTCAGTTCGAGTTCCCACCGGACGCCATACTCCTTGGCTTCTTCACGGCCTTTCTGTTGGAGCTCCAGGCGCTTGTCGTAGACCCGCAACATGGTTTGACTCTCCCGACTCCCGAAGTAGAGCGTGTCTCCCGTCGAGGTGCCGGACCGCAACGAGGACCCGGCAATGACCTGGAACTTCTGGGACCGCGTCACGGCCTGTCCGGCCTCGACCGCTTGTTTAATCTGTGCGATAGAGACCCCCGCAGCCCGATCATCCAGGGCCACATCCATGCGAGTGATGTGTCCCCCACGGGCAAAGACCCATGTGAGGACCGAACGGATCTTGTCTTCGGCCCAGGTGGAGACAATGCCCGCAGAGAGATCGACGTGGACTTCTTGGGCATTGCGAGGGGCCCCCGTCCCAAGTTTGCCCACGCCGTGACGGCCTTGGTTGGTGAGCCAGCACGTGGGATAGCCACGAAAGCCCGTCGTTGTCTCGAACCACTCCCCACCGATGACAGGGCCCAACTCATCGACCGTGGCCTGAGGAACGGTAAACGCGAGCCAATCGATGGTTTCTGTGAAAATACGGTCATCCATAAACGGTCCTTTCACTCCTCTGCTATACAAGCCCCCGTTTTACCGAACGGGGGCGTTTTGCGGTGCGCGCCGACGGCTGCCGCCGCCGGTCGCGCATCCTTCTCGCTGTGCAGTCACTCTCAGGTTTGGGCGTATGCTCTTCCGTTGCATCACCCTCCGTACTTCCTCCAAGTCGAACCGCACCATTCGGCGAAACCGCACGATCGGAATCTCCCCATTCCGGTAGGCACGCCGAATGGTTTTGATACTGACCTGCAGAAGGGCCGCGAGTTCATTCGTCGTAAGCCACGTTTTCTTCATTCGACTCCTCTTCAGCGCAACAGGCAGCATGGCCGAGACCATACCGATGTCATGATTAGGTGGAAAGAGACCCTGCAGGGGACAGGAGAGGTCATGAGAGGTCACTAAGGGACATCATTTGGTGAGTTGTCTTGCAGCGAGCATGGCGAGCTACAAACAACAGCTTCGTCCAGTAGATTAGTATTGCGAATTTTCTTTAATCAGAAACGCTAGACCAGATGCAAGGATTCGCGCTTCAGCTGAAATGCAGTTGTGAGAAGAGAGGAAGAGAAATGGGTACTAACAAGTGATAATTGAGAGCAACGAGCTGAATCGAAGAGTAGTTTTTAGAAATTATTTATCAATAGGGCTGAAAAATCTGTCGAGTAGAGCCGAGTGGCCTCTGCATGAATAAATGAAACCGTTCTCACAGCACAGAAGGAATCCATGGAAAAGGCGAAAGGGAGCTTGTGTTCTTTGCAGGAGAGATGGTCAAGGAGTTCTCCGGCTTCAGGAAAGTGGCTGAGCGGAAACTGACCATGCTCGATAATGCGTCGGACCTCAAGGACCTGTTTGCCCCGCCAGGGAATCGGCTGGAGATGTTAAAAGGGGATCGAGCCGGACAGTACAGCATCAGGATCAACGAGCAGTGGAGGATTTGTTTTCTCTGGAAGGCAGACGGACCGTATGAAGTTGAAATCACCGATTATCACTGAAGGAGAACCTGTCATGATCAAGAACGGCATGCGGCCGGTTCATCCCGGAGAAATCCTGTTCGAGGAGTTCATGAAGCCGGCAGAGCCGTCGATCAATGCCAATATGCTCGCGAAGGCCCTCGACGTTCCGGCGAACCGGATCACAGCAATTATCAAAGGACAGCGAGGCATCACGGGTGATACCGCGGTACGGTTGGCGACGTTTTTCAACACCACCGCTGAATTCTGGATGAACTTTCAGAAGACCTATGAGCTACGCCTCGCTGAAAGAGCTCTGCCGGGGAAGGTCATCAAGCACATCGAACAGCCCACATCTAATAGAAACTTTAGCCTTTAGACGGGAGCGATTGAAGGGCCACGTTTGTTGACAGTACCAGTATCGACACGTAGAATATCCCAGATTTTACATATCCTTGCCTTTACCTTGATGAGACTTACTCCGCTAATGATCGCCCCCAAATCCCTGATTTGCTCTTCACTGGTGTGCAATGGCTGACGAAACTCCAGTCATCCGCAGCTACGAAAGTGCTCCGGTTATTGAAACCGTCCTTTCAATTCAATTCAGACCTCTCGCAAAACTGTCGGTCCCACACTTTGGTTTGTATTGGAAGTTGATTAGAGAGCAATACCCTAGATCTGAGCTTAAGCCTCCCATTTTGCATCTTGTAGAGGAATTCGGTTCCGCGCAGACTAAAGCAACGCTCCCTCCATCATGGGTTGAGTTCCCTTCAGAAAGTCTTATTCGATGCTGGTTCATGGAGGAGAAACAAAACTTTTTCCTGCAGGTCCAACAGGACAGGTTTTTGTTCAACTGGCAGAAAATTAACTTAACGGATCAGTACCCTCGCTACAGTCAGATTAAGCCAATATTTATTCAAGAATGGGAAAGGTTTTGTTCCTTTCTTGAGTCAGAGAACCTGGGCATTCCGCAAGTTGATCAATGTGAAGTTACTTATGTTAATCATATTGATTATCCGAGCGATCAAGAAGCATACAGCGAACTGAAAAACATTGTTTCATATTGGTCAGGACTGAGCTCTGGAACATTCTTGCCCCAGCCAGAAAAGGTAAATATCCAAGTTCGCTACGCAATCCCAGACAATAGCGGAAGGCTATACATATCGCTTCAACCGGTAATCCGGACAAGGGATGCTAAAGAGGTGCTACAACTGAACGTAACCGCACGAGGTGCACCAAACTCCTCAAAGGCTGAGGATGTATTTGAATGGTTAGATCTCGGGAGAAAATGGGTGGTTGAGGGCTTTACCGACTTCACGACCAAGCAAATGCATAAACTATGGGGGCGGGAACGATGACACCACCAGCCGTGACAACGTCTGATTTTGGACAAACAATTGAAGCTCGTCCAGCAATGTTGCCCTCTGGTGCTCATCAGAGGTCGGTCATAAAGGTCTTCGCGCAGGATGGGCAGGGAGTGCAGGTTTTCCCACTTTGGGATAACACCTGGCGAACAGGGATTTTAGAGAAACTTTCTCGGCTGGGGTCTCTCCAAACGGATTGGAACAGCTACGGCAGTCCACCCCCATCCTCTCAGTCGTTGAGAAGAGCAAGCTGGTTCGTTTCATCAGTGCTCAGTGACACGGCCCCTCGCCCACGCGTCGTTCCTGTTGCAGATGGAGGAATCTTATTTTCATGGACTCATCGAGACCGCGAAGTAGAGATCCAATTTTGCTCCGATAGCACAATAGAGTGCCTCATGACTTCTAGTGAAGATCCTGATGGAACAGAGAAGGCATTAGAGGTTGCAGACTTGATGCAGATTGACAATTATTTTTCTTGGCTAACACGCAAGTAAACTCTCGCTCCCATCTTTTCAATGCAAAATGGGAATCCTCCTGATGTTGACGACCTATCTATCCCTAATGAAGAGTTGCTCTACATTAGGATTTACCCCGATCCTGATGCCCTAGTCTGGGACCCCTCTACGCTATCCCATCGACCAAATTCTGGGTGCCTTAAAGACACCCGAGGCCCGCTTTCTGTTGATCTCAGTTCCAAGTGCACGCCTGAAGAAACTCAGGCGGGTTGCACCACGGCTCGATTCCATGTGGCAGCCGTAAAAGTAGGAGTTGCGAGAAGGTATAATTGCAGAATTGTGCGAGACCCGGTTACAGAGGAATCAGGTGAGCCCCCAAATCCTGCTCATGCTCTTATTTTTGGAGATCATGAGAATGGAAGCGGAGCGTTACGTTACAAGTCACAGGCTAAAAAGATTGCTCTTGAGGCGACAGTTATTCTTTACGGAGATCAACTACCTCCGCATTGATTCTCTTGCCCAGACAACGCGCCACCTCAGATGCACTGTCCGCCAGTTCATATCAGAACGCGCTCTAAAATGCTTTGATCTATGGACATCTACCCACTAGATTTCTGAGGTCCATATTTCGCGAAGCTGAAGCCAGAAATTCTTGCAGGCTACCCGCCAGCCCAGCCGCGCCGGCCCCAACAATACACACATCCACCGTCTCACCCGTTCCCGACACAGCATCACTTTCTGATCAGATCATTGAGGAACGATCACCCTCGTACACCAGAATATCGTCCCTCTCGAAGAGATAATCGTTGAGGGAGGCAGGAACCCATGGCCTCGCGCGTTTGCGCGGGTTCGCTAGATCGGATCGTGCGCACTGGCCTTTGGGTAGGTCCAACGCCGCTTCTCCACCAACGTTGGCGCTTGGTAGAGTGCCCCCAATGGGTCGATCCCCCTCGCAGCGAGCACTCCCAGCAATTCGTTGAACACGTCGTCTCGATGTAACGTCCAAGTGGAAGCAAAACACCGCCAGAATTGCCAGCCAGCCCGTTCCAGGACGCGCTGACGGTTCATATCCTGCGGCCAGCGGTCAGGTCCGTGAAACTCATCCCCGTCACATTCGATCGCCAGCCGGGCATCGCCCGCCCCTTCGACCACCATGTCAATTCGATAGGCGCCCGTCTTCACCTGTGGGATCACGCGATAGCCCTTGTCAGTGAGCGCACTGAACACCTGTTTCTCAAACCCCGACTCACACCGCTCAATCAGCCGATCCGCCTCCTCCTGATCCGTCACCAGAGGTTTGTCGAAATGCGCGAGCAGCGTCATACGCAGGTCCTTGTCCGAGAGATCCGACGCCTGCACAGATCGCACGAGATACATACGGTCGCGCGCGCGCGACGCCGCGACGTTAAAGCGCTGATCAAACATGTTCCCCGACACCGCCCGACAGTTGGCCGCATCCACCACCATGGAGAGGAACATCATGTCCCGCTCGCTACCTTGGAACGTGCGCGCATCGCCGCACTCAAACCGCCGACGGATCAGTTCTGCGGCATTACACCGCTGACGGACCAGCGTATCGATGTGCTTCGCCTGATCCATCCCGAGCAGTGAGACAACCCCGATCGTGCGTTTGGCAAACCGATCGTCATTCAGGATCGTTTCGATTTCCTCCGCGATCGCAAGCGCCTCATACGCATTACAGTCGCGCGGATCACGCACGCCCCCTTCGACATACACATCCACCAAGGGGGGCTCAATCCGTTCGCTCGACGTGGGAATCCGCAATGGACGAATCCCGCCTCGATAGAACACCCGGTTGGAATAGGCAATGATGGGGGGCACACAGCGGAAGTGTTCCCGCAACATGACTTGCTCTGCGGCAAAGACCCGAGCGGCAAGGTCGTAGAGGGACTTTTCCGGTGTCATCTCCGTCCCATAGGGCTGCTCGGTCAAAAAGCGCAGCTTGAGCTCTTGAATGCGCTGCCCAGCAATGAAGCCCGCATCAGGAGATACCTGCTTGTCGTCCCCCACGACCAGAATTTTTTTACCCCGTAGGATCGCGGGCAGTGCCCAGAGATCGGATTGGCTCGCTTCGTCGACAATCACAAGGTCGAACGTCCCAATATCTGCCGGCATGGATTCCGAGATGCGCGCATGGCTCATGATCCAACAGGGCACGGCCCCCGCAGCATCCGACATCGCATCCCGTGCATCCCGTCGGTAGCGCGTGGCATTCGGACCGGTCCCTTGGCCAATCCGGCGAATGGCCGTGGCATATCCGGCCAGCGCCTGAAGCACTCTTGGCGTGGCATTGCGCTTCGTCGCGACCCACGCGGCCTTGGCCACCATCTCTCGATACAAACGGGCAAGCCCTCCCTCTAACTCCTGACGACGCACGGCCAACGCCAGCAGTTCCGCGCGGGACTCAATGTTCTCAAGATGGGCGCGCATGCGCGCCCAATTCCACGCCTCACGCCAAGTCACCGGTAAAACAGTGTCGTCTCCGGACGCGGCCATGGGCGTGGTACGAAGACGCGCCGCCAATTTCCGCGCGCCCGCCTCTTCAACACGTGCACTCACATCTCGGACCAGGGCCAACTCCATGGAGAGCCCCGCTATGCGCCTCAGCTCCGCGATCATGTCCGCATACTCGGCCGCGAGACGTTCCGGCTCGATCTCAGGCTTCCCTAAGGTCTGATCCACAAAGACCCGGAGCTGCTCAGAGATCGGGCCGGTTTTGCCCGCAAGCTTCTCCCGGAGCATCGCCAAGTCTGTGGCCGCGCGCGACAAATTCGCCTTGGTGAGGTGTCTCCGCAGCTGGTCTCGAACAGCCTTCAGCTCCTCGGCTGTCCCTGCGAGTTCCTTCACGGGCGGTTGCTCAAACACCGCCTCGGCCTGTTTCGGCAGCACCGCGTCATAGTGCATGGCCAATCGATGGGCTTTTTGGGCCGTTACCGCCACCACTTCGATTGATCGGAGTGTCTGCGCTCGGCCCGTCAGCCTGGGGACCGACAAGTCGGTGGCCAGTTGGTTCCACCGTGCCGTGAAGGATACTACCTGTTCGTGCAGATCAAGATACCGCAGCACATGCGCCCAATCCCGTGTGCCCTCGGGCGCCAACCCGTCCACGCGCACTGTCGTCAACTGTGCCTTGGCTTCGCCATTCCCGAAGGAGATCAGCCCAAAGGGCTTCCCCTCCGTGGCACCCCGCTCCACCGCCTCTCGGGTTTTCGGGTTCACCAGTCCGTCATCAGGAAACTCGACGGGACGTTTGAGGAATTCAGCGCGCGCGGTCATGAGCCGCGCGAGATTGGCAAACAGGGACTCCAGCGCTTGTCGCTCGGACGCATTCGACGCAACGCCACACTTCAGCCGAAGCTGACCGGGCCATCCGTCCTCAATGAGGTCCAACGCCTCCACCAGATCGATGGCCTCCTCCACGCGTACGGCCAACTCACGGGCCGCCTGCAAGACCTCCGGCGTCATCGCCTTCAAGGGCAGCAGCGTGCCGCGAGCTACGTCACGCTCGATCGTGTGCAGGCGCGAGAGCACGTCATGCAATGCGGTGATCGCGGAGGCCGAGAGCAGATCGTCGGCGGACGGCACCACCGACTGCACGTACACCACATCAGACCCGAGTGCCCGCCGGGCCGCACGGACGGGGCCCACCTCATCCTCTGAGAGGGGCGGCGCGTGCTGTGCCGCGAGCGTCACTGGATCGTCGAACCACCCGTAGCGGGTCTGGCCCGACACCGCAAGATCCGCGAGCTTCTGGGCTCGCAGTTCCTCCCCATCAACCTTCACCCCCGACAGCTGGGCCACCGCAATCTCGTCGATACGCTGATCGATGCGAACGAGATCCGTATGCGTGCGCGCAATGGCGCCTTGCAGCGTAGCAATGTCGCGCCGCATCTGTTCCGGATTGAGCTGCGAGACCTGATGTTGGATCGCCTCAATCGAGGCTTGGAACTGCCGAACCCCCTCCCGATCACTCGCCAACAAGGCCACGGTGAGGGGTCGTACCTCTTCAGGAATCTTCGTTTGGAGCACCTCGAGCGCGGGTTCGCCCCGCGAGGTCACCAGGACGCGGCGCCCCGTGGCCAGGTAGTGACAGATAATGTTGGCGATCGTATGGGTCTTCCCGGTCCCGGGTGGGCCCTGCACCGTCACCCCTGAGGCGCGTTCCAGCCGCTGAATGATAGTGACTTGTTCGTCATTGTAGGGAAGAGGAAAATAGAGCTCTTCAACGGGACCCGCGGCGGAATCCCCTCGACTCGACAAGCCGCGAAATCGAACCGGCTCATATTCGACGGGCACGTCTGACGGGGCCGTCACCAACGCCTGTGGACCCATCGGAATCTCGCAATCACCTTCCAGCTTGGCCTGCAGCCGCCGAAGATCTTCGAGCAAATAGTTGTGGGCGCGTGGCCGTGCAAATACCACCCAGGCGTCCGTCACCACGAGGTGCGCACCAGGACTCGGAATCGGTGCATCGCTGGACGCACACTCCTGATACGTTCCTTTACTGTCCAAGCTTCCCGCTGCCAGTTTCAACACATCGCTATAGCTCGAACAGTCAAACGGGGTCACAGGCGTGTCCGCATGGTGCTCCACATGCACCCGCATGGCACGATCCACGTCAGCGGCCCCAGTTACGCCACAGGCGATGAGGGCATCAAGTTCCACCCGTGACTGTGTCGCGCGCGGCCGAATCTCGAGAGCCAGAGTGGACTCATCCATTGCAATTTCCACCGCTTGGGTCAGAAGCGGATATTCAAAGGCAACGGATCCTTCCTCGCACGGCACGCGCCACGAGGCCACCCCGATGCCCCAGACCAACTCATGGGGCTTAGCCGTTTCTTCTGATTCTAGTTGGTGTTTCAGGGCGAACAAATCACCGTACAAGGCGATACTGGTGCGTCGAGGCCGCTCACCGTCGGCCCAGGACTCCCAGAGGGGGAGAAACCGCTCCAGCGCCTGTACCGCAGCGGTACGCTCAAGGGCCTCACTCTTCGCCCGTGCTTCAGGAGTCGGTTCTCCTGCGACCTGGCTCACCCGATGCAACAGCGCAGCCTCGTCGATGGTCGGCTTTGGTCCATCCGGGTCAGCGCTGACACGGATGAGATCTGTCTGACGCTCGGGAAGCGACGGAGGCGGAGTGGCCTCCAGACGTCGCAGACGAAGCCAGAGATGATCGCCCGCCACCTTGAGGTCGAACTCGACACCAGGCAATCCGGCGAGGGCCTCTCGGCGCCAGAGGAACTTTTTGGAATCGGACAGGCGGAATCCGCGAGGATCAATATCCTTCGCTTGTTCGTGAATATACTCGAGCAGTTTGTGGAGCAGCGTAGCAGCTGGCGTCATAGCTCACGATCTCAGGCCAATGGGCTGAGAGTGTATGCCTCCGCGGCAAACTGGGTCAATTCACGAAACCCCACCGAAACGGGGTACCGGCTCGGGCCGTACGGTCCGAGCCTCCCATCAACCCAGAAATACCAGTATTTCAGGGAATGCGCATTGCCTTTCCCCCAGCCACCCACCTAAAATGACCCCTCTGCGCGGAGCCACTCCATGCCCTTCTCGATTCGCCCCTACCGTCGGTTCCCTGTGCAATGCTACTTTACCTACAACGCTGGGCCCTTCCAGGGGCAAGGCACCGTGTGGAATCTTTCGTGCACTGGCTGGCGGCTCTCTGGCGATCTACCGATGCGACCAGGGGAAACCATTTCGCTGACCGTCACGCTCCCGAATGAGCAACGAATCGAGGTTCCTGAGGCCGTAATCAGATGGTCGAGAGGGCAGGATTTTGCGGTTAAGATTGTAGCGATCGAGCGGCAAACACAGGCGAGGCTTCAGCACTATATTAAGAGGTTGGTGCAGGAATCATTGGAGAATACTCTATGAGTCATGATCGGTTCATATCGCTCCGATTCCCTATCGCTCTTATGCTGTCGATAGTCTCTTTCGTCGCAGCTGCCTGGGCAGACTTCAAGGCAGGAATGGATGCTGCTAACCGTGGAGACCATGCAACAGCCTCACGTGAGTGGCGACCTCTTGCCGAGAAGGGAAACGCAGCTGCGCAGCTCAATCTTGGCTTGCTTTATTACAAGGGCCAGGGCGTCCCCCAGGACTATGTCCTTGCGCGTCAGTGGTGGGAGAAATCCGCTGCCCAGGGGCATGTGGCGGCCCAAGTCAGCCTGGGGATTTTATACGCATCCGGATACGGGGTTCCGAAAGATAATCAGCAGGCCGTGCGATGGTTTCGTCTTGCCGCAGACCAAGGCGATGCTCTGGCTCAAGGAAGACTTGGCATCGTGTATATGCAAGGTGACGGCGTTCCGCAGGATTATGTCCAAGCCCATAAGTGGTACAGCCTGAGTGGAGCAAACGGAGATAAAGAAGTAATTGAAATTCGTGATGTGCTCGCCAAACGAATGACTCCTGCCCAAATTACCGAAGCGCAAAAGCTGGCGCGGGAGTGGAAGCCAAAAGCTGACCTGGAAACTGCTCTAGGTCATTACGGAAAAGCAGTCGGAGTCTTCCCCAAAGAGTTCCTTCGATTCTCCGCTGTTCAGCAGGAAGCTTACCTGCGGGGTGTTCTGGATGGTGAATACTACCTCTCCGAAGAAAGCAAAGATCCAAATCGTGATGCCTTTGTGAATTGTTTGAATGCCAGACAGAAAACCATTCTTTCAAAGGCAAAGAGTTTCGTCGAACGCGAGGGTGAACACGACAATCTTATGCCGTGGACTCTTTCTCTTCTTGTTGGACAAAGTTGTCCAAAGGTAAAACGCGTACCCCCTAAGGAATCTCCGAAATACGCGGAGGCCACGACACCAACAAAGCTAGTATTCCTGCAAAAACCAAATCCAAACGAGACAGAGCTTCAGAGAGAACAGGCCATTATTGATAAAGCGTTTGTTCGTGGCGTACTCGACGGAAAGGCATTCATCTTATATGGGTATAGCTATTCCAAGCTTGCTGACTATCTGGAGTGTCTCTCCAAGCCAGGCAACTTGGATACCATTGTTCTTCAAAGGGGTGCCTTCACACAGTTTGGCGAGAACTTGGACAAGTCACAGGCCTATGGGGTTACGTTCGCAGAATCACTTGTCTGTAAAGAGTTGAACGAATAGGCAATGGTGCGCGATTGCATCGAAGTCTGATATTTTCCGCTCTGACACTATTCTTGGCGCATCTCCTCCCCTTCCCTGCATTCGCCAACTTCTCCGGACAAGTTGTCTCCGTCCTCGACGGCGACACCATCGAAGTCCTTCACAACCAACACCCTGAACGCATTCGTCTAAGCGCTGTCGACTGTCCAGAGAAGGGCCAAGCATTCGGCAAGCGAGCGAAGCAAGCGGCCTCTGCCCTCGCCTTCGGGAAGGAGGTCACCGTCCAGACCCATGGCCACTACAAGTACAAGCGCACGATTGGCGAGGTGATCCTACCCGATGGGATGAATCTGAATCAGGAGTTAGTGAAGCAAGGCTGGTGCTGGTGGTATCGGCAGTATGCGCCGAGGGATACGGTTCTGGAGAGGCTAGAGTCGGGAGCGCGAGAGGCACGGAAAGGCTTGTGGGTTGACCCGCAGCCTGTGACGCCGTGGGAGTGGCGGAAGTCACGAAAATGAGCCAAGCACAAACCCTCAAAAAGACTTGCGCCCACTTAACCTATTAAGTAATCTCGTTGTTAAATGGAACACGCTAGCAATATCGCCTTCACGACCGTTATCTTCTTGCTGTTATCTCTTCCTGGCTATGCAGCAATTGCCACCTACCATTCAGGCGAGTTCACACGGCAGTTACTTCCTCGATCGTGGACGGATGACGTTGTAAAAGCAATTCTCTGGTCGCTCCCGTTCCACTTTTTCTGCTTGGCGCTTCTCGCTGCACTACAACATTTCCAGTGGATACATCACACGCTGAATCTGGAGGATTCCATACGAGTCCTAATGGGACAGTACACCAGTAATACAGAGGACGAAAAGCATACTCTAACGAAAATAATAACTTTGATTTATGAGAATAAATTCCTCCTTGTTGCATACTACGTATCGGTACTTGGAACTGCCTTTGCAGTAGGCCTGGGCATGCGTCGTGCTATTTGGGATTACGAGATGGACGTTAAATGTCCGGCACTATTCAGATTTAACAGCGAATGGCTGTACGAGTTAATGGGGAGAGGGAAGCTTTATGTACCACACGAATGCTTATGTCAAAGAATGCTTCTGCATGCTTCAACTAAATCCGTTCCGCACGAGAAGACATTAGTTATTCTGGATGCTCTTACAGATTTACCAACTACAGTCGATGGCAAATCACAACTTTATACCGGCATCGTGGCAGGATTTACTGTCAACGACAATGGAGGATTGAGCGAAATACTTTTAACAAAAGCGAAGCGTGGAAAGTTCCAATCAGATTATCCTGGCAGCACACGTTACAAATACTCTTTAGAAGACATACCGGGGACTAGGTTTGTTTTGAAGTATTCTACCGTGAAGAATTTGAACCTGACTTATCTTCCCGCTCCTCGCGAGTAGACTCTTTTACTTTTATCCCGTTCTCCTTAATTGGCTCCACTCTAGCGTGAGCTTTCTGGAACAATTGCTGGAGCTTTCCTTTTTGATCGAGCCTCTCGGCTAGTGCCGTAATTTGGTCTGCTAGTGCGAAATATGTCCCCATAGTAGCCCCCTTTTTAAATATGAGCAGCTAGCCAACTAATAAATCTGCTCATAAAAAGTATACGCCTTTATCCCCGTCAAGGAAGAAAAAACGTTCGACATTTTAGCTTAACAGCGCCTAGAAATATAGGGGGCAGTGTATCCATATTGATACGCGAATTCACATATTATATTAGGATATAGATTCATTTCGCTCCCTTCCGCTACAGAATTCATAAATATGAAATATGAGTGGGAAAGAGTCGGGGACTGGTGTGTTGCATCTATCGCCGTACAGGTCGGGTTCCCTAAACAGGCTTCCACGCCTGCCGAACACCCCCCTTTTGTCCCCGTGGTGCACAGGGGCAATGAGTCTCTGCCCATCGAGGGTGGCAGGGTATGCCGATGACGGGGGGAGGTGTTATTCCAGTGTTAGCGGACGCAACAAAACAGGTTGAAGTGCGATGAATAGAAACAAGGTGGGGCAAGTGGCCAAGCTGCGATTCGCCTAGAGCGAGAAGGGGATTGCCCAATCATCAAGGACTTGAGCAACCCCCTCCGACACAATCCCGCCTTCGGCACCACTCCTTCTTCACGCTTTTGCTCCCTAGAACTCATCAAGAGTAGAATCCGTACCGTGCGAAGGCACGGACATGCTCGAGAGAATCGACCTGTTCTGCTCCACCGGAGAGCATAGAGGCCATCGATCCCGTTCCGCAGATCGCATGGAATCGATTGAATCAACGGTCGGTCTATCTGAACTCGATGGTGCTGCTTGCCGGACCCTGTCTGATATGGCTTGCTCAAAAAATCTAATTCACGGGGAGGGAATTATATGAACATGAACAGACACAACATGGCCGCATTTTTCTTTCTAACCGTTCTGTGTGCTCTGTCAGGCGGCACGAGTCAGGTGCTGGCTGCGGAGGGACAGGATAAGCCCAAGAGTGATATGACGCGACCGCACGGAGACGAGGCCAACCTGCCGAATGGTGTGATTGGCGTGTCGCTGCATGTCGGAGCGGAACGTATCGGCGATCCGGCTTCGTTGTATGTGGCCCATGTGCATCCGGAGGGTCCTGCCCAGCAAGCAGGCCTCAAGCACGGAGATGAAGTGGTGACGGTGAACGGTGCCGCAGTTACCGGTAAGACCTATGAGCAGGTGGTGAAGATGGTGCGCGGGGAAGCGGGCACCGCGGTGAAACTGGGTGTGAAGGGGGACGGGGGCGTCCGCGAGATTGCGATCACGCGTATCGCCAGCGAAAAACTTTATAAGGGCGAGATGGGATCACATGGTGGGCCGGCGCGATAGGTGTGAATCATGATCAACAGCCTGAAGACGTTCGCAGCTCTTGGACTCGTGGTCATGCTTGGCGGGGGGCCGGCGTTTGGTGAACAGGCCGGCGCTGGGGCTGGCTCAATGCGGACCAGCCTGACGAAAGCGCATATCTATCTGGTGGCCGGCGATTACCGTCGGGCGCTGGAGGTGTGCCAGAGAGAAATCGACGACGCGCCCTCCGTCGAGGCCTATATCCATTTGACCTATGTGTTCCATGCGATCGATGCCTACCTAGACCATCTGTCTCGGGAGGAGCGGTGGAACACAGTCGAACAGTTGTATCTGAATCTTGCCTACAAGGATCCGCAAGATTTGCTCGATCCTCCTGGTGGGTTGGCCCGCATGGCGAAGGAGATGATTCAGACCAGCGTCCAGCAACAATCTGACGTGAGCGCCGCGATGGCTACCCGTCTGAACAAGAGCGAGGCCGATCGGTTGTGGCAGCAACAGACCCAATGGCGTAAGGCGAATCCACAGACGTGGTGGACTGGCATCCCGGACGCATGGCGTTGAATCGAGCGCGAGGTTGAACGTTCAGTGTTCGCCCATCGTGGATCGCGGGCAGGCCCGCGAGGTGTATTTAGCCCTTGGCAAGCAACTGGTGACGAGATGATGACTGTGGCGCTCCGTCTTGGGATCAGCCGTTGTCTCCTCGGAGACGAAGTCCGGTTCGATGGGGGCCATAAGCGGGACAATTTTCTGACCGATGTGTTGGGCCGCTACGTGGAGTGGGTCCCGGTTTGTCCCGAGGTAGAAGCGGGTCTCGGCACGCCCAGGGAAGCGATGCGGCTGACCGGTGATCCTCACCGTCTACGGCTTGTGACCATCAAGAGCGGAACAGATCATACGCGCGCGGTCGAGAGGATGACTGAGAATCGTATCCAGGAATTCGAGGAGCTGGATCTATCCGGGTATGTATTTAAAAAGGGCTCGCCGAGCTGCGGGATCGAACGAGTTCGTATCTACAATGAGCATGGGATGCCCAACCGGAACGGAGTCGGGCTGTTTGCGCGGGCCTTTATCGAGCAGTTCCCGCTGATTCCGGTCGAGGAAGAAGGGCGCCTCTGTGATGCGCCGCTCAGGGAGAATTTTATCGAACGCGTGTTTTGCTATCGACGGTATCAGGATCTTCTACAGACCGGGGTGACGAGGCAGGCAGTGGTGCGGTTCCACACGATTCACAAGTATCTGTTGATGGCCCATAGCCCGCAGTACTACCAAGTCCTCGGGCGGTTAGTGGGTCAGGCGGAGCGGTATCGTCCCAAAGAACTCGCCCACCGGTATGGGGAGTTGTTCATGAAGGCGTTGGCGGTCAAGGCGACAGTGCGCAAACATGTGAACGTGCTCCAGCACATCCTGGGGTACTTCAAGGACCGATTGGGTGCGCAACAGAAAGCCGAACTGTTGGGGGTGATCGGCGATTATCATCAGGAGCTCACGCCCTTGGTGGTCCCTCTGACGCTGATCAAGCACTACGTCCAGCTTTTCGATGTCGGCTACATTCGTGACCAGGTCTATCTCAATCCTCATCCCAAAGAACTCATGCTGCGCAATCACGTGTAGGCAGAGATGAATCAGAGAGGAGTTGAAGTATGTCGAAGTCGGTGAAAGGTGTCATTCTCGTTGGGCACGGCGGTATTCCCAAGGGGTGTCCGCAGGAACTGGTCACGAAACTGAAGCGGTTGGAGGCTCAGCGCCGCGCCGCGAAGATGGCTCCCTCAGCGGAAGAAATCGAGTTGGATCGCAAGATCCGCCAGATGCCGAGGACCGCGGAGACGGACCCCTATCAATCGGGACTTGAGGCGGTGGCTACTCAGTTGCGAGCCAACTTAGGGGATGTGTTGTTCGCGGTGGCCTACAACGAGTTCTGTGCGCCGACCTTGGAAGCGTCGGTGGAGGAGTTGGTCAAGAAGGGCGCGACCCACATTATCGTGACCACGACGATGTTCACGCCGGGCGGGTCGCACTCGGAGGTGGAAATTCCTGAAATCCTCGACCATTTGCGGCCGCTGTATCCTGGGGTCGAACTCCGTTACGCCTGGCCATTCGATCTGAAACTTGTCGCGAACACATTGGCAGAGCAGGTGAAGCGATTTTCTTGAATAGGATCACGGGAGGTATTTGCGCGGCAAAGGAGCGGAATTAATTTACCGTAGGAGGATTCTTTTTTCGCTCTCGCCAAGTGTACAATGGCGACCACAGTAGGAAAATAATCGAGTCATAGGATGTTGCCCCTCAAAGCTGAGTTAGCCAAAGCCTTCCATGAAACCCAATCATTCAAGTGGGACCCCGCTACAGGGTTCACACTTGCTTCCGGGTTAAAGAGCCCCTTCTACGTCGATTGCCGGTCTCTGATGGCCCATCCTGGCTCGCGCCGTCTTGTGGCCAACCTGGCGTACGAATCGTTGCGGCCAGTCGAACTCGATTGCCTCGGTGGACTGGAGATCGGAGCGATTTCCATTGCTACCAGCATCTCGGATTTTGCGTTCGCCACTCAGCCGCCGCGAACGTGGCGGACCTTCGTAGTGAGGAAGCAGGCGAAGGATCATGGGCTCGGCAAACTCATCGAAGGAGCGTTTCAGCCAGGGGATCGCGCTGTGATCGTGGATGATGTGCTGACAAGCGGGGGGTCGCTTCTCAAGGCCGTCGCGGCTGCCAGGGGGGCCGGCCTGGTTGTGACACATGCCTTGGTGATCGTCGATCGGAAGGAACAGGATGGGCGGCGCAAGGTTGAAGCTGAAGGGCTGACCCTCGTCAGTCTACTGACCATCGACGACCTGACCCGCGCGCAACCGGCTTGTTCTTAAGTTTTCTGCAGAGACTCCCCTACTTGCACTGAAACTCAATGCCCCACCGGCGCTCCCGTACAATTTCCTGAGCACCTTCAACCGGGCTGGCCATGCGGGATCGGCCTTTCGTCTCGCCCTCGCGAACAATGGTGTAAGGCCCCCCACACTTCTCCCTCATGAGGGCGAGGGCGTCTTTGCGAAACGATGACAGCATCGATCCCTGCTCTCCTTTGAAGGGATAGGCGGCAACCCCTCCGTCTTCCCTTTCCTGGACCAGTTTTGCCCCCTCGGCACAGCCGACCAAGACGATGGCGAAGAGTAGGGCGAGGCTTGACCAGATCTTCATACGGTCCCTATCATTACTATGGTGAGAGTGATCCTTGTCGGATGGTTCACCGTCCTGTCTGCTGTAAGGAGGCCAATCATGACCGTGCGTAGTATCATCATCCTTGTTGGTCTGTTTCTACTGTCTACCGTTACGATCAGTGGCGTGTCAGCCTATCATTCTTATTTGCTCACCGTTCAGCAGTTGCGCGCCGGGTTGACCAAGGGACCCTCGATGAACCAGAAGGGGTTTACTTTGATCGATGTCCGGTCCATGGAAGAACATGCGGTGGGATTCATTCCTGGAACCGACGTGAATATCGACTTCAGGGAAATTAAGGCTCGGCATCGAGACATTGGGGCTCAGCTGGAGGACCATCTGGTTGTCTATTGCCAGTCCGGCCATCGCAGTAACATTGCGGCAGAAACCTTGGCAGACTTGGGCTACCGTCATGTCTATAACGTCACCGGCAGCATGGATGCCTGGCTTGCGGCAGGCTTTCCGGTTGAATCTGTCCGCCGTTAGTTCGATTGACCTCTCCAAAATCTCATCTGTTCTACCGACTCTTGGCGGTCGGCTGCTCCCGGCGCGGACTGATCCCGATCACGGCTGGAAGTCCGATGTGGGTCGTCGCGCTGTTTTCTAGCAGGGGTATCCAGGTGTGGAAACCGGCCATCTTCGCCGTGGCTTGTCGAAGCGAAGGGCTGACGGCGACGTCGGAAGAGGATCCTCCATCCATGGCCATAACCTGGCGTAGGGAGGGAAAGGCGTCCCGCAGACATTCCCCAAGGGCATGGAGGGACACGACCTCCGTGGTTTTGAGGATGAGGAGATGCCCATCGCCCTGTTCGGCGACGAGGGTCTGGTGTGCGCGTTTCCCGGTTTGACGGACACGGACTTTTCCGGTCCGGTCGAGGAGCATGAGGGATTGTGCAACTTCTCGATAGGGAACGTGTTGTTCGTCAAAGGTGTCAAAGGTCAAGTCCAAGACCCGCGCGTGGCGTGAACCGGCCTCTGCCGGTTCTGCCACAAACAGTCCCAGCCAAGTGCTGTGCCGCCTGCTCCCCAGCGAGCGGCCGTCTCCATAGAGGAGTCCGAGATAGGCATAATTCTCAAGGAAGAGCCCGGCATTGAAAA
>ERZ1292630.2272-Hain-H41-02um-R3-2272-length-17944-cov-5_pt1 | contig 17944 bp, 12 predicted proteins | sample MGYA00564408_ERZ1292630 | MGnify/ENA primary metagenome ERZ1292630 (study PRJEB36523, sample SAMEA6512641) | groundwater metagenome | collected 2019-01-08 | study: AquaDiva: Metagenomics assemblies of 32 groundwater samples
CCGATCTCGAACGGGTCGAGGCGAAATCATTCATCGGTCGCGTGTAGAACGCATACTTGCCGTTCACAAATTCGGGATGCAACACGCAGTTGCGCTGATGAAGCGCGGGCGTCTTGAGGTCGGGCAATCGCTCCCACTTCACCAAGTCCTTCGTCCGCGCAATGCCGCCGCGCGCGATGGCGGCGGACAAATCATGCGGCTTGGAATCATCATGTCGTTCGGCGCAGAACAACCCGTAGATCCAACCGTCTTCGTGGCGCACGAGGCGCATGTCGTAAAGGTTTGTCTCCTTCGCGTCCAGTTCCGGCATCCGCACCGGGTAATCCCAGAACTGAAAACCATCCACGCCCGTCTTGCTCTCGGCAATGGCGAAGAAGGATTTGCGATCCCACCCCTCCACGCGCGCCGCGAGCACGATGCTTCCGTTCCACTCCATCGCGCCGACATTGAACACGCAGTTGATGCCCAACCGCGTCATCAGGTGCGGATTGGATTTCGGATCAAAATCGTAACGCCATTCGAGCGGCGTGTGTTCGGCGGTCAACACCGGGAATTCATGGCGATCAAAGATGCCATTGCCGGATTTGGCGATGCGATTGCGCCGCGCGATGAGTTGCCGATGTTCGCGCCGCAACTGGCCCAGTCGTTTGGAAAATTCTACTTTGGTCACAGGCCGGGATGATACGGTTTTGCGACGCCAATCGCTGTCGTCAAAACTCGCTACAGTTCAAAACATTCGCGCTGACCTACACTTCGAGCCGATCCAACCATGAACCAGCAAAAACTCAGTCGCCGTCACTTTCTCCGCACCACTGCGCTCGCCCTGCCCTTGGCGGCGGGCTGCGTGACTTCCACCTCCGTCCGCCGCGCGCACTCGCGCCCGGAGGATTTCGTTTCCGTGCGTGAGGGGCGCTTCCGGTTGCGCGGCAAACCCTACACCTACGTCGGCACGAATCTGTGGTTCGGCTGCTATGTGAGCGATGCCGCCCTGCCCGGCGGCCGCGCGCGCCTCGTGCGCGAACTGGATCGCCTGCAACGCATCGGCGCGACGAATATCCGGCTGCTGGCGGGATCGGAAACCTCCCCGCTCGTCGGCGCGATCACGCGCGGCATCATCAAGTCCCCGCGTGAGTATGACGAAGAGTTATTGCGCGGTTTGGATTTCTGCCTGGCCGAGATGGCCAAACGCGACATGCGCGGCATTCTCTTTCTTTCGAACTACTGGCAATGGTCCGGCGGGTTCGCGCAATACGTCCGCTGGGCGACGGGCGAAAACATTCCCGACCCCGATGTACCGAAGATTGCCGCCGGGGATTGGAGCGCCTTCATGAAAATGTCAGCCCGCCTCTACGCGACTCCGGCCGCGAATGAACTTTACCTCGCCTACACCGAACATCTGTTGCAACGGCGGAACACGATCAATGGTCGCCGCTACACCGAAGACCCGACCATCATGACGTGGGAACTGGCGAACGAACCGCGCCCGGGCGTAGATAGCGAGGAGACAATGAAGGACGTGCCGCGCTTCTGCGAATGGGTGGACGCCACCGCCCGCTTCATCCACGGACGCGCGCCGCAACAACTCGTCTGCACCGGCTCGGAGGGCATTCATGGTTCGCTGAAGAAACCAGAGGTGTTCATCGCCTCACACAAAACTCCGGCGATTGATTACGTGACCGTTCACATGTGGTTGAAGAACTGGGGCTGGTTGAAAGACCCGGTGCTGGGCGCAGAATTCGAGGAAGCCGCCATCAAAGCGCGCGACCACGTCGAGCAACACACACAGATCGCGACGGATATTTTGCACAAGCCGCTGGTCTTGGAAGAATTCGGCCTGCCGCGCGATCATGAAAGTTATGACCCCGCTTCCCCGACGCTGGCGCGTGACGAGTATTACCGCCGCATGTTTGATCAAGTGGCGGAGTCGTGCCGCGCTGGGCGGGCCTTGCAAGGCGCAAACTTCTGGACCTGGTCCGGCGAAGGCCGCGCCAGCGCCAAGCCCGGCGACTCGGCAGCGACTTTCACGGGCGACCCGTTCTGCGAGCCGCAGGGGTTAAATTCCGTCTTCGACACCGTCAAAAGCACACTCACCGTCATCGCCAAGGCGAACGAGAAGCTGGCGGCGTTGGTCTGAGTTGCTTTCGGGCAAAAGAAAAAAACCGCCCAACCAGGCGGCCTTTTCCCAACTACTTTCCCCAACCAAATTTCTTGTCTGTTTATAATCCGCTTTATGCACCGCGTCTTGTCATGCGAACTGGTTACTCGCCAAGCTGATCGTTCGCGCGAATGCTTTGCAATGGCCCTGAAGTCAGGCCTATGGTCCTTTTTGGGGAACGGCGGACGGTGCAGGTTGCAGAAAATCATTATCCGCCAGCCAGTCGGCGAGGCGTTGCGGCCAGCCTTTGATCGAAGCGAGTTTGGAACGATTACCAAGGTTGAACCCGTGACCACCTTTGGAGTAGAGATGAACTTCCACCGGACGTTTTGCCGCGCGATATTTTTCCAACTGTGCGATCACCGGGCGGACATGGCTATGGTCATCGTTTGCCACGAGGAAGAAAGCCGGCGGGGCATCGGTGGGAATTTCCCCCACTGGAACTCCCAGCGAGCCGGGATAAATTGAAATCTGGAAATCCACGCGGCAGCTCATGCGCTCAATGGAATCCACAGTATTCGTGTCCCCGGCAGTCGGACTGTAAACCAACATCGCCACCACTTCACCGCCCGCAGAGAAACCCAGCGCGCCGATGCGATTCGTGTCGAGATTCCATTCCGAGGCGCGACTGCGGATGACGCGCATCGCCCGTTGCGCGTCCTGACGCGGATGGATTTGCAGCGAGTACGGCGAATTGGTTTCGCGCGACAGGCGATGTTTGAGCACGAAGCATGTGACACCCAAGTCGTTTAGAAATTTTGCCGGTTCGACTCCTTCGGGAATAAAACCCAGTTCCCGATGACCGCCGCCGGGAACAATCAGAATCGCCGCGCCATTGGCTTTCTCCCTCGGCGCAGGAAAGACGGTGATGGACGGATTGTGGATGTTCTTGACCCAATAATCTTTCGCTAGTTCCGGCTCGTTGCGGCGATCTTCAAACCCCGGCGCACCTTTATCCCAGAGCGAAACGACCTGGGTTTCCGCTTTGCTTTGGGTGATCAGCGCGCAAAACAACAGCGCGCACGAGAAGCGTGCGAGTGATTTCATGGTTTGATTGCCGGGAAAATCAGATGTTCGCCAGCCGCCCGGTCGAATCACCGAAGCGTTCCAGACCACGCACGCCCATGCGCTCGGCCATGCTGAAGAACAGATTGCTGGTCGGCTTCGAGCCATGCTTGATGAAGCGGCCCGGCGTCAAGGTCCCGCCGCCACTGCCCGCGAGGATGATGGGCAAATTGACGTGGGTGTGGTTGTTGCCGTCGGCATTGCCACTGCCGTAGAGGATCATGGAGTTCTCCAACAGCGATTTGCCGTCCACGTCTCTCGTGTCGCGCAACCGTTCGATGAATCGCCCGAACTGCTTCGCATACCAGAGATCAATGTCCGAGAGCTTCTGGATCCACTCCTGATTGTTGCGATGATGCGAGAGGTCGTGATGGCCCTCAGGAATTCCGATCTCGGCGAACGAACGATTGCTGCCGTCGTGCGCGAGCAACATCGTCGCCACGCGCGTCGAATCGGTCTGGAACGCCAGCACGAGCGTATCGAACATCAGTTGGATGTGTTCGGCGTAAGTCGGCGGGATGCCGGCGGGGGTTTCCTGCACCGGATTCCTTGGGTCGCCGAGCCGCTCCGCCCGCTGAATCCGCGCTTCCAATTCGCGCACGCCCGTCAGGTATTGATCGAGCTTGTCCTTGTCATTCGCGTTGAGCCGGCGTTGCATGTCGCGCGCATCTTCCATCACGAAGTCCAAAATCGAACGCTGCTCTTCACGTCGCCGTTTCAATTCATTCGCGCGCTGCTCCATTGAGCCCGCGCCAAACAACCGCTCGAACACCTGCCGGGGATTTGCCTCCGGCGTCATCGGCGTGGTCGCCGAGCTCCACGACACGTTGTATTGATAGGCGCAGGAATAACCGGAATCGCACGCGCCGGTGTTGCGTCCGGCGTCGCAGGTCAGTTCCAACGACGGCAAGCGCGTCAGATGTCCGACTTCGCGCGCGATGACCTGATCAATCGAAATGCCGGCGCGGATGTTCGTCGCGCTCTTCTTCATGCGCACGCCTGTGAGAAACGTGCCGTTGGCGCGGGCATGATCACCAGCCCCGTCCGGGCCGGCCGTGGCGTTGACGTGATCGAGTCCGCCCAGAACCTGGATATGTTGCCGAACTGATGCCAGCGGCTCCAACGTGCGACTGAGTTCAAAGTTGGTGCTGTCGCCCTTGGGCCACCACTTGGACTGGATGGCACCGTTGGGAAAATAGAGAAACGCCGTGCGCAGCGGGGCGCCGCTGGCCGTCGTCGCCAGTTTGGCTGAACCAGAACCCACCGCCGCCAGCGATCGCACCGGCATGATGGATTCAAACGCCGGCAGCGCGATGCACGCGCCCAGACCGCGAAGAAAGTTGCGCCGCGTGAGCGCCACACGTTGCTGCGCCGCGCGATCCATTTGCTCGGATGATTTTGTGTTCATGGCTTGAGTCTGGCGTCCGCCCGTTGCTGGACGGGTTTCGCCGGTTTCTTGGGTTCGTTGTGCTCTGCCGTTCGCATCTTTTGGAATGCCGCCGATTCCACCACGCCCGCGATCAAGGCCGAGGGCCGCCCGTTTGCCGCTTCGATTCGCGCCACGATCTGGTCACAAGTTTCCACATCATAATGCTCCAAACCGCGGCCTAGGGCATAGATTAGCAGCTTTTCCGTGACCGTGTGGTAGAAATCTTTGTAGTGATTATTGATGAGGACGCGCTTGAGTTCGCGCACGTCCTTGAAGGTTTCTCCCGTGATCAACTGGCCGGTGGCATCAATCGGCTCGTTATACTCGGCGTCGCGCCACATGCCCATCGCGTTGAAATTCTCGAACGCCAGACCGATGGGATCCATGCGGTTGTGGCAGGACGCGCATAATGCATTCTCCCGATGCGCCACAAGCGTCTCGCGCAGTGACGGCGCGCGATTGGTCAACCCCTTCACGGCATCTTCCAACGGCGGAATGTCCGGCGGCGGCGGCGGTGGCGGCGTGCCGAGAATGTTTTCGAGGACGAATACGCCGCGTTTCACCGGCGAGGTGCGCGTCGGATTTGAAGTCACGCCCAACACCGTGCCTTGTGTCAAAATTCCGCCGCGCGGACTGTTGGCCGGAAGTTTCACCAACCGCATCTCGTTCCCGCGCACATCCGGAATGCCATAGTGCATGGCCAGCCGTTCGTTCAAAAACGTGTAATCCGCATCGAGCAACTCCAGCAAGCTGCGGTCTTCCCGCAGGACATAGTCGAAGGCTTTCTCCGTTTCGAGCCGCATGGCGACCCGCAATTCCCCACTCATCTCCGCGCGGAGAGGCGGACGGTTTCGGCGACCGAATTGTCCGCGAAGGCGATCAAACTCCTCCTGTTCTGCGGGCGTCCGGCGATCTTCGCCCTTTTCCCGCAGTTCGGTGAGGCGGGTTTGATTGCGCACGGCGGCGGGATCAAACTTCTCCTCGCGAGCTAGGACGAAGCGGGCTTCGATCGGAACGTTTTCAATGTCCCGCGCCCGCAACCATTGGCCGACAAAGTTCCGCACGAACGCCTCGGACTTGTCATCCTTCAGCATGCGCTCGACTTGCGCAGTGAGGTTTTTCCGCAACTCGCCCTTCTCCGCGAGCCGCAGCATTTCCTCGTCCGGCATGGACGACCAGAGAAAATATGAGAGCCGTGTGGCCAGCGAGAACTCATCCACGAATGGATAGGTGGCGCCATTGGCCGCCGGCTCCATACGCTCTTCGCGGAACAAAAAGCGCGGCGAAGCCAGAATCGCAACCATCCCCTGCGAGATGCCGGTTTCAAAAGTTTTTCCGGACTGACCATAGACGCTTTCCGCCAAGCCCACGAGCCGGTCCAGGGTTTTCTCATCCGCCGGACGCCGAAACGCGCGCCGCGCAAAATCGCCCAACAACTCGCGCGCATACTCCCGGCGACCTTTGACGTCCTCGGGAACTTTCTTCGGGAAGAACTTCGTGTAGTTCTTTGGCTGCACCCAGTGATCCTGCGCCAGCGGCCCGCTGACTTTTATCGAGGTGATCTGCATCGAGAGCGAGCGGGTTTGCGGCTCATCGGGCGTGAGCGGCTGCAACTCGAACACAAACTCGTGATCGCCCGCCGTCAAGTCCACGTCATAACTGTAGTGCAGGCCCTTGCCGCCCGCCCAGGCGTATTCACCATTGAGCAGTTCTTTTCCATCCACGCGAAAGCTGAGCCGGCACTGATTCCGGTCCACGACCCCGTCCACGTAGCGCTCATTGATCATCAACGCCACGCCCAGTTGATACTTGCCGGCAATTTTTGCTTTGAACGTATTCGACACGGTCGCAGGCTTGTAATAAGACAACGCCATCGGCTCGGGAAATCCCCCCCGGCGCCTGTTGTCCTTGGGCCGGGCGTTTTCCGCCCCTTCAAACTCCGCGCCATCCACAATTTCCTCCCGAACCACTTTCGCCGAAGTCGGCACGACCTGGCTGACGATCTGATTTGCCGCCACGACATATTTTTCCAGCAACATGGGCGGCAGCGTGAGAACGTCGCCGATGCTATCGAAGCCGTGGCCGGTGTCGTCGGCCGGGAATGCTGACTCGGTGTCGAACCTCACCCCGATCAGATCGCGGATCGTGTTGCGATACTCGATGCGGTTCAACCGCCGGATGGTGACCCGGCCCGGATCGGGATTCTGCGGATCAATGGCAAAGACCGCGCTCTTGATCCAACGCTCGATCCGATCCTTCTCTTCCTGCGTCGGTTGCGATTTCTTGGGTGGCGGCATCAGACCGGCGCGGAGATTTTTCAGGACGTGCAACCAAAGCTCATGGTTTTCGATCGCGGCCTGGTCGGATTTGAACTCGTCGAAAGCGATGTTGCCCTTGTTCGCGCCGTCCGCGTGGCAATCGAAGCAATAATTTTCCAGCAGAGGGCGGACTTCCTTGCGGAATTCCGTCACGCCTGGGCTTTCGGCGGCAAAAGCGGCACCGCCTGCCAGCGCAACAGCGGCAAAAGTCGGGGCAAAAAATTTATGGAACAAATTCATGTGAATCGGCCCAACTGAGCGCCGGACGACCGCACGAGGTCAGGCCAACCTGCGCATCGTTTCCAGGCACGCTCTTGAGACGTGATACGGGCCCTTCCATTCACTGACTTTTGGTAAATTTGCGTCTGGCCTGCCATCTTCGTTGACCCGCCAGAACCATTCGCCGTGGATCCGGTCAATCAGGTGGCGCTCAACGTAATCCCAGACCCGTTCCGCGGCGATGACATATTTGGGTTCACCGCTGAGTTGGTGGGCGTTCAAAAAACCGACGATAGCCTCCGCCTGTGGCCAACATTCGCGGCCCGGATCAATGATTTTTCCGGCTTTGCCTTCGTAGCAAAGCCCGCCGTCAGGCATTACGCCCTCCGCCAGAACTTTATTGGCCATTTGCAGCGCGACGCCCCGGACCCGCGCCAACAAGGTGGGATCGTCGAGGACTTCGGCGGCCTCGCACAGCAGCCAGCTCGCTTCGATGTCATGCCCGAAGGTGTAAGTATCCGAACGGATCTGCCATTCTTCATTGAAGAAATGATGCAGATGCCTGGTTTTCGCGTCGAGAATCCGCTCCAAGAAGATCTGGATGAGTTCATGCAGCCGCTGCTCGACAGCAGGGTTCTGCGTCTCGCGGTAAAGATTGGTGTAGGCTTCGAGAACGTGAAGATGATTGTTCATGGACTTCTTCTCGTTCATGTCCTTGTCACTGAGCCGCGCATCCGGCCCGGCTTCCGACCAATCCCGGCGGCAAACCTCGATGTAGCCGCCAAACTCGCCGTCGTGCGCGTGTTTCTCGATCAACTCAAACAACGTCAGCGCGCGATGCAGCGCCCCCTCCGATTTGAAAGCTCGATGAAATTCCGTCAACGCGTAGATGTAGAATGCTTGGCCGTAAATCTTCTTCGAGTCATCCAGGACTTTACCGGTGTCATCCAACCGCCAGAACGCTCCGCCGTGTTTGGCATCCCAAAACCGGTTGATGATGAAATCAAACGCGCGATTCGCCATCTGCCGATACTGCGCGTCAGGCTTCGCTTGATGAACGGCAGAGAAGGCCCAAAGGATACGGGCATTGACGATGAGTCCCTTGGGCTGCGTGCGATCCGGCGTGAGGTCGTTCGCCAGACACGCCATCCAGCCGCCATTGATATCATCCAGCGCCGGCCCACACCAGAACGGCATGATGTGACCGAAGAGATGGGCGCGCAACTTGGTCGCAAGGATGTTGGCGGGGGCAGTCGTCATTCGTACTCGATCTCCACGCGCGAGATTTGGGTTTCTTTCTCGAACGCGATTGTCAAACCGGACGCATCGCCGGGCAAAGCGTCCAAGGTGTAAAGCCGGGGCGCGCGGTAGTTATACATTTCTTTCCCGGCAAAGAATGTCTCGGAACGCGCGGTAAGTTTCGCGCCTTTCGTGCCGTCATCGCCAGAGTGAAATGCCAGTCCCGCCTCGCCCTTCTCGTCAAAGGCGTACACGCGCACCGCCTTGATTTTCCCGCTGACTTGATATGCGATCCAATTACCGTTCGTGCCCCAGAGCCGATGGCAATCCTCTTTGTAGTTGCGCGCTTCGTTGCTGCGGAACTCCACCTTGCCGTCTTTGCGATAGATCAGGAATGTGTTTTGAAACTCATCCACCAGCGTACGACAACGCATTGTCACTGGCCCAAAAGTTTTGGAGGGTTCGGACAATCCAGCTTCGTTGCGCGCGAGCAGCCGATAGAAATACGTCCGCCCGGCTTGGGTAAATTCGTCCACCGCGAGCGGGCGATACTGCGTGGCGTCTGCCGTGGCCTGCCATACGACCGTTTGCCACGGGCCGCTGGCTCTTTCCGCGCGCTGCAAATCATAACTCGCCGCGCCAGTCGCGCCACGCCAGTTTGCGATGCCACCGTCGGTTACATTGAACAAATCCGGGGCCGCAGGAACTTCCAGCGGCGGTGCGGGTCTATTCTGAATCTCGAACGCCTTCGCGCGAACGATCTTCATGAATCGCGCTTCATCATAAGCCGCACCCGCCGGACCGCCGGGCCAGTGATAAGCCTTGAAGAAATCGCCGCCGTAAGGCTCGTGATGCCAATAGTAGCCGCCATCGCTGTTGTGAAACCGCAGCGACCACATCAAGCCGCCGCAGATGTCGGGATCGGTGATGATGGTGTCCATGATGGCGCGCATACCTTCGGTAGAGATGAACCCAAACTCACCCACGAGATAAACCTTCTTGCCCTTGGCGCGTTTCGCACTTTCTTGGATGACCGGAATCATCTTCGCCGGGTCGCCCTGATAAAGATGATCCTGCACGATGTCCACGCCCGGATTGTCGTCAGCGGTGAAGTAACTCTCGGCCACGAGCTGTTTCGGCGCGAGTTGCTTCACGAACGGGGACATCTCCCGCACCCAGGCGGCGGGAGCTTTGAGTTCGTTCCCGAGTTCCCACGCGAGCACAGCTTTGTCCTCCTTGTAGGGAATGCCCGTTTTCGTGTTCACACGGTTCAACACCAACGCGACGATGGCCTTGTAATCTGCCTGCACCTGCGCGTCGGTGAAAAACTCCTCGGCCTTCTTGCCACGCCACGCGGCAATCTCCGCGATGCCTCCCCACCAGTTCCATTCATCCACGAAGGGAATAATCAGCCGCACACCTTGCCGATTCGCGCTGGCGAGCACTTCGTCGAGGACGACCATCGCTTCCTCGTTCAGCTTGCCCGGCCCGAGAATGTGCCGTGGCATCCCGACGGGATCATTGGTTTTGGCGACGGACAAAACATACGTGCGCGCGACGCGACCGCCCAACTGCTGGATGGTCGCGAGGGCGTCATTGATTTCAAAAGCCGTCGGCCAGCGAAAGCTGTTCACCTGGGTGAAGCACAGGTCGTCCTCGGTGTAAGTGAGATTGGGAATATTGAACGAGAGAAAGCGGAAAGGCTGCGCGCCCTCGTAAAGCCGACCCTCGCGTGCCGAGATGAAATGCTCGAAAGCGTGGGCATGCGGTGATACGACGCACAAGACAATTACGGTGAAGTGAAACGCTAGTTGACGCATCGGTCGCATAAGTCCTGTCCAAGCTACGCTGACGCCTTCTCTAGCTTGTCATACCAACTGAATTTCATATACACCGACGTCGCCGCGAGCAGCACGGCGATGCCGCCCGCCCAACTCCATTTGTGCAACACGATGTAGATGGGCAGCACCACAAGACACAGTTGCCAGACGATGCCGACGGCGACATTGCTCAAATCGCGCGCGGCACTGTGATTGGGTTTGAAGTCGCGATCTTCCGCCATGACTTTCGCGCGGATCGGCCCCCAGAAGCCCCACGGATTCACCGTCCGATAAAACTTCTTCAACACTTCGTCATTTTCCGGTTTGGTCAAGAGCGTGCCCGCGATACAACCGATGACCGAGATGACGAGAACAATGGGGAACAGGTAAAGTGTGTTCGCAACGCTGTGCCCCAGCACCATGTTGGCGAAACCCTTGAAGTAAGGAGATTCCGGCACGAGCATTGCGCTCAAGATGCCGGTCATCATGCCCCAGAAATAGCCGTAACCATTGAAGCGCCACCAATACCACTTGAGCACGTTGGCCATCACATAGCCGCCGTAAAGTCCGCCGACCAGCCACATCATTACTTCCGTGATGCTGGTCGAGAAAACGCCAAAGCAAACCCCGATGACGAGAAACACGAGCGACACGATCCGGCTCAGGGCCACTTCCTTTTTACCGCCGGCATTGGCGTTGATGAAGCGTTTGTAAATGTCGTTTACCACGTAGGCCGGCGCAGCGTTGAGTGTGGCGGCGAAATTGGACATGAACGCGGCGGCCAGGCCGGCAAGTAAGAATCCGACGACACCAGTCGGAATGTATTGCAGCACGGTCGGCAGGATTTTCTCGAAGTCCGGTTTCGCCTGCGCCTGCAACTCCGGCATACAGAACGCCAGCGCGAGGACCGTGATGCCCGCGATCATCATGTAGCGCGGGAACATCAGCACCACGGTCACCATGCCGTTCATCAAGCAAGCCTCGCGCGGATTGCGTGTGGCGAGAATGCGCTGCATGTCGTAGTTCGGCGCGGGGCCAGCGAGACTCGCGAGCACGCCTTTGAAGAACATCAGGCCGAAGATGATCGAGAAGAACTCGTTGCCGTCCGCTTTAATCGCCGCATTGGCGGTGCTGAGAATGCCGTCCCAATTCAGATCCAGCGTCTTGCCGAAGAACGGATTCAACCAGCCGTCGGGAATCTTGTCGGCAATCATCTCGGGGCTGACCGTGAGGATGGCGATGACGCCGATGGTGAGTGCCGTGAGCGTAAGAATGGTGAACTGCAAAACCTCGGTGATGACCACGCTGACCATGCCGCCTTTGATTGCGTAGAGCGAGGTGAGCCCCATGAGCACCATCGCGTAAATGTTTTCATCGGTGAAGATGCCGGTGGTCTGCGTGGTGAAATGCCACGGCAACAATCCAGAGGCGAACTTGCCGATGCCCTTGAACGCATACGCCAGCAGGCCAATGACGTTGACCAGCGCGAAGAACACCACGCTCAAGTGTGCCAGTGTCGCGCCACGATCCGTGCCAAAACGCGTCTGCATCCACTGTGCGCCGGTCAGCACATTCGAGCGCCGCAGCCATGCGCTCAGGAACATCATCAGGAAAATCTGATTGAAGGTCGGCCACATCCACGGCAGCCAGATGCTCTTCAATCCGTAAAGGAACAGGATGGCAACCAGCCACATCGTGCCGCTGATGTCGAACATGCCGGACGCATCGGAGATACCCAGCGTGTACCACTTCATGGATTTGCCGCCGAGGAAATAGGAATCCAGATCCTTCGCCCCGCGCCGCGATACCCAAAGGCCGACGCTGAGAACGATTAAGAAATATCCAACGATGATGGCGATGTCTAACTCGTGGAGTTTCATAACAGTGAAATCTTACGTGCGATCAGGAGTTCGCACGGGCTCGGGATAGGTTGCATCGGGCAAGACTGCCAAGGTTTGCCCACTGCCAGCAGTCGTCAATTCAGACGACAGTCATTGGAGAACCGAGTGTTTTTCATTTTATGGACGAGAAATCGGTTGCCAGTTCGTGGTGGCTTGGGTTGACTCCACGCGTGACACATCAGCCCGGCCACGAGCGCGCCAACTTAACCGCAATGATCTTCGCATTGCTCTTTGGAGCTTTTCTGGGCTTGGCGCTGCTCAAGTTCGGCACGCCGTCGGTGATGGACAAATTTGTCGAGACACCAACCAACAGCATCGAGTGGTTGAGCTTCGTCTGGCCGTTTCAGATCGCCTGGCCGCTCGTGGGTGTGGTGGTGATCGCGGGTTTGTTCGCGTTCCGCTGGCGCGGCTTTGCGCCCCGTTGGTTGATGGTCATGCCGGTAATCTGGCTGTGCTGGCAGTTCATCGCCGGAACCCAGAGTGTGGATCCCCAACTCACCCGGGGCGTGCTGGTGCATTTCATCGTTTGCCTGACCTGCTTTTATCTCGGCGCTTTCTGTCTGAATCGCACCGGGGTGACGGCCTTTCTTTTGTGGCCGCTGGCCCTCGCGTTTGGAATGTTGTTGGGCATCGGCCTGAACCAACACTTTGGCGGATTGGAAGAAAGCCGGAAGTATTTCTGGACGTATATCTATCCCACTTTGCCGAGCGTCCCGCCTGAATACATTAAGAAGATGCAAAGCAATCGTATCTTCGCGACGGTGTTTTATCCCAATGCCTTTGCGGGCGCCTTGTTGTTGTTGCTCCCACCGCTGCTGGCGTGGATCTGGCAGGCGAAGGCGCGTTTGACGATGGGGGCGCGGAGTTTTCTGTGCGGGGCATTGGGTGTGGGCGCGGCGGCGTGTCTGTATTGGACCGGCTCCAAAGGGGGCTGGCTGCTGGCCTTGCTGGTCGGCTTTGTGACTTTATTGCACCAAACCTTTTCGCAGCGTCTGAAGGTGATTCTTGTTTGTGTCTTGCTGGTGACGGGTGGGGCGGGGTTTTATTGGAAAAACCGGGAATACATGCAACGCGGCGCGACGAGTGTGGTGGCGCGGTTCGATTACTGGCGCGCTGCCTGGCAAACCGCTGTGAGCAAACCAGCGTTCGGCAGCGGGCCGGGAACTTTTGCCATCGCGTATCAGGCGGTCAAAAAGCCGGAGTCCGAGATGGCGCGGCTGACACACAATGATTACCTGCAACAGGCGTCGGATTCCGGGTTTCCCGGCTTGGTCACATATGGGGCGTTCATCGGCGGGTTGTTGTGGGTGGGTTATCGGAGGCTGGACTGGAAAAACTCGCCAGTGAACTGTGGCGTTTGGCTAGGATTGGCGGCGTGGGCGGTGCAATCGTCGTTTGAATTCACGCTTTATGTTCCGGCACTGGCTTGGACGGCGTTTGCGCTGGCGGGGTGGCTGCTGGGAAGTTCTCGGGAAACGATTCGACAAAACCCGTCGCCCGCCCCTAACCTGTCGCGACGATGAAGATTCTCTTCCTCAACGGCCCAAACCTGAACCTCCTCGGCCAACGCGAACCGCAGGTCTATGGCAAAACGACCTTGGCGGATATCGAAGCGATGGTTCGCAAGCAAGCGACCATCCGAGGTGCGACGATTGATTTCCGCCAGACGAACCTCGAAGGAGAACTCGTCGGTTGGATTCAATCGTCCAAAGAGAAGTTTGATGTGATCGTATTGAACGCGGCGGCCTACACCCACACGAGCATTGCGCTCCGGGATGCAATTGCGGCGACTGGAGTTCCCACAATTGAAATTCACCTCTCCAATATCCATGCGCGGGAAGAATTCCGTCACAAGTCACTCATCGCTGGAGTTTGCCGAGGACAGATCGCCGGGTTCGGAGCGGATTCTTATCTTTTGGGCCTGGAAGCGGCCATTAACATTACCGAAGCTGGAAAAGCCCGGTGAAATGCGGGTTAAAAATCATTCCTATTGAACAGCTTGGTTCACCAGAAGGTTTTGCCTCTTGACGGATTCGGGGCGAGTCTCTACGCTCCGCACCAGTTTAAGAAACGACGTAAGCAGGGTCGCAGTTCGACTTCTGCTTTTTTCGTTCAAAGCACAAAACGCCGGGATTCGCACCGGAAAAACAACTTTAACGATTAGAAACTGTGGATCTCAAAGACATTAAGGCCATCATTGACCTGATGAAGAAGAACTCCGTTTCGGAGTTTGAACTGGAAAAACAGGATTTTAAGATTCGTCTCAAGCGCGGCATGGGCGGCGGAGTCATCTCGGGAGACGAGGGCGGCCAACAAGTCATCTCTTATGCGCCCATGCCTGTCGCTTTGCCCGCAGCGGCCCCGGCAACTGCTCCCACTCCAGCTTCTGCGACCTCGAACGATGCTGACATCAAGTCGCCGATGATTGGAACTTTCTATCGTTCACCTTCCCCCGATTCAGCCTCCTATGCCGAAATCGGCACGGAAGTTAATCCAGACACCGTGGTTTGCATCATCGAAGCCATGAAGGTCATGAACGAGATCAAAGCCGAAGTCAAAGGCGTGATCACCCAAGTATTGGTTGAAAACGCCAAACCAGTCGAGTTCGGTCAACCATTGTTCAAGATTCGTCCAACCTAAGCCTGTTGCCTGCGGATTTACCCCCGCTCAACCGACCAGCCCGCATGTTTGAGAAAATTCTCGTAGCCAACCGCGGCGAAATCGCCGTCCGCATCATCCGCGCCTGCAAGGAACTGAACATCCGCACGGTGGCGGTCTATTCCGAATCGGACGCCAACTCTATGCACGTGCAAATTGCGGACGAGGCGATCTGCATCGGCAAGCCGGCTTCCTCGGAAAGTTACCTGCGCATTGACCGCATCATCAGCGCGGCGGAAATCGCCGACGTAGATGCCATTCATCCCGGCTACGGTTTTCTTTCTGAGAATGCGCACTTTGCCGACGTCTGCGAGAGCTGCAACATCCGCTTCATTGGTCCCAGCTCCCGCGCGATGAATGCGTTGGAAGACAAGGCCGTCAGTCGGGCGCTCGCCAAAAAAGCGGGGGTGCCAACTCCACCCGGATCAGACGGGATCGTTGAGAACGAAAAGGATGCTTTGACCGTAGCGAAACGCATTGGCTATCCGGTGATGATTAAAGCTGTTGCCGGCGGCGGTGGGCGCGGGATGCGCGCAGCGCACAATGATATTTCTCTCATCAAAGGCTATCACACAGCCCGGAACGAAGCGGAGAAGTCGTTCGGAAATTCGGCGGTTTACATCGAGAAACTGATCGAGAACCCGCACCATATTGAATTCCAGATTCTCGGAGACGCGCGTGGCAATATCATTCATCTCGGCGAGCGAGATTGTTCAGTGCAGCGCCGCAACCAGAAGGTTGTCGAAGAAACCCCTTCCCCGCTCATCGAAAACAAGTATCCCAAACTCCGCAAGGAGATGGGCAAAGCCGCGATTCGTATCGCCGAGGCCGCGCACTACACGAACGCCGGAACGGTGGAATTCGTCGTGGATGACAAGGGGAATTATTACTTCCTCGAAGTGAACAAGCGCATCCAAGTGGAACATCCGATCACCGAGGAAGTCACTGGAATTGACCTTGTGCGAATGCAAATTCTCATCGCTTCCGGGGAGCAGTTGAAGATGTCCCAGAGCGATGTCCAGTTCAAAGGCCACGCCATTGAGTGCCGCATCAATGCGGAAGATCCTTTTGACGAGTTTCGCCCCAGTCCGGGGCGGATTGAAATGTATTACCAGCCGGGCGGGCGTGGCACCCGCGTTGACACTCATGCTTACGCCGGATATTCGATACCGCCGCACTATGATTCCATGATCGGCAAGCTGATCACCTACGGCAAGGATCGCCGCGAAGCGATGGACAAGATGAGCCGCGCCCTCGGCGAATACCTCATCACGGGCGTCAAGACTACGATCTCTTTCCAACAGGCGATCCTCCAAGATCCGAATTTCCGTCGGGGTGTTTACTCCACCAACTTCGTCGAACAGCTTTTGAGCGGGGCACGGCGCGAGTTGATCGAAGAGAAAACCTGATTTCTGACAAAACTTTGGTGGCTTCTGCCTCCTGAAATCTGCCAGTTACTTCGTGACTGGCAGATTTTGTTTTTCTCCCCACTCTGTTTCACTCAAGATGGGCGGCATGAAACCATGGCTCGTAACTCTGCTATTGATCGGCTTGACTACCAGGCTTTCTGCTCAACAAACCAACTCGACTTCCCCAATCATTGCAACGGGAGCGAAGTTAGAAAAGCTTGCTGGTGATTTCAAATTCACTGAAGGCCCGACTTGCGACAGGGATGGGAATGTCTTCTTCACGGATCAACCCAACAACCGGATCATGAAATGGAGTGTCGATGGCAAACTATCCACATTCCTGCAACCCGCCGGTCGCGCCAACGGAATGTTTTTTGACGCCCAGGGAAATCTCATCGCCTGTGCCGATGAGAAAACAGAGCTGTGGTCCATCACCCCTGACGGAAAGCACACCGTGCTGGCAAAACAGTTCGAAGGCAAAATCCTTAATGCCCCCAACGACGTCTGGGTTCGTGCCGATGGCTCTCTCTATTTCACCGACCCGTTCTACAAACGCGAATGGTGGGACTACAACAAACCTCCGCAAGTAACCGAGCAAGTCTATTTCCTCTCCGCCGATCGCAAGAGACTCAAACGCGTCACGACCGATCTCACCCAGCCGAATGGCATCATTGGCACGCCCGATGGGAAAATCCTGTTCGTCGCCGACATCCGGGCGCGGAAAACGTACGCCTATGACATCCTGCCCGATGGCAGCTTGACCAATAAAACTTTGCGATGTGAACTCGGCTCAGACGGAATGACGCTCGATACCGAGGGGAATCTCTATCTGACCGGAAAAGGCGTGATTGTTTTTGATAAGACTGGCAAACAGATTGAACACATCGCCGTGCCCGAACCCTGGACGGCAAACGTGAGCTTCGGCGGTCCGGATCGGCAAACCCTTTTCATCACTGCGAGCAAAGGACTTTACGCAATCAGACTCCGAGTCAGTGGAGCAAACCTAGCTAAATAAGAGTGCGGAAGCGTCGAAAAAGGTTCGTCCACAGTCGCAACCCATAAAACAAAAAAGCCGAAACATTTCTGTTTCGGCTTTTTTAGTTAAAGAATGGCGACGACCTACTCTCGCAGAACCTATAGAACTACTACCATCGGCCCTGCAGTGTTTGACGGCCGTGTTCGGAATGGGAACGGGTCGGACCACTGCGGTATTGTCACCAAAAAATTTATAAAGAACATCCCGCGCTTTCGCGCGGGGCCGACACTAGGCTCGGCCATTCTCTGAAAACTACACATAGGAACATTGGAATTACAATTCGTGAGTTAAATTCGTATATCTCTCTTCCGAAGAAGAAAGTTACGATCAAGCCTCACGACCGATTAGTACTAGTCAACTGAACACCTCACGGTGCTTACATTTCTAGCCTATCAAACGGGTAGTCTGCCCGTGGTCTTTAGGGGGCTTGCGCCCCGGGAAACAATATCTTGGGAGGAGCTTGGCACTTAGATGCTTTCAGCGCTTATCTCTTCCGCACATGGCTACGCAGCGATGCCCCGGATGGAACAACTGCCACACCAGAAGTGCGTCTAACCCGGTCCTCTCGTACTAAGGTTAGAACCCCTCAAGTTTCCTGCGCCCACAGTGGATAAGGACCGAACTGTCTCACGACGTTCTGAACCCAGCTCGCGTACCGCTTTAACCGGCGAACAGCCGGACCCTTGGGACCTTCT
>ERZ1292630.2273-Hain-H41-02um-R3-2273-length-17940-cov-8_pt1 | contig 17940 bp, 10 predicted proteins | sample MGYA00564408_ERZ1292630 | MGnify/ENA primary metagenome ERZ1292630 (study PRJEB36523, sample SAMEA6512641) | groundwater metagenome | collected 2019-01-08 | study: AquaDiva: Metagenomics assemblies of 32 groundwater samples
GCCACACTAGCGGCGTCGTCATTAACAGCGCTCGTCCAAGTCACCGTGGCCCCGGCGGGAGCTGGCCCTGCGACTGCGTCGCGCGGGCATGGGGCCGACCTCGCGACGACACCGCGCGGGCTCTGGTCAGCCACCGCGCTGGGAGATGGGACGCTGTCGATCGCGTGCGTGACGGCTGATACTGCTACCCTCGAAGAATACCCGTCGGCTCACCGACGTGACTATGAGTGGTACGTCAGCGCGTCAAAATGTCACCGACACGACGAAGGCAAGCATTACCACCCTGATCCTTGACAGCATGGCGAGAGAGAGACCATAGCGTTCACATCTGTCATTGTGATCGATCGTTTTCACCCGCAAACGGCGCAAAATTTTTGTTGAAAGACAGTGATTGAGATGCAAAAAAAAAAACTGCCTCCCAACACCGATGTTTGCCACACATGCAAATGCAAAAAAGTTCAGGGAAGGTGGAGGGACAGGGGGTCAATAAATCGCTCCGCTGCTTCACGTCTGGTTGAAAAAGCAAACCGCCGACCTCGTGTTGGACCCCCCGTCGTGGCTAGTCCCCAAATAGCAAAAGGCTGCGCGCAAACGAAAATTCAAACGAAGAGGCGAGCTGGTCGACGGTCAACTGGTCGGCGTCGATCTCGGTCAGCCTTGTCGCACGCCTTCTTGTGGCGGATAACTCTGAGATGGTCGGTCCACCGTCGTTGTGGTCGTCGTCGTGTGACCAACGACGAAAACATGACAGTTGGACAGGCTGGAAACGGACGTAATTCGCCCACACATCTTCCTTGTACCACCTCCGGAAGGCGGCTTCCCCTTCCGGATGAGCCCATTTCGCCTTGCGGGATTCTCGTTTCCAGCGACGGCCGGCAGCGACCGTTTCAGATGCATGAAGAAAGATCACGTCGTCGCACATTGCCACGACCTTCGGGAAACAACCCAGCAAGAAACCCTCCACCACGACGACGACGGGTTCGCCTGTGGCCGCTGCTGACGACGCCGGTTGACCGCTCGTCCCGATGTCGCCCCCCGGAGCAGAAGCAGCTCTCTCTCCGAGTGCGCCGCCCTCACCCAGAAGGTCGGTCTGCGTCTCCTCCTCCCGCAAACTCACCAAGCCTCGGTGAGTGGCAAAGGTCAGCGAATCGGCGTCGTCCAGCACTCGTCGTTCGGTCACCAGGGCGCGCAGCACCGCCATGAATCGGTCAATGTCAATGCCGTCAGGAGTCTCCCACTTTCCCTGTAAAACGTGATGAATCTTCTGACGGTCGAAGAAGTTGTCCATAGACAGAGGAAGCACCCGTTTGCTGCGACCGCGATTGAGACGCCGCGACAGGCCTTGCGCCAGCGTCGTTTTACCGGATCCGGATGGTCCTGCAATGCCGACCACGTGGATCGCACATGGTCGCATCTGTGGTTGTTGACACGGAGTGGCGTCGACGCTGCCCGACGGCATTGCGGCGTCTTGTGGCACCATGGGGCTAACCGTCATCCATAAAACTACTGTGGGGCAGTCGGTGGCTCAACGAACCAAAAAAAACATACCCCCAACCCCCCTGCCGTGAACCACGTGGAACACACCACCTCGAGGAGGAAGTATCACCTCAGGGGTGCGCGAAGGGGGGCGGCGACGAACGGCGAATGAGAGAGGAGGCGACGAGAACTTGAACGGGAAACAGACGAGAAAGGATTCCTCTTCCCCTCACCTTCTTTCCCTGGTTGGAAACCCGTCAGGGAAAAGACCTCCCCCCGAAGGATGGTGACCTCTCCCTGAACGGCCCCCGAGTGGTTCTCACACTTTATCGCCCGTACTTCTGGTACTCCCACTCCCGATTGTCCAAGGGGCACACCTGCCGCGTTTTCAGCCACTTCGAGATGCAATGGAAGTGGAAGGCGTGATTGCACACGCCCCACGCGACGGTGCACTCCTCCGTCGTCGTCGCTTGATTCGCCTGGCACTCGATGCACAGATCCATGATGTGGTTGCGGCAGATGGCGCAGGTGTCGACCTGAATGTCCCACGACCAAAGCGCGACGGCATTCCATTTTTTGATTTCAAACCGTTTGGCAACGCCCGTTGGGACGGCGGTTGCGGTTGCCGCTGAAGATGAGGTTGAGTCAGGAGGAGGTCCCGATGGTGCCGCCGCACCGTCCGACATTGCTGGTGATGGGGGGGGAAGGGTCCTCAAAAAAAGAAGAAAGGTTTTTGACTAAAGATCTTTTCACCATTTCACGTACGTGTGTGTGTGGTGAAAAAGGGAATATACCAACGGAATGTCCCTCTGCATCCTGCCGGAGGAGTCTCTCTCAACGGAAGAGCTACTTAGTGTCAGTTTGGATCGGTCAGGAAGCCGGCAGAGCGGATGAACCGATGCGCCTCTGGAAAGAAGAACGTTGTTGCTTTTGGTGATATTGATCCTCCACCTTGAATGCGCACGATTCGATCAAACGCACTCGCAGCTGCTGAAGGCGGCTGGGAAAACGACGGCGGCCGCGGCATGATTCTTGCGGCCGCCTTCAGGGTGTCGTTCGCGACCCTCCTTTCGTCGTCAGGTGCAGCCGACCCCCTCCAAGAGGTCCCGTCGCCGATTACCATTTTCTTCTGCGAGGGGCGTTTGCGCCGTCGACGCAGCATCAGCTGTTGCTTCCGACCTCCTGTTGATTTTTCGACCCTAGATTTTCCCACCGCCATTCGTCGTGCCCTCCGTCTCCCGGCGGCCACCTCCTCCTCTTCCTCGCGTTGCAGCAATCGGCGAAGGCGTTCCTTGTCTCGGCGGCTCGACTCTTCGATGTTACACCACTGATGCGCGACGTCGCAATGGAACGCGATGTCGGACGGTGTGGCCCGCAGGCTCCACATGCGCAGGAGGGCGTCGAGATTGGTCAAGTCGGGGGCGCCGGTCTGTGGATTCCACGTGGCGTTGCCCCCTTGCGCGGCCAGCGCAACGCGGTCGGTGGTGACCGCTCGAAGGAGCGCCGCGTGGTCGTCATGTTGTCCATTACTACTGCTGCCGAATTCGTCCTTCTCCGACCATATTGGCCGCCGCGGTTGGACCTGCAAGGTCGCGCCGTATGAGCCAAGCGCCGCGTGCGCCCTCGAAAGCAAGCGCTGCGTCCGCTCAATGTGCCTCCTCCCCGCCGCGGTGTGGTGCCAGCTGCTGCTGCTGCGGCTGCCCTGTCCACCGTCCTCCGGGGGGGGGAGATCGCCGTTGGCGTCCTCCTGCTGCCGCCCGTGGCGCCCCCCGCCCCGGTGATGATGACGAGGGGGCATTAATAGCGGTGGGTGGGTCGTCCAGTCATGCGGAAGGAGCCATCGCAGGGGCGCGAAGTATTCCTCTTCGCTGCTGCTGCCGCCGCGGTTGGGAACGGCTCGTCGACCGTTGTGTGGTTGCCGTGAGGAGGCGGAGGAGGACAGCGGAGGGGAGGCCCCTTCAGTGGTTGCCAAGATGGTGTTGTCGGTGTCTCTCACGTAGTCCGCCGCCGCCCCGAGAGACGCGGGAGGAGAGTGCTTGTTGACCGCCGCGGACAATGCTGCTGATAAGGCACGTTCTCGTTTCCTTCGTAGCTGTGATTCCGTTTGCGCGGCACGGCGAAGTTCCGACTGCGCCTTTGCGATTTCCGCGTCGAACGCCGCTTCTCGGTATCGCAGTGCTTGCTGCAGCAGCCGCACTTCCGTCCTCTGTTCTCCGGTCGACAGCGCGCGGCGCCGAGACGATGGGGCATTGCTGGTGGATGAAATGTGCCTACCTCCGGACGGCTTCATCATTGTGGGAGCGGCGAGCGGTGTCGCAGCCGCAGCCGCAGCCGGAGCAGTTGCAGCGGGATTAGTGTCGTCGTATTCGTCATCGGTGTTCAGCCAACGTCGAACGACACGTCCAGAAATGGATGTGACAAGCCGCGGGGCTGCGAAGCAAGGCAACCGCGGCGCGTGAGATAGTATCACAGCTGGTGGCCACGTCATCGTTTTTGTCGTCCTGATTGCTTGGCGGGCCCCCTCTTCTTTGGGGGAAAAACAAAGAGTCTTCCCGTCGCTCCGTGTGGTGTGGAGTGGGCATCGCCGTGTGGTGTGGAGTGGGCATCGCCGAGCGCGGCCAACACACTTGTGGGCGCAAGAGAAAAGAGCACGAGAAAAAGCTATTTAACATCGTCTCTCTCTCTCTCTCCTCTCTCCGCGAATGGAAAAAAACACCTTTCGACAAGAAAAAAGTTCAGCAGTAGCGAACGTTGAGCAAGTGATGGTGGATGATCCTACGTGGCGGCCCTCGCCGCGACAGTCAACGCGGACAGTCGCGAACGCCGGAAGCCGTGCAAAAGAAACGTCGCACTGGCGGGGGCATCGTGGTGGTTCTCTGCGTTACTGTCACCCGCCATCGCGCCTGGTGGGGCTGCGACCTGCGAAAATCGCTGTCGCGTGGTGGCAGGCAGCATTTCTAAGAACCCGTCAGTCGCGACAACGTTGCTGACCGCCGAAACTAAGGACGGCGCCGCACGAGGAGCTTGCTGCTGCTGCTTAGGTTCCGCGGCATTGACGGCGGTGGTCGACGACAGAGTGGCATTCATCATGATGATGGCACGGAAGACGTCCTCGTTCGCGACGATGCAGTCGGTGATCGCCACCGCGGCACCCACGAAATCCACGAGGCTGCACCCGCTCGCGGAGGACTCGTCAAAGTCCGGTAGCAGATGGCGGTGCTGGCCACCCGCACTACCGCCATTGAGGGCCGCCGATGCCGCATGAGAGGACGTCTCTCTCTGTGTTTCATGCACGAGGGAGGCCGACACATGGCCGATATCCAACGCCGCGCGAACAAGTCGACCTGGCGGAAGCTGCGTGGATGATGAAGCGGGAGCAGCGCCGTTGCTTTGCGAAGACGTCGGGTTGTCGAACACGCGCAAGATGTTTTCCGCCACGGTCACGAGGTTGGCGCTAGCCTCTGCGTCCGTGACGGCTCCGGCGTAGTTCGTCGAGGCGGCCGACGCCATGGAGAATGCCGCGGCACCCCGAGGCACGGGCGCCTCCTTCGCCAGTTCTGCGCAAGCGGCAAACAGGGCCTCGTCACCGAACCGGAACAGAATGCGCACGCCGGGAAGGCGCTGCTGGGAAGCGGGGGCGGCGATGTCCCACGAAGTCGCCGCCGCCCCCCGCATAGTGCATCGTTCGATCGCCACGTGGCGCGCGCTGACGTTCGAGTGCCAAGCGGCGAGGACGTCCGCCGTCGTGGAGGAGGAGGAGGAGGAAGACGACGCACTGCCACCTAGTCCTGGTCCTCCCCGCGCGGGCTGATTGCTGGGGCCGCATGTGGCGGGTTGGCCGAGTTGCACGCGCAGAATCGCCACCGTGGCGCCAAGGTCGATGGCGGACGGCGGGCCGAGAAAGGCCGCGACGGAACTCAACGATCGCGGCGGCAGCGAGGAGGACGAAGCGGCGGGGAGCGGCGACATGGTCACCTCCTGCATTTCTCCACCGTTTCGGTCGGTGATGCGCACCACCCCTGGAGACGGGGGTCCCCCTCCTCCGCCTGTACTTCCTGAATCCGCACTGATTCGCAACGACGGTGGGGAAGACGTCGTCGAGAGGTATCGATCGGTAAGTAAAGTCACGCACGGGCCGGGCAGCTGCTTGCTGAGAGACCAATACCCGCGCTGCAGTTGAACGTTCGACTGGGCTTGCAGGGCGACCGAAAGATACTCATCAGCAAACGCCTTTCGGGTCGCCCGTTCGTGCCGGAAATAGGGAATAGCCCATAAGACGACAATGGCCACGAAGTTGATGATCGTGTTGAGCGGCACGAGCCGCCGGGGATTGACGCTCACGGTAATGATGAGGTAAAGCAGTAAAATGCACAGCATGTTCAGCAGCGTGGCGAAGATGAACCCGAAGGGCGGCGTGCCCGCGCATAGCACAATCATCGTGTAGAAGTACAACACGTAGGTGATTTCCGACGAAATGACGGAAGGTCCACTGGCAATCGCGGCAAGATAAATTAACAATTGTGAGGCGAAGATGGCGGCGGTGCCGACATGCAGATACTTCACGGGGCACCGGTTCAAGAAGTGAACCGCGCCAACGGGAAGCGCAGCCGCCAAGATCAGGAAAAGAAATATCGCAGGCGAGTTGCCGGTGTCGTAAAACATGAGCTCGGCCGCGAAGCCGAAGAGGACAGCCAAGTTGCCGAGCGCGACGTGAAACAAGACCCTTCGGACACCGACACCAAATACGGAGCGGGAATACTCCTGAAAGTCGCTCTCGACTCCACTCTCCTTGTACGACAGCGGGCCATATTTGTACTTCCGCGTAAACTTTGGGAGCACTCCACCTAGAGCGGACGCGGAGGTGCCGCCGAGGGCGTTGGCAAATGGGACGGTTGACTGTGCCACAGGGAGTTGCGGCGGTGGCACACCGGTCGCAGCGCTGCCTCCCGTTGCATTCATCGTCGAGGCGCCGCCGACCGCGTACACGTCCTCAGGCGGTGGTCGGCTGTTGACCGCGTCGAAGGTGCGTTGATGAGCGTCATCCGCGTTAGACGCTTGCCCGACAAAGGCGTTCCAATCGGCAAGGGTTTGTTCTTGAAGCAACGCGACCACTGCAGCGGCCATGGTGCCGCCGGTCGTCGGCGACGCCATGCGCATCGACGACGACGGTCCATAAAGGTCTTCGCCGCCGGGCTGCACGGTCGCACCGCCGCCGGGAAGGGAAACGATCCGAACGAGGGTGGTGGGAGGCACAGGGGGAGGAGGCGCCACCGGATCCACCACACTGTCGCCCGCACTGGTCGCCGCGGTCGGTGGAGGTTGCGGCGCCGTCGCCACGGCGACGACGGGTGCCCATTCGATGCGGCCGGCGGCCCCATATCCAGCCTGTGCCAAAGCGAGAAACGTTTCGGTCGCCACCACAGAAGCGGCGGGGGCCGTCATCAGAGGGCCCTCTGCGGCCGCGGCGTTGCTCAGCGAGCGACACTCCAACACGGGAGCACCGTCCAGCGTCATGTAGTCTAAGTTGTCTTGCTGCCGCGGTTGGGAGTCCCCCCCTACGGTCGACCGGCGTTGCGGCACGCACCCGATGACGGCCCCCGAAGCGCAAGCAAACGTCACCTGCCAAGCCACAGGGCCGCTGCTCAGCAACCCGCCACCGCCACCGCCGCCGCCGCGATCCGTCAGGGCGCGCGAGGCCTTCCACGCGGCGGCGATGGCGCGCTGCGCGATGGTGGCCGCAGACGCCGTCGCGCCGCCTGGCAGTAATCCTGCCGCCCACCACATCACATCCCCGCTCGTGAACGCCCGGTCCAACGACACGTGACGGCACGGCGACGGGAGCCCCGACGCCGACGCTCGCATCGCGGTGTCAATGGTGGCGCGCAGTGCTTGCAACTTGTTCAGGTAATGCGATAGCTGCGCGGGCTCGCTAGCCCCTAGCGTGGCCGCGGAGGTCGATGGGGTGACGCCAATTCGGATCACCGTCGCGTGCTCTGCGGCATACGCCAGGTTTAACGGGGGTGCACGGCGCGAGTTGCTGACGACGGTATTATGATTGCTAGTAGCCGCCAAGGGTGGATGCTGCAGCGCGTGCTGATGGATGGCCACGATGACTTTATATGGGTACTGCCGGACCACTTCGCGCTGAATGGCATATAGGCCTTCTTTGACCTTCAGCGTCTCGCTGATGCGCACTTTGAGCCGAGTGAAGGTCAGGAACCGATTCCGGGCGTTGATCTCCAACCCGTGCAGGCCGGTGCAAAGGAGAAGACTGCCAATGATGAAGAAGGTGTCGTAGTCACGCACGACGATGCTGTAGACGAACCAGCGCCACACGATGGTCAAAATGACCGCGATCGCCGTCAGTAGCCAGACATGCTGCGTGCGAGGGCGGCCGATGAACAACAGGGCGAGCGAAACGAGCTGCAGCCCGTCGATCAAATGGTCACAGGGATGGAGCGGGTCTCTCGGAGGCTTCCAGGTGATGCCGGGTGCGCAGATGACATTGACGATGCGATAGTGCGCGGCGCAGGCTTGCGACACGACGAAGCTGAGGTTCAGGGTGAACCACAGCCACTCCACGTGCACCGTGTTGAACGACGGCGAGGTGCCATCCGCATTGTGGTGGTGGTCGTCTTGGCGATGGATCGAGCGATACCAGAGCACGGCCGACACGACGCCAGCGAGAATCGATACGATGCCGCAGAGCAATCCCAGCAGACCTTCGTACGATGCCGTCCCCTTATATTGCGTGAAGGCGATGACAATGATGATCAGCGCGCTCAAGAAGGCGGTGATAGTCGTCGCCTTGAAGCCACCGAGGTAGTAGGCATCTCGAAAGGCGGCTTCGATGACGGGGTTCTCAAAGAACATGTGCCGCATCGTGAGGTCCGGGGGCAGTTCCTGGTCCTCGATCGCGGTCGACGAGGGCGCGGGGTCGACACCGGCAACAGCGGCGCTTGAACCCCCGCTGTTGGATGCCGGAAGCGGTTGGCCCCCACTGTACATTTGCAGATTGAGAAACGATTTGACAGCGAACGAGCGGAGCGAGCGACGGAAACCGGAGCAAAGGGAAAGCCGGGAGAGCCACAGCAAAGGTGAGAGGTGGGCGAAAGGTAGGGAGGAGGCGGAAGGTTTGAATAGCTGTAACGGGTCAAAGAGTTCACCACCCTTGGGAGACAACGAACGCAATAAGTCGCGCAAAATCGAAGACTGCAACGGTATTGTTGTTTCTGATCGTGGTGCCCCTTTTCCCCTCTCTCGCTCCGTCGAGGAAAAGGGAGGGGAAGGGGAAATCGCGGTTCGAGCACATCACGACACCGTTCGTTGTGGCCACTTCGATGGCAGCCGGTATCCCTCTCCCGAGAATTACCCCTGTGCCCTCTCTCTCCCTCTGTTGTGTCCTACCTTCATGCCTTGTTTCAGTGTTTTTTGTGTGTTGCTACGGTTTTGTTTTTCATTGATGCTGGTTTTTCACGACAGCCATCACATGCTGGCGGAGAAAATACGGTCGTCGCGGTGCGGCGCGAATGTTGCCACTGCGGGTGTTTAGAATTCTTCCTCGGCTTCGGCGAGGCGCGCCGGTTCGTAGGCTGTGGTTGCGCTGCTGCTGCCCTCGTCGGCGGGGGTCACAATGGGCGGCACTGCCTGCGGCGGGGGCGGGTTGTCCGCCGTCGGTGGACTCGCGGGCGCCGGCGCAGGAACGGCAGCCTCTCCTGACGTTGCGACAGGTGCCGTGGTGTCCGCAGTGACCGGCGCGGCTGCTGCGGGCTCAGCAGACGCAGGCGACGCTGACTCGGCGGTGGCTGTTCCGTCGGCCACAACGGGGGCGTCGGCTTCGGCGGTCTTGGATGCCTTTTTCTTCTTCTTTCCACCCTTTCGCTTCTTCCCGTCGGTCTTCTTCTTCGTCGCCTTCTTCGCCTTCTTTTTCTGTGGCTCGGTTTCGAACTTCTTCGGGGCTTCACTGACGGCTGCCGCGGCCGCTGCCGCTGGTCGTTTCTTCGCGCCGCGAGGTGTCAACGCGACTCCTTCACGGGGGGTTCGCAACTTCCGTGGCGACGACTTCTTCGCCTTGGTGAGGCGCTCCCCTGTGACCGGATCCTCCCCCCGGCGGATCCGATAGGCCCGGACGCTCAGCTCCAACAACGTGCCATAGTTGGCGAGGAGTTCGGCGTTGTAGCTGTGCTGCGCGCTCCACGCCTCGTTGCCCTCGCTATCGCGCACGATCCACGCCTCGGAGTCGCGCATATTAATGACGTCGAAGGCGGTCACGCAGCGCACTATCCCCACGGACGCGGCCACGATGGACTTCTTCTTAATCTTGTCGAAGAGCGGGCCGACGAACCAGTCGGCGGAGCCCGGTTCGGTAAGTCGAGCGGGGCGAATGACACGCGAACAGACCTTCCGCACCATCGCGAGGCCGTCCATCAGCACGGCGGGCGCCCCCATCGTCTTGGCGTCTTCCCGCGCTTGACCGATGATGTCCCGGTGCAACTTGACGTTCACGCCCCGGGCCTTGAGCAGGTACATCATTTGCAACAGCGTCGACAGCTTCGGCGCGGACTCGTCGATGGAGGGGTCCTTCAGCATGTCGCGCTGCAACTGCCGCTTGGTGTCCTGCGCCTCCTGCAGGTTGCGGTCCGCTTCGGCGAGCTGCACTTCCAAAAGGGCGAGCTCATCCTGCTTCCGTCGGATCAGTTCCTCCAGCCCCTCTTCCGTCAGCTCGGAGGACTGAGCGAGCTGTTTTTCGAGGGTCGTCACGCGCTCCTGAGTGTGGTGCCACTTGAGGCTACGCTGCTGACCGCGTCGATCGCGGGCGATGAGCGCGAGCTTGTTGTACGCCATGCGCATGCGGGTGGCGTCGGACGACGCGGCGAGGAAAAGGCACGCGCTGATCGCTCGGCGGCGGACCGCGTTGCGGTTGACCAAGGCCACCCACCGTGTGAAGCCATCGCGCATCGATGACAATGGAAATGCCGACGCCAGTCGCTGCAGCAACGCTTCGCGCAGCTCCACTTTGCGAGTGGCCGCGACGGTGCGGCGCATGTGCTCCCACGCGACCGTCGCGTCGTTGCGGTTCACGAAGACCGTGACCAACTTTGCGGCCGCTTCGGCCCGTTTTTGGTCGCGGCGAAGCTCGGAGAAGCGGAACCATGTGCCATAGCGGCTGCGAACGTGCGACGCCGTAGAGCGCACGTGCGTGGCGACGGCCATCTTGGAGCGCAGGAGCATACGCTGAGAGCCCCGCTTCGCCATCGCCACGTACGTGGCGTACGCGCGGGCGACGCGCTGCTTGTCCAGGACCGTGAAGTGAGCGGACATGTTGCGCACGAAGCATGCTTGCTGCCTGGCGGCTGTGTAGGTGAGCCACTTGAGGTAGTGGCCCGCGAGGTGCCGGACGGTGCCGCGACTCGCGAAGGTGACGGCTGCTTCCGCCTGCGATCGGCGCTGCGTAACGCGGTCGACAAAGTTCCGCGCACGATTGACGACCGCAAGTTGACTCCGCCGGTTGTGAAACGCCCCGAAGGCCACGGCCATGCGCTCCTTCATGGCTTGCGCCGCGGCGTTGATTTCTTCCAGCCGCTGTTTGCATTGGAGCAGCAGGTCATAGTGAGTCATGAGTTGGGTGCGGCGGTCCTCCACGATGGGCTGGAGGTCGTTTTGCTGCTGAAGCGCCTTCTCGACCACCGGAAATCTCGTGGGGTCACTCACGCAGAGGGACGTTGAGATCGCGCCGTTGGCGTCGACGGACCACGCCTTAATGGCGTTGAAGCGCGCGATGCTCTTCACCGCCGCGACGTTTGTGGTCTCGTGCGCCGTCAGTTCCGTCACGAGGGCCAACGACGACGCGTCCCAAATGCGAAGCAACCCATCGCCGCCTCCCGTCCAAACAAATTGATTGGCCACGTCGAATTCGATCGCCGTTACGGCGGTGGCACGTTGTTCGAGCACGCGAACCAAGGCGCCTGTCTGGGTGTTGCGAACCTTGGTGGTGCCGTCGGCGGACGCGGAGAAGAGATAGACGTCCGAGACGACCAGGCCGCGGATGCTCGCCTGGTGGTCTTGCACGGGCCAAGGGCCTCCGCGTTCGGCGAGCGCCACGAGATCCCAGCTGCGGATGGTCAGATCGTCGCCGGCCGAGAAGAGGACATCGCCATCGAGGGCCAACGCCCGGACAGCGTTTTGATGGCCGCTGAGTTGGCCACGTGGAAGTTTTTGCAGGGTCGCGGCATCCCAAACAAATATCTGCCAGTCCGAACCCGCGGTGACCACGAATTGCGACGCGGTCACAATCGCGTTGATTGCGCCGACGTGGGCGCGGACGTCGGCCACCTTGCTGTATGGGGCACGATCCTCGTAAACGCTCATGTAGCCATCGGTCCAGCCCGCCCACACGTAGGGACTCTTCAACGCGATGGCAAAGACAAAGACGTTTTTCTTAAAGTCGATCGATTGCTCGACGGCGCCCTCAACCCCGCGGCGCACGTTGAGGTTCCCATCGATGTCGCCCGTGAAGCTTATCGTGTCGTTGACCTTGACCGACGGCAGGCAGCAGAGCGAGCGGATGATGGCGTTAAACGCCCCGTCCTGCGACACGGTGGGGGGCACGACGGAGGCGCTGCGGTGCTGGCGGCCCTCCAGGCGAATGTGCGTGGCGTTGCTGAGGAAATGAGCCATCAAAAATGGGCGACGCCGAAAGCAAAAGTAACGACAACTTTCACGGGATGACGAAGGAATAGGGGGATGAGGAGGAGGAAGAGGAAGGGGGTGGTACTGGTTGTGGCGGAAACAACAAAACAAAACTTTGCCACCTCCCCACAAATGGACAGAGGCAACACACACACTCTCCATCTCCATCCCGGAGGCTAATTGCCTTTGCATGATGACACGGACCCAACTCGCGGGAAGGCAGAAGGTTTGGAAGGAACTGATCTATTTCTGTCCGGGACGAGAGAGGCGGACGGAGTGTCCGAGGAGGTAATGAACGGACGTGCAAAGGCCTTCCCTCCCAGACAGTTCCGTCAACTGAGAATTCAAGAAGGACGTGGATAAAGTGGCCACCGGTTGCGTGTCGAGGCCAGTGGCAAAAACCACATGTCTCCACCGCAACCTTCCGGTATGGTCCTTTCCCTTCTCCAGAATTCTCGACGAAGAGGAAAGGCAGCTTTGCGATTATGAGACGTTCGTCCGTCGGCATGACTCAAGTCCTCGGCCGGTTGCGAAGGTGTAGTTGTGGCGGCGGCGGCACCCACCACGACGTTCGCTCGCCACGACCACTCTGACCAACTTGAAGGCAGACCGTCGTTGCCGTTTATTTCGGCGCGGCAGCCGTGGTGGTAGAGGCGGCGGTGGCCAAGGTGTGCATCGCACGAAGGACCATGTAGAGCCCCTCGGTATCCGTGCGGCAATATTGCAGTAAGTCGTGTCGCAAGGAGTCGATCTCCTCCTGCGTGCTGGGCTGCAAGCGACGGGAGGCGAGCAGCCGATATCTCGCACATGCGACGGCTCCGTCCGTGATCGATGACACCTTATAGGCGTCCTTCAGCGACGGCACGAGGGCGGGGAGCAACGCCTTCAGGCTCCAGCTGCCTTCCGCTGCGGGATGACAGATGGACGTGCGACACAGTTGCAGCGTGTCGACGAGCGTGAGCGACGTGGATTCATGATACTTCTCCCGAAAGATGTCCGGAAAGCTCAACCGGAGCCGCTTCAAGCACTGCGCCTCAAAGCGGGCGTTGTGAGCGATGATGCTCCCGAGGCCGCTCTTTGGCGGAGAGAGCGGCTTATCGGACGACGACGACGACGATGGCTTCACGGCTGCCGTCGTCTTCCCCCCTCCCCCCTTGTTAATAGACGAGGGAGCCGCTGGCGGCGGCTGTTTTCGTATTGCCGCCGCTTTGCCTGCCACGGTGTCGAAGCACTCGTAGAGGCGTTTAAGAAGCGTAGGCCGCGGGTCCTTCGTGACGTCAAAGCCCGCCCCGAGATGCAAAAAGCTAAACTCCTCCGGCACTTCGGTGAGCACATTGCGGTAAAACACGTGCGCGCTGAACTGAAATGGCACTTGGTCGTACAATGTGACGCCCTCAAAGGGCGGGACGGCCCAGGACGCCGTCTCGAAGTCGAGAAAGATGACCGGATAGACGAGATCGTCCACGAAGCTGGTAATCGCCGCCCGGTTGACGATAGGGTGCTGCTCGTACACGGCCGCAACGTACTGTTGCTGCGTGTCGGAGAGGTCCGATTGCACTATTGATGCCACTCGCTGCTTGGTGCTGCGGCTACTACTTCCTCCCAACTGAAGATCCAACTTCGTGTCACATCCGGGGCACCGCGGGTGAAGTTGCACGGCCTCCCTCAGCCCAACGTTCCACAGGGCCGCCTTCATGTCCATTTTCATGCCAGGCATCGTGAAGACAGAATTTGGAATCGCGTCTGCTGTCGGGACGCATTTGTCCATGAAAGGGCACTCCAAGCCGCCCTTGTTGCAGTGGTTACCCGTCACGCTCAAGCTCCCGCACCGCAAGAACGACAGTAACTGTTGTTGCGGCGAGTTGGACGAGTTGTTCTCTTGAACCACCTCCTCCTCAGTTTGCTGCGGATGCTTCGACGGCGGGGATTTATTCCAGTCCTCCACGTCGACGACGTAAGGCTTTTTCGCCACGTCGAACGAACTCGAGGAGGCTGTTGTCGTTTTCTTCGACGAGCGGCGACGGCTGATGGCCCCACCACCGTCGCCGCCATCACCACCATCTCCACCGGTTGGTTCGATCGACCCAAAGTTGCAGTCGCATTTTATAAAGCGACTGTTGTTGAACCCCGCGGAGGCAGAAGCTGGCAACGGCACAGGAAGAGGAGGGTGAGGAGGAAGCGGTACCGCCGCACCACTCTGCGGTCCCTCACCGCTCCCGGACGACATTGTGGCAGCAGGTGGGGTCGATGACGAAGGGCTGCTAGCTGGGGGGCTTAGGGCGAGAGGATCAAATTCGTCATCCTCGGCCTGCGGCGTGGTCGTCGTCGACCCTGCGGCGTCCTCTCGTCCTTGAACTCGCACGGTCACATTCCTCCGCGAGTGCCACACGACGGATTGGTGAATTTGTTGCAGCTGTTCGATGGTCTGCGCGAAACGCGTCACATGCGCGTTGGGGTCCTTCAGGATGACTGAGGCGTCGACGGAGTACAGGTCGAACATTTTGTTCAGCATCGCGCGAGGATTCGCGAGATCCATGGCAGGAAATTTTTCATGACGCTTTGCGAGCGTAAGGCCACTGCAGCGGAAAACGTCGATACCGTAGAGCTTTAAAACCAAAAATTGGTACATGATGTCCTCGTGCAGCGTGTCGGTCCTCGCGCGGGTGCGGTCCCCGAAGGCTTTCACCTCGATAAGCTCCCACGCCCCTTCCGTGTTCGGTAAATGTGCGCCGTCCGCGTGAAGCAGGACCTTGTGGGGCAGCACGAAGTGGAGCAAATCCGTCCGGGTGCGCAGGATCGTTTCGACGTCGCTGGATCTCTCCCAACTGTCGTGGCCCATTGCGCCTTGGCCACCGCCCCGCCGTTGTTCATCCGCAGGAGTCATAAATGGAACACTGAAGGCGGCTTCGTGTAGTGCCACCGCCTTCGTGGGTCGGTTGTTATTGCCCCCCCCTTGTTGTGGCGCCATCGTTCGTCCGCTTCCTGGAATTAAGGCATCGGACACCGTGGCGGGGTACCGGGACGTGGCTTTCTTCCCAGCTCGTCTAAAATCACCAAGAAGCGCATCCGTGCGAGCGCTGCTTCGGTCAAAACTTTCTTCACTGAGAAGCACGCTGTCTGGGTAGTACTGTTTGTGCCATTCTCGCGCGGCGTGATGCACCTCAAACCCGTCGATGACCCGGACGAAGTACTCCGGGGGCAGTCGGTCTGACAACCTCACCGACTCAAGCGGTGCCAGGGACCGGATCCCGTCCACCAGCGGATCGGGAGGCACAACGACATTGACGTCGCTTTTCGTCGCCTCACCATTCGTCCGTGGATCGATTGGCGGCGGCGACCGTTGCGATGCCTTCGACGTTGGTTTGCGGACGATGACTTCCTCCAGCATGTGGAACGCTTTCTTCGGGCACGTGAGGGCGGCTTGATAGAGCGCCTTGGTGACCACCAACGTCGTGCGATCCGTGGCGCGCATACTGTTGCCCCCTTTCACCTTTTCTCCTTGGCGGTTAAAATCGAAAGAGGGGGGGGGGGGGGTCAACGAGGGGGGCACTGTCGACGACCACCTCTCACTGAAGAAAAGGGAAAACCCCCATTCAAACCAAGAACACGATCAAACGACGACCAACGACGACCACGCCCCCCCCCCCCCCCCCCCCCCTCGACCTTCACGTGAGCGCGTAGGGTATTCTCCCCCCTCTGGCCCTCCCCTCCTTCCCCAGGCAACATTGGCCCTCAGCGGAGAGCTAAAAAACCGAATATTTTTCCCGGGGCTGGGACCGGACGCCAGAGGGACAATGGGCGGAAGAGAAAGGGGAATAATTTAACGAACGTACAAACGACGAGAGAACGTTGGGGCACTTGCGGAGGATGACGTGGGGGGACAACGGCTCGAGACGACGCCTTGTATCATGAGGGGGTGAGGGGGCTCTCTCACCCTGTGTTCCTGTCCTGGCGGGCGCTATGGCGTCGTGTCCTCTAGATGACCTCTGTGAGCCGCCGCCCTCTTGTTGCTGCCTGCTGCTTCCATAGGTCCTCCTCCACGCCTGCCGCCCTTTGCGGTGGACGTGCCCGCCGCGGCCGTTGCGGGGGCGACGGCGGGGGCGACGGCGGCGGCCGACATCGACGCCACCAGGGCCACCAAACTCAGCAAGACCGCCAAGACAACTCCCCAGATCGTGTTGAAAGCCAGCGTGGTGTCTCGGTTTGCCCGCTCCAGCTTGCCATCGACGACATTGCGCGCCGCGGCTAAGTCTTCTAGGCGACTGATGACTTTCTCTCTCTCGATGAGCGCTAGGCCGATGCCGGTGAGTTCGCGCTGCCTGTCGGCTAGCTGGCGACGCACTGCATCGAGACTCGCGGCCGAGGCGCACAGAGCGGCGTCACGAGACATACGATCCTGCTCTCGTTCCAAGTTCGTGGTCGCCATCAGCTCATCGCGCTCTTCGCTCGCGATACGGTCGACGTCGCTGCGATACGCATCGACCGCGTGGGCGACGTGCTCGGACTTGGCCTTCTCCAGCCACTGTAGCTGCTCTGTGAGAGACGTGATTTCGGCGTGCTGCGCTTGTATGGTCTCTTCTGCCTGCCGCATGTGCGCCACGTGTCGCTTGTCGAGTTCGACGCGCTCGAAGTCCGCGCGTTGGAGGTACTCTTGCATCACCGCGAGCTCCTGCTGCAAACGGTGAGCGTGACTTCCATCCGGCACCGTCTCGTCTGAGTCGCGAGGTTGGTGGCGAGTCTTGTGACTGGGACTTGGACTCCGTGGGACCGTCAGCGATTCATTTGGTGCGGCTCTTCTGGCCATCGACATGGACGACGACTCTGCGGGTGGCAAATGGGAGGAGCTAACCTCCTCCGCTCTTTCTCCCTCGCCGCACACTGCGGCGGCTGCTCCCACATCGTCCACGCCGCCCCCTCCCCCCGTCCTACCCCACGGCATGGCCGCCGCCGTGGACGAGTGAACTGGCGTGCCCGCCGCCGCCGCAGCGCCCATGCATGGGGAGGGGTGGTAGTGGTGTGGGCGGTAGTGTTGACCTCCGCGACTACCATCAGGTACTACGTGGAACCAAACCTGCGCATCGGGGGCGTGGGCATCGACGACATCGCGGCCATCAGCGGCTAGCGGCGAAGTCGATGTCGTCGTTGCGAGTCTCGCAACCGGCGTTGGCGCAGGCAGGCGACCGTCCGCGTCCAGCTCGTCGTAGCGGTACGACACGCCGGGGGGAGGCGGGGGATGCGGCGCCGGGGACGCCAGTGGATTCGACAGCCACAACGCCGCGGGTGATGAAGAGTACCCGTCTTCGTACGTTGGATGGCCGTTGAGGTTGGCGTTGGGGTGAGGCGCGGCCGTGCCTTGATGATACGAAGGCGGATAGCCCGATGCCGCCCCCGCGCTGCGAACGACGCTCATTAGTGACGACCGTGGGGCCGCCGTCGCTGCGGTTGTCGCGGCCCACTTCGCCGCCGCCGCGTCGAGTTCCAGCAGCGACGGCCGATGCGCCCCCGCCGCGGCGGGAGGTGACAACGGAGGGGGCGACCAATTTGGGGGAACAAAGCCCCCCGTCCCCAGATGCGGGTGCGCGCCCGAGGACGGCGTCGTGGCGGCCACACTGCTGCGGAAGCGAGCGCCGAGGAGCGTGCTAGGCTGCCCTCCCCCTCTCACACTAGGTGGACTCAGCATCGATCAGTCTGCAGGTAGCGAGAGAACGCCTTTTTGCAGTGCGGTCGAATGTGGAGGAGGGTCGCTTTTTGGGGGGGGGGGGGGGGGGGCAAAAA